>Ga0208040_1001501_pt1 | contig 22854 bp, 21 predicted proteins | sample AD_UKC083_MetaG_FD_184431 | JGI IMG/M metagenome (GOLD analysis project Ga0208040, IMG submission 184431) | Active sludge microbial communities of municipal wastewater-treating anaerobic digesters from USA - AD_UKC083_MetaG (SPAdes) (version 2) | ecosystem: Engineered > Bioreactor > Anaerobic >...
AAGGGTCTTGACGAGAAAGCCCTCGCCGGGAGATAGTACGGGCCTTGCTGCGGTCCCATCGTCTAGAGGTCTAGGACGGGTGGTTCTCAGCCATCAAACCGGGGTTCGATTCCCCGTGGGACCGCCATCTCATTTTTCGGCCCCTGCAGAAGACCTAGAAGCCCTATTTCACGGGCATCCTGGGGTGTTCCAACTACACCATTTTTATCGCATGCAACCCCACTGGGAAAGAGCACCTTGGCCATTTCTGTTCTCGCTCTTGGCTCAGACGTTTTCCAGAGGTCGTCGAGGTGTTCCAACGTGGCCTGTGCACGAGTGAGAAGATCGTCCGTGGGGACCTCGAGCTCCTCCAACCTCTCTACAGTTTCGAGGGTGGAATTGATCTCATCCTTGAGCTTAGCTGATAGCCTGTTGTAGTCATCATCATCGATCTTTCCCTCGCTGTACTTCAGCAGAAGAGCATCCCGTTTTTCTTGAAGCTTAGCGGCCTTTGCCCGCCCGGCCTTCTGGTCAGCCACCCGCGAAGCCGATCGGTCCTGCCAGCATCCCTTCACGAACTCGAAGAAGAGATCGAGTACCGGCTTGTTGGAGGCTATCTGCGCCAGGTTCTCCTCGAAAGACCGATGAGCCCTTTCTAGAGGAAGGCTGAATCCTCCCATTCGGCATCCGAATCGGTGCTTCGACTTCTGCAGAGCATAGTAGCCATACCGTTTGCGCTTGCCCTTCGGCTTGCTGGCTGTGAGGGTGACTCCACATTCAAGGCACCGCAGAACGCCCCTCAGAGGATACTCGGGATTCTCGCGCGAGTGCGGCACGTGCCGACAGGGATCCCTTCCCAGCTTCCGCTCGATCTTTTCGTGCAGATCTCGGCTGATGAGGGGCTCATAGACGCACTTCTCGGCGTATCCCTCCTCCTCGTTGATCAGGATCAGGCCAGCATAGTGAGGGTTGCCGAGGAGGCGATCGAAGCACTGAGGACTCATGGGCTCCCCCGAGCCGATCATTCTGAAGCCTGCCCTGTTCATCCTCGCCAGGACTTCTCCTTGCAGGGCTCCAGTTGTCCCGAACTCAGTGAAGGCATCCCTGAGTAGCGGAGCTCGATCAGGATCCTGTGCCCATCTCTTATCGTCATCTCGCTTGCCATCTGGTTTTCTGGCAACAAGATAACCAGTAATTGGCCGGCAAGTTGGAACACCTTTCCTGCGAGTTACCTCCATCCGTTCCTTAGTCTTCTGACCGAGGTCTCTGGAGTAGAATGTATTCGTGGCGACTATTATGTCCTCCATGTATCTTTGGGCTGCTGAGTTGCCTAGATTCTCATGCAAGGAGGTAAGGTTGATGCCTCCTGCGTCCGTAGCCTCTCTGAACAGAGCGTGGTACCCAGTGTTCCTAAACAGGCGGCTCAAGTCCCAGAAGATGACGTCCGTAATAGCATCCCGGTTCTTTCTGATGTACTCAAGTATCTCATGCAGCTTGGGACCTGGATTGAACGCTGACTCACCTGGGATCCTATAGACCTTGAATGGCTCAATCTTGTTGGTGACACAATAGGCGATCAGCGCTGGTTCCTGCTTCTCCAGGCTATCTCCGTCCTTCGCCTGTTTCGGATCTGAAACCCGGGCTACTATGACTGCACGTCGAATCCCATCCTGTGGCTTACAGGATTTCCTGGGGTGTTTCTTCTTCCTCATAGCTCTGAGCTCCCCCATCGGCTCGCTCCAACTCGACCTGAATGCAAACTCGAATGGCAAGATATTGAAGAATATCCATCAGGTGGCCTGTCTTCTCCTCGGATAGCTCAATCCCTCGATCCTTGAGGAATCGTCGACATTGCTGGAGGTTCATCATAGTGAACCCCCACACGCAACGAGAAGATCATGATCCTGTCTTTGGTCGGCACACGCCAATCCTGGTGAGTTACGCCGTTCTCGGAGCCAACATTTCCCAGCCACCCCTTTCCGCCTGCCCGCGCTTCGCGTAGCGCACACGTAGGCACTGAATCATGTGCGTTATCCATCTTATTCGCTGACTTCCAGATAGGCATGCTCTCTGGCCATGTTCGCTACGTGGGGCGTCCATCGCCCCTTGAAGCATCTGCCACCTGCCTATTCGGTGGTAGACGCCCATGCTCGTCATCTCTGGTCTTCGCCGGGGATCAAGACTTCATCTCCACCAGCCCATCGTCTCGCGTAGTCAGTCGGGTCATTTCTCGGACTGATCATGCCTCTCACTGGGCATTGCCCGGTGAGATCGGCAGGACATACAGGGAAGCGCGGAGGGAGATTCTTCATCGCCTTGAGAAGCAGATTCGAACCCTTCAGGACACTGTTATTGTCCCCTTGCTCAACGAGATCGCTCGAGGCTTCAATCACCTTTTCCAACATCTTTGAAGTTTCCCGCCGATGATCCTCCCAGATCTTCTGAAGACGCTCCTGGTAGATCATCTGGAAGAGTGTGCCTGGTCTCATCCAACGCCACACGGTCGTCGGATGTAGATTCAGTGCCCGTGCAGCAGCAGCTTGAGACATCCCGGCTGAAAGAAGCAGCAGGCAGGTTTCCTGTCTAGGGGTCAACTCAGATCTATTCAGGGTCTACCTCTCCTCGGGGCTCCACGTGCTCCTCGGGCCTGGGACACGGTCCGCCTTAGTCAGGCGTTCAGGCCATGTCAGGATGCTCACGTCGCCGACCCCCTCCCAGTAATCGCCGAGACTACGAGCCGCAGAGCATCGCTCAATCTCCTGTTGTTGTGTGAGCGTGAAGCGATATCCATTGGGCACTATCAACTTCATCATCTTGAGAACCACACCCGAAGCCTTGGTGGCGTCTGAGTCCTTGCCCTTGGTGATGATGCTCAGCAATCGCTTCTGGCTCTCACGAATCAGCCGGAGAGTCATCATCGAGCAGCTTCCCCAACTCCCTGCCAGCTTCTCTCGCTTGATCTCCTCGAAGGCAGTGCCCAATCTGTCCCACTTATAGCGCTCTTCGATGGATACGCCTTCGTTGTCGGTGGCTTCCAGAAAGCTCTCACCTGAGAGCATGCGGTCGACAACCCGCTCCTGGATCTCCGTCAGAGACTTTCTGACGCGCTCATGAGGGAGAACTTGCTTCTTCTGATTGGCCATATGCAAACGCCATCCTTTCTCTGCCCGTCAGAAGTATACGACGGCGTTTCCAGGATCAAAATCGAACCAGCAGCGTGTAGAACCCCATCCATATCCGGGTATAAAGTAATGGGGGAGAATATGATGACGTGATAGCCATCCCATCGAGGCGCAACCAGCTCGATCCTCAGCAACCCTGTTGCAGCCTGTTCGGGCTATCGATCGAATGGAGAGATAAGCGTCCTTCACCAGCCGGGGAGGTGAAACATGCTAGGCCCCATCATCGGAGCTCTCGTCGAGGAGATCATCATCCGCATCGCTGAGAACAAGGAGAAGTCATCCACGTCAACGGAAAGGACGTCCAAAGATGGCAGCAGATCCGGGAACTCAGGCTCCCGCTAGGGAGCGTCCCGCCAGTATCCGAAGCATCGTGTCCGCTTCTGATCCCTTCTCGCCGGCGAGGCTATCACCCGTCTCCGTCAACGGCAGCGCCGTCCCCCAGGTCGGAGTAGAGGTCCTCACCGATGAAGGCCGCTGGGAGTGCGTCAACATCCATTCCCAGGGATACCAGCTCATCCCGAACAGCCTGGTCCAGCAGGTCGCCAGGGAGATCACCTCCCGCAGCTCGATGAACTGGACAGAGGAGAAGACGATCTGGACCGGACGCTTCCTCAGCGTCCTCTACAGGTCGGACCACCTCCGGGAGCTTCCCGAGGTGGGCGATGCCGTCAGCCTCGGGCTTCGAGTCGAGAACTCCTACGACGGCTCGGCCAAGTTCAGGCTGGCCCTCATGGCCTTCGTGCTGTCCTGCACCAACGGCCTGATGAGCCCGAGGCTCTTCACGACCTACACAGTGAAGCACACTTCATCGAGGGGCTTCGATGTAGACGAGGCCATCGACGTCATCAGAGATGGAGCCTTCTCTCTCGAAACCCTGGCCCCGAAGATCGCCGAGCTCTCCAGGATGCCCCTCAACGTGAAGAGGCTGGCTTCCGTCGCGAAGAACATCGACCTGCCGAACCGCGACTGGGGGCATGTCCTCCAGCAGCTCGAGCCCGCCCGCAGCATGTGGGACCTCATGCAGGCTCTCACGCACCGCGTCACCAGGAACACCCGTGGCCGCAGCCTCATCACCACTTCGGAGACGATCGGAGACTACTTCCTGACCCGCATGGTCGCCTGATAAGAACCTGCTCTGATCAGACAAGTCTGTCGATCTTATCTCGTTACAGTACAGCAATATGTCAGACCCCACAATTTGTAGATTCCGGGCATCATGCTGCAGTACATGTAGATAGCGTCGTACCGAAAGGAGGCCGCCTCGATGGCGACCCGTCTTGCCCCAGCCCGGGCCAAGCGCCCGGGCATTCTCATGCCCTTCCCCGAGTACCGTGCCGCCCCCGGGATCCACTTCTCGACTCTCAAGTACATGGGGCAGAGCCCGCTACACTATCGCCACGCTCAGGACAACCCACCAGCAGAGACCCAGGCCATGCTTCTGGGCCGAGCCACCCACACGGCTGTGTTCGAGCCGATGCGCTTCCAGCTCGACTACGCCATCTGGCAGGGCGACCGACGAGGATCAGCCTACCAGCAGTTCGCCGACGAGGCTTCCGCCCAGGGCCGCTCGATCCTGAAGGAGGGTGAGTACAACACCGCCCTGGCCATCCGCGACTCTGTCCGGAGCATCCCCGAGATCGCAGCCCTCCTCGAGAAGGGTCAGGCCGAGTCGAGCCTCTTCTGGGTGAATCCCTCCACCGGGCTGGCCTGCAAGGGGAGGCTGGACTGGATAGCAGGCGATGGAGCCATCCTCGACCTGAAGACAACCACCTCCATCGATCCCCATGCCTTTGCCGGCCACGCCTGGAGGATGGGCTACTTCCACCAAGGGGCCATGTACCAGGAGGGCTACGCCGTCTCCTCGGGCATGGGCACGATCCTTCGGTATGGGATCGTTGCCGTGGAGAAGGAGCCGCCCCACGCCTGCCGGCTCTTCTGGCTGGATCCTGACTCCCTCAGCAGAGCATGGACCGAGTACCAGGGCTGGCTCAGGCAGGTGAAGGACTGCATCGCCTCAGACACCTGGCCGGGTCCCGGGCCTGTGGAATCCGAGCTGGCAGCCCCATCCTGGGCAATGACCGAAGACGAGGCCGTCGATTTCGATGGCCTGGAGGAGTGACGATGCTGAAGAAACTGGAGAATCCGAACCCCGACCTCCACGTCGACCTGATGTTCCCGAGTCGCTACCTGCGGGCAGTGGACTTCGAGGGGAAGCCGGTGACGCTGACCATCTCCGAGGTGGTCAAGGACAAGGTTCAGATGGTGAACGGAACGAAGGCAGACAAGTACATCATCCGCTTCCGGGAGACCGACAAGGAGCTGATCCTCAACAAGACCAACGCCAAAGCCGTCGCGAAGGTCCTCGATGAGCCGAAGGCCATCAACTGGCCGGGTGAGCGGATCACCCTGAAGCCCACCACCTGCGAGGCATTCGGGGAGATCGTCGCCTGCATCCGTGTGGAGATGCGCGAGGCGGTCTGACCCCTCTCTTCCCACCTGCTCCGTACACAACCGTTCCGTTCTGTACACCTCAAGCAAAGCACAGGGGCTCCGAAGGGCTGGTATGGCCCCCAGGAGCCCCTTCAACGCATGGAAGGGGTTTCAGGGTGTCAGAACACTCTACCGCGACGAAAACCCGCCTGATCATCTCTGAGAAGGCCGTATGCTACCGTAAGGTCCGGAGTCACTCCCTGCCCTTCTCACTCGATCCTGTGGACACTGTGGAGAAGGCCAAGCTCCTCTTGGGACGACTCTTCGATCAGAAGCCCGTCGAAGGGCTCTACGCCATCGCTCTGAACTCCAGCGGGGACTTCCTCGGCCTCGTCAGGCTCGCCGAGGGCACGGTGGATCGTGCTTCTGTCTATCCCCGTGAACTGGTCAGCTTCCTCCTCATCGAGACGAACGCCACGTCCCTGATCCTGGCCCACTCCCACCCTGGCGGGAAGGCCGAGGCCAGCAACGAGGACAAGGTCCTCACCACGAAGTTGAAGGGCATCCTGCAGGACCTTGGAGTCAAGCTCATCGACCACTTCATCTACGCCTGTGGCAGACCAGGTATCCCTCCTGAGTGGGTTTCAATGCGGGAGAGGGGCGACCTGTGAACGCCGGGCGAATCCTTCAGGCAGTGGGCTATGCCCGTGTCTCCACCGAGGAACAAGCCCGGGAGGGAGTGAGCCTCGATACACAGAGATCGAAGATCGAGGCATGGGCTACGGTCAACGACACTGCACTGCTAGGCTTCTTCGAGGATGCCGGGATCTCCGGATCCAGAACCGAGAACCGGGAGGGGCTCAACCAGGCGCTGACGCTCGCCTGTGAGAGGAAGGCCATCCTGGTCGTCTACAGCCTCTCCCGGCTTTCCCGCAGCACGAAGGACACCCTGGCTCTGGCCGAACGGCTAGAGAAGGCTGGAGCCGACTTAGTGAGCCTGAGCGAGAGGATCGACACCACCAGCGCCGCCGGGAAGATGGTCTTCAGGATGCTGGCGGTCCTGAACGAGTTCGAGCGGGATCAGATCTCGGAGCGCACTACAGCAGCCTTGCGCCACAAGCGGGAGAAACGGCAGCCGTACTCGCCGACCCCCTATGGCTTAGACAGGGTCGGTGATGTGCTTGTGATCAATCACACCGAGCAAAAGACCATCGAAGACATCCTTGATCTTCGAGAGCAGGGATGGAGCTTCAGGCGGATAGCCGGGAAGCTCAACCTGGATGGAGTCGAGTCAAAGCGTGGAGGACAGTGGTTCGGTTCGACTGTGAGATCCATCATCGAGTGCGCAACCCGGTACGAGTGAGGGGACCTGATCTGCAGGTCCCCTCAGGGTCAGAGCGATGGCAACCATCAATCTATCCCTCACTGATAGGCAACGCCTCGATTAGCTTGCACAGACGCTTCGCCTCAAGTGGCGTAAGATCATAAGGCAAAACTAGTTGAGCTTTGAAATCCGATCTCACGGGGATCTCCAGTGTCATAGCTGTTGTGCTTGGCGATTCCCTGGGGATACGTACAGGCGTTGCTCTCAAAGGTTTCTCGATTTCGGCGACTGTGCTTTTATCTATCTCAGGAATCGGGCTGACTGAGCAGGATGCCTTTCCCGTCTCCATGGACTCCATGTGTCCTGTGAACTCAGCGATGGCAGCTAGCACGCGCCTTCGATACTCCAGGCATGTTTTGGGCTTGGCGATTTTCTTGTTGGTGTACTTCGTCGTAACTGCCTTTACATCCACCCTCCGGACATCATCCATCTCGTCCGGCGAGAGATCGACGAGCAACCGCTCACACGCAGTCCTCATCGCACTGGCTGTATTCTTGTTCCGCTGACCGGAAGTACCGAGCTCTTCACAGAACTCGAGGAGTCTTGCCACGGAGTAATCGGGCATCATCCCTTTCATACTACCATATTCCTTTCATGCCTACCTGAAGCATCAGTTGATCATTTCTGTAGTGAACAATGCGACAGAGATAGCATCATGTCAAATGATTTACTATGATCATAGTAAATGAAGCTATGATCTCTGCGACAGTTCGTGCCTGAGATATGTCAGGGATCTGGTCCCTTCCTGCTGCACGGCCTCTGCTTCGGCCCGCTTCCGATTGACACGGTCAGAATCGAAAGGGATGCTCGTTGAGCATTGAGAGGTGAGGATGTACATCTTGACTTCGCACTGAAGCTCTGATAGCCTTTCCCCAACGTACCTCCAGCGGCTGGGGAAGGGGCGCCCATGAGCCAGGTCGTAATCACGAACCCCGTCATCAACTCCCCGTTCGACGAGCCCACCCGGCACTTCAAGTTCTCAGACGAGGGCATCACCAACGAAATCGTCGAAGCCCGCCGTGTCAGCTCCTACTTCATCCCCATCGCCCAGCCCAGGAAGAAGGGTAAGAACCAGCTCGAGTTCGATACCGAGTGGACGCAGGACCGGATCGAGGAGAACAAGCTCGTAAACCAGATCCGCCAGCGCATCGACAACTGGCGGAAGGTGAACAGGCAGGGCGTCACTCCGGTCACAGCCAGGCTCCTCGATTACTGGACCAACCCCGAGCGCGAGAAGAAGCTCTTCTTCTGCCAGATCGAAGCGCTGGAGACTGCCATCTACCTCACCGAGGTCGCCCGCAGGTCTGGCGATGCCTGGATCGAGAATTCCCTGCGACTGGGCAACGATGCCTCGAATCCCGGCCTGCCCAGGATCGCCTTCAAGATGGCCACCGGCTCTGGGAAGACCGTGGTCATGGCAATGCTCATCGCCTGGCATGCACTGAACAAGCTCGCGAACCCTCAGGACGCCCGGTTCTCGGATGCCTTCCTGATCGCCACCCCGGGGATCACGATCCGTGACCGCCTGCGGGTCCTGCTCCCGAACGACCCGCAGAACTACTACCGACAGCGCGATATCGTCTCCCCGGAGGACCTGGAGAGGCTGGGGCAGGCCAAGATCCTCATCACCAACTTCCAGTCGTTCATCCAGAGGGAGAAGATCTCTGCCGGCAAGCTGACGAAGAGCATTCTGGCCAGGGGGAAGACCGACGCCTTCACCGAGACGCCCGACCAGATGATCCGCCGTGTCTGCCGCGAGCTGGGCACCAAGAAGAACATCATTGTCATCAACGACGAGGCTCATCACTGCTACCGTCGAAAGCCCGAGACGGAGGCCGAGGTCGAGGAAGAGGTCGTCCTCAATGACGATGAGCGCAAGGAAGCCGAAAAGCGTGACCAGGAGGCCCGTGTCTGGATTTCCGGTATCGAAGCCGCCCAGAAGAGGATCGGTGTTAGGGCCATCTACGACCTTTCGGCAACTCCTTTTTTTCTAAAGGGGTCAGGCTATTCAAAGGTTCTCCCTGATGGAAAGAGGATTACCGAGGGACTTCTCTTCCCCTGGGTGGTGTCGGACTTCAGTCTGATCGACGCCATCGAATCCGGCATCGTGAAGGTCCCCCGGGTGCCGGTGGCGGACGACTCCATGGTGGGCGATTACCCGACGTACCGTGACCTCTGGCTCCACGTCCGCGACGAACTTCCCAGGAAGAGCCGGAAGGACGTCGAAGTCACCGGCGAACCCCAGCTCCCCGCCAAGCTCCAGGGTGCCATCCACAGCCTGTACGGCAACTATGTGAAGTATTACCGGCTCTGGGAGGGGAACGCCGAAGCCCAGGCTGCCGGTTCTACTCCTCCCGTCTTCATCGTGGTCTGCAACAACACGAACGTCTCGAAGCTCGTCTTCGACTACATCGCGGGCTGGGAGAAGCAGATCGAGGACAGGATCGTCGTCCAGACCGGGCAGCTCCCGATCTTCCGGAACGATGACGGCCAGGGAGGATGGCTCCAGCGTCCGAATACTATCCTGATCGACAGCCAGCAGCTCGAGTCCGTCGAGGCTATGAGCGACGACTTCAAGAAGATCGCAGCCCGTGAGATCGAGGAGTTCAAGGCCGAGTACAGGATCCGCTTCCCCGGCAGCGATACCAACCAGCTTACCGACAAGGACCTGCTCCGCGAGGTGATGAACACAGTAGGCAAGCCAGGCAAGCTGGGCGAGCAGGTGAAGTGCGTGGTCAGCGTCTCGATGCTAACCGAGGGATGGGATGCCCAAACCGTCACACACATCCTGGGCATCAGAGCCTTCAGCACACAGCTCCTCTGCGAGCAGGTGGTGGGCCGTGCCCTTCGCAGGATGAGCTACGCCACGAACTCCCAGGGGATGTTCGAGCCGGAGTATGCCGAGGTCTACGGAGTCCCGTTCTCTTTTATTCCCACCAGTGGTTCGACCGGAACATCAACCCCTGGACGGACTCCTACCCGTGTCAGGGCACTCGAAGACCGGATCGCCTGCGAGATCGCCTTCCCCCGCCTGATGGGCTACCGATTCGACATCGCAGGGGAGAGGATCGCTGCGAGTTTCGCCGATGACGCGAAGCTGGCCCTGACCACCCAGGACATCCCGACACGCACCGAGATGGAGCCCATCGTTGGCCTGGGCGAGATCCACACCCTCGATGACCTGAAGAGGAAAAGAGAGAACGAGGTCGCCTTCTTGCTGGCGAAGGAGACGCTGGAGCGCTACTTCACCACCGATGGAGACTTCAGGCCATGGCTCTTCCCCCAGCTCCTGGCGATCTCCAAGCGCTGGATGGCCGAGTGCGTCACCCTCAAGGACAACACATTCCCCCAGCTCCTCCTGCTGAAGGAGTTCGCCCATGGGGCCGTCGACAGGATCTACCGCTCAATCGTGCAGGCCAGCCCAGGCAGGACCACACTCAAGCCCGTCCTGCGGCCCTACGACACCGTGGGCTCGACCCGGTACGTGGACTTCGACACCACACGCCCGGTCTGGGCCACGGATCCCTCAAAGTGCCACATTTCCCATGTTGTGGCCGACACCGACTCCTGGGAGCAGAAGATGGCCCAGGTGCTGGAGGGCATGCCCGAGGTCATCCGCTACGTAAAGAACCACGGGCTGAACTTCCTCATCCCTTACACGTTCGAGGGGAAGGAGAGCAACTACATCCCGGACTTCATCGCCTGCGTGGATGACGGGCACGGTCCGGGGAGCCTCCTAAACCTCATCATCGAGGTTACGGGCGAGAAGAAGAAGGACAAGGAGGCCAAGGTAGCCACGGCACGGACCCTCTGGATACCAGCTGTGAACAACCACGGCGGCTTCGGCAGGTGGAGCTTCCTGGAGATCTCCGACCCCTGGGATGCCGAGCGTACTATCCGGGGCTATCTGAGAGCCCCGGGCTCGGGAGAGGGCAACTGACATGGCTCCGAAGAAGAAGGTAGACCGGCCGACGCCTGTAGAGTCCATCAAGCACAAAGACACCCGGAAGAACATCCCGACCGAGGAACTGCGGGACTTCGTGGAGGAGTCCGAGTCGCAGACCAGGACGATGCTCTACCCCCGGGATCCCTCTCTCGATCCTCAGCTCGTCTGGAAGGGCAAGGACGAGCAGGACCGGAAGGACCTGGCTGTCCCGGTCGTCCCCATCTACATCCAGGAGAAGATCCATCCCCAGGCGATCATCGATCAGCTCCCCAGGATCAAGACCGAGTCGGATGCCCCCGACCTGTTCGCTGACTTCAACGGTCTGCCGGAGGATTTCGATCAGCGTGTGGACTTCTACAAGCACGACGGACACTGGTCGAACCGGATGATCCTGGGTGATTCGCTCCTGGTGATGACCAGCCTGGCCGAAAAGGAGGGGCTGAAGGGCAAGGTCCAGACCATCTACATCGACCCGCCTTATGGAATCGCCTTCGAATCAAACTGGCAGGTCAGCACAAGGAGTCATGAGGTTAAAGACGGGAAGGCCGAGGACACCACGCGACAACCCGAGCAGGTTCGAGCCTTCCGCGATACCTGGAAGCTGGGGATCCACTCGTACCTGTCATACCTGCGAGACAGACTGGTTGTAGCACGTGAACTCCTCACCGAGACCGGAAGCGTCTTCGTCCAGATCGGGGATGAGAACGTTCACCTGGTGCGGTGTCTCATGGATGAGGTGTTCGGTAGCGAGAACTGTATCAGCCAGATTACTGTCTCTAAGACAGGTAGTTTGACCGGAGGTATCATCTCATCAGTCGCTGACTACCTCATTTGGTATGCAAGGAATAAAGAACAAGCCAAGATTCGCAAACTCTTCGATACAAGAGTCGAAAGAGGTGTCGATCATTTCAGCGCTGATCCTTTAAAATCTGATGGTTTCCGAACCGGAACGACGTTCGACTACCAGTATCAGGGCCGCCTATTCGCATGCCGACCATCAGAGCACTGGAAGGCTACAAGAGATGGGTTGGATAGGCTGGCTGTCGCAGATAGGCTTGTACCATTAAAAACCTCACTCCGAATGAAGCGCTTGTGGAGCGATTTCCCCGTGAAAGAGTTCACGAATATCTGGCTCGGATTCGGAGGGGCTTCGGAAAAGATCTATGTTGTCCAGACTAATAAAAGGATCCTCGAACGCTGTCTTCTGATGTCTTCTGATCCAGGAGACCTTGTCCTCGATCCGACGTGTGGCAGCGGAACCACAGCTTATGTTGCCGAGCAGTGGGGCCGCCGCTGGATCACCTGCGACACCAGTCGAGTCGCCCTGGCTCTGGCACGTACCCGGCTGATGGCAGCCCGCTATCCCTACTACCTGCTCGCCGATTCACACGAAGGTATTCAGAAAGAGGCCGAGCTAACAGGCAGTACTCTTTCCCAGGTCACCTCCGAGCACGACATCAGGAAGGGCTTCGTTTGTAAGCGGGTTCCCCATGTCACTCTCGAGAGCATCGCAAACAATCCCGAGATCAGGGAAGGCATGACCCGCGAGGAGATCGACGCAGCCATCGCTCGCCATGCCGACACGGAGCTTCTGGTCGACCAGCCCTACGAGGACAAGAAGACGGTTCGCGTGACAGGTCCATTCACTGTCGAGAGCCTGTCACCCCACCGGGTCCTTTCAGTCGCTGACGATGATATGGATGGCCGTGTCTCCGAGAAGGAGGCCCACTATCAGGTCGATTTCACCACCATGATTATTGACAACCTCCGCAAGGCCGGTGTCCAGAACACGAAGGTCCAGGAGAGACTGAAGTTCGACACCCTCAGTCCCTATGCCGGTTCATGGCTTCAGGCCGCCGGTGAATACACCGAGTCCGATGGCAAGGTGAAGCGAGTAGCCGTCTCCATCGGCCCCGAGCACGGCACATTAGGACCGACGCAGGTGAAGGAGGCCGCCAAGGAAGCTGTCCAGGGTATCGGCTTCGACCTGCTCCTGGCCTGCGGCTTCGCCTTCGATCCACACGTTGCCGAAGAGGTCAAGCGATTCGGCAAGCTCACGGTCTTGCCCGTCCGGATGAACCCCGACCTCTGGATGAGTGACGAGCTCCTGAAGAAGACCGGGGCGGGGAACCTCTTCATGGTCTTCGGCGACCTCACCGTGGACATCCGTCACCAGGACGACAAGAAGATCGTGGTCGAGATCAAGGCCCTGGATGTCTACGACCCGACCACCGGCCAGATCCGCTCGAACACGACCGACGAGATCGCATGCTGGTTCATCGACACGAACTACAACGGCGAGAGCTTCTTCGTCCGCCACGCCTACTTCACCGGGGCGGAAGAGCCCTACGACAAGCTGAAGCGGGCGCTGCGGGCCGACATCGACGAGGCGGCCTGGTCCAGCCTCTACAGCACCACCAGCCGCCCATTCGATCCGCCCGAGACCGGCAAGATCGCCATCAAGGTCATCAATCACTATGGCGACGAGGTATTGGAGGTGTTCCAGATCGGGATGTAGCGGCCCTGTCCGATCATCCTGGGGGTTTCTCAAGCTTCAGAAAGGAATGGGGAGAAAGATGGCTAAGTTCGATGACACCGACGTGAAGAAGGGCTCAGCCAACATCACGCCTGAAGACATGCAGAAGGTGATCGACAAGGAAGAAGAGATAAAGAATCGTGTGAGAAAAGGTCCTCTTGCGAAATTCTTCGATGATGTCAAGACCATGATCTCTATGGTAAAGGACTATTCATCAGGCAAGTACAAGGTTGTCCCATGGTGGGTCATTGCTGCTGTTGTGTTCGCACTTCTATACGTCTTCTCTCCAGTCGATGTGATTCCGGACTTCATCCCGGGCATAGGACTGGTCGATGATGCCCTTGTGGTTTCTGGCTGCCTTGCGCTGATTCATGAGGAGCTAGCCAAGTATCGTGCCTGGAAGACAACTGCAGGAGATATCTGATGGGCGAACTTGAAGTCGGGATGTTTGTTTTAGGCAAGAAGGCTGTCATCAAGAAGGGCTTCAAGAGACTGGAGATAGGGGAAATGCTGCAACTTAAGCTAGATGGAAAGAGTGGCACGATCTCGTGTAGCGTGGAGCTATCAGGTGAAGACTCAGCTCTAAATCTTGAGGCATCCTACAAGATCGCGGAGCGAGACGGGAAGTCCTTCATCGATGTGAGCAAGCTAAGTATTGATAGGAGCTGGATGAACACGCTCGCACATTTACTTATAGAGAGGAAGGGCGGAAGCATCCCGATTCCCGATGGTTCAAAGAAGTATCTCAAGCTGTTGAAGTAGGCAGAAAGCAGTCATGACGACAACCAGGTTCGAATACTGGAACCGAAATGCCGTCGTGTTCTGTTTAACTGAATGTAGAGTAGCGGAATAGAGAGGACGATAGGGTAATGCAAACTCGAATACATGAGAGAACCTGAAGGTGTGAAGGCTGGAGGCGCTGCTCTATTGGGCGCTGGAGTTGGAGCGGGGGCAGTTGCTGCAAGTGGAGTCACCGCCGTTGGAGCTGTTGGTTCAGGGGCAGGCTTCGGTTCTGCTGCCGGGTTAAGTGATCCCGTCCTGGTTTGATCGCTTGATCGCGTGTGAAGAGGAGGGCTGCTTGATGTTGACCGCTCCTAGTTCTGCTTTCAGATTCATTTGGCTGCAGGGTGGAATGTACGGGGGGTATAAACTCGGTTGATGAGGAGACGATAATGTCGGATATCATCATCCTCGTGCTCAGCATCATCCTCATCCTAGCCATGATCTTGATCTTCCGACTCCTCAAGGCCAGTAAAGCTGCCCCGGTTGTTGTTTACAGTCAAGCTGAAATTGAGAGCTGCGAGGTAGAACAGAAGTCTGAGATCAGGGAAATACCCCATGAGATAGTTGTTAGCTCTGGCAACTCGTATCAGAAGGACCTTGTGTTCAGGCGGGTTTTGCCAGCTCAGCTTGGCGAACTCAAATCTCGAATACAGAGGGTCGATCTTGACAACCCACTCAACGCACTTCCTACGGTAGCTGTTGATGCTGGAGCGATGCTCGGCGCTTCTGCTCTTTTCAAGGCAACGGTTGATCCAAGCACTCTAACGAGATTCGCAGATGGCTCATTCAGCACTATAATTCACGGTGCTGGAGGAAGAATCGCTGAGCATGGCAGCTTCATCCCGGTGAATCCTGCTCAGGTTTTCGCGCCCATACTCGTATTTCAAGTAGCCAGCATCATCACAGGTCAATACTACCTACACGGAATAACTAAGCAGCTCTCTGCAATATCTGAGAAGATTCAGATGCTTATCAACCTCCACCATAATGAGAAGAGTTCCATCCTGCAGAGTCACCATGAGATCCTGATGGTCATGTATAACAACCAACATTTCAGCCCACAGGACCTGAATGACTTGAGAGCCATCTATAGAGATGCCAACTCAATTCGGCACGAGTATGCTAATCTGCTATCCTCCATAGACACAAGTGATTACGTGCAGTCCATGAAGCCAATACTCGCCAAGAATAAGCTTGCAGAACTGGGCCGAAGAGTTGTCGACGATGGCACCGCCAACTATGCGGACATGGTGCTCTGCGCAGAGCGAACTCGGTTTGCTGCGAAGCTTCTCGAGCTTAAATGCAATGTCTCTCTCTGCAGAAGTGATCCCCAAAGGATCTATGGTGTCCTTCAGAGCATGTCTGAGATAGGTGAGATTCAGGAATCCTTGAGTCAGCCAGAGTGGCTCGCCACGGCATCGAGGAAGCTAGCTGATGCTTCAGCTACTGCAGGCTTTATTAGGGAATCAGCGAAGCTAAAGTCCAATATGGAGAATGCACTTAGGCTTGGTCTTGAATACGACGGCTGGGATGCTCGATTCAAAGATGAGCAAAGATCTTTGTCTAAAGAGGCGTCCGGGATCGTCAAGAAGATCGATACTGAGATCAATAGACCTAGGGAGCTGCTTCTCGCGGTTGATGACGAATACGGAGTAGAATGCTTGCAGCTCACCGGCCAAACGTTTTCATGAACATCATGGCTCATCTCACGCAATCCAATCCTGTCCGTCTGGGTTTCGGCTCTGGATGCCTGACTGAGAGCCTGATCGGGATGGTCAGGACTGGACCCCTAATAGTTCGCCTGGATAGCGATACGGGGAGCCATATCTCTCACGAACTCGTAGACAGCAGAAGCCGTAGTATCCCCTCTGTTCCAGTCTCCCAGGGCTACCTCTTCTCCGGCCGGGAGTGGATCCATGGCTTCACTAGCCGGAAAAGCCTTGCCGCGTTGCCGCTCACGAAACCCTGCTCCAGGCTGCGATCTTGATGAGCTGGGCCATGAGAGTGTTCCATCCACAATGGACCAAGCCCGCCATATCCCTTCGGGATATGACAAAGGCATCATCACCAGAAAGTAAAGGCTATTGATCGTCGTTTCCATGAAACGACCGTGATGATGCCTTGTCGCGCTCACAACTGCTACCAGGCTTGATCAGTTCGCACGACCGGTCCACGGGGGACTTCGTGTCCCCTCAGACAGGCAGAAGATTGATCTAGTGTAGTCTTCGGGGGACTTCGTTTCCCCGTGGGACCGCCACTTGCTTCCAGCATGTGCCAGCAGTGCAGAGACGACATCCCATGAAATGCGACTCAGTGTTAGTCGTTGCCTACAGCAACGATTGTCGTCGCTGCTCTGCGCCGTGCTCGCAGGCTCCAACTATGCACATCAAGCTCTCACGGCTGGTCCCCGGGGGACTGCGTATCCCCTCAGACAGGCAGAAGCTTGATCTAGTGTAGTCCTCGGGGGACTGCGTTTCCCCTCAGACAGGCAGAAGCTTGATCTCGTGTAGTCTTCGGGGGACTTCGTTTCCCCTCAGACAAGCAAAGGACTGAACTGATCTAGTCTTCGGGGACTGCGTGTCCCTGCGGGACCGCCAATTGCCTGCGGAAAGCGGCAAAGGAATCAAGTTCTTTACCATTAACTGGGTCAGCAGGAGGTCACTAACAACTTTCGCTCAAACGGGGAAGCTTACGGCCCAGATCATGGTTGTCCTACCGGGGTGCCCTGGCGCAAGAAGAAGGCAGAAACCACCATCCGCTCATTCCTTAGCTACAACTGTATCGTACAGGCCATAATGTGTAAGTTTCGGGTGGCTTTCAATCCCAGTGTATCGAAGAGATGCATCCTCATACCGCCTGAAGGCGAACACAGCTTGGTTCATCTGCTCGGTATTGAACACCTTTAGTCGTACGAGAAGATCAAAGTCGTTCACCGTCAGGCCGGTGACCGCAAGAAACAGATCAGGTTCCAACTTGGTGATTACGTCCTGTAAAGTATTCTCGCGAAAATCGGTCAGATACATGAAAGCGGGAATCCGTGTTGCGAACTTGATAAGCTTTTCCTGGACACGCTTGCGCTTGGACTTGTACTCCTTCTCTTCCTCGCTAAGCTTATTCTTCTGCCTAATGGTCAGATCACGATCCTTGGCCTTTTTCTTGAGCTCCTTAACCTTTTCGCTCTTGTTGATAATAGTCTCGATTATGTTGTCGCCGAGAGAGCGCCAGCCCTCGATGCGCTCAACCGCGGCCATCGCTTTTGGGTTATCGAGTATGCGACGCAGGGTGTCGTTATCTACGTTCACCAGTAGCGGACTATCCCACTTACGAGCGAGCAACGTGGCTGAAGTGCCCGCCATTGCGATGTCGAGAATACCTCCTGCGTCAATCTGCGTCATATTTGCGCCATCGTAAGCCAATACGGGTAAGAATGAGACAAGATCCTTAACTGCGTTTTCCGGAACTGCGTTTTCCGGAACTGCGTTTTCCGGGTTCGACTCGTTCGGAGACAAACCGATTGCGTACTCCGATAGCTGCCGAAGAGCTCGTGTGGGAGCGAAATCAAAAACGAAACAGACAGGCTTGAGTATCTCTTCCTCATTCGGGTCGTCGCCGTTGGGATTCATGATGGACCAAGGCGACTGTACGCGGAAAGCAGCCTGGAAATAGGTTTCAGGTGACTTGAGATTGCGAAGCATTAATATCGCGGATAGTTGCGGGATTGTTACACCAGTCGTGAGCTTACCGCAGGATAGAGTGATGGTCTTAGTCTCGAATCCGCTCCCTATGGCTTTTCGAACTGGAGTTAGTGCCTTCAGCCCGATGCCCGCCGATGAACCTGCGGCTACGACTACCTCGTAGTCATGCCAGAAAGTGTTTTGTTTCTCGGCAAGCAGGTTGGCCATCGCATGGCAGGAAGCAACATTTGGGAGGAACCAGAATGAGTGTTGCAGGTAGGGCAGCAGACGCACATCTGAATATGGGAAGGGCGGCTTTGTACCAGTCTTGAGATGATCAACTGCCCGGGGCATGTATCCGCCACGAATGATATCCAGCCATTTCTGCACGTCATTCTTGTGTATGAACTCCGCCTTTCCGTCGGTACCCAACGCCTCGAAGAAAATGTTCAGATCAAACTCGTCGAACTCTCCAGCGCTTGCGATCGCCAGTAGCTCATCCGGCATTTGGTAGGTCAGGAGTCGCATCTGGGGAAGCGCACCATATGGATTCTTCTTCCCGGGGTTCTCCTTGGCGAACTCCTCCTTAGCCCTCTGCTCGTCGGTGTACGTCCAGTTGAAGATCTGCTCCTCGATGAATTCGCCTGTAGCTAAAGCTCTAAATGGTGTGCCGGATAGGTAGAGATACGCTTTCGTGGTGATGGGCAGGAACTCGGTAGAGAGTTCTTTTAAGTCCTCATTCACGTCCTCCAGGCCGGAGGTGTACTCCAGCTTGGCTTCTTTCTTTGCGACCTTATCCTCCTCGCCCTCGAAGAGCTCTTTAGCAGTATCCCGCCATGCACCGAAATGATACTCGTCGAAAACAACGAGATCCCATTTCTCCTTATGGATCCATTCATTCTTCGGTTTGATGTTTCCTGCTGAATCACGACCCAGCAGATCCTGGAAGGAACCGAAACAGACTACCCTCGTCTTGCGGTTGATCTTCGTTGGGTCCTTGCCAGTGCTGCGGGAGATGTACTGCCACCCACCGAAATCAACATGAGATTTGAGGTCTGTAAGCCAAGCATCCTCGACCGCCGGCTTGAAGGTGACTACCAGTACTCGCATGGCATCAAGCTTCTTGACGAGCTGGTATGTCGTGAAAGTCTTTCCAAAGCGCATCTTAGCATTCCAGAGGAAGCGAGGGACGGCATGAATGTCTTCCTGCCAGACCGAATGGAAGTAGGAGTATGTCTTGTTCACGGCGTCGATCTGTTCGGGACGCATACGGAAAGTTTCACTGTGTGTGCCGGAGAACCGCTGACCTGTTCGCAATTCAGTGATTACAGTCTTCACATCCTTGACTGAGCAGCGAACCCATTCCAGCTCGCCTTTATAGAAGCCCTTCCTGGCGAGTGCTGCACGAACCTCGTAGTCACTGAAGCTAGAACCGTCCTCTCGCACAGCCAGTTCATTGACTTCGATCCTGTAATTTTTGATAGCAGCAGTCTTGAGCTGCTCGGCGACACGCTGCTTCACGTCTCTTGTCGTCTGCCCAACTTTTAGAAGACCGTCATGTTCCTTGTCGGCAATGGAGTAGGCGTAGATGCGAGGCTGGGCTTCGGGCTTGGGGGCAAGGATTTCTTCGATGGTTTTACTCATCGTCTTCACCCATAGGTCGAATAGTGCTCTCGATTAATGCCTGCTCTTCATTGGTGATACAGTACTTCTTGTAGAGTTCTGTGTCGGTCCATGGCTTCGAGAAGTCCTGTTCAGGAACAAGAGCGAAAGCTAATCTCGACACGTGCTGTGTTGATAAGAGGAGTGATACTAGGAAGCGAACAAAGTTGGTCCGAAGATACTGAGCAACGTTGATGGCTTCTTCCTCGGAAGTGGTAGGTCCAACTATCAGGTAAGAATGCGTGACGACTGTTCCTGGCTCAAGGATTTCGATCCTGGAGAAGATTCGACGAGTTCCATTCCGGTCAGCCTGTCCCGCGTGTTCGCTAGAAGTTGCCGACAGTAGGACTTTCCATCGGTCGATCCAATCGGGGTTCTTTATAACCGAGTTTCGTTCCGTATAACCACGTCCCGCAGTGGAGCGCACAGCGACGGGTGACTTGAGTCGCTTCGGAGATCCTACACCTCGAAACGATGTCGGCAAACCGAAAGGGGAAACGGCTGAGACGAGACTGGCAAATGGCTTAAATCCTTCACTACGCTTGACTTTCTCCACAATTGGAATTGCAGTATTGCTTCGTACGAAGACCGGATAAGCGTCGAGTTCACGAATCGCCGTATCTGACTGCGCACCTGACACAGTCGTAACCTTGCATGGACCATTGTACTCAGCATCCCAGAGAAAATAGCTTACTCCACCAGCTATATCAACTCCAGTAAACGCGTCACGCGAGTCTGGGAAGTCAATCAGTTCGCGAATGCGATGGTCACCGAGCATGTCTCTTCTGAAAGCCTCAAGGATAGCCATCCCTCCTGTGAACCATCGTGAGGGGATAATCATCACAACATACTTTGGCTCAAGAGCTATCGCTTGCTTCACGAAAAACTGGTATATGGGACTAGCCTGCTGGGTCGCTGTACCTCCTCCTGTACTCATTTGATACGGCGGGTTACCAATTATAACGTCAAACTGCATATCGCCCCCGAACAACTCGGCGACCCGAGCCTTGATGTCGTCTGTATGAATGAAAGCATAAGCATGAGATTCACGCCCTTCACCAAGGTCTAGTGCTTTCTGGCCCGCCCCACAGTATGTGCACTTGCCATCCACCCATCGGTGTTCAATTCGATTATACCAGATGTTCCCAGAGTTACTGACGAAGCCCTTGGCGATAGAGTGCCTGCCCTGGGCATGCTTTGAGCAATACAGGCTCCGCCTGGCGAGCATGCTCGTGAGATATGTAATCCCGATGCCGAACACTTGCTTGGTAAGGATATGATTGACACGCTCTTCGAGATCCGGCATTTCTTCCACCAAGCCTTTGGTGAGACGGATAGTGATCTCTCGCAGAAAGACACCGGACTTCGTGCATGGATCGAGAAATCTAACCGACTTATCCGCCCAGATGTTCGATCCGCCATGCTCTTCTGCCCAGGCTTCAGCTAGCTTATCCAGCATCCGGTTCGCAAGCTCGGGTGGCGTGAAGACCTCGTCGTTGGAGAGATTTGCGATGCATGTAAGCACATCTGGATTTCGGCCGCGAAGTGTAAAGCTTGCCTGATCGCTCATTCAGTCTCCTTTGGTCCTTCGCCGAGAGAAGCGGCAGCTAGATTGATAATTGTCATCGGAGGATAGGCCCTGGTAGGGGTGAAGATTTCATGCTTTCCAAGCTGTGCAAAAAGTGAGTCCTCTGCGCTGAAGGATGATGACATCGTGAGTTCCTTGAGACTGAAGTCACGCCGCTGGAACTTGCCCTTTCCGAGATAGCCCCACTCCGCAAAAGTGATAGGTTGATCATCTATGGTACGCATCTTCATGGCGTCGCCGTGGACTAAGTTCTGAGACAAGACATAGGAAGCAGCTTGGTACAAATTGTCCGAGTCCTCAAGTCGAAGGTAATCGGTGAGTATTTTCAAAAGGTTTGTGCGGCACTCAGCGATGTTGTCTGTAAGCAATTCAATCCCGTAGACGCACATCACAGCAAGTAAGGCATAGTGCCTTCGCTCAAAATCGGACTTGCCATACTTGAGTTCAACAGCGGCGAGTTTACGCTGAAGTATCTTCACTAGAAAGTGACCACTGCCGCATGCTGGTTCCAAGAATCGAGAGTCGATGCGCTCTGTCTCATCCTTTACAAGGTCGAGCATTGCCTCGACCATCCACATAGGGGTGAATACCTCCCCGTGGTCGGTAACCCGCTGCCTAGATCTGAGAAGGCTCACGATTCATAGCCCCAATAACTCAATGAACTCGTTGGTAGTCAATACTCTAGTCGAGAACCGGCCCTCAAGGGCTTCTCTTTTTCCATTGTTGATGAAGCCCTTCTTGTCGTTAGTAAGGAAAATATCATGATGATGACGGACATGCGAGGTGGAGATCATCACATCCCGCATCTGTCGACGCTGGCCTGAGGTCAGATCACTGCGCTTCCCTTTCGGGGGAAAGCTGCCTTTGCTTAGTAACCTAAGGACAACTTCCATGAGCTCTTCGTCCTCTGGTCCAGTCCAGTAGGCGGATCCGTTCCATCTCCCTTCACCCCATACTCCTGGCTCCGGAATCCTCAAAACCTCTACTCCCTCGGGTGGGAGCTCGCTAGATCCTTCCGCCTCCCGATCCGAAGTATGTACTAGGTAAAAGGAGAAGCCTCTTTCGCGGGCTCAAGGAAGATAATCCTCCACAGGGAGGGCGGATGTGTCCACTGTGACCTTCTTCATGTTATGGAAGCTTACATCACTTCTTGTTGTAGTCAAGAATCTAGAGGGCGTTTCCCCACAGACAGGCAATTGACTGACCTGATCCAGTCAGCGGGGGACTTCGTATCCCCATGGGACCGCCACTTGCTTCCAGCAAGTGCCAGCAGTGCAGAAACGACATCCTCATGAAACGTGGCTTATTGTAAATCGTTGCCTCAAGCAACGATTGTCGTCGCTGCACTGCGCCGTGATCGCAGGCGCCCACTATACTCATCAAGCTCTCACGGCCGGTCCCCGGGGGACTTCGTATCCCCGTGGGACCGCCATATTGGATCGCCCCGGGGTTGCCGGAGGCTCCATAAGTTGAGAGGATGGGGCCATGGCAAGACAGAGCAGGTATCCGCAAGAGGTACGAGAGCGGGCAGTGCGGCTCGTTCTTGGGAACACCGGGGAGTATGGTTCGGAGTGGTCGGCGATAGTGTCGATTTCGAGCAAGATCGGCTGTTCGCCGGAGACGCCACGGAAGTGGGTTAGACAGGCGAGAGTGGTTCGGGACGCCTGGCTTACCGGTGAGATTGATCGGG
>Ga0208040_1001516_pt1 | contig 22671 bp, 19 predicted proteins | sample AD_UKC083_MetaG_FD_184431 | JGI IMG/M metagenome (GOLD analysis project Ga0208040, IMG submission 184431) | Active sludge microbial communities of municipal wastewater-treating anaerobic digesters from USA - AD_UKC083_MetaG (SPAdes) (version 2) | ecosystem: Engineered > Bioreactor > Anaerobic >...
CAAAGAACCTAGCAGTTCGTGAGTGGGATTGCCCGAACTGCGGCGCGCACCATGATAGGGATGTAAACGCTGCAAGGAACATCCTGGCAGAAGGACTGCGTATTGTAAACGCGGTTTAGCATTAGTCTGTACGGCAGGAACTGCCGGAAGTTACGCCTGTGGAAACCGTGTAAGACCAGCAATGGCAACGGTCGATGAAGCAGGAATCCCGCGACTTCAGTCGTGGGAGGTTCAATTCGGTCTGTCGCCCCATCCTTACTTCGCGGGCGGCAAGGCAGTTACACCCACGGGCAGCTGGCATGCGGGCATCAATGCGAAGACAACAAAGAAAGACGTGGCCCTGGCTTTTCTGAAGTACATCACTGGGCGTGAGGCAGCCATCGAGTGGCATAAGCTGTTCGGACACGCGCCCGCACGCCCTGACGTGTACGACGCCATGCCTGAGGTGTTCAGCAACCCGATGTGGCAGATCCTGCTGGAGGAGATGAAGAAGACGGCAGTGGCGCGGCCGGTCACTCCGGGCTTCCTTGAGTACGAACTCATGCTGAGAGAGACGTTCAACTCGATACACTATGGCGCGAATCCCGAAGAGGAGCTGAAAAACGCCGCAAAGCGAATAGATCGCGAACTGCGGAAGTACCGATAAGGATCTCGATTGACGCGCGGGAGTCGGGAGTGAGAGCATGTTCAGGGATTCCAAGGCGGCCTTCTGGTTCATACTGCCGGCGCTGGTCTTCTTGTGCCTGTTCAAGATATGGCCAATAGCGGTTTCGCTGGGCGAGAGCTTCATGCAGACCAGTATCTCAGGGAGAAAGTTCTTCGTGGGACTGGAGAACTACGCTTATCTGCTGCATGATGACCCCCTGTTCTGGGGTTCTGTTCGGGTTACGCTGCTATACTCGCTGGTCATCAATCCACTGGCGGTCGCAGTCTCGCTGGCGCTGGCGCTTCTGCTCAACCGCAGCAAATGGTATGTGGGCTTCTTCAGAACACTCTGTTTCCTGCCGTCGGCGATCTCCCTATCGGTGGTGGCTGTGATCTGGGGAGTGATGCTCGACCCTCACTTCGGCCTGGCAAACAGCGTTCTGCGCATGCTCGGGCTCCAGCCCCAGCCGTTTCTCACATCTTCGAGCCAGGCCCTGTGGTGCCTCATGGCCATGTCGCTTTGGCGCAGCGCGGGCTACTGGATGATGTTCTTCTTGGCAGGGCTGCAGGGAATACCGCAGGAGGTGTACGAAGCGGCTGAGATCGACGGGGCGGGCGGCCTGACAAGGATGTTCCGCATCACCCTTCCGCTGCTCGCCCGCACGATGTCGTTCGTTCTGGTTTCGAATACTGCGTTCAATTTCCTCACATTCGCGCCGGTGTTCATCCTGACTAGGGGCGGCCCGATGAGATCCACCAACATGCTCATGTACGAGTCGTACAAAAGCGCGTTCGTCAATGTCGACCTGGGGAGAGCTACGGCCATTTCGTCGATGTTGCTCGTTATGATCCTTATCACATCGGTGATAGAACTCAGGCTCACACGGGCCTCGTTCGAGTATTGAGGCGGAGGTGTATGAAGGCATGCATCATGCGCACCGTGCGCACCGCGCGAATCATGTCGGCAGGATCTGCGGCAGACTCCTCACGGGGGCACTCCTCGTGGCGTTGGCGCTGGTTCTCATAGTTCCGCTGTGGTGGACATTGGCCTCCGCGCTCAGGCCAGCAGGGTCACTGTATGAGTATGCTAACCCGCTTACTTGGCGGACGTTCTTTCCGTCTGAAGTAACGCTGGACAATTTCGTCAACATCTTCACCAATCTGGGCTTCGGACGGGCGCTCGCCAATAGCTTCATCGTCGCTTTCGGCGCTATCGCCATGGGCGTAGTGGTCAGCGCAATGGCCGGGTTCGCACTGGCCAAATTCGTCTTCCCGGGTAAGTCGGTCTTCTTCTTCATCGTGTTGCTCACGTTCATGGTTCCTTTCGAGGCCATTGTGATCCCGCTCCACCTGGTGGTGAAGCGCATCGGGATAGTCAACACCTATTGGGCCCTGATACTGCCGGCTGTGGGAAACGGGCTCGGCATCTTCCTGTTCAAACAGTTCTTCGAGGAACTCCCGACTGAGCTGCTTGAGGCGGCCCGAGTGGATGGGGCGTCATGGCTTTCGATCTTCACCAGGATTGTGATCCCGCTGAGCCTGCCGGCGGTTGTGACGGTAGTGGTGATGATGTTCCTGTTCCAGTGGAATTCGCTCTTCTGGCCGTTGGTTGCCACGTATTCCAGCCGGTATCAGGTGGTGCAGGTGGCGGTGGCCAGTCACGTTACAGCCGAGGAGGCGCATTGGGCTAACCTCTTCAGCTCGGCCATAGCGGCGAGCCTGCCCCCGATGCTGCTCTTCTTGGCGGTGCAGAAGCAGTACGTGCGCGGTATAAGCAGCACCGGGTTCAAGTAGCGAGAGAGGAGGGCGGAAGAGCACAGGATGGAACGCGAGATGAGTGGGCAGGGCAAGACTCACCTTGGACTGATGACGGCGAAGGTGCCGCAGACCATGTTGATCGCCGGAGACCCTGCGCGAGTACGTGAGATGGGGTCCATGTGGGATCAATGCGAGACCATCGGCGAGAACCGAGGGTACCTGTGCCTGCGCGGTTCGTACCGAGGCATGGAGATAGGAGCGTGCTCCACCGGGATCGGCGGGCCTTCGTGCGAGGTGGCTATCGTAGAACTGATGCAGCATGGGGCGCGCAATATCATAAGGGTCGGAACATGTGGAGGGATTGCTCCCCGTGTGGAGCCAGGCGATCTGATAGTGCTCAGCGCGTGCGTGAGATACAGCGGCGCGGCCGACGCGTATGTTCCGCCCAACTACCCGGCAGTGGCCGACTGGGAGTATGTGTCGGCTCTGGTCGCTGCGTGCAGAGCGCGAGGGCTCAGGCACCACGTGGGCCTGGGGGTCACCGTTGACACCTTCTATGCGACCAAGCCGTGGCTGATAGGTCCGGATCCGCCCAAGACCGAGACTTGCGGCATCATCGCAAAGTGGTCGCAGTTGGGCGTGCTTGCGATGGAGATGGAGGCAGCGACGCTGATGGTCGTAGGCTCGTTGATTGGCCTGCGCACAGCGGCAATATGTACCGCCGGGTCCAATGTAGTGCGCAACGTGAGGCCTGAGCGCCCGCCAGGCGACGCGAATGCCATAGCAGCGGCGATGGATGCCGCGCTGGCGGTCGCAACTGTCTTGTCTAGCGAGACGCAGAGAGGGGCGAAGCAGGGAAATGACGAAAGATTCGGAGCGCAGGGCGACGCGCGGCACGGCTGACGCCGTGGCGCACAGCGGACGACTTGCCGGCAAGAACGCTGTAGTAATAGGCGGAGCAGGCAGGATAGGGAAAGCCATTGGGCGCGAGTTCGTACGTGCTGGGGCCAATGTGGTGCTGGTAGACCGTCGAGCTGAGCAGGTGCGCGCGGCGGCAGAATCGTTGGCGCAGGCTGGACCGGGCAAGTGCGCTGCAATAGCTGCAGATCTCGGGACGCCGGATGACTGTGAGAGCCTGGCAGAGGACTGTCAGAAGGCGATGGGCCGCGTGGACATACTGGTGAACTGCCCCGGGGGCATCTACCGGGAGGCGTTTCTGGATCATCCAGTCGACGCTCTGGGCCAGTTGTGGGATGTCAACGTCAGGTTGCCATTCATGGCGTGCCAGGTGTTTGGGCGAATCATGAAGGAGAGAGGGTCTGGGAAGATCATCAACTTCGCGTCGGTGGGCGGTGTGCGCCCTGAGGCCACTCACGCAGGCTATTGCGCAGCCAAGGCGGGTCTGATCGCATTCTCGCGCGTGGCGGCGATGGAGCTTGCGCCATACAATATCCAGGTGAACGTGGTGGCGCCGGGCCCCACCGAAACGACGCCCTTCACGTCTCCATTCTACCTTGAACACCCCGAGGTGCTGCGCGGTATCGAGGAACGTACTCCTGCAGGCAGGATAGGCCATCCTGAGGACCACACGGGGTTAGTTACGTTCCTCGCATCTGACGAGTCCAACTGGATCACAGGGCAGGTAATCATGTCCGACGGCGGGATGGGTCTTGTGTAACATGAAAAGAGCAACTCAATACGGTATAGTCCTTATCGGCCTGGCTCTCGCAGCTCTTGGGATCAGCCTGATACTCAGGAGCGGGCTGGGTATGGGCCCGTGGGGCGCATTCGAACAGGGATTAGCTGCGAAAACGGGGATCACCTTTGGCAGAGCGTCTCAGCTGGTGGGGTTGGCGTTGATCCTGCTTGCGTGGGCCCTCAGGCAACCCCCTACGCTTGTCACGGTGATGAACATGTTGCTTATCGGGGAGTTCTCCGATCGATTCCTGGCCGTGCTCTCGGCCGCACAGGGTCTGCCGGCCCAGGTTGCGTATTTTGCGGCGGGGCTGATTGTGTACAGCATCGGGATAGCGGTGTATCTTATGCCTGGCCTCGGATCTGGGCCTCGTGAAGGCGTGATGCTGGGCCTACGCGATGCCCTGCACACCAGCATACGCCTTGCCCGCGTGTGCATTGACCTCACGGTGCTGATCATGGCGTGGGCAATGCGGGGGCCTATCGGCCTTGGAACGGTTGCATACGCATTGGGGGCCGGTCCACTCATCCAGTCCTTCCTCAAGTGGTGTCGGAAGGTCATGCCCAAAGTGGCAGCTCGGGGAGTGGCCAGGTGACTCCCTGGCCTCGGGCCTTCAGGACGCCTAGCAACGGGAAGAGCAGGAGGCCGTTTCGCCGCGAGGCGTGCCGGCCTCCTCTGCCGCTACTTGATGACCAGGAGATAGAAGCAGGCGGCGGACCAGCTGAAGTTGGCCGCGTTGAGTCCGGCGCCTGTTTCGGGGTTGTAGTTTTCCCTGATAGGAGCGTCACCCGCAAGACCCTCGGCTGCCTGTAGGAGTTTGCGGGCCATGTACCCAGCGTCGTCTGCAAACCCATACCTGCTCAGGCCCTGCACGGCGAAATACGCCTGATCAAGCCATACGGGCCCTCTCCAGTACTTGTCCGGCGAGTACCTGGGGTTATCGGCCGATACTGTCGGGAATGGCATTGTAGTGTTGAACATGTTCTGATCCATGAGCGCGTCCCGCACTCGCGATGCCTGCTCCGGCCGAGCCAGTCCTGCCCAAAGGGGAATGGCGCCCTCAATTCCTTTGCCTCTTTCGACGAGGGGGCGCTTGGTCGCCATGTCGATATCGTAGAAGAAACCTGTTTCGTCGTCCCACATATGTGTGCATAGGAAATCGGCAACGTACAGGGCTTCTTCTTCGAACGCAGAAGCATCTGCGTCGCTGCCCAGTTCCCTTGCGATCTTCGCAAGGTACATCTTCTCTGCATACAGGTAGGCATTGAGATCCACGGATTCTTGCGACAGGGAGTACCCTACCAGTGCGCCTTCTGCATTCCGGTTTTCCAGGACGTCGATGTGATAGTCACCGTCAAACCGCGGCGCATTATCCATTCCGCTTTCCCAAGCCGCCGCCTCTATCACCGCGTCGCGATCTACATGATCAGGGTGGACTGTTGCGCCGTATTCCGCTATGCCGTTGCCGTCATGATCGCGAACGGAATACCACCAGCGATGGTATCTCACGAGGCGCGGGTACATCTCCGACAGAAATCCCACATCTGCACTCTTCTTGTACACTTCCCATACAGCCCACGCAGCGAGCGGGGGTTTTGAGTTGCGGTCATTATTCTCATCGGCCTTCTGGAAAGCGCAGTCTATGATCATCCCGTCATCCTGCGGTCTTGACGGGTCGTCCGGTTCGATCTGGAAATCGAACATCGACCGAATCGACTCCTGAGCTAGCTCAGGGTCGAAATGTGCCACGGCCGCGGCTTGCTTCCAAGTATCCCATGCCCAGAAGCCGGAGGCGAAGTACGACGCGGAGATGGAAGGGGATATCCCGTCGCGTTTCAGATCGCCGGCCGCGCTACGCCAGTTGCCGATCAGGGTCATCATACACTTGACTGCAACCTTCCTCAGCTCAGGATCTTCCGGAACGCCGGCAAGCCCGCGTGCAAGCAGCTCGCGCCATCGGGCGTCTGCATCAGCCCTCGCCTTCTCAGGGCAGGCGAATACTGTCGCTGAGGTCGCTTGCTCTCTCACCGCCTCTTCCTCGGTGAAGGTGAACGACGACGTGGTGGTGAGTGCCCATGCGCTGCCTGGCGCGAGGTCGATGACACCCGGGGCCTGCACACCATATGTATAGCCGTCTACCGCGGTTTCAACCGCGAAGGGGTACCTTATGGTGAACCGCTCTGTGCCTCTGCTGTACCCAGGCACGTTCGAAAACGCCACTGCAATGCCGTCGCTTTCAGGAGAGAGACACACAGCGTCTCTGTAGGGGGCTTTGTAATACCTCATCAAGCTACCTGACCAGCTCAGGCTGAGCCGTCTTGCATGATCACCCTGATTGACAATGGATGTTTGGACCATCGCTGTCCTGCTGGTAACGAAGCGCAATTCCAGCTGAATGCGGAGGTCGTCCACTACATATGATTGGCGCATTGCTCCGGGATACCACACGAGCTCCTCAGGCTCACATTTGGCAAGGTCAAGTAGCTCACCCGAATCGGCATCAATGATTTCGATCTTGTTGAAGGCGCGGCCTATGTACCATGGCCAGCGCAGTATGTACAACGGCCCGATGAATGACCCATAGGTGCCGGGGTCGGATGGATCAGGGAGCGAGTATCCGTGCCATGCTCCGAGGTCAGTGAGGGTATTGAACGGATTGCGAGTTCCGGGATTCGCCCCAAAAGGCGACGCGCATGGGTCGAGGAGATTGGGGAAATCCGATGGCAACGGGTCGGGGGCAGCCAGGCAGTGCTGGGCCCCGAGTACCATCAATGTCGCCAGGACAAAACCGAACACCATTAGCAGCTCCTTAGCCGAGTGCATCGTAGCCCTCCTATACGGTAAATCGCTATCTGATGAGTATGTCAGGTCGTCTCACGATACCGGCGGGCGTTGGGATCTCCAACATAGGCCAGCACGCCGAGGCCGAAGTCACCTCGTCCACTCCATCCGAACGCAGAAGCAGGGTATCCTCGGATTTTGCGCCCGTCACAGACGGGTTCCATGCTACTGCCAGGTTGTGTTGCATAGTCCCTTGGGTGACATCGGGCGCCACGAAGAACTCCCGATCCCGATACCCGATGGGACCGCCCTGATGATGGTGCTGCCATTCGCCGGGGTATCCTTCTGCTTCGTATTGGGCCTTGGCCTGAGCCATCACGTCCTGATACGCGGCGCCGGGCCTGGTGACCGCCATCATAGCTGCGTGCACGCGCGCTGCAGACAGGTGCGCCGCGGCTATGTCAGCCGCCGGTGCCCCGAAATGGACTGATCGAGTGAGCGCCACGGTGAGCCCCCCAAGGTGAGCACACACCACTATCATGCAGTATCGGTCCAGCGCTTTGTGGGTGGGGATTGGGTGCCGTCGCGTCCTGACTCTGTCGTCGGCGCCGATCAGCAGCACCGTAGGCGTGTAGCCCGCCCCCATCAGCTCGCACGCAACGGCCCCCGCGATCTCCCGCTCGGTCATCCCTCGGGAGATCATCCGGCACACGCGTTCCACGGCATCGGATACGCCCCTGCCTATGCCCGGATAGCGTTGGGCTTCCCAGGGGGTGAACGGCACTCTCAGCGGAGTCAGCAGCGGGTGGATATCCCGTGATCCTTGAAGGGCGAAGTCGGCGCCATATCTGCGCTCCGTGCCCACTCCCATCTTGGCCAGAATCCCGAGGATCGCTGAGTTGGCCTCCTCATGCCAAGGGTAGGCGATCGTTTCAAACATGCAGCCTGGCCCGAGATGCGCCGTCACTTCCTCTTCGACCCGCTCCGCCTCAACGTTGGATGTGAGGACGAATTGCCGGTTCGCGGTGATGAGCACCGATGCTACACCAGTATCAGTACTAGACACACATCGGCTGTCGCCGCCTGCGGTAATCCAGGCGAAGCTATCGGCGCGGCTGAGCACGAGGGCATCAAGCCTCAGGACGCGCATCAGCTCGCGCGCCTTCGCGAGCTTGTACTGAACCTCACGTACAATCGGCGTGTCGCCGGTCTCAATCTCAATCTCAGTCTCTGTCGCTCGCATGCCCCAGGTGCGGCGCATACGATCACCCCCAGCTACTCAGCAACCTTGCCGCCATCTGACGCCGATACTGCGAATGCTCTGGAGCCGGGAGGGCCCAGAGCGGATAGACGCGAGATGAGAGCCGGCATCGCTTCCCCCCTGACGAGGTTGACAGTACATCCGCCGAACCCCGCCCCCGTCATGCGGGCGCCCAGTACTCCGGGCGTGGCCCGTGCGATCTCTACAGCCGCGTCAAGTTCCGGACAGCTCACCTTGTACAGGTCTCGCAGGCCCTCGTGAGAGTGGTACATCAGCTCTCCCAGAATGGAGTAATCACCTGTTCGCAGCGCCTTAACAGCGTCGATTACGCGTTCGTTCTCCGCAACTACGTACTCGGACCTCTCCCCGATAGTAGTGGGCAGAGCGGCGCGGACGGTATCCAATTGCTCACGCGACACGTCGCGCAGTGTGCGGATCGCGGGATCGCCCAATGTGGCGGCGATGATCTTCGCTCCCTCCTCAACCTCGCGGCGCAGGAGGTTATATGGAGAGGAGGCGAGCTCACGCTGCACGCCCGTGTCGCATACCACCAGGCATAGCCCCGCTGCTTCTAGCGGCATCGGGACGAGCTCGTGATCTTGGGTGCGGCAGTCGATGAACACCGCATGTGACGCACGCCCCATTGTCGAGGCCATCTGATCCATGATCCCGCACCCCACGCCGACGAAAGAGTTCTCAGCACGTCGGCAGGCGAAGGCAATCTGCCTTCGTGTGTGGATCGCGTCCATGCCGAGCTTTGGGCGGGGCATGCCGGATGCGAGCAATAGGGCAAACGCCGACGCTACCTCCAGTGCTGCTGAGGAGCTGAGTCCGCTGCCCCGAGGGACATCTCCCATGATGACTGCGTCAAGGCCGCGCAATGGGCGGCCGTCTCGCAACTGACAGTATTCGTCGTCGCGGAGTACCGATGCTACGCCGCGAAAGTAGTCGCTCCAAGGGTGCGCAGCGTCTCGCTGGATAGGGTTCGAGGAATCGATGGCGAATTCCGAGCGTTCACGGTAATCCACAGAGTACAGCCGCACCAGACCGTCTTCCCGCGGACCAAATGCTATGGACACGCCCTTATCAATGGCCAATGGGAGCACGAAGCCATCTGAATAGTCAGTGTGCTCTCCAATGAGGTTCACCCGCCCCGGCGCATACGCGATGCGCACGCCGCGTGCCGCATCGGGGAAAGCCAGCTCAAATCGGCGAATGATCTGCCTATGCTCGACCGCCATCGCCCTTACTCCTATCTGCATCGGGCGGCACGTCTGTCGTAGCCGCCCGCCGAATCGCCTCTCTCAACTCCGCCGCCTTTTCTTCAGGCAATGAGTCGTTGATGAATGTTCCAGCGCCCGATTCGCACCCGGCAAGATACTTGATCTTGTCGCGGGTCCTGTGTGGTGGGTAGAACTCCACGTGTAGGTGGTAGTGGTCGTAGATCCCGCCATCCGTCGGCGCCTGGTGCATGATCATCATATACGGGAACGAGAAGCCGAAGAGACTGTCGTATCCCAAAGTTACGTCCTTGAGGATTTTGGCCAGCCCGCGGCGCCGGACTGCATCAAGATCCGAGATCGACGCCACATGCGCGCGCGGCATTACATGCACTTCGTACGGGTATCTCGCGAAGAACGGCACGAACGCGACGAAATCCTCCGTTTGGGCAACCAAGCGTCGCCCATCTTTGAGTTCTTCGGCCATAATGTCGCAGAATATGCAGCGCTTGGTGGTAGCCATGTGCTTCGATGACGATTCCAACTCCTTGCCCACACGAGGCGGGATGAAGGGGAATGCGTAGATCTGCCCATGGGGATGATCCAGCGTGACCCCTACGGCTTCACCTTTGTTCTCGAAGATCAGAACGTAGTCAACATAATCGAGTGAACCTAGCTCTTCATACCTGTCAGCCCACACATCGACGAGGCCCTCGATACGCTCAAGCGGCAGCTGGGCGAAGGTCGCGTCATGATCGTCAGTGTACAGCACAACCTCGCAGATGCCCTGCGACGGGGCCGCCGGGAGGAGCTCGGTGCCTGACACAGCCGGGACCTCGGGTTCGGGCCGAAAGGACGGGAACTTGTTCTCGAACACCACAACTTCGTAGTGAGGCGCCCGGACCTCGGTAGGGAACTCCGGATCACGCGTGGGGCAGAGAGGGCAGTAATCTGCCGGGGGCCGGAACGTTCTGTCCTGCCTATGAGTTGCGGTCACGACCCACTCCTCGAGTAGCGGATTCCACCTCAGTTCCGACATGGTCCTGCATCACCTCTTTTTCGGCACGCTCAGGCGCCGGCAGATGCTTTTGGCTATCGCCGCCGGCGGTGGTTCGAAAAGTGTAGTATATCAGGTAGCGCCCGTCTTCTCTTTTGATAGTGTGTTTTTCCACAGCTCAGCCCTCGCGTTCGCATCCGTGTTTCTTAAGGTATGCACGCCACGTGATGGCCCATTTCGCCGGATCGTCAAACCAGCTATCGTCGGTTCTATGCACTACGCTGCGATGGGGGGCGGTCTTGACGATCTCGGGATTGGTGTAAGCTTCTGTTACCACCCGCTCAAGGCATGCGATGTACTCATCCAGCTCGTCTTTGGAGTACGACTCTGTCGGCTCGATGGTGAAAGGCTGCGGAACTATGAACGGGTGGTGACTCTGCCACAGATGGCACCCGTAGTCAGCAAGCCTCCTAGTCACGTCTTCACTTGTTACCCCGGTATCTCGGTACAGTTGTTCCCAACTATATCTCACCTGCTCAATGCGGCGTCGGCCCACGGCGTAGGGCGCGCCGGCGCCCTCAAGTTCTGTTACCCGCTTGAGCATGTAGTTGTTGTTGAGCACGGCTATCCGTGCCACCTCTTCTAGGCCCGCCGCACCCAGGCTCATGATCCAGGCGTATGCACGCAGCACCGCGGGGAACACACCGTGAAAACAGCGGATCTTCCCTATACTGTGGGGCAGGTCATGGTTGAGGCGATATGTGCCGGCATCGGTCTTTTCGGCAACAGGAGTCGGCAGATAACTGGCCAGATCTGATGTGACCCCGAGAGCTCCGCATGCCGGCCCGCCGCATCCGTGAGGCGATGAGAAGGTCTTGTGCAGGTTGAAAAAGCACATGTCGAACCCGGCCTCACGTGCCCTGGTGATTCCGAGAATCCCGTTGGCGTTAGCCTGGTCGTATCCCGAGATACCTCCCACCTGGCGCACGACGGCCGTGAACTGCGCGATCCTCGAGTTGAAGATCCCGGTGTCTTCGGGGTTGGTTATGAGCAGGCCTGCGGTGCGTTTCGATACTGCGCCGGCCAGGGCCTCAAAGTCGGGCAAGCCGTCTTCATCTTCGCGAATGGTGATGACTTTGTAGCCCTTGACCTTGGCTGCTGCCGCGTCTGACGGATGCGAGAAGATCGTGGTGATTATCTCGTCCCTGGTGTCGGCCTCTCCGCGAACTTCGTGATAGGCCCGGATTATGGACGCCATGGCCAGGATGGCGGAAGATCCGCCGCCAGGCTGGAAGCTGAACTTGTCCATCCCCGATATCTCGCGAAGGAACAGGTCCAGCGAGTACATGATCTCAAGCGCGCCCTGCACAGTGGCGTCGTCTTGCGTCGGATGCAGCTCGGAGGCCTCAGGCGACCGTACGAACGTCTCGTTCACTTTGGGGCTGTACTTCATGGTGCAGGTGCCCTGACCCACATCGACATTGAAGTCAGCTCCCAGCGTGCCCTGGGATAGGTGTAGATAGTGCTTGAGCACGCGCATCTGGGACACTTCAGGCAGCGCCGGCGCGTCGCGGCGTATCATCTTGTCGGGAAGACGAGACACGCCGTCGCCAACACGCTTCTGGATGTCCTGCTCGGCCTCGGAGGCGACTATGCCTCGCTCGCCCGGCGTGGAAAGCTCGAAAATGACCGGCTCATTCCACCTTGCCTGATGGAACTCACGCACCCTCGCCATGGCATTCATCTCCCTTCACAGCGCAACCGAGGGCATCGGCAAGACACTCCAGTTGCTCTTGGGTGTGAAGCTCAGTTACGCAATAGAGGGCCGACTGCCCCAGCTCCGGGAAGTCGCCCGAAAGGTCCTGGCCTCCGAAGATTCCGTGAGCTAGGAGATGCTCGTTTATCTGGCGCACAGTGCGTCCAGTGCCGCTGAAATCAACAACGAACTCCTTGAAATGAGGGGCATCGAAGGCCGGCGCCTTTACTCCAGGGATATCGGACAGGCGCGCCATCGCGTACTGTGACTTCTGCATGATTGTCGTGCCCAGCTCGCGCATGCCTTTCGGCCCCATCAAGGACAGGTACACGCCTGCAGTGATTGCCCAGAGGGCCGCGGCAGTGCCGACGAACTCCCGGCCCTCCTCACGCTGGGCGAAGGATGTGCGGTCGTAGGCAACGTCTCCGAAGCCCCATTCGCCCGGCACAGAAGTCCTGGCGATCCCGAACAACCGGAACGGATACTCCATCACGAACCGCTCCTCGTCGCGGCACCCGATGAAACCGCCCAGACCTCCGCCGTAGTGCATGTGGATGCCCAGAGGCTGGATATCGCCGCACACCAGATCGCAGCCGTAGCGCGCTGGAGGAACCATCACCCCGAGCGAAGCGGGATCCGCCCCGACGATCAGGAGCGCACCGCACTGATGCGCGATTTCGGCAATGGCCTCGCCCTCGGTCTCGATCGGCCCGAGAAACGACGGGTTCTCAAAGTACACAGCCGCCGTGTCGCCTGAGATCTTCCGTCCAAGGTCGGCAAGGTCCATCATGCCGGTGGCTCGGGAGTGGGCGACGGGGACAATACGCAGCGCGGGGGTGCAGTAGTTCGTCATCACCGCCAGCCTCTCCGGGCTTACGGTGTCGGATACCAAAACGGTGTTGCGTCCGACGATCCTCGAAGCCATGCGCAGCGCAGTGCTCGCCGCCTGCCCCCAGTCGTATGTGGGCACATTCACCACGTCCACATCGAGCACTTCCGCCATCAGGCTCTGATACTCGAAGAGGGCCTGGAACCGCCCATGGTCTTCGTATGGCTCTCCTGCGTATGCAGTGAGAAACTCAGAGCGCCCGTTTATCTCGTCGCATATCGCAGGCACGTAGTGCCTCGCGCACCCTCCGCCGAGGAAGCTGATGTTCTCTTCACACGTCTGGTTCTTGCCGAGGATGCCCATGACGTGTCGCACCAGGTCGCACTCGGCTGCGATAGGCTGAGGGAGGTTCATCATCCGGCGGAACCTGAGTTCTTCAGGGATGTCGGAGTATAGATCCTCTGTGCTAGGCGCGCCGATCGCTCGGAGCATCTCCTGCTTCACCTGTGGCACGGAGTTAGGGATATATGGATGCACCATGTCACTCATAGCTCGACCCTCCTTTGGTCAGGCGAGTCCTCCTCCATCTACGACAAGCGTGGCGCCGGTAATCCATGTCGACATGCGCGATGCGAAAAACAGCACGGCATTGGCGATGTCGTCAGGCGTTCCCACACGCCCGATGGGGCGGGCGGCCGCCTCGCGCATGAATTCGTCCATATCCGCGCCAAGCTGCACGGCCTCGCTCCTGAGAAGCGGAGTGTCGGTGTCGCCCGGGCATACGCAGTTGACTCGGATAGACGCTGGACCGTGATCGATGGCCATTGCGCGGGTGAGGTTGACGATTCCGCCTTTGGCGGCACAGTAGGCGGCGGCGTCGGGTCCTCCCTTAAGGCCCCAACCGGATCCTATGTTTATGATGGATCCGCTCTCGCCGCGGCGCATGTGGGGTATCACGTACTTCGACATCAGGTAGGCGCCCTTCAGGCTCACGTCAACCACGAGGTCCCAATCAGCTTCGGCAAGATCGACCACGTTTCGGCGTCGAATCACGCCGGCATTGTTCACCAGGATATCAACGCGATCGAACTCATCCGCTACATGCCTGACCGCGCGCGCGCAGCCTTGGGCCGAGGCTACGTCGCAGCTTACGAAGAGTGTCCGCGCCCCGGTCGTCTGCGCGATCTCATCGGCAGTTCGCTCGCCGCCGCCTGCGTCTATGTCGAGCAGCGCCACGGAGGCTCCAGCTTCTGCCAGCCGGCGTGCCACGCCTCGGCCGATTCCGGACGCCGCTCCGGTTACTATGGCGACCATTCCATCGAGCCTGAGAAGGTTACCAATTGTCGCCTCACTCACGTTACATCGCCTCCCGCCGAATCAGCAGTCTTCATACATCGTCGCCTGCGATGCATGTTACAGCCCCGTCCCCGGCAAGCGAAGAGCCGCTATTGCCGAGGGGTCTCCCATCTCGGGGACGTAGGGCCTAATCCTAAAGGAATATGTGTACGGCATTGGGTAAAGGGTGTATTCTGGATGGGGTTTTGCGCCCCAGCTATTGTCGCCTCCCACCCCCATCTGGCGGTAGTCCAGATTCACCGTGAACCGTTCACGCCGCGGCACTTCATGTACGTGTCTTGCCGATTCCAGTTCATCCATGGCGCAGGGCCATGCGGCGAACTCAATCGTCGGCATACCCACGGCAAGAAGCCCAATTCCGTTGGGCCCGGCGAACATCGCCCAGCGCACGTCGCACCTGTTGCCCGTCTCCTGCGGCCTGCAATATGGATGGACTAGCTCCGCCGTGGGCATGGAGTAGACGCCAAGTTGGGCGCCTGTCTTCCGATCCCAGTAGTTCTCATGCGGGCCGCGCCCGTACCACGTTGTAGTGCAGAACTGCCCGGGTATCTCCATCTGCATTCCGATGCGGGGTATCTCGGGCAGGCGGCCCTCAGGGATCGTTGAGTGCGTGACCACGACGTCGCCCGTGCCAAATACCGTGTATGTCGTAAAGTATCGGGAGTCACCCGACGGCAGCATGCCTCGGGCGCAGACCACGACCCCAGACGCGCCAAGCCGCTCCACGGACAGCTGCAGCAGACGGCGATCGCGTCCGGCGCGCCTCCACACGCTGCATCTTTCGGGCATCTTGTTGCCCACGTCGTTATCTGTCGGGGCTCGCCAGTAGTTGGGCGCCAGCGCTGATGCGATGAGTTGGGTGTCGCCGACCGAGAAACGTTCTATTGCTCCGCTCTCCCTGCCGATGGCCACCTCAAATCGCCCTGCGTCCGACACGCCACTGAGCATCACTGTTGTTTCGCCTTCTATCAGGTCGAGGTGGGGTATGGATGACAGCGTCAACGCCGTTTGCGGTGTCGACGCGCCTGCATCCACCGGGAACTGCTGCCACGCCACAACATGCCCCGCCTCCGCCCAGCGCGTCGCCTCCCGGCAGACGAAGCGAACAGTCAGGTGGTATTCGTCTCTAGCGCGGGGTATCGGCATGTCCAGAGGGATCGCCAGTTCGGTCGACTCCCCGGGGCCCAGCGCCAGGGCGGGCAACTCACCCTGCTGCACTGTTCGGCCGTTGCACGACAGCTCCCAAGCGGGCACTAGCGAATCTAGGCCGGCAAAGGAGTACTTGTTCCGGATCCGCACCTTGCCAGTCGACAGCTCCACCGGCTCTATCAGGATGTACTGATACACCTTGTGCACTTCGGCCATTGCCGGGTGTGGCGTCCGGTCAGGAAGTACTACGCCGTCGCAACAGAAGTTGCCGTCGTTGGGCACGTCGCCGAAGTCGCCGCCGTATGCCCAGTACTCCTGTCCGTCGGGTGCAGTGCGGCGAATGCCGTGGTCTGCCCATTCCCAAATGAACGCTCCAGCTAGGCGTGGATGAGCGTCGATCACGTCCCAGTAATCCTGTAGATTGCCCACGCTGTTTCCCATGGCGTGTGCGTACTCGCACAGGATCAGGGGTTTGGCGGGTCCGCGCCTGATGTAATCTTGGAGGAAAGCTGTGTCTTTGTACATTCGCGATTCCACGTCCACGTAAGGCGCATTCCACGCGGGCTCGTAATGAACCGGCCTACTCGGATCGAAGGCATGTATCCAGTCGGCTGCGGCCTCGAAATTGGGCCCTTCGCACGCCTCGTTCCCGAGTGACCAGATGATCACAGATGGATGATTCCTGTCGCGTATTACCATGCGCTCTGTTCTGTCGAGATGGGCGGTGCGCCACTCGGGCCTTCCAGCCAGGGTAACGCCGGGTGTGCACGGCACTCCGTGCGATTCAATGTCCGCCTCGTCTATCACATAGAGGCCGTACAAATCGCATATATCGAGCCACCTGGTATCGTTGGGATAGTGTGCTGTTCGAACCGCGTTGATGTTGTGCTGCTTCATCAACCGCACATCTTCCAGCATGACCTCGACGGGAACCGCCTGCCCCCAGTCAGGGTGGAACTCGTGCCTGTTTACGCCCTTCAGCTTGATAGGTACACCGTTCACGAGCAGGCGTTCTCCGTAAACCTCAACCGCGCGGAATCCGAAGTTGCACCTAGCAGAGTGGATGCAGGCGCCGGCCTCGTCGCTCAGTTCGAGCAGCACGCTGTAGAGCTCAGGCGTTTCAGCCGTCCACTTGCGCGGGTTGGCGATATCGGCTCTCATCTCAACAGAGCTTGACCCGTGCTGGTTGATGGCTTCGACCGGTGCGATCATCTGACAACAGCAACGATTCCCCAGCGGGTCAATGAGGCTCGCACTCAAAGTGAGGGGACGCGACTTACGCTGCGAGAGATTCCGAACTTGAGCTGACACGCGCACCACCGCGTCCTTATAGTCGCCGCCAAGGTCGCACGCTACTGAGAAGTCGCGTATGTGCACCGGAGGGGGCGAATACACAAACACGTCGCGGAAGATCCCCGCCAAGCGCCACATGTCCTGGTCTTCAAGGTAACTGCCGGCACACCACCTGTATACCTCTACAGCCACCATGTTTCTGCCCGGACGCGCGAGCGTGCTGATTTCGAATTCAGCGGGCATGTGGCTTCCCTGGTTGAACCCGACTTTGCACCCATTGACCCACACGTAGAAGGCCGAATTCACGCCGGCGAAATGCAGGAATATGGGACGATCGGCCCAATCGGCCGGGAGTTCGAATTCGCGCCTGTACGATCCCACCGGGTTGTAATGGGCCTGAATTCTCGGCGGCGCATTTTCGAACGGGTATGTCACATCAGTGTATATCGGCACGTCGTACCCGTGAAACTGCCAGTTGCTGGGCACAGGCAGTTCGGGCCAGCCCGACACATCGTAGTCGGCCTTGAAGAAATCCATAGGTCGCACACTGGGATTCGGCGACCAATGGAACCTCCACTTTCCGCCCAGCATGATGCAGCGCTCGGGGTAGTGCCATTGAGCCTTCGCGGGATCCAGGTAGGGAATAGTGGCGCATCGCGGCGCTTCAAGGCCGTACCCCACAAGTTCAGGGCTCTCCCACTCGTTTATCAAATGGTGCGTCACTCCCTTGAGACGTCTTCGTCGAAGGACTACTTGATGCCGCTTACCGTGATTCCGCCAATGATGTAGTTTTGGCCCACGAAGAAGAATATCAGCGATGGAAGCGCAACCATCATGGTGCCTGCCATCAGATAGTGCCAATCAGTGTAGTGTATTCCCCTGAATGTGTTGAGCGCCAGAGTCAGTGTGTAGTTCTTCTCCGAATGCAGATAGATCAGAGGCCCGATGAAGTCGCTCCACGCCGACATGAACTGGAGAATGCCTATGGTGATCAGCGCAGGCTTGGCAAGCGGAAGATAGATGCTCCCGAATATCCGCATGGTGCTGGCGCCGTCTATTTTCGCGGAATCATCCAGCTCGGGCGGGATACCCATGAAGTGCTGCCTGAGCAGGAAGATGTAGAATGCAGCGCCGAAGAAGTTCGGCACGATGAGCGGTTTCAGCGTGTTTACCCATCCCAGCTTGCTGAAGAGGATGTACTGTGGTATGAGCGTTGTGTAGTACGGAACCATCATGGTCGAAAGAACGAGGAAGAATATCTTGTCGCGGCCTGGAAAGCGTAGCCTCGCGAAGCTGAACGCTACCATCGCCGAGGACAGCAGTGTTGCGAACATGCTGATGAACGTGATAAGGCTAGTGTTCTTCAGGAACACTCCCCAAGGGTACATTGAGAGAACCTTCCTGTAGTTCTCCCAGTGGAAAGACTTCGGGATGATCTGGGGCGGGTACGTAAACAGGTCATCGGCGCCACCCTTCAGGGATGTGGAGATCATCCAGAGGAACGGCATCATGAACACCAGTGCAAGCAGGACCAGGATCGCGTATTGCATGACCTTTTTCACAGTTCGCACGCGCCACACCTCATATCAAGTCGTAGTTGACTCGAGCGCGGGAAGCTCTGATCACCAGCATCGTAAGGGCGAAGATTATGAGCGAGAGGGTCCAGGAGAGTGCCGACGCATACCCCATGTTGAACCATTTCCACCCCTGCTGGTACATGTAGAGAGTGTAGAACAGTGAAGCGTTGAGTGGCCCGCCTCCGCCGCCCATGATGTAGCCTGCAGTGAAGGTCTGGAGCGAGCCAATGAGGCCTGTCACAAACAGGAAGAAAGTCGTGGGGCTAAGCAGCGGCATCGTGATGCTCCAGAACTTCTGCCAGCCTGAGGCGCCGTCCACAGTCGCCGCTTCCCAGTACACACGGGGTATGTTCTGAAGGCCGGCAAGATAGATCACCATGGTCGATCCGGCGCCCCATATGCCCATGATGGCTAGAGCCGGGAGTATCCATTCAGTACTGTACAGCCACTCAGGCCCCGATATCCCGAACTTGCTGAGAACGTAGTTGAATATGCCGAACTCGGGGTTGTAGATCCAGATCCATAGGGTGGCGGTGGCTACCTCTGGAACTACAGACGGCGTATAGAAAACCGTGCGGAAAATCGACAAGCCCTTTACGTCCTGGAAGAGCAGAAGCGCAAGGGCCAATCCCATCGCCAACCCCAGCGGCAGGCTGAGTAAGGTGAAGAATCCAGTCACCTTCAGCGATTGGTAGAACAGAGGGTCATGGATCATTCGAGCGTAGTTTGCAAGCCCTATCCACTCGGGGGGCCCAAACACCTGCCACTTTGTGAAGCTGATGAAGAGCGTAGCCAGGATCGGGCCGGCTGTGAACACGAGAAAACCGATGATCCATGGAGATATGAACAAGTAGCCTTCGAGCGCCTCGCGCTTTCTTGGCGTGAGCCGGCTCACTGAACCCACCTGCTTTCCTTACGAGGGGAGGCATGCCCAATACACCGAGTAGGGCGGGGCATGCCTCCTCATCTGTTGCTGCTACCGTCCGAACGCCTTCTCCGATTTCTTCACTGCGTCGGACATTGCCTTCTCGGCCGTGGCCTTTCCGAGCAGGATCTGATCGAAGGCTTCCTCCAGATACTGGCTGCACTTCTCTGCATACTCGGGAGTCCTGAGGAACGCTGGGTTCTTCAGGGCATAGGCCAGTGAGTCGTAGAACACCCGGGTCACAGGGTCATTGAGGAGCCCTGTCGCCTTAATGGCCTTCTCGCTCACAGGGAAAGCCCAGCCCGCCTCGCCCTGGGTCTGCCCGCCTTCGAGGGCAAGGAACTTGAGAACCTCTATGGCCTCAGCCTTATGCTTGCTGGCAGCGGCCATCGCCCATCCGGAGACGTTCATCATTGTCACAGGCTTCTTGCCCGAAGGCGTCGGGACTATGACGGCGCCGTAATCATCGGCAGGGAGGCCTTTGCCGGAAAGATAGCCAAGGAGCCACATCCCTGAGTGGATCATCCCAAGCTTCCCGCTTGTGAACATTGCGTAGGTTCCCCCGGATGCCGAAAGGAGCGAGCGCGATGGAGAGACCTTGTCGACTAGGACCATGTCCGTCAGAAACTTCATGACGGCAATGGTCTCGGGCGAGTCGAACACACCCTTCATGGTCTTCCCGTCCGCCGACAGGTAGTCGCCGCCGCCCATCACAAACCAGTTCTGCCAATCGTACGGGTCGCCGAATGAAAGCGCCGCGCCCCATACCTTGTCATCGGCGTGGGTAAGCTTCTGCGCTGTGCTGCGGAATTCGTCCCAAGTCCAGCCGGGCTTGGGGTACGCTACTTTGTATCTATCGAATACTTTCTTGTTGTACCATATCACCTGGGTGGTCCAGTCCTTCGCAACGCCGTAGATGTGACCTTGGTAGGAGTTCCACTCTACCAGGGATGGGTTGATTCCGCTGAAGTCGATCCCCGTCTTCTCGAGAGGCGCTAGTCCTCCCAGGCTGGCAAGGGACGGGTAGTCCCACACTAGGAAGAGGTCTGGAGGAGTACCTGCAGCGAGGCTCGTCAGCAGCCTATCGTCGTAGCCGTCGGGCATCGGCTGCAGTTCAATCTTGATATTGGGGTTCGCTGCCTCGAACTTGTCGAACACTGCTTTGGCCCATGCTGAGCCTTCGGCTGAGTCCCACGTCATGGCCCTGAGGACTACGGGTTTCGGGGCTCCGATCGCGAATCCGGACGCTGCGAATACCAGTAGCAGTATCACTGCTAGACCATGTACTCTCTTCACGCTCGCATCCTCCTGTTCATCATTTGGTGCGCAAGGTTAGTTGCCACGCGGTCGAGGCAATGCCTGTACAGTAGCCCTCAATCACCTCCGTGTTCGACATATGGGCATTCATCGTGAGAAGGCGATGAATGCCCTGTATGTTAAGGTCGTGAACTAAGTCAATGGAAATATTCTGTACATAGGCGTAAACTCCTTCTTGGGTAGGCGACAAAATCACTCGTAACCGCTATTTGCCCAGAGCACGCATGCACGCAAAACCCATCGGCAATCATGAGTTTCATGTGCATCGAAAAGGAACGTCACTCTCCGTTCATGCCGGCGCCCATCCCCGTAGCCCGCACTAGATCAGCAATCCTGCCCACGGCCAGCATCTCTTCGAACACGAGGGCGGCAGCGCCTATCGAACTTGCATCTTCACCCCTGGCAGACGGGACAATCGGCGGCAGGTTCACCATTGTGGTGAAGGCGCGCCTCTGCACCGTCTTTCGAACCTCGTCGAACAGAATGCCGCCTGCCCGGGCTACGCCTCCGCCAATTACTACTATCTCCGGGCTCAGCAAGTTCACGGCGTTCGCGATTCCTATGCCGAGGTATCTGCCGGATTCGCGTATGAACCCCTGTGCTAGAGCGTCTCCCCGGTTGGCGGCTTCTGATACTACCTCCGCGGTGATTTCCTCAATTCGCCCGCCGGTGAGATCTCGTATGACGGTGCCGGCTCCTGACGACACCGCTCGAATAGCTGCTGCAGCGATAGACGGCCCTGCCGCCATCACCTCGAGGCATCCATGATTGCCGCATGGGCACATGGGGCCGTTGGGGTCCACAGTCATGTGGCCGAGCTCGCCTGCGCCGCTCTGCTTACCGCGGTAGATCTCGCCGTTGACTATGATGCCTGCGCCGATTCCCCGGCCCGCGTTAACGCAGAGTATGTTCTGGTATCCGCGTCCTGCGCCGAACATCGCCTCCCCAATGGCCATGGCGCGCGCATCATTCTCCACCCAGCACGGGAGGCCGAACTCGGCGCGAAATCTCTGGGCGATCGCTATATTCGACCACCTGGGTATGTTAGGCGCGAATACCGACAGCCCGCGCTCTGGGTCAATTAGGCCGGGGACGGAAAGGCCGATGCCCGCGATTTTGGCGACGGCTTCGCCTGCATCCGCAAACGCTGCGTGCGTTGCATCGAGCAGACGCGAGATGATTGCCTCCGGCCCCGCCTGCGCGTCTATCTCCAATCGGGCACGTGACACTACTTCACCCTCGAGATTGGTAACCACCGTGATGACTTTGCTTACGCCGAGGTCGACACCTGCAATGTAGAACGCGTCTGGGTTGAACTCCAAAAGCAGAGGTCGTCGACCGCCGCTGGATTCGCCGTATCCTGTTTCACGCACAATCCCTGCAGACACCAGAATCGACACAGCGCTCGACACCGTAGCCGGCGTGAGGCCGATAGCGCGCGCGATATCGGCTCGGGACAGCCCGGAGGTGCCGCGTATCACGTTCAGAGCGGCGAGTACATTAATGCTCTTGAGAATCCTAGTATCGTTGGCTTTCCCTTCAGCCATAAGCGATAACGGAATAGAGTGCTCCATTCTTGCGCTTATCACCCTTGTCATGCGAAATGGACTACAGCAGGCTTTGGAGACATATTCGTCACCCAACGCAGCGTTCCTCCATGCTTTGTTTAATATTCGAAGATAGTGGCTGACATAGCAGACTGGGTATTCGCCGGAGGATTTCTCGATTGCGCATAGAAGTGGAGTGGCACAGAAGACCACAGGCAGGCGGGGGCGATGTTATCATGAATAATCGTTGGGTAGTCAAACCCGATGTGCACAGGGCGCTTGAAGGTGGCCAGCCGGTAATCGCATTCGAGTCTACGGTGCTGACTCATGGGCTTCCATACCCCGACAGCACACAACTGGCTCTGCGTGTGGAGGAGATCGCGCGCGAGGAGGGGTGTGTTCCTGCGACCATTGGCGTCATCGACGGGGTAGTGCATGTGGGGATGACCCCTGACGACATAGATCGCCTGGCCGCCGACGGGCATGCCCGCAAGTCCTCCTCGTTCGATCTGGCGTTCGTGATTGCCCAGGGCGCGTCCGCTGGGACCACCGTGTCAGGGACGT
>Ga0208040_1001529_pt1 | contig 22578 bp, 15 predicted proteins | sample AD_UKC083_MetaG_FD_184431 | JGI IMG/M metagenome (GOLD analysis project Ga0208040, IMG submission 184431) | Active sludge microbial communities of municipal wastewater-treating anaerobic digesters from USA - AD_UKC083_MetaG (SPAdes) (version 2) | ecosystem: Engineered > Bioreactor > Anaerobic >...
GTTGACGAATTACGACCTACCAGAAATTCTCTTTCATACCTCCATTTTTGGGCACTCACACCAGCCATAGCAGAAAAATTATGCAAACCCCACTTAGCGTTATAAGTAAAATAATTTTCATTCAAAAAGTTCCAATTTAAAAAATTATATGACAATCCGCTATTGTTGCGCTGCCACTCATCCGTGATGATACTTGGATACATTCTGTGGCGTTTATCTAAGTAAAAGTTAGCATTGATATTGGTTCTGAATTTAAGACCTTTCAGTATTTCAAATTCAAAAAACTGGAAAAAGTTCGCCTTGTATGAATCGGTAAAATCAGTGGTATGCTCCACTTGTGCCAGCGGGTTTTTCTGACCATTAAAGACACCAACCAAAGTGCCATCAGGATAATAAGTAGAAAAATAAGGCCGACGACTCAACACCCACCTCAACAAGTCACCTTCGTTAATTCCGCGTTTCAAAGAATAAGTCAATGACACACGACTACCAACATTCAACCAATTATTTGGAGAATAATCAGTGTTTACCCTTGCTGTAAGTCTATTAAAATCCGTATTAGGTATAATACCTCGCTCATTATAATATCCTGTATTGATAAAGTAAGTCAACTTGTTTTCACCACCTCCGAAACTAATATCAATCTGATCTTTTTGTGCAGTGCCTGTTATCATATCCAAATAATCATTGTCCACGTTAAAAAACACATTCAGAGAGTCTCTTATCATTTGAATACTCTCATCGGCATTTCCCATCATGTTGTTTTGGAGAAAATACTCCCTACGATACTGATCATATAACCTGCGGTCCTCTCTATTAGCCTGGGGCAACTTATGTGATAATCTTCCCCACGACCTATTATACTTAATGTCGATTTTTGGTTTGCCTTTTTCCCCGCTTTTGGTAGTGATAATGATAACACCATTTGCCGAACGTGAGCCATAAATGGCAGCTGATGCAGCATCTTTCAATACCTCCATCGACAATATATCACTGGGATTAATGCCATCTATATCTTCTAAGGGCATACCATCTACTATATATAAAGGTCTTACACCCTCTGCAGAAAAAGTAGATGTTCCACGAATTTTGATAGAGGAAGATTCCCCGGGTTGACCGGAACCTGATACAATCTGAACACCCGCAACTTGTCCTTGTAAAGCATCAAAAACGTCGGTTGGCACTTTCCTTTCAATATTATCACTTGACAAGGAGGTAATAGCACCGGTTATATCTCGCTTGCGCATGGTACCATAACCTACCACTACAACCTCTTCTAATTGCTTAGTGTCCTCATAAAGTGTAATCCGAAGGTTCGTTTTATCAGCAGCAATCTCTTGAGAGGTGAATCCCACAAATGAAATAACAAGCGTGGCACCTTTATTTGAAACACTTATTTCAAAGTCGCCGTCAATACCGGTAGCTATTCCATTCAACGTCCCTTTTTCAACAACACTTACTCCAATGAGCGGCTCACCCGCTTCATCACAAACTATCCCTTTTACTCTAAAAGGATTTGAGCCTTGGGAAAAGAGAGCATGAGGGGACGAAAAGAAAATAAAGAAAAGAACCACCAATTGCAGCACCTTAAAATCTCTTTTGTACATCTTCATGTTTTGATCAGTTTTAAATTTTTATTCCTAATAATATTATAACAAGGTAAACTTTTTACATACCATTATATATAATTCCACAGTGCAAAAATATAAGCCTAAAAAATATTATACAATCAAATTGCTATGTTATAAAACATATATTCAAGTATTTACATATTGTAAATAATACACTATAAAGCAAAATCTTATTGTATTATTAACAAATAATAAAACAAGAGTTTTCTCAAAATATAAAATACACAAAAAAAGAAGGCTGCTTTTATCCAATTGACTGCCAAACAAATACAAAGAAACTGAAGTTCAACATTACGTACTTCGTACAACATCAACGCGATTACTTATTGTACAAACAACACATTACAACAACCTGTTAATGTGTTATATAACATAAACTTAATTTATTTAAAACAAATTATATTGATTACTTTTGCTTCTAAATAATTTTATTAAACTATGACTACTCATAAAAACAGAGCATACAACCTGTCAGTATCCGTTGATTGTGTTGTTTTTGGTTTCGATGGTAAAGAATTGAATATTTTATTAATCGAACGCAGTATTGAAGAAAACGACGGACAATACAACGATAAAAAATTACCCGGAAGTTTGATTTATATGGATGAAGACATCAACGAGGCTGCTCATAGAGTGCTGTTCGAGTTGACAGGATTGAAAAATATTCCTTTGAGTCAATTTCATAGTTTTGGAGACCCGCAACGTACCAGTAACATACGTGACTTACATTGGTTGGAAAAAACAGTACATGCCAAAGTAGAACGTATTGTAACTGTTGCATATGTTGCATTAATTAAGATTAACAGAAAAATTAAGCTTAACTCCAACGACACTTCCGCTAATTGGTTCAATGTAAAAAATGTTTGTAATGAAAACTTGGCATTTGATCATAAATTTATTATTGAAAGGGGATTAGAGTATATCAAACATTGGTTGAAAGTTGAAAAACATCTTATATTCAAATTATTGCCAAGAAAATTCACCTTATCTCAACTCAGACTTTTGTATGATGCTATCAATCAGGAACATTCAGACGTTAGAAATTTCAGAAAAAAAATTCTACAAGATCAAAACATAGTATGTCTGGATGAGTTTGAAGAAGGTGTTCCTCATAGGGCTGCCAGACTTTATAAGTACGTGCAGAAAACATAAATTGATATTTTCAACTTGATTCATCATAGGCGATTATGATTTCAAACACATTTAAAAATTGTAAAATAATTAGCAACAAAAATATATACTTATGTATTTGTTAGGTTACGACATTGGAAGTTCATCGGTGAAAGCAAGTTTAGTGCATGTTGATTCCGGAAAAATTGTGGCTTCGGATTTCTTCCCGAAAGAAGAAATGAAAATCACAGCACTAAAACCCGGTTGGGCAGAACAAAATCCTGAAGATTGGTGGGAAAATTTAAAATTAGCACACCGGTCGGTCATGCACCAAGCCAAAATTGACTCATCGGATATTCGGGCTATCGGCATTACTTGGCAAATGCACGGATTGGTTTTGGTGGATAAAAACAAACAACTATTACGTCCATCCATTATTTGGTGTGATAGTCGTGCTGTACCATACGGAGAACGGGCTTTCAAAGCTATTGGAGAAGAACGAGCATTATCACATCTTTTAAATTCACCTGGAAATTTTACGGCATCAAAAATTGCCTGGGTCAAAGAAAACGAGCCGGAATTATTTGAAAAAATTGACAAACTGATGCTACCCGGGGACTATATTGCTATGAAATTATCGGATGAGATAGCTATAACCATTGAAGGATTATCCGAAGGTATTTTTTGGGATTTTCAAACAAATACATTATCCGAAGATGTGTTAACGTATTATGGCATTCCGAAAAGCTTCTTTCCTGAAATAAAACCGATTTTTGGTATTCAAGCAACCGTTTCTGCAAAAGCAGCTAAAGAACTGGGGTTGAAAGTCGGAACACCCATTTCTTACAGAGCCGGAGACCAGCCCAACAACGCACTTTCTTTAAATGTATTCAATCCGGGTGAAATAGCTTCTACTGCAGGAACTTCCGGTGTAGTATACGGAGTGTTGGATAAACTGCACTATGACAGATTATCGCGTGTTAACACCTTCGCACACGTCAATTATACTCCGGAACAAATTCGCCTCGGTGTCCTGTTGTGCATCAACGGAACCGGTATCTTAAACTCTTGGTTGAAACGTAATTTAGCTTTGGAAGGGTTATCATATAGTGATATGAATCAATTAGCCATGCAATCACCCATAGGAGCAAAGGGAATTTCAATTATTCCTTTTGGTAATGGTGCTGAGCGTGTCCTTGAAAACAAAGAAGTGAACTGCTCCATACATGGTATTAACTTTAACATCCATGATAAAAAAGACATTTTACGTGCAGGACAAGAAGGTATAGTTTTCTCATACGAATACGGACTGGAAATCATGCGGAAGATGGGCATGAATATTCAGGTAATTCGTGCAGGATTTGCTAATATGTTTTTAAGTCCGATTTTCACACAAACTTTAGCCTCTGTAAGCGGTGCTGTCATTGAATTATTTGATACTGACGGAGCGACCGGAGCAGCTCGTGCAGCAGGAATGGGAATAGGAATTTATCAATCAAATGATGAAGCCTTTGCTTCGTTAGAGAAAATAGCTGTTGTGGAACCGGACACACGAAACAAATCAGCATATCGAAATGCTTACACCAATTGGCGAAAATTAATAGACGAAAATTAACATAATACACTAAAGCAATTAATAACAAATTATAATAAAAAGAGATATGGCAACAAAAGAATTTTTTCCCTCTATAGGAAAAATCAAGTTTGAAGGAAAAACGAGTAAAAATCCACTTGCGTTTCGATACTATGATGCTGAAAAGCTTGTTTATGGTCGTAAAATGAAGGATTGGTTTAAATTCTCCATGGCTTATTGGCATACGCTGTGTCAGGAAGGCGGTGATCCCTTTGGTTCAGGAACTAAAAAACTTCCATGGAACGAGGGAAGTTCAGCCCTTGAAATAGCTAAAAACAGGATGGATGCCGGTTTTGAATTTATGCAAAAAATAGGTATAGAATATTTCTGTTTTCACGATGTTGATTTGATAGACGAAGGTAATTCCATAGCTGAGTACGAAGCTAATCTGAAAGCTATTGTTGCCTATGCAAAACAAAAAATGGCAGAGACAGGCATCAAATTATTATGGGGAACTGCTAATGTATTTAGCCATGAACGATATATGAATGGAGCAGCTACCAATCCAAATTTTGACAGCGTTGCTTATGCAGCGACACAAATTAAAAATGCATTGGATGCCACCATTGAATTAGGAGGAAAAAATTATCTGTTTTGGGGTGGACGCGAAGGTTATATGAGTTTATTGAATACCGACATGAAGCGCGAAAAAGAACATTTGGCCATGATATTGACCATGGCTCGTGACTACGCGCGTTCAAAAGGCTTTAAGGGTAATTTCTTTATTGAGCCTAAGCCCATGGAACCTACTAAACATCAATATGATGTAGATGCAGAAACAGCAATCGGTTTTTTACGTGCTCACAATTTAGAAAAGGATTTCAAATTGAATATTGAAGTCAACCACGCAACTTTAGCCGGTCATACTTTTGAACATGAATTGCAATGTGCGGCAGATGCCGGCATGTTAGGTTCTATTGACGCCAACCGTGGCGACTATCAAAACGGATGGGATACAGACCAGTTCCCTTTGGACATTAATGAGTTAACGCAAGCTATGCTGATAATACTACAAGCCGGTGGCTTACAAGGCGGCGGCACTAATTTCGATGCTAAAACTCGCCGTAACTCCACAGATTTAGAAGATATTTTCATTGCCCATATTGCAGGAATGGATGCTTTCGCTCGCGCTTTAGAGTCCGCAGCAAGTATTTTAGAAGACTCCCCATACGTGCAAATGGTAAAAGATCGCTATGCTTCTTTTGACAGCGGTAAGGGAAAAGAATTTGAAAAAGGAAAGCTCTCTTTAGAAGATTTACGTACATATGCGATTTCCTTGGGCAAAGAGCCGGAGAAAATCAGCGGAAAACAAGAATTGTACGAAGCAATTATCAATATGTATATCTAAGTTTACAGTTTTTTTGAAACAAACATGACGGTGTTTCAAAGTAAATTATTATAAATCGTATGAAAAAATACAATCTAAGTTATATTCTTGGAATAACCTTAGTTGCAACCTTAGGCGGTTTGTTGTTTGGTTATGACACAGCAGTTATTTCCGGTGCTGAAAAGTCAATTCAAAAATACTTGATTGATTCTTTGAATTTAAGTGCTTTTGCACATGGTGCAACCGTTTCAAGTGCCTTGATCGGATGTATAATCGGGGGGGCTATTTCAGGTTTTTTGGCAAATCATTTTGGAAGAAAAAATACTTTGCTGTTTGCCGGTTTTTTATTTTTTACGTCCGCCTTAGGTTCAGGTTATCCCGAATTTCTGTTTTTTGAAAAAGGAGAGCCTTCTATCGGATTGCTTTTAATGTTTAATTTTTACCGCGTATGGGGTGGCATAGGCGTAGGCTTAGCTTCTGCAGTTTCTCCGACTTACATCAGTGAAGTTTCACCGGCTGAAATTCGTGGACGCTTAGTCGCATTAAATCAATTTGCCATCATTTTTGGGATGTTGGTTGTATATTTTGTAAACTGGGGTATTGCTAACGGTCAGCCATTAGCATGGATTGACAGCATAGGCTGGCGATATATGTTTTTATCAGAAGCCGTACCGGCAGGCTTATTTTTTTTATTACTGTTTTTAGTTCCGGAAACACCACGTTACCTTGCATTGTCGAACCAGAATGACAAAGCCATACATGTCTTAAGTAAAATCAACAATTCGAAAGAGAAAGCACAAACAATCTTAGCTGAGATAGAACAATCTATCCGAGAAGTAAGTAAAGGAAAATTATTTTCTTATGGCAAAAAAGTAATTATTATCGGAATTTTGTTATCTGTGTTCCAGCAATTTGTAGGTATCAATGTTGCCCTTTATTACGCTCCGAGAATTTTTGAAAGTATGGGTGCTGCCAAGGATGCATCAATGTTTCAAACCATCGTAATGGGCTTAGTCAATGTAATATTTACGGTTGTGGCTATTCTTACCGTGGACAAATGGGGACGAAAACCCTTGTTGATCACAGGCTCTATCGGTATGGCTATTGGCATGTTTGCAGTTGCCGGCTTGGCTTATTTTGATATTATCGGCATCAGTACACTTGTGTTTATCATTATTTATACCGCCTCTTTCATGATGTCATGGGGACCAATTTGCTGGGTATTGATTTCAGAAATATTTCCTAATAAAATCAGGGGGCAAGCTGTTGCAATTGCTGTTGCTGCTCAATGGGCTGCCAATTATCTCATTTCTTCAACTTATCCTCCCATGATTGAGTTCAGTGGAGCTTTGACCTATGCATTTTATGGTGCTATGGCAGTGCTTTCCGCAATCTTTGTATGGAAAATGATACCGGAAACCAAAGGAAAAACTTTAGAAGAAATGGAAGAGTTGTGGAAAAAACAGGTATAAAGCGCATTTTGCAATCTCCACATTGCAAAATATAAAAAATATGCGTACTTTTGCCACAAATCCATTCGATGGAATCGTTTTATAAAACCCATAAACACCTGACTACCAGCACAAAAGCTACAGTCAGGTGTTTGCGGATGAATGAAATTGATTGGAAATCAATCCTTTGGATTATTTTCAGGATTATTTAATTTACATAAAACAATGACTAAACAAAAGAAATTCTTAACATGCGATGGTAATGAAGCGGCTGCGCATATAGCGTATATGTTCAGTGAAGTAGCTGCTATCTACCCCATTACACCATCGTCCACTATGGCTGAATATGTGGATGAGTGGGCAGCGTCCGGTAGAAAGAATATGTTCAATGAAACTGTTCAAGTAGAAGAGATGCAATCGGAAGGTGGTGCCGCTGCTGCTATGCACGGTGCACTTCAAGCCGGTACACTGGCTACTACATTTACGGCATCACAAGGTTTATTGCTGATGATCCCTAATATGTACAAAGTTGCCGGAGAGTTGCTTCCCGGTGTTTATCACGTTTCTGCACGTGCCATTGCTGCACAGGCACTTTCTATTTTTGGCGACCAACAAGACGTAATGGCAGTTCGTCAGACCGGATGTGCACTTTTTGCAACAGGTTCGGTACAAGAAATTATGGACATAGCAGCCGTAGCACATTTGGCAGCCATCAAATCTCGTGTACCTTTTGTACATTTCTTTGACGGATTCCGCACATCACACGAAATTCAAAAAGTTGAAGAAATTGATGCAAAAGCAGTTCAGGCTTTGGTTGACCAAGATGCCTTGAAAGCATTCCGTCAACGTGCATTGAATCCTGAACATCCGGTAGCACGCGGTACTGCTCAAAACCCGGATATCTACTTCCAGACTCGCGAAGCAGCCAATCCATTCTATGATGCCGTTCCGGGTATTGTAGAAGATTATTTGAACAAATTGGCTGAAATTACCGGACGTAAATATGGTCTGTTTGACTATTACGGTGATCCGGAAGCTGACCGCGTAGTTATTGCCATGGGTTCTGCTACGGAAGCTATCCGCGAAGGTGTGGATTATCTACGTGAAAAAGGCGAAAAAGTGGGATTGGTATCCGTTCACTTGTATCGTCCTTTCTCTGCAAAACATTTTCTTTCCGTATTACCAAAGACAGCAAAACGTATCTGTGTGCTTGACCGCACAAAAGAGCCGGGTGCTAATGGTGAACCACTTTACCTGGATGTAAAAGATGCTCTTTACGGAACTGAAAATCAACCGCTTGTAATAGGTGGTCGTTATGGACTTTCATCCAAAGACTTTACGCCTGCACAAGTATTGGCTGTTTACAAAAACTTAGAATTGCCTACACCGAAAAACCGTTTCACAGTGGGTATCGTAGATGATGTTACCTTTACTTCATTGCCATTGGAAGAAGAAATTTCTTTGGGTGGCAAAGGTATTTACGAAGCTAAATTCTACGGATTAGGAGCTGACGGTACTGTCGGGGCAAACAAAAACTCCATCAAAATCATCGGTGACAACTCTGATAAATATTCACAAGCATATTTCGAATACGACAGCAAAAAATCAGGTGGTTTCACTTGTTCGCACTTACGATTTGGTGACACACCTATACGTTCTACCTACTTTGTAACTACGCCTAACTTTGTGGCTTGCCACGTACAAGCTTACTTGCGTCTGTATGATGTAACCAAGGGCTTGAAAAAGAACGGAACTTTCTTGCTGAATACAGTTTGGAATGCGGATGAAGTAAAAGAAAACCTTCCGGTGCATATCAAGCGTTATTTTGCTAAAAATAATATTCGTCTGTTTATCATTAATGCAACTCATATTGCCGAAGAAATCGGCTTGGGTAACCGCACCAACACAATTTTACAATCTGCATTCTTCAAAATTACCAATGTCATCCCTTACGATTTAGCTGTTTCGGAAATGAAAAAAGCCATTGTAAAATCTTATGGGAGAAAAGGGGAAGATATTGTTAATAAAAACTATGCAGCAGTTGACCGTGGCGGTGGTGAATATGTAGAAGTTATAATTCCCGCAGAATGGGCAAATCTTGCTGACGAACCGGTTGTAGAAGAAAAAGTTCCTGCATTTATCCGTGACGTTGTTCGTCCGATTAACGCACAAAACGGCAACAGCCTTCCGGTGTCAAGATTTGTTGGACGCGAAGACGGAACTTGGGATCAGGGTACTGCAAAATATGAAAAACGTGGTGTGGCTGCTAACGTTCCAGAATGGATTGTGGATAACTGTATCCAATGTAACCAATGTGCTTACGTTTGTCCGCACGCTGCTATTCGTCCGTTTGTTCTTGATGAGAAAGAAATGGCTAATGCACCATTTGGTGAAGAAGGAACATTGAAAACCAACGGTAAAGGATTTGAAGGTACCCGTTTCCGCATACAGGTTAACGTACTTGACTGTTTGGATTGCGGTAACTGCGTGGATGTATGTCCGGGCAATAAAAACGGTAAAGCCTTGAAGATGATGGAAATTGGAACTCAATATCCTAACCAGGAAAATTGGGATTACTGTATAGAAAATGTTTCTTCCAAGCAACATCTTGTAAACGTAAAAGGTAATGTAAAAAATACCCAATTTGCAACTCCATTGTTTGAGTTCTCCGGTGCTTGTTCCGGTTGTGGTGAAACACCTTACGTAAAATTAGTTACACAACTATTTGGTAACCGCCAAATGGTAGCTAACGCAACAGGTTGTAGTTCAATTTATTCTGCATCAGCGCCTTCTACTCCATATACTAAAGGTGAAGACGGACGCGGACCGGCCTGGGCAAACTCGCTGTTTGAAGACAATGCCGAGTATGGAATGGGAATGGTCATGGCGGAAGAAATAATGCAAGCACGTATTGTTCGCCTGATGAACGAAGCCATTGCTAATAATTGTTGTTCTGATGAGTTGAAAGACTTATTCAAAGAATGGATTGACAATCGCTTTGACGGAGATCTTACATTGGAATTACATGCAAAAATCACCCCGCTACTTAAAGCGTGTGAATGTGATTATTGCAAGCAAATAGCCGAATTAAGCCGCTTCCTGGTAAAACGTTCACAATGGATTATCGGTGGGGACGGCTGGGCTTACGACATCGGTTTCGGTGGTTTAGATCACGTAATTGCTTCCGGTAAAAACTTAAACATCCTTGTTCTTGACACTGAGGTTTATTCCAATACAGGAGGTCAGGCATCCAAATCTACGCCGATAGGTGCTGTAGCTAAATTTGCGGCAGCCGGAAAACGTATCCGCAAAAAAGACCTGGGTATGATAGCTGCTACTTACGGCTACGTGTATGTGGCACAAATCGCCATGGGTGCAAGCCAAGTACAAACGCTAAGAGCTCTTCGTGAAGCAGAATCTTATAACGGTCCGTCTATCATTATTGCTTATTCGCCTTGTATCAGCCACGGACTACGTGCCGGAATGGGTAAAGCACAAGATGAGCAAAAACGTGCTGTTGAGTGTGGTTATTGGCACCTGTATCGCTATGACCCACGCCTGGAAGCCGAAGGCAAAAACCCCATGCAGTTGGACAGCAAAGAACCGGATTGGAGCAAATTTCAAGACTTCTTAAAAGGTGAAGTACGCTACACATCGTTGATGAAGCAATTCCCGGAAGAAGCGAAAGAACTCTTTAAGGCTGCAGAAGAAGACGCTAAATGGCGTTATAATGGTTATAAACGCATGAGTGAGCAAGATTTCGCAGAAGAAAAAACCGAAGCATAATATAGTTTTGGTTATTTGAATGAAAAAAGGGAGGACGTTGAGGGTCTTCCCTTTTTTGTTGAGACGATGTTTTGTTGCAATGGATTGATGGAGGTTAAGTAGTTAGTAGGAAGTTAAAGAAGTTAGGGAAGTTACGAGGTACGTGTTCCGGGGTAATATATGATATTAACAAAACTTCATGCGATGAAACTAATTGGGGTCCGGAGTCGCAGATTCATAAAGTGCAGGATGTGTGATATCGAATTAATCCTGACATGGGTGATTGTTCTATTTTTTCAATCCGGATATGGAGTGATGCTGCAACTTCACGAAGAACATCTTTAAAATAATAAGCTACAGAACCGGTAAAAAATACCGCATGTTCTTGATGATCATATTGCATAACATTTTTCTTGAAAAAATCCGTAAAAGCGTGATACACTAAATCATGAACGCCTGGTTCATGGATATTGCTTTGAATAAACGGAACAATGCTTGCCAAAAATTGATTGGCGAGGGGCTGTTTGTAAACCCTGTCCAACAACTGAGATACATCCATATCCAAATATTCCAAGAAGCTTTCACGAATACCCCTGGTGAATTGATTTTTCAGGCACGCGCCGGTAAACAGCCTGCCCAACACTGCCCCACTACCTTCATCACCTAAAATATATCCTAAGGGCGATACGTTTTTTACGATTTCACTACCATCATAAAAGCAAGAATTTGAACCTGTGCCGAGTATGCAGACTATACCGGGTTGATTGTTGCATAGTCCAATGGCTGCACCCAACAAATCACTACCCACCTCAATCGTACTGGCATCGAAATTATCGGCAATGGCTTCCCTGATAATCTGATTCTTTTCAGGAAACGCACAACCGGCTCCATAGAAATAAACAGCTTCAATTTTATTTACTTTTAAAGCAGGAACAAGCTTGGAAGCCAACTCCCGGCTAATATCTTCCCTACTGCGAAAAAAAGGATTTGCTCCTGAAGTAGAAACCCTGTTAACAATATTTCCTTGGTCAATCAAGCACCAATCAACTTTTGTTGAACCTCCGTCTGCAATTAATAACATAGCTGTCAATTTTTATTTTTCTACTGCTTTTCCGTAAGCAGGATATATCTTCAGCAAAGATACGGCAATGATGGGTACAATACTGCATATCATCACCCAAATGAAAAAATGATTGTAGCCTAACATCTCCTGCATCCATCCTGCAAACATGCCGGGTAACATCATTCCCAAAGCCATGAATCCGGTACATATGGCATAATGCGCCGTTTTCTGTTTGCCTTCGGAGAAATACATCAGATAAAGCATATAAGCCGTGAATCCGAACCCATAACCAAACTGTTCAATAAACACCAGGGTATTGATGATCCACATATTGCCGGTTTGAGTAAAGCTCAAATATACAAAAACAGCCGTTGGAACTAAAACGCTCAAGGTCATGGGCCACAGCCATTTTTTCAATCCGCCGCGCGAAGCTGTGATGCCTCCTATGATTCCGCCAATGGTCAACGCCAATATTCCTACCGTTCCATATACAAATCCGACTTGCCCGGTAGTCAGTCCCAAACCGCCTACATCCCGCGAATCCAACAAAAAAGGAGTGATCAGCTTCAAAGCTTGTGCTTCGGAAAAACGGAAGGTCAGCATGAAAAAGATGGCTGCTCCTATACCCGGTTTTTTGAAAAATGAAACGAAGGTGTCTGAGAAATCTCTCCAAACAGAGGCAGTCGTAAGCTGTGAAGAAGGCATATCCGAATCGGGTACCGGCAAAAATACGCGATGGTAAAAACTGAATACGATGAATAAGCCGGCCAACACCAAGAAAGTAACAGACCATGCAAAAGGAATATTGCCTGACAAACCCTTAAATTCCGCCGTTGTGGTACCAGTCAGTTTGGGATCCGACTGGAAAACCAAATATGCCGGCTTATCCCAATTAGTTGCATGGAAAGTGAGTCGTTCTCCATGTACCAACGCAATACTTTTATCACCACGGTTCAGGGTGGTGTTTAGGACAATCTGTTTTTCGGGATCGGGGCACCTGGATAACCAAACAGCAACAACGGCCATATTTCCTGCCAATGGATTCAACTCATCTGCCTCGCGTTTTTCTCCAAAATTACGTTGAATCCATGCACCCAAAGGTTGGGCGACATGAGCCGACCACCAAGTTTGCTTGACTGATGCCTTTTGTGAGACATCGGAGGCTTCGGCAACAAAGCCATGTTCACGATTCAGCCGTTCTATCCCTTTCAAAAAAAGCTTTGCACTGTCTTGATTGATCCCGCCAATTCCCATCCGGACGGTTTGGGCATTGGTAACAAAATGCAAGTCTCCCGCCTGTGGAACAAGCTCTTGCGGGGCGTCAAACAAGGTAGATACATTTGCATATTCAGGTGAAACATCCACATTGATTTTAAGAGGCTCCATGCCTGTGGCACTTTCCAATACTCCGGCAAGCATAATTAAAAAGCCTTGTCCCACAATGGTTGCAATGCGATAAAAAGTGCTGCGTATGCCAACAAACTTAGCCTGATCGTTGGTGTTCAGGGCAAGCATGTAAAAACCATCAGCCGCAATATCATGCGTAGCAGAGCTAAAAGCCAGCAACCAGAAAAATGCTAAGGTAGCCTGAAAGAAAAAGTCCACCGGAATAGTAAAAGCAATTCCTCCGAATCCTGCACCTATCAGCAGTTGCATGCTTACTATCCACCAGCGTTTGGTTTTCAGCAAGTCCACAAACGGACTCCAGAATGGTTTAATGACCCAAGGTAAATACAACCAACTTGTGTATAAAGCAATGTCCGTGTTGGATATTCCCATGCGCTTGTACAAAATTACCGAAATGGTCATCACCGCAACGTAAGGAAGACCCTCAGCCAAATACAAAGTAGGAATCCATGCCCAAGGCGATCTGTTTTTCTGCATTGAATATTTTAAATATATAGTTTGATATTACTGCAATTTACAATTATTACAATTGCTAACGCGAAAATTCAATAAATATTTTTAATGCTTGCACCGACATAATAATGCCGCAATATTTCATCGAAGGTATAGCCCTTTGCTCCCATAACGGCTGCACCGATCTGGCATAAACCTACACCATGTCCCCAGCCTGCTCCGTGCAAGACAAATTTATTATCAGCTTTTTCAACATAAAAAGCAGAACTATACAAATGTGATTCGGATAAAATTCTTCTGATCTCCAGTTCTTTACCAATCACCATGGTCTTTTTTGTGCCCACAATTTTCAACTCAATGATGCGTCCGGAAACACCCCTCTTCATTGGAATCAAATCAACTAGCGCTCCAAAATCAATTCCTGAACGTTTGTGTATCAATGCAGATAACTCATCCGCTTGATAACTGATCGACCAACGGTAAAAATCATGAGTTTCCTGATCGTAATTATTCAGCACCTGGCTAAGGATCTCCGCATCTGTCGTATTGCAAAATGCTTCAGGCCTGCCGGAAATCCATTTTACAACTGCTGCTTCCTTCCTTAAATCGGGACAACTGCTGTCCGTCTCGACATCTCTTACCTTGACCAGATAGGGAACTTCCATATCATCCCAACAAGACCGGAACTCTTCCGTCACGCCACCGCAACATTTTGAGAAACGGGCATCAACAATCTGTTTGTCATCATACAGCACTTGTCCCCGGGTAGAAAATACGGCTTCCTTAACGTGCTCGTAATTATCTTGCAATCGCCCAATACCTTGGTAGCGCTGACAATGATCATCGGCACACACATCAAAGTTAACATGATCTTCCCTGTCGTACCAAACAATTCTTTTGTCTTCAGTCTCCACAAAATTCGGTTTTACGACAGATCTCTCAACTTGCTTTCTCCTTTCAATCTGCGCCAGCAACCAACTCCGCGAAATAACGGCATGAGCTTTCAATAATTCCATGGAAGATGATGCGCTCATCTCTGAAGATATGACGCTGACCAAATAGTCTTCTATACCTATAATATTAATGGCTGTAATAGCATCATCCTCAACAATAAACTTCAAAGAGCCTTGAAAAGATTGGTCTTCCTTCCTTTCCCAATGAAAATCAATGCCAATGACAACATCTTTTATAATAAACACAGACTCATCATCCTTCGACTCGAAGAACAATTCATTGTATAGCTTCCCATTCCAATTGATTTTGCCATCTTCAAAAAAGACAGTCTGCGTACCTTTGACAACCTCTTCATCCAAGACATAAGTCCCGGTTAAATTAAACCGGATCCTATCTTTTTTCAAAATTCCGATGCTTACTTTCGGTTGCTTCATGGTGGCCTTCAATCTAATGATCCATTTTCTGCTTTACCATTTCTATGATGTCATCAGTCACACATACTTCCTTGAAAATTGTGTTGATGGTTGCTGCTGTTATTTTCTCAAAATCTTTCTCTCTTGGGGTGATGATAACGCCGCCCAAGTCAACTGAGCCCGGACTGATTAACAAATTTTCTTCACCTTCTGCAAAAAAACAAGACGGACGGTGCTGCTGACGCGGCATGATACAAGTCGTCCAGGTGTCCGCATCATACCACACAACAATATTCATCATAGGCTCCTGGTCTCCCTCTTTCAAGGGTAGCATCGCTTCTATCTTTTCAAATACATCTATCACATCCTCTTTTTTTTGCGATTCAATCACAAAGATATTGCGTAAATAATTCTTTAGGATATAAAGCTGCGTATTTTTATGAACAAACAAAGTTTCTTTCTCAACAAATTGTAAATCCTTTTCCAAAGGTAGAAACCCTTTATTTCCGGCTTGGAAATGCATGTGGTCGGGTGCTGACGCCCCGGATTTCGGTCCATTGTAAAAAACAACAAAATCCGGCAACGCCTCAGCTATGGCCAACATATCGGCAAATCTTCCGTGAATGCGCTGATTGACATGGTTCAGCTCAGGAATAGTCAAATGTACGGGGAAAATCGGATAAGGATTCACCAAGATCAAATAGTTTTCTCCAAAGGGCAAGCTGCGTTGTTCTGCCGGTCGGTTTGCGGGACAAAGAAAACACTTGCGTTCCCGTATGGATTGTGGGTCGGTTTTAGCTGAACCGGAAATCAACCGGGCAGGATTAAACTGCACCTTTACATCAAAATCACCGTAATGAAAGGTCTTGGTTTTGACTTGCTTTAAAGCCTCATAATTCTTGGCAGCCAAGTACCATTCCTCAAGCTGTTCTTTGAAAAATATATGGACTTTCTTTGAAAACGAACTCATTATATAATTAATCAATCAGCGAGTTAACATTCCAATTCTTGCTTGCAACTCCCAGGTTCTGATCCTATCCTTATAAGTATTATGTGCATTCATTTTCACGATATCAAGCGAAGCATCCGTATTGTCTTCCCAACGGCGACAAAGATACACCACCTCATAGATACGACCGATTTGGTATTCACGGGAGAATGCCAGGCCCAGGGCATAATCTTCCCCATAGCTGGTATTCGGCACTTTAATCTTACGCAGCAAAGGAGTAAAAAATGCCCTTGGAGCACCCAGTCCATTAATTCTCAAAGCATTGTTCCGACCATTCTCCGGTGTCCATTCCTTGTGGTCAATGATTCCCGGCGGAATCGGATTTTTATCAAAGTCGGTCAACATATACGATCCAACTACCATGGCGCATTGCTGCTCGTAGAAAGCATCTACGATTTTCTGCAAAGTTTGGTCACCCGCATACATATCATCGCTATCCAGTTGCACAGCAAATTTACCGCATTTCGGATGATGTACACCCACATTCCAACAGCCACCTATCCCCAAATCTTTGTTATCGGGAATGATGTGAATCAGTCGTTTGTCCGATTTAAAAGCATCAATTGCTTCCGTAGTGCCATCCGTAGAGTAATTATCAATCACAATCAAATTAAACTTAAAATCGGTTTTTTGCATCAACACCGACTGAATGGCATCCGCTATGGTTCGAATGCGATTTCTGACCGGTATGATGACAGATGCCTCATATTCAAATTTTTCCTGATTGAAATCTACCTTTTTAAATTCAGGCTTCAGGTAAGCTCCTATTTGTTTGAGATGATCGGTACAAGCTTGCTCCATTTCAATTTGCATGGCGCGATTTTTCGGATCTACATAATCAAATATTTTTTCGCCCGATTTTCTATCATCATGCTCAATTTCGGTATAAAGGTATTCGTTGATATGTACCAATTCGGCAAGGCGTGAAACTTTCAACCGCAAATCGTACAAACCTGCATATTGATAGTTTGCATCCATATCCTTCACCGCTTTTTTCAGTGCTGTAGTTTTGTAGAGCAAGACCGAACCGAAATTAAAATCATCGCGCAGACTGCCTTTCTGATAAGTAACGACCGGATTGTTGATTTTTTTACCGTTTTTTACTTGATAATGATCACTGTAAACCATGCCTGCTCCGGTGTTCTCTGCAATTTGCAACATCCTTTCCAAGCCAAAGTAACCTAAACTCAGCTCGGATATTTTGGTATAAATCAAACTATAGGGAGCATCGGCATGCTCTACAATTGCCTTTACGGTTGCAGTTGCATGAAGTGTATCCGCATGAATGACCTCACAGCTATCAATCACATCCTGTGTATCCTGTTTAGCAAACAAATAAATTTTATGAATCAAAGGAGATTGTTTCAATGCATGGATAGTGCTCTTTGTTTGATTGTAATTTTGGTAAGGAATAAAACAATTGATAGTCATACCATAAAGATTGATTGTAAGCTACAAAATTACTCTTTTTCAAGATAAGCCACAACCTCACCTTTATTCACCATTTCACCCTGGAACTTTTCTACTCCTACAATGCGACCTGTCCACGGACTATCAATGTATTCCATTCCAAACTTTGTTTGGATATAATAAAGCGGTTTCATTTTTTTAATTAACGTTCCGGGAACCGGTTCTATGGAATGGTCATCGAAGTCAAGCTCCCATATCAATCTACCACTTACCGGTGCTACAATTACCTCGGCATCTCTATATTTTAATTGATGCAACTGACGCCTATCGGGCATAGGCAGATTTTGTTTTTTGAATTTTTCTTCAATGGCTACATCCAACTCCCGATTAAAGCGTTTTTTTGCTTCACCTGATTTGTAATCACGGTATTGATTTTCGTGCATAGCAAATTCAAACAATTCTTCATCATCCTTTCCCCTATCCCAGCCTAATTCTTTCATTTCTTTAATGAAACGCGGCAGTTCGTCAGGATAATTATCTTGTGGATTGCCTTCAAAAAATTCAAATTTATTCTTTTTCGCCAGTTCAACGATTTCAGGAGCTAATTTTCCGGGTAACTTACCGGCTTTTCCCAAAATCATATCCCAGGTGTTTTTGTCAATCATTTCAAACCTTTTGCCTCCCTTGCTCATCGTAAAAATATTCATCAGTGCCGCATTTTTGACATATTGGCTGAAAGGGGTAACCAAAGGAGGATTGCCTAATTTAGGCCATATATGATTAACTTCGTCAAACAATTGTACCAACAATTCGTCTTCTGACAACTCATCTTCTCCTCTTGCCTTCAAATTATTATTGATAGCAGCATGCATGCCCTTCAAGTCAGCCATCAACGAACCCATCATGCCACCGGGAAGTCCGCAACTTATCAATAATCCCGTCATTTGTTTATTTCTGTCGTCAATGAAATAACCCAAGAAATCATCTATAAAACTTTGTGTCAAAGCGCGTGCTTCCATATAAGCCTTCATGTTTATTTCCGGCACCTTAAAGCCTGCCTGCTTCAACATGGCCTGAATGGTCAACACGTCCGGATGCGACATGCCCCATGACAACGGTTCAATGGCACAATCCAAGTAATCAACACCGGATTTGGCAACCTCTAACATAGAAGCCACAGAAAAACCCGGACCGGTATGTCCATGATACTGCACAATGATGTCAGGATGCGCTATTTTGATGGCTTTTACGATTTGCCCCAACATCACCGGACGACCGACGCCTGCCATATCTTTTAGACAAATTTCTTCAGCACCGGCTGCAATCAATTCTTCAGCCATACTGATGTAATATTCTGCCGTATGAATGTCGGAATAAGTAATACACAGCGTACCCTGAGGTATCATGCCGGCAGCTTTTGCCCAACGGATAGAAGGAATAATATTGCGTACATCATTCAGTCCGCAGAAGATTCGCGTAATGTCAACTCCTTGTGCCTTTTTTACTTTATACATCAACTCACGCACATCAGCAGGAACGGGATTCATGCGCAAACCATTCAAACCCCGGTCAAGCATATGTGTTTGTATGCCTGCTTCATTAAAAGGTTTGGTAAAAGTACGAACCGAATCGTTCGGATTTTCGCCGTACAACAAATTAACCTGCTCAGATGCCCCGCCATTTGTTTCAACACGAGCAAAACATCCCATATCAATAATGACCGGTGCAATTTTGGCTAACTGATCTTTACGTGGCACATATTTTCCGGAAGATTGCCACATGTCGCGATACACAAGACTAAACTTAATTTCCTTCATTTCACAAAAAATAAATTAACGATATAATTAGAGCGAATAAAACTTGTTTTGTATAAAAACACAAAAAATAATCATTTTTTGCGCCGCAAATGTCGTCATTTAATTTTAAAAAAACAAGGAATTAAGGAAAAAATTCTTTAATTTAAATTATCTGATTTTCAGCGAGGTAATTTATTTTGGTAAACCGATAAATCTTTCTTTGAAATTTTGAAAAACTGTTGCAAAAAGATATTAAAATTCATTCAAATATATCTTTCTGCATCTTCCAAAATAAACATGTTTCAATTTAAAAACCCTAAAATTCTTCTCAGTTTTGCAGGGCTTTATAACAATTACATAAAAATTAAGATAGATGTTTAAAAAATTAGTAGCCATTGAGGGCTGTCTCAAAAACAAAAACAGCCTTTGGGTTCTTTCATATACTTTTGGTGGTGCAACCGACCTTGACCGGTGAGCCGAAAAATAAGTAAGAACAGCGTTAAAAATCGTCCATTGTTTGAGCAACGAAGTTGCGAGTTTGGACGATTTAGCTGTTCGAGCGCTAATTTTTCGAGCGAAGCGGGCACAGTCTTGATTTTTTTTTGCTTCGTTTTTTTGTATCAAGACAAAAAAATGAAGTTAATCTGATTTTAACCATAAATAATATTACCGTATTCATCTTTGATACCTTCAAAACTTTTGATGTATTGTTCCATCGCCCTGTAGCTCATACCCATGCTTGAATAGCCACCATCGTGAAAAAGATTTTGCATGGTCACTTTCTTTGTCAAATCACTGAACAAAGCAATGCAATAGTCTGCACATTCAGCAGCAGTTGCATTTCCGAGGGGCGACATCCGCTCGGAAAAGTCCATAAGGCTGTCAAATCCTTTGATACCGCTTCCGGCAGTGGTAAGAGTCGGCGATTGTGATATCGTATTGATGCGTACATTACGTTTGCGACCGTAGATATACCCAAAACTTCTGGCAATGGACTCTAACATGGCTTTGGCATCTGCCATATCGTTGTAACCATACATGGTACGATGAGCAGCACCGTATGTCAAAGCCACCACCGATCCCCATTCATTAATGGCGTCTTTTTTATAAGCTACCTGCAACATTTTATGAAAAGAAATGGCAGAAATATCTAAAGTCTGACTGAGCATATGATAGTCTAAATCATCGTATGTGCGTTTTTTGCGAACATTTGGAGACATGCCGATAGAATGCAGCATGAAATCAATCTTTCCACCCATGGCTTGCATGGATTCATCAAAAACCCGCTCCAACTCTTCAACTTTGGTCGCATCCGCAGGAATCAACTTCGCATTGAGCTTTTCTGCCAATTCTTCCGTATTACCCATGCGGATAGCGATAGATGTGTTCGACAAACTAACGGTAGCACCTTCTTCAACACATCTCCTGACTTGTACCTTTTAGTGCGGTGAAAACAATTTAGCTTCATAACTTTTCGCCATTGGACTCAATTTGGTTCTCATTGTAATTTCCTTTCCGGTTATTTGATTTAATATCCTCGCGTCGGTTATCTTTTTACACTCTGTTATAAATTTCTTTATAGAGTCTCCCGTGGTCAACTCTACATGTTTCGATACCACTAGAGCCATAAAGCATATCAAGATATGCAGTTTTATCGGTTCTTCCTTGTAATGAAAAACGGGACGGGTCTGTAAATCGCTTTTCGATATTCTAAATGCTTGTTCAATGTGGTAAAGTTCGTGATAACGTTCGATAACAGCTTGATTGCTTACCGTGTCTTCTTCCAAGTTCGTGTAATAACCCTTTATTCCTAAAAGTTTGCTCGTCTTTTCAATCAAGGCTACATTGAGCTGTGTGTTTTCACTCGTGGATTTGATGAACTTCAGTTTTTTAATCATTGATGGTACTTTCAGTGCGGCTTTCGCCTTTTCAATCTGTTTCTCCATTTCGTATTTCTCCTTTCGATATCGGGCGGATGAATAACTGCAAATCAAGTAACCATTACTGCTCTTTAAACGTATGCTGTGACCATCCTCACGATTGATTTGCCTGTCTATTTGCTCAATCATCTCGTTGGGCAAATTGCCCAACCGGGCTCCAACAATGTAATTCACATCGTTTTTTACCAACTCTTCAATATTTGCTTGGCTTATCATGGCCGCATCTGCCACCACAGTGAATGATTTAACCGAATGCTTTTGGATGAAAGCCCTCACCAGCGGGAGAATGGTGTGTCCCTCGAAGGTGTTGCCCGGAAAAACCTCATAAGCAATCGGGAAACCTTCTCTTGTGACCATCAAGGCCACCAATATCTGCGGTTGTTGTGATTTATTATCTTTCGAGAAACCGTTTTTGCGCAACTCATCTTCCTCGAAAGTTTCAAAGTATAATGTGGTCACATCATAGAAGACGATGTCAAAATGGAAATCGTATCGCCTTCTGGCGAACTCAACCACCACTTCCTCTACCCCGTCTTTTAGGTTAAGCCAACCGGGAACAATGCGGTAGTAATTCTTCCGGTGGTGTTTCACACCAAAGTACTCCTCTAGCAAATCAATGGAGCGAAGTTTTGAAGCCGGTTCGAAGATACGAACCTTCACCAGATCACTTAAAAGGGAATGCGTGAGCGTTTCAAAACCAATTTCTCTTTGAATGGACTCTACCAGATCGTAAAAAAACTTATAGTGTACGCCCAAGAAAATGCATTGGTCTAAGCGAAGTGTCATGTTCGGGTTGTCTTCGGGAAAAATAGAAGTCTGCCCCACGTAATCTTTGATCCATTCCCTAGCCGAAAAAAGCATTCTCTTTAATTCCTCATCGGAATGACATGAACCAAAATGCTTAACGATTACTCGTCTGTTATTGTGATATCTTACTGCTTGTACTGCCCGAGCCTTAGATGCTGTATGAATAACTCTAATCTTTAGCATAAAAACCAAATTAGTGCGGTAAATATACTAAAATAAAATCGTAACTGACTGAAAATCTATGATTTATTTTTTTGAATAGAAAAAAGGGTACAAGTCAGGACAGAAAACACGAAATCGCAAATACAATGGATGCAAATCGGCTATACCTCTAACGTATTGGGATATGGTGTAAATAAGGCACTGAATAAAGTTTTTTGGGCAGGCAGGGTACATATCAAGCAAGGTT
>Ga0208040_1001532_pt1 | contig 22552 bp, 16 predicted proteins | sample AD_UKC083_MetaG_FD_184431 | JGI IMG/M metagenome (GOLD analysis project Ga0208040, IMG submission 184431) | Active sludge microbial communities of municipal wastewater-treating anaerobic digesters from USA - AD_UKC083_MetaG (SPAdes) (version 2) | ecosystem: Engineered > Bioreactor > Anaerobic >...
TGCCTCCTGCCCCTGCCCCTGTCCCCCAGAAGCGTGAATTTCGTCGCCCTAGAAAAAATAGACAACTTTTTTTGCTCTTTGGACGATTTGATATTAGATTGCGGCCATGCTGGATTTAGCAGTACTCATCATCTTAGCTGTTTTCTTCATTGGCGGGCTTGCTTCTGGGATGCTTTACCAGGTCCTGCGGATTGCAGCCATCTTGGCGTCGGTCTTGGTCGCCATGTACGCCACCGGGCCTTTAATCGACGCCTTTCCATTCTTGGCGGGTCTGCCTTTGGGCGGCGAAACCATAGTTCCAGTCACCTTGTTTTTCCTGGCCTTTATAATTTTGACATTCCTTAGCAGCATGGTTTCAAAGGCTCTCAACTCATTTTCAATCGCCCATGGATTTTGGGATCGACTCTTTGGGGCTATTTTTGGCGTCCTTAAGGGCGTCATCCTTTGCTACTTCATAATCTCTATATTCTTGGCGGCAGAGGCAGTAAAAGGCCAGCGGCTTAGCTTGATTGACACCCGCGAATCGAAGGCTGCAGACGTTGTTCGAGACTGGCCTCTGGGGCGACTGGCCGACGTCTTGGAAGAGTTGGTTGACTAAGGGACCAAGACATTGTCTAACCCTAAAATCATAAAAGAAATTTCCCTTTGGTATGTTCTGGCCGTTGCGGCCCTTTTATTATCCAACGCCATAGGCTTGTTTGGCGGTTTTTTCAAGGAAAATGCGGGGATTATCCCAGCTTTGTTTTTCTTGCTGGTCCCTTGGTTTGTCTTGCAGCGTAAAGGCATAAACCCACGCACCTATGGACTTCACGGCGAGCGACCTGTTAGCTCCATTGTGGCGGCATCAGTAGCGGCCATAATAGTTTTCCCACCTTACTTCGTTGGTTTTGGACTGTGGGCTGGATTCATCGACAACGCGACTGCTGACTGGTCCAAATTGCCGACCATTGGTTGGTGGCTTTGGTTATTTATCACGCATTTTCTGGCAATTGCCTTACCGGAGGAGGTCTTTTTCAGAGGCTACATACAAGGTCGTTTAGCCCTACTCTTTAAGCGTCGCATTAAAATATTCGGCGTCAATTGCGGCCCTGAACTAGTCCTAGCATCGGCGCTATTCGCTTTAATCCACCTAGTATCGATCCCGGCACCATTTCGCCTAGCTGTCTTTTTCCCCGGCCTATTATTTGGCTGGCTAAAAGAACGAACAGGCTCAGTTTTGGCCCCAGCCCTACTCCACGCCGCCAGCAACGTCGTCTTGGCAGCCCTAAACGAGGTTTACTACTAGTTTTGTCCCCCATCCTGGCAAATTGGCTTGACAATCCCCTTCCCATGTGGCACATTGCCAGCCGTTCGACTGCGGGGTGGAGCAGTCCGGAAGCTCGTCGGGCTCATAACCCGAAGGTCAGAGGTTCGAATCCTCTCCCCGCTACCAATTCAAGAAGCAGTTATTTCTAGCAATTCAGCCTTTCCTTGTCCGTTAGTTTTTTGGCGTTACCACCGAGTGAAACCTAAAAGTTAATTCTGTAACTCAATAGGAGCCTAGATACTATTTTTTGGTTTACACAAAAAATTTGTAGCAGTATCATCCGACCACTTCGTTGATGGAGAATCCCATGACCGAGAAGTGGTTGGCTGTAACTATCGCAGCGGTGTTTGTTTTTTGCGTTGGATGCAGAGATGGACTTGAGCAGGAGGTTGTCTCTGTTGAAGCTGCAGCTGCGGCTGGCGCTGAGGAGCGGACCGAAGACTTTAGACCTCCAACAGAGCCAATTGGTAGTACAACTGGGGTTCCCATTGATGCACATAACCCCAGCGAGCAAAGCCCAAAAGGGGATTGCGTCCCCGACTGTACTGGTATCAGTTGTGGGAGCGACGGCTGTGGTGGCTCCTGCGGTCACTGTTCAGGCACCCAAGTCTGCAGATCAGGGGCCTGCGTAGAATCGGACCCACCGGTAACGACAGTTTGCGGTGCGCTTGGTTCTCCAACTACTTGGAGGCTTTCTGACAGCCCTGTGTTGGTTTCCTGCAACCTAAACGTAACCGCGCCACTGACTATCGAGCCCGGTGTTCTGGTTCAAGTCAGCGGGAGCTCCACTACCATCACTGTTAACACCGGAGGAAGTATCCAGGCAAATGGCTCCGAGGAACTTCCAATCGTGTTCACTTCTGCGTCTGGGACAGCGTCAGGCAGCTGGGGCAGTCTCGTGTTAAACGCAACTGCGGCGAACAGTTCAATCACGCATACCGAGTTCAGATACGGTGGGGGTGTCAACAAGGCCCCCATCTATCTCAATCCGATTGGCCTCACGAACCAACGTATCTTCAACCAATTGTATTTTGTGAACAACGTGATGAACGGAATCGCTCTTCCAGAGACCATCTCGGGCAATGCGCGAATCCCGTCAGCACCTGGAATCGCGTATTGGTGGGAGAACGATGTCAAGATACCCGAAGCAGTGACCCTGGTAATCGAGCGCGACGTTGTGTTGAAGTTCGCTTACAAATACTCTGAGATCGATGTTTATGGAAGACTTGTAGCCCAAGGCACCCCCTCTCAGCCGGTTATCTTCACGTCAGCCAAAGATGACTCAAGAGCGGGCGATTCCAACAACGATGGTTCGACTTCGCCACAACCCAAAGACTGGGGCGGCATATACTTCGCAAACAACACATCGCTACCTCAGTCGGAACTGCACAACGTAATTATTGCCTATGCAGGCCAAGATGCTGATGATACCGCCCCCCATCCTGACGATCCGACCATCGGTTACCCGATTCTCATTCACGCCTATGAAAACCCTGTTTTTGACAACGTGGTGTTCGAAAAGAACCGCATCGACGCTCAGGCCATCACGGTCGGCACTTGGTCTTCTGATGTTCACCTTGACTTAGCCGGTTATCCTTACTGGGTTTCGAATGACATTACCATCAGTGCTGCAAATACAACGACCATTGACCCGGGCGTCATACTCAAGTTTGGACGTCAATACGCCGAGATAAACGTTGAGGGACGACTGATTGCGAACGGTACCTCCGATAGTCCGGTGATCTTTACTTCCTCCAAAGACGACGCAAGAGGTGGTGACAACAATGCGGATGGTGCCACGTCCCCGCAACCCAAAGACTGGGGCGGCATATACTTCGCAAACAACACATCGCTACCTCAGTCGGAACTGCACAACGTAATTATTGCCTATGCAGGCCAAGATGCTGATGACACCGCCCCCCATCCTGACGATCCGACCATCGGTTACCCGATTCTCATTCACGCCTATGAAAACCCTGTCTTTGACAACGTGGTGTTCGAGAAGAACCGCATCGACGCTCAGGCCATCACGGTCGGCACATGGTCTTCTGATGTCCACCTTGACTTGGCCGGTTATCCTTACTGGGTTTCGAATGACATTACCATCAGTGCTGCAAATACAACAACCATTGACCCGGGCGTCATACTCAAGTTTGGACGTCAATACGCCGAGATAAACGTTGAGGGACGACTGATTGCAAACGGTACCTCCGATAGTCCGGTGATCTTTACTTCCTCCAAAGACGACGCAAGAGGTGGTGATACCAATCGTGATGGTTTAACCTCCCCGCAGCCGAAAGACTGGGGTGGAATCTACTTTGCAAACAACACGTCCCTACCGCAGTCGGAACTACACAACGTAATTATTGCCTATGCAGGCCAAGATGCTGATGACCCCGCCCCTTATCCTGACGAACCGACCATCGGTTACCCGATTCTCATTCACGCCTATGAAAACCCTATCTTTGACAACGTGGTGTTTGAGAAGAACCGCATCAACGCTCAGGCCATCACGGTCGGCACATGGTCTTCTGATGTCCACCTTGACTTGGCCGGTTATCCTTACTGGGTTTCGAATGACATTACCATCAGTGCTGCAAATACTGCGACTATCGACGCAGGTGTCATACTCAAGTTTGGACGACGATACGCTGAGGTCAACGTAAATGGTCGCCTGCTTGCCAACGGAACCCCCGACAACCCGGTAGTCTTTACTTCCCACAGAGACGACTCAAGAGGTGGTGACAACAATGCAGATGGAGCAACCTCACCCAAGGCTCAGGACTGGGGCGGGATCTATTTCGCCCCTAATGCCGAGTTGGGAAACTCCGAACTACATCACGTTGTGGTTGCCTACGGTGGGGAGGATGATGATGATCCAGACCCATACCCAGACGAGCCGACCTGGGGCTACCCTATTGTGATCCATCCAAATGCTAACCCAGTCTTTAATGACGTCGTCTTTCAGAACAATCGTATTGACGCCCAAGCTTTGATAACAGGTACTTGGTCTTCTGATGTCCACCTTGACCTAGCTGGCTACCCTTATTGGGTCGCAAATGACATTACGATTAGTGCTGCAGCAACTACGACCATAGACCCAGGTGTCATTCTCAAGTTTGGACGACGATACGCTGAGGTCAACGTAAATGGTCGCCTGCTTGCCAATGGAACCCCCGACAATCCGGTGGTCTTTACTTCCCACAGAGACGACGCACGAGGCGGTGACAACAATGCAGATGGAGCAACCTCACCCCAACCCCAGGACTGGGGCGGGATCTATTTCGCCCCTAATGCCGAGTTGGGAAACTCCGAACTACATCACGTTGTGGTTGCCTACGGTGGAGAGGATGATGATGATCCTGACCCATACCCAGACGAGCCGACCTGGGGCTATCCTATCGTGATCCATCCAAATGCTAACCCAGTCTTTAATGACGTCGTCTTTCAGAACAATCGTATTGACGCCCAGGCTTTGATAACAGGTACTTGGTCTTCTGATGTTCTTTTAGACATAGTCGGCTATCCGTACTGGATCGACTGGGACGTTACAGTTGCCGCCGGTACAACTTTGAGAATCAATCCCGGGGTGGCGCTGAAGTTTGCCTACAAATACGCGGATATGGACGTCCGTGGTAGAATCGTGGTGGGTGGCGATCCGAACCTGCCTGTTGTGTTCACGTCGGCCCGAGACGATTCCGTTGGTGGCGATTCTAATCGGGATGGTGTTGGAACCATTCCTGCAGCCGGAGACTGGGGAGGCATTCGTATCGCTGAGAATACAGCCCAGCCGGCCTCCAAGTTTGACGGCGTCGTCTTCAGCTACGGCGGCCAGGGCGGTACAGACACCAAACCGTCGCCCAATAACACCACATTTGACTACGTCGTCCGAAGCGAGACGTCTGCTGGAGTTCTTATTCAGAACACCGATTTTAGGAACTGCGACGACGCAATTAGAGTATCCGCCGGGGCGACCGTCGACCTTGGCGGCGGTAATCATGGGTCGATAGGTAATAACCGTTTCATTGGCCATCAGGTCGGATCCAACAACTGGGCGGTCTACAACGACTCCACGGCGGACATCATGGCTCTGAATTGCTGGTGGGGGTACGCAGATACCACGCTGATTGATGGTGTGATCCGAGATCAGTTAGACAATACCTCTGTCGGTAAAGTCATCTATCAGCAGTTTCAGGACTGCATTGTTGGTGAACCTTGTAATGACGGTGATGATTGCACATTGGCTGACACATGCATTGTTGGATACTGCTCCGGAACTCCGTTCGCCTGCGATTCACCGGGACAGTGTGAAACTACCATTGGTGCGACATGCAACGGGGATGGCACATGCCTGTACCCACCTGCAACCGGCTCCGCCTGCAACGACGGCGATCCCTGCACCATGACAGACCACTGCAGGGCCGACAAGACGTGCGCTGGGCTAACCTACACATGTGACGCTCCGGGGCCATGCGAGACGAATGTTGGAGCCACTTGCAACGGCGATGGCACATGTGCGTACCAACCAGACACCGGCACTGCGTGCGACGACGGTGATCCTTGTACAACTACGGACCACTGTCGGGCCGACAAAACGTGTGCTGGTGTATCCTACAGATGTGAAGCACCGGGGTTCTGCGAGACCACCGACGGAGCCACTTGCAACGGTGATGGCACATGTTCCTACCCACCAGCCACCGGCACCGCCTGCGACGACGGGAATCCTTGTACAAAGACTGACCAGTGTAGGGCTGATAAGACGTGCGCTGGTGCAACTTACACGTGTGACTCACCGGGACTCTGCGAGACTAGTGTTGGTGCAACCTGTAACGGCGATGGCACATGTTCCTACCTACCAGACACCGGTTCCGAATGTGACGACGGAGATCCTTGCACAATGGCGGAGCAGTGCAGAGCTGACAAAACTTGTGTCGGTGTTACCTATACATGTGACTCACCGGGGTTCTGCGAGACTACCGACGGAGCAACTTGCAACGGTGATGGCACATGTTCCTACCCACCAGCCACCGGCACCGCCTGCGACGACGGGAATCCTTGCACAAAGACTGACCAGTGTAGAGCTGACAAAACGTGCGCCGGTGTAACTTACACGTGTGACTCACCGGGACTCTGTGAGACTGCTGTTGGTGCAACCTGTAACGGAGATGGTACATGCACATACCTACCTGCAACTGGCTCCGCCTGCGACGACGGGGATCCTTGCACAAAGACTGACCGGTGTAGGGCTGACAAGACGTGCGCTGGTGTAACTTACACATGTGACTCACCGGGGTTCTGCGAGACTACTGTTGGTGCAACCTGTAACGGAGATGGTACATGCACATACCTACCTGCAACTGGCTCCGCCTGTGACGACGGGGATCCTTGCACAAAGACTGACCAGTGTAGGGCTGACAAGACGTGCGCTGGTGTAACTTACACATGCCACACACCCGGGTTCTGCGAGACTACTGTTGGTGCTACCTGTAACGGAGATGGTACATGCACATACCCACCAGCCACCGGCCTGGCCTGCGACGACGGGAATCCTTGCACAAAGACTGACCAGTGTAGAGCTGACAAGACGTGCGCCGGAGTCACATACACATGCGACACACCCGGGTTCTGCGAGACTACAGTTGGTGTAGCCTGTAACGGAGATGGCACATGCGCATACCCACCAGCCACCGGCCTGGCCTGCGACGACGGGAATCCTTGCACAAAGACTGACCAGTGTAGGGCTGACAAGACGTGCGCTGGAGTCACATACACATGCGACGCACCCGGGTTCTGCGAGACTACCGTTGGTGCAACCTGTAACGGAGATGGCACATGCGCATACCCACCAGCCACCGGCCTGGCCTGCGACGACGGGAATCCTTGCACAAAGACTGACCGGTGCAGGGCAGATAAAACATGTACCGGCATCAGCTACAGATGCGACGCACCGGGGCTCTGTGAGACCACCGTTGGGTCAACTTGCAACGGCGATGGCACATGCGCATATCTGCCGGACACCGGCTCCGCATGTGATGATGGAAATCCCTGCACCATAGATGACATCTGCCTTGCGGGCGTTTGTCTAGCTGGCTCCACTATGGACTGCGACGACCAGAATCCTTGCACCAACGACTCGTGCTCACCAGAAAGCGGCTGCCAACATATCGCGAATACGCTGCCGTGTGACGATGGCAATGCATGTACCACCGAAGATACCTGCAACACAGGTGTCTGCCTTGGCGTTGGAGTTCTGGACTGTGATGACAATAACATCTGCACGACGGACTGGTGCGATTCGACAACGGGGTGCGTCTACGAGGCTAACTCCCTCGCCTGCGATGACGGAAACGCCTGCACAAGCGATGCATGTTCCGATGGCAAGTGTGTCTCAACCGCCATCACCTGCGACGACTCGGACGAGTGTACGGTGGACAAATGCGACCCGGGTATCGGGTGTTGGACCACACTCATTCCAGACTGCTGTTCGGAAACCCACGCATGTCCGGACTTCGAGGTGTGTAAGGCGGGTACCTGCGAACAGCTCCTCTGCCTGCCATGCGCCATCGACGAAGACTGTGGAACAGACGATGCTAAGTGCCTACCTGTTGGTGCTGACACCTACTGCCTGCCTGTATGCACAGCAGGGGTGTGCCCGTCCAACGCGACCTGCACGGACGAACTTGACGCGGTGAGTGTTTGCTGGCCCAACCGGGGTTGGTGCGAGTGCGTCGAACCACGATTCCCGACGGTCTGTGATGGTGACGATCTCGTGTACCTAGACTCTTGTGGGGCTGTCACGCAGACCGAATTCTGCCAACGCGGTTGCGTGGACGGTTTCGGGTGCTGTGGCCAAGGCACCCATGCGGATGGGGACACCTGCGTAGAAGACACCGTAGAACCACTGCCCGACCAAAGCGAAGAATCTGTCCCGGGTGACCAGGCAGGTGAGAGCCCCGACGATGCAGAACCGCAGAACGACGCGGAGGAAACCGTCGAGGCGGACTCAAGCGACTTCTCCTCCGAAGTCAAGTCTGCACCCGATGGGGCCACCGATGTCTTCGGTTTCGACAACAGTCCGGAAGGCAACGAAGACTTGAAGAGCGGCGGCTGCAGCGCAACACAAGAAGGAGCCGCGTCCGGCCTAGCACTCGTGCTGCTAACACTCGCAATCCTTCTGTGGCTACGTGATCGGCGCCGCCCGCTCTCGTAAATCACCTGGCAACATAACGTTCAGCTGGGGGCCTGTGTATCTTGCGGGTCGATATGCCCTCGCCATATGTAAAACGTCCAACCTACAGGATTGCGTGGCGATAATTGAGCCTCAAAACGGAGTTACTCAAGCCACCAGAAATCTGCCTGCCGGGACTTATTGGTGGTCCGTCCGTAGCATTCGACCATGTGACATTGGCGGATGGAGTGCCTACAGATCACCTGCCAATAAACTCATTGTACAGTGATCGTTTGGAGACTAATTGTTCGAATGTGAGCGGCGAGGTCAGTGGTTCGCATACCCACGGCGGGCCCTGAAACCTCGCCTAGCTAGAATTTATTTGCATAATTTTTGCAAAATAATATGCATATATTACCCTCTTTCTCTTGCTTTTCTGCATATAAACATGGATCATTGTGTGCAGTAACAGAGGGGTGTTATGCGAAAGTTTGATTATGCTTTTCTTAAAAGCGGGTTGGTGCCTGTTAGAATCTTGAGTCTTACATCTGATATTGCTTCGCTTAAAACGATGGGTGCGGTTCGTAAGGCTGAGCATTTGCAGATTTTCAGCGCACTGGAGGGTATTGCCAAGGTCCAGTCTGTAAAAGGCTCGAATGCTATCGAGGGCATTGTGACTAGCGATGAACGCATTGTGGCAATCGTTAATCAAAATAGTGCCCCTTTAAACCACGATGAAGCGGAGATTGCTGGCTACAGAAACGCTCTAAACGAAGTGCACATGAACTATGCCGATTGGGATTTTGTGCAGGCGGATATCTTGCGACTGCACGAAATGATGATGTCTTTGGCTGGCTATGAGTTTAGTGGGCGGTACAAGACGGAAGATAACGTGATTTTGGAGGTGGACCCTTTGGGTCATCGAAGGGTGCGATTTCGCCCTACTCCGGCTTCACAGACCGCCAATGCTATGGAGCAACTGACACTTGCATACATGGAAGCCCGGGACGATGCCGAGATTAATCAGCTTCTGCTTATTCCTTGCGTGATTTTGGATTTTCTGTGTATTCATCCATTTCGAGACGGAAACGGAAGATTGTCTCGTCTGCTTTCCCTTTTGCTGCTGTACAAAAATGGGTATGACGTAGGCAAATACATCTCCTTTGAACAGCAGATCAACAACCACAAGGCGTACTACTATGATGCCTTGCAGCAGTCTTCCAGAGGATGGGAAGCCAATGAAAACCGCTACTTCCCGTTCATAGAAAACTTTTTATTTACACTATATCTTTGCTACAAGGAACTGGATAAACGTTTCGCCGTTGTTCATGGCAAAAAGGTTTCTAAGACGGCTCGAATTGAGGCCACCGTCCTGAACAGTCTGACCCCGATTTCTAAGGCTGAAATCTGCGACATACTGCCAGATGTCAGTCCAACAACAGTGGAAGCCGTCTTGGGAAAAATGGTTAAATCAGGCACCATCATGAAGATTGGCTCAGGCAGAGCAACACGATACAAGAAAAGCTGAGTCCCCGCCCCTGCCCCTAGCCCCTCACCCCTGTCCCTGCCCTCGCCCCTGTCCCTGTCCCTGGCCCCGCCCTACCCCTGCTCCCGCTCCCGTCCCAAAACCTTGCCCATTACAAACAATCCCACCACTCCAACCAAAACCGCGAACCATAGCGTCGCAATCCGAATCAGCAATGTGGAAGCGGCTGCGGCTGCCTCGGCGCCTGAGGCCGTCAACCCGGGAAATGCCGTGTTGACCAGCAGTACCGCTAACGTTGCCTCAGTGGCTATTAACCCACCAGGCAAAAATGATAATGCCCCAGCTAAAGTGCCGACCGCGTATATGAACACAGCTGGCGCTAACTCAAGCTCGCCTCCAGCAAATCCTGACACTACAAGCCACAAACCAGCAGCTTCAGCAAACCAAGCAAACAAGCCTGATACCAGACCAACTACCAGCTCCTTGCCAGACAAAAGCTTTCGCACCAATGCTGACGATTCAGCCGAAGAATCAACTGAAACCTTGCCCCTCAGCAAAATTGAGGCTGCTTTAAAGGTCAAACGAGAACCTGGCCCAGTCGCCAGCAGGAAAAACATTCCGGCAGTTAAAACCAAGCCACCGATTAAAACCCCAGTATTGGCCTTCAGAATAACGACCCCACCGGCTGCCAACAGCAAAACTGCAAACAAATCAGCCAGTCTTTCCGTAACCACAATGGAAAACGCACGAGGACCAGGAACTCTGTGTCCAAGAAGACCGACCTTTATCACTTCGCCAAGCTTGCCAGGGGTGACTGACATAGCCAATCCCGAAGCAAAAATCCCAACCGAGATACCAATGGGAACCTGGTGGCCAGCAACCTTCAGATAGTAATGCCACCTTAAGGCGCGAATCCCGTAATTGGCCAAAGACAAAAGGAAAATTGGGACCAGCAGACGATGGTCGAATGATTGAAATGCCTCGGCCAGTTTGTCGATGTCAGCCCACAAGCCAAGAGCCAAAAAAGTCAGCAGCCCAAGGGCCAATCCAATGGCCATCTTTGAAACCCAACTGCCCTTCTTTTTACCTTTTTCAGCCATCTATTAATCCGCAGCTCGCGATTCCAAAGTATCCAAGGCGCTTTGCAGCGCTTCGAACATATCCTTAGCATTTTGAACAGTTGCCTTGTGGGGACCAACCCAGTTTTCCGCCTGCACCAAAGCCGAGCTTCGTTCCAGGACCTGCTTTGCCAGCGGGGCCGACACCTTATCCAACATAAGCTGACCGCTACTGGTAGTCGAAACTTTCGTCACAAGAGTCAATTCCACAAACATAACGTCCAGTTTTGCCGTTTCAGACAAAGCACCGTCGGCAAGCCCCTTAAGCTTTTCCCCCTTAAGCTTTTCAATGATACTTGCCGCAAGACGCGGTCCAACTTCTGACTGGTCAATAATCAGCGCCGCATAGGCCGCTCTAATCAAAACCAAGGGATTATCAGGTGCCAAACGCGAGATGTCCTCGTAGATCCGCATGGCCTGCTCATTGGCACCATTGGCCAAAATAAAGTTGTCAAGCGCATCAAACCCAGCGTGTTCATTCAATTCCAGCGGCGTCAAAGGTACCAACGCTTCGTTTTGCTGATTAACCGAGATACCGTCCATGTTATCTTGGCTGCAGGCAATCAACAGCACTGGGACTATCCAAAGTACTCGTGCCAACTTAATCATCTCCTGACTCCGACGCACCTGATAAAAGTTCATCTTTTTTACCCGAATTTACCCGAACGCGGCGAACCATGCCAGCCTGGATGAAAGACCCGGGTTGCACTTGGTATTAAACCGGGAAGCTTCAAATATGCAAGTTCAGAGATTCTCGTTTTAAATACTGGGTCTACCGCCGTTCCACAGACCTCTGCGATAGGCGCCAGCACAAATGAACGCATCAGGCGCCTTGGGTGTGGGATCACAAGACTTGATTCATCTATGATCGAATCCCCAAAGTAGATGATGTCGATGTCGAGCCGCCTTGCATCGCTTAAGCTACCCGAACGACCAGTTTCAGCCTCAATCCCTTTGACGGCCTGCAATAATTCGTGGGCGTTTAGACTTGTGTTAACCCTGACTGCAATGTTTAAAAATTCCCCACCAGCAGCCTGCACAGGTGGGGTCGACCAGATGCTTGAAACCGCCTCAATGCGTATGTCACTATGACCTCCCAGTCTCGCGAGGCCATAATACAGCCAGCCAATCCTATCCCCAAGGTTTGATCCCAGGCCCAAAAGAGCCGTTGAACCAGTGACTTTTACAAGGCTGTTGATTGACAGATCCGCGTCCATAAAATAGCATCACGCGTCCTGAAGGACCGCCCCTGAAAGGACGCCGAAGTCTATATTGAGCGGTTGCCGTGGTCAAATAGAGGAGGTTCAAGTGCTATCAGAAACCAGTCGTTATAAAGTTAAAGATATTGGGCTTGCCCCTGAAGGCCGGTTAAAAATTGAATGGGCCCAGACCCACATGCCAGTTATGGCCGCTTTGACGGAAAGGTTCGCCAAGGAACAGCCTTTAAAGGGCCACAAAATTGCAGGTTGCCTGCATGTGACCAAGGAAACGGCCATTTTGATCAAGGCGTTGATCGCGGCCGGCGCTGATTTGTCCTGGAGTGGCTGCAATCCTTTGTCCACCCAAGACGATGTCGCTGCAGCTTTGGCCGCCGATGGCGTGTCAATCTATGCCTGGCGTGGACTTTCAGTGGACGAGTTCTACTGGGCGATTGAAAAGACCATCGAATTTGGACCAAATCTATCGTTGGATGACGGCGCTGACCTGATTTTCACCTTGCACAATAAGCACCCGGAATATTGCAAGAAAATGCTTGGGGGAACCGAGGAAACCACCACAGGTGTCCACCGGCTTAGAGCTATGGCCAGGGCCAACGCGCTGCGCTATCCAATCATTGCGGTGAATGACGCTGAGACCAAGTGGGATTTTGACAACGTGTACGGTACCGGCCAGTCTTCAATCGACGGCATCATTCGAAGCACCAGCGTTTTGTTGGCAGGAAAAACCTTTGTTATCGCCGGGTATGGCCACTGTGGCCGTGGTCTTGCCATGCGAGCTTCTGGCATGGGTTGCAACGTGATTGTTACTGAAATTGACCCGATTCCGGCGCTTAAGGCGCGGCTGGATGGCTTTAGGGTCATGCCCATGGATAAGGCTGCCCTGGAAGGCGACATCTTCATAACCGCCACGGGTATGAAGGATGTCATCGTTGGCCGCCACTTTGAGGCAATGAAGGACGGCGCCATCGTCTGTAATACTGGGCACTACGACTGTGAACTGAAGATCGATGATTTGGAGCAAATCAAGCGCAGCAAACGCGAAATCCGTCCAAATACCGAAGAATACGTGTTGCCAAATGGTCGCCGAATTCTGGTCCTGGCTCAGGGGCGTTTGGTGAACCTGGCCGGTGCCGAAGGTCACCCGTCCGAAGTTATGGACATGTCCTTTGCTAACCAGTTCTTGTCGATGATTCGCCTGGCCAAGGAAGGCCACACCATGGAACACACGGTGTATGACATCCCCGAGGCCCAGGATCAGGAAATCGCGGCCCTGAAGCTTGCAACAATGGGCTCGGCCCTGGACGTTTTGACCCCAGAGCAGATCAAGTATCGCGACGATTATGCGGCTGGAACCTAGGAATAATCCCTTTTTGAATCAGGAGTTTCCCAAATGGCTAACAATATTGCCCCAAGAGAAGTGGACTACAATCAGTGGTATCTTGACGTGATCTCCGCCGCTGAACTGGCTGACTACGCGCCTGTAAGAGGCTGTATGGTCATTAGACCAGTCGGCTATGCCATATGGGAGGGGATGCAAAGGGAATTAGACAGGCGTTTCAAGGAATTAGGACACGTTAACGCCTATTTTCCGCTGTTCATTCCAGAGTCCTTCATGACCAAGGAGGCTGAGCACGTTGAAGGCTTTGCCCCTGAATGTGCGGTCGTGACCCACGGTGGTGGTGAGAAGCTGGAAGAGCCTTTGATGGTCCGTCCGACCTCGGAGACCATTATTGGTCACATGTACGCCCAGTGGGTGCATTCATGGCGAGACCTGCCTATTTTGATAAATCAATGGGCAAACGTGGTCCGTTGGGAGCGTCGAACCCGCCTCTTTTTGCGGACGATGGAATTTTTGTGGCAAGAAGGCCATACCGCCCACGAATCGTCAGAGGAAGCCGTCGAGGAAACCCTTAGGATGTTGGAAGTTTATCGGTCTTTTGCCGAGGATTTCCTGGCTATTCCAGTTCTTTCTGGTCCCAAAACAGAGTCTGAAAAATTCGCTGGCGCTGTGACTACTTACTGCATCGAAGGTCTGATGCAGGATGGACGAGCACTTCAGATGGGGACCTCCCATTTCCTGGGTCAAAACTTTTCAAAGGCATTTGAGATCCGCTTTGAGGGTCGCGACCAGGTGTTGCAGCATGCCTGGACCACTTCATGGGGGGTGTCCACTAGACTAATTGGAGCCTTAATCATGAGCCACAGTGATGACGATGGCTTGGTATTACCACCCAGGGTATCTCCATATGTGGCCGCGATTGTGCCTATTTTCAGAAAGGAAGAAGAAAAGAACCGCGTCCATGAGTTCATAAACAAGGCCATGACCGGGCTGCTTGGTCCTGAAGAAGTTGAGGCATCTGAAAAACGCTTTGGAAACAACCAGATCCAGCAGCTGTTTTACAATCAGGCCACTTCCCAGCAGATTGTGGTCGATAAGCGTGACACCATGCGCCCAGGCGACAAACACTGGTTCTGGACCCAGCGTGGCGTGCCTTTGCGCATTGAAGTTGGCCCAAGGGATGTTGACGCTGGGCACGTTGTTGTTAAATCTCGCCTTGATGGCTCCAAGGAAATTGTGCCTTTGGAAAAGCTGACCAAGGAATGGCTGGACGCCAAGCTTGAAAACATGCAAAAGGCCCTGTTTGAGCAAGCGTTGGCCAGACGCGACTCAAGCATTGCTGTGGCAAACAGCTACCAAGAGCTGAAAGACCACTTTGAACAAGGTCGCCGTGGGTTCCTGCGCTGCAGATTCAACCCAGGTAAAGAGGCTGAAGCTCAGATTAAGGCTGACACCAAAGCGACGGTGCGCTTGATTGTTACAGATACAGCAACCCCTGGAACTTGCATATATTCTGGTGAACCATCAACGACTGAAGTCATTTTTGCGATTGCTTACTAGGCGCACGCCACAAAGCGGTGGTTTTTGTGGCAATTATTCACACTTACCAAACCGTTTTTTAGGATTGATCTTGGCCCCCACTTGGAACTCCTTGGACGCCAAGGTGAAACCAAGAGCCTTGAATGCCCCGCCAACATAAACACCTAAATTTACACCAACTTCAAGACAAGTACCGGTAATAACAGGGTATGGGCCTGCGGCTTCATATTTAACATTGGTGTTTGCTACAACCTCGTTTTTCACGGTCATGTAGCTCTCGGCCCCAGTTCCAGGCAGCCCCAATCCGACTTCAATCCTTGGAAACTGTATCAACACGCCTAAACCAGAAGTTAAAGTGGCAACGCTTTCACCTTTGATGAATTCCACGTCGATGTTGTCAATGTTTGCCATCGGCATCAAGCCGCTATCCTCAGCTGTGTCCTTTCTAATGCCCGCCGCTCCACGAAATTTCAGATGTGCCTTGGCTAGGGCGCTTGTTTCAGCTTTAAGGGTGGACTGAACTTCAATTACCGAGCCCATGGAATACCAAGCCGGGATGGGTCCTAGCGCAAAAGGCAACACTATTTTTGCCGGAAACGAGAAGTTTCCATCCATCATGCCCAGTTCAACTGCGCCAAACTCAAGGTCCATGTCCACATCTATCCCTCTGGCCACGAATCTAAAGTTTGTTGTGGTGCCATTTTCCAACAGCACAAGGCCGCTGGTCCGGTATCCTCGAATGGTTCCCTTTCCAACGATTTTGCCCTTGGCCTTGCCGACGTCGTAACTAGCGGAAATGGTGAAGTCAATGTTTTCACCTGCCGGGGCCATGGTGATTTTTACGTTAAAGCCACCCCAGCTACCAGACCATTCAACCTTTTCTACGATACCAATGGCTGAATTGACCACAGCCTTTCTTGGGTAAAGCCTCATTGGTTCCAATGCGCCAACCTGGATTCCAATGAAACGGTCGGTTCTTAGGGGGTCGAAGCCTAGGTCCCATTCAATCGTGCCATCCTGAATAGCGTCAGACAGTTGGGCATCAGCGGTCTTTATAACAACCTGGTCTCCAGACACGGTGATTTCTTCGATCTTGAACAGCCCAACATCATCGACGACCGCGATGTCCCCGACTGCTAGTGCAGCCAAGTCCTGCAGTTCTTCGGCAGTTCCACCAAAAGTGTATGTGTTGGTGGTGAAATCAGCGTTTGTTAAATGATTTACCAAACCTGTAACCATCTTGGTTTCAGGCTTCCAATCCACGTCAAACTCGATTTTGTCCGGATCCGACGCGATATAGGGGCCTGGGTCATCGTCTGAGCCACAAGCGCCAAAAACCAGGCTGGCAGCAACTATTAGCCATGAAAGACTTGATCGGAGCAGTAAGGTTTTCAACCAGTTCATAGCACCCCCAAGTTGTCAGTAAAACGGGCTGTACGGACTAACTTACGCTTGATGGTTTACAGATGCAAGCCCAGGCGCTGTCCCTTATCCTGGCGATGCTACAGATCCTGCTAGTTTGTATGTTCTGGTTCCTGGTTGTTTGTTCTTTTTGGCGTTTTTCCTCTTCGTTACAGTTTTAAAACATGTCCGGGGGCATCCTTCCGGACCCAAAATCTCCCGTAGCCACCCCGACTGTCTCTTAGTGACATCGTCCGGGCAAAATATACGATTGCTAACGTGTACGTTCATCCTTTTGGCCCGGACGGAGTGCTGCGCACTCTTCATGTCAGCTAAGAGACGTCGGGTCCCGGCAACTCCCGATAGCGCCCTCCAGGATTGCCCCCGGACCATGTTGCAGGGTGCCCTCTCGACCTTCTTTTAGCTCCAAATCCAGCAGATCAGCACAATCGCCTCCCTGCCTCCTGTCGCTGCCTCCCGTCCCTGCCACCTGTCCCTGCCCCTGTCCCCGTCCCAGAATTCTCCACGTACTTCAACGGTGCTATACTCCATCACCCTGTGCTTGGGGGCTTTTTGGCCGTGAACGTTCTGGGTATATCAGCCTTTTATCATGATAGTGCTGCCTGTTTGGTGGTTGATGGGGCGATTGTTGCGGCTGCCCAGGAAGAGCGCTTTACTCGCATCAGGCATGACCCGAGTTTTCCTTTTAATGCGATTCAGGCTTGTTTGGATAAGGCGAAAATTGGCGCTGCTGACCTAGACATGGTCGTTTTTTATGAAAAGCCTTTGATTAAGTTTGAAAGAGTTTTGCAGAGCTCTGTAAACGTTGCTCCGAGAGGGGTTGGGCCCTTTTGTAAAGCGATGCCTTCTTGGTTTGCCGATAAACTGGTTCTGCCTAGGATCCTGAAGAGGGAAATCCGGTATAGAGGGCCTGTTCTATACACGTCACATCATCTTTCGCATGCTGCTTCGGCGTTTTATCCATCGCCGTTTTCCGAGGCTGCCATTTTGACGGTTGATGGAGTTGGTGAATGGACCACTTCTTCGATTGCGGCTGGGGTCGACAATCAAATTGAATTGATTAAAGAAATCAGATTCCCGCATTCAATTGGTCTGCTGTATTCAGCTTTTACTGAATTCTTGGGTTTTAAGGTTAACTCCGACGAATACAAGGTTATGGGGCTTGCTCCGTATGGAAATCCTGTTTATGTGGGCAAAATTCTGGACGACATGGTAGCCGTTGATGATGATGGCGGCTTTGAACTGAATATGGATTGGTTTTCGTTCCAGTATGGCGAGCGAACCACCAGTAAAAAGTTCCATGGGTTTTGCCGTGCCAGGGCCCCCGAATCAAAGCTGGAACAGGTTCATATGGATTTGGCTAGGTCGATCCAAGAGGTTACTGAAATCATCTTGGTTCGTCAGGCAGCCTATGCCGGGCGTTTGACAGGGTACAAAAACCTGTGTCTGGCTGGTGGGGTGGCTTTAAACTGTGTGGCTAATGGGAAAATCCTGGCTAGTGGGAATTTCGGCGACATTTGGATCCAACCTGCTGCAGGTGATGCTGGCGGTGCTTTGGGCGCCGCCCTAGTTGGTTGGTATTCAACTGGCGCGGCCCGCCAGCCGTCTGAGCACGACTCCATGAATGGCGCCTTGCTTGGGCCTTCCTTTCATGACTCTGAGATCCAAGCTGAGCTTGAAGCTGCCGGGTTGCCATATGAAAAGCTTGGAGAAAACATAGATCAGGCCGTTGCAAACTGTCTTGATTTGGGCCAAGTAGTTGGCCGCTATGTGGGCGCGATGGAGTTTGGGCCAAGGGCGCTAGGTAACAGAAGCATCTTAGCGGACCCAAGAAATCCCACTATGCAGAGAGTGGTCAATGAAAAAATAAAGTTTCGTGAAGGATTTCGCCCATTTGCACCTGCCGTTCTGCGTGAACATGTTGCCGACTGGTTTGATTTAGACCGTTCAAGTCCATACATGTTGCTGGTAACTCAGGTGGCTCAAAAGCGGCTTTTGCCAGCGCCAGAAGTTGAACCAGAGGGACTTGGCAAGTTGGGGGTCCTAAGGTCCGACATTCCAGCGGTGACCCATGTGGATGGTTCTGCTCGAATTCAGACCGTGGATATCCAAAACCAGCCGGATTTTCAATCACTTATCCAAGCGTTTCATTCAAAAACCAACTGCCCGGTGGTTTTAAATACCAGCTTTAACCTACGAGGCCAACCAATCGTTTGTACCCCAAAAGATGCTGTTCAGACGTTCTTGGCTTGTGACATCGACGTGTTGGCCGCAGGGCCTTTTTTAGCCAAAAAACCTGACGACTGGACCAGACAGAAGTTACCAAAACCAAAGCCTTTTCGACGTCCTAGACGCGTTGGAGAGTTGCGTCGTTTTGGTATTGAAACTGCGGTTCTGTTTACCCTTGTGGGGCTTGTAGCGTGGTTTTTACCTAAGACTCCAAGCATGGTTTTGGCCGCAGGTTCTTGGCTTTTTGCCTCATTTGGGCTTTTGATGGGGCTTTTGTTTCCACGTGGGTTAAGAGGCTTTGAAAACCGACTCAGCCAGTTTGGTGCCAAGGCCAATTCCTTCGTGGGTTATTTGTTGTTTGGAGCCGTTTTTATCTTGGTTTTGTTGCCAACTTCCATTATCAGAAGACTAACGGGCAAGGGGCCAGAACCTGGGTACTGGCAAGACGTGGCCAAAATGGATTCAGACCTGGAAAACATGTTCTGATTTGAATTGATTGGGTTGATTTAGCACAAAAAGGGGATTTCAGTGGCGTTGATGAAGCAAGTTTGGGGTTGGATGCGAACCCGGAAAAAATATTGGTTGCTGCCTTTAATCTTGGCCCTTCTTTTGGTGGGCGCTTTGATAATCGTTTCATCTATGTCAACAGTCAGCCCATTCATTTATCCCCTGATGTAGTCTTTGATTTACAAGCTGGTTGCAGCTGTAAACCATCAAGCGAGGGCAGGGACAGGGACGGGGACAGGAGGCAGGGACAGGAGGCAGGGAACATTGACAACGCCCCCAATTCGCCGCCTAATTGTGGGCAGAAACTTTGGCCCAAGAGGTACTTTGCATGGAGCTCCAAAGCGTTTTTGAAATCATAGGATATGCAGGCTCACTGCTTATTGCGATTTCATTAAGCATGAAGTCGCTGTTAAAACTACGTTGGCTAAACATGATAGGCGCCGCAGTCTTCTCGGTCTATGGCATCTTAATCGGAGCAATGCCAATCTTCATAGTTAACGGCTACATCGCCTTAATGAACATCTGGTATCTAATCGATTACTCACGAGATCGAACCAAATTCTCAGTCGATTCCCTAAGCAACGTCGGCCATTACTATTTCGACAAGTTCTATCAATTTTACGAAGATGACATCCGACACTTTTTCCCTAACGTCAACTATCAAATGGTCAAAGAAAGCGAAACCTTCCTGCTCTTTCGCGACATGATTCCAGTAGGCATTCTTTCCCTTCAGATGCTTGATGAAGGCAGGGCCGAAATACTGGTCGACTACATGGCACCGCCCTTCCGCGATTTCAAGTTTGGCAAATATCTGTATCAAAGAAAGTCATACATCTTTCGCGACCGCAACGTCCACCAGTTAGAGGCCACTACAAACGTTAAGTCCTACCGCAGCTACCTGCTTCGACAAGGATTCAGGGAAGTCTTTGATGAAGTTCAGCAAAAACAGATCTATATCATGAAAATCTGAGGCAACAAAAGTGAACAAATGGTCGTTTGTCCCATGGCTTATCTTGCTAGTCTTCATCTTCAAACCGGCTTTGGGGGCTCAGATGGACTCTAATCAAGCATCGCAGGATCCCGTAAACAGCGAACTATTACCAAGTCTTTTACAAGCAGCTGGCTACACCCCAGATCCCTCCTTTAAGGCTTATATAATCGCCTTTGAACGAAAGCCTGATGGAAAAACTGTACAGCACCGATTTGATTACAAAGGAACATCACTTGACCGCGACAACTGGTGGCCAGCATCCATGGTCAAGCTTTACGCTGCGGTTGCCGCCCTTGAAGTCTTGCACGCAAAGAAATTTTCAACTAAGGCTTCGATAACATTTCATTATGAAGATGGTGATGTAACCCAAACGATTACAAAGCTGGTACGACAGGCTATAACACCATCAAATAACACAGCTTTTGACAGATTGGTTGAAATCATTGGCTTTGATGCAATGAACCAGTGGTTTCAAACAAAAGGCATAAAAGACACTGTGTTTTTACGTAGTTACACCAGGCGCGTGGTTGATAAAATAACTAATTTGGGGACTCCAAGAGAATCATCCGCGCTTACAGTGACAGAAGGGGCAAAAACCTGGAAAGTCCCTGCCAGAAAAGGTGACGACAAGGTATGGCACTGCCCAAACCAAGGTAATTGCACAACCTTGCAAAACCTAGCCGAGATATTGAGGCGGGTGATGATGCACGAACAAATCCCTGAAAACCAAAGGTTAAAACTAGGCCGTACAGAAATTGAATTGTTGAGGTCAGCCCTATCTGGCAAGCGCACCCGTGGATTGGGGGTTGTAAACGGGCTAAAAGCCGGCTTTGAACCTCATGTTATCAAATGCTTCAACAAACCAGGCTATGCATACCAATGGTTCAGCGATCACGTATTTGTCAGCTGCCAAGACTGCGAAGGTCCGGTCAAGGAATGGATAGTAGCAATGGCAGGCCACGGCGGACGCGACGTACTGGATGAAGGAGCCAAAATCATAGGACAGATATTGGTGAGCGGGAGCTTGATGGATGAGAGAGGGAGCTCAGGTGGAGGAAGGACAGCAACAGGGGGACAGGGCCAGTGACAGGACCAGGAGCAGGGACAGGAGTAGCATCTGGGACAGGGAAAGGAGTAACATTTGGAACAGGAGTGGAAATTAGACAAGAGCAGGAGCAAAGATGTTTAAGGGCGTGATTCAGGATTTGTTGCCATGCATGAAAGAGGCTGGCGAGATTGTTCGCAGCCAATTTGGTGAGCATAAAGACCCAATTTATAAGGGTCGTATTGATCTAGTTACCAAAACTGACTTGGCGGTTGAGGCTTTTTTGCGAGACGCTTTACCTAAGATGCTGCCAGGCTCAAGCGTGCTGGGTGAAGAGTCACACACCACATTGATTCCTGATGATTTAACTTGGATTGTCGACCCTTTGGATGGGACAACCAACTACGCTCATGGATTGCCTATCTTTTCCACCTCTGTAGGGCTTTGGCACCAAGAACAAGTCGTTTTGGGGGCCATTTACATACCAATTCTCGATGAATTGTTTTGGGCTGTACGTGGGCAAGGCGCCTTTTTAAACGGCAACCCCATCAAGGTCAGCGACCAAAACGATATGGTGAAATCACTTTTTGCCACTGGATTTCCCTATGACTTTCATCTTGAAGTGGACTTAATAAACGAACGTTTCAAGCGCGTTCTACTGGCGTCGCAGGGTGTCAGGCGCTTTGGCTCGGCCGCAGTAGACTTGGCATACACCGCTTGTGGGCGCTTTGAGGGGTTTTATGAAACTGGGCTGCACCCTTGGGACACGGCCGCTGGATGGCTGCTGGTGGAAGAGGCAGGGGGCAAAGTCACTGGGATTAATGGTGAAAAGCATAAGCTTGGCGAATACATGATTGTAGCCACCAATGGGCTTGTTCATGATGAGCTGCTGAATCTGATACAAGTTTGACAGTGTAATTATTTAACCGACTTTTATTGCATCAACCAGCCCAAAATTACCGTCTATTCAACGCTAGTCTCAGGCTTTTGAGGCATCCACCACATCAGACCAGCAAGGGCAAGACCGGTTATCAGATATGCCGCTGCAATCTCGAATGAACGACCTGTTTCTTCAAGTGTCGGCCAATACAGACCGCCGTTTGGGGCCACCGAGTGAATCACTCCAAACAATGAAAACACGGCCAGAAGTCCAAAGGTTACCAGCACAGCCAGAGGACGCTG
>Ga0208040_1001533_pt1 | contig 22547 bp, 19 predicted proteins | sample AD_UKC083_MetaG_FD_184431 | JGI IMG/M metagenome (GOLD analysis project Ga0208040, IMG submission 184431) | Active sludge microbial communities of municipal wastewater-treating anaerobic digesters from USA - AD_UKC083_MetaG (SPAdes) (version 2) | ecosystem: Engineered > Bioreactor > Anaerobic >...
TCAGAGTTTTGAAATCAAGTTCAGGATACTGGACCTTTAAAGCCCGCATCAGCTTCATATACACATTAGGCCAGGTGCTGAGTGCCCTGCCCTGTCTGCGGAATTTCTGGTTGAATAGCTTGATGTATTCCCGGCAGTCATTCAGATAAGCCTCCGTTACCTTGATACGACGGCGGAAGGCATGGATCTCTTTCACTATCGAATTGTTCGGAGTAAACTTCGGCATCACTTTCCGTCTGGCGATGTACTTGTTTAGCTTGGAATTGTAGTAGATCACCACATCGTCCATGTTGCCGGTAAAACCGGGCAGCAGCACCTTGAGCTTTGCTTTCATGTCTATTTATCCACGAATTGCACTAATTTACACGAATACAGTATGTTAATCATTATCTGCATGATACTCTCTGTACCTTCTCGAAAACATCAGTCTATATGTTCTTACTAACAAGTTTTTCGGGATAATCAAGATATATCGTGTTTACTCCCCACTCTGTGCTCAGATACCATCGCTTGCGATGCCGTTGCGCCTCCCAGCAAAACGCTGACTATCGCAACCAGATCGTAAGCGGATGTTATCGGGGAAGGATTGAGGAGTGTCAAGCCTGGATCCTGTAACCCTGAAGTTTATTCGCGTGCGCAGCGGCTGCCTCGGGATACCTTTCCTTCCACTGATCACACACCTGCTTGTACACGAAAGGCAAATGCACCTTGATTCCGATATAGAATGGGTTGACGCAGTCCCGGGCAAAGCTTTTTTTAAACTTATAGATGCTGTCTTCGCGAGCAATGCTGGCCCCCATGGAGTAGATGTCAAACCCATGCTCACATAGTTTTTTTAGGAGCTCCCAGCGCTGGAAAGTATTGGCCTTGTACTGGTAGTACTCTCCCAAAGTTCCGCCCAGAAAAGCGAAGGCCAGTTTCCCGCCGGTGAGCACCAACTCCGTCGTGATAGCCTTTCCTTCCATATAGGTAAGCGCCAGCATCAGCATCTGTCCCATGTTTTCGTGCATCGAGAGAAAATAATCCAGGTCAAAAAAGTAGAAACTATCGGCGTCGTTTCTTTGCATGGTACTGGTGTAGATCTGATAAAAACTCTCCAGATCGGACCGCTTGATCTCGTCGCCCCTGAGGATGTGGGTCTGCAGGCTGTAGGACGCGCCCTTGCGGATCGTTGTCCTCACCCGGTTTTCAAATGAGTCCTGCCATATCCGGTCCACGCCTGCGGACAGGTCGATATAAACGTTGTCGAGCACGTCAAGTTGGTCAGTATAGCTGTGAAACCTGCGGTTGTTGGTTATGGGGCAGTAGCGTACGAACTCCGTGATAACATTTTTCTGCCGGAGATGCTCTGCCAGCCTGGAGTTGTATTCACCCAGAAACTTCCTGTCTTCCACCACGCCCAGAGGCCCATTATATCCATAAGCTCCGGACACATCAAAATACTGGTCGTCCAGATCGTAGCCCAGGGCATTGACGTTCTTGACCAGATAGGGATAAAAGAGAAAGTTGCTCACGTCCTGATACGCCCAAAAACACTCTACTCTCACATTTTCAATAAATTGGCCGACCCTGTAATACTCTGGCGAGAAAAAAGGCGAAGCTCCATCACCGAGAAAAGACCAGAGTTCCTGCCATTTCTGGCTCGTTTGCGTATTGTCGATACCTGATTGGATCAATTCTTTACCCTAAATATCGTAGTCTTTAACCACTGACTCGAACTCATCCCGCAGAATGGACAACACCACAAAATTTTTGTATTCACCGCTTACATACGACGCCCGCCTCAACACGCCTTCTCGCTTGTACCCACATTTCTCAAGCATGCGTAACGAACCGGGATTGTCTTCATGCACATGCGCCCAGATTCTTTCCAGGCCTTTGTCATAAAAGGCATGATGGAGAATCAGCATCCTGGCCTCAGTCGCATAACCCTTGCCCCAATGTTCTTTGGCGCCGATAAAAGTTGGACAGTGTCCAGACCGGTTAAGGTTATCGATCGTATTTAGGAATACGCAACCGATGAACTCGTCGGTTTCTTTCAGACAGATTGCGCAGCTGACATTGACTTTGTCAAAAATCCGTTCTTCCACCCATTTCTGTTCATTAAGAGTTGATGTGAATAGCCGCGTCCCACTGAAAAAACGGCCTATTTCAGGGTCATTTCGCCACTTGTGCAGCATGATATGATCCCCTGGCTCAAAAGCACGCAGATAAACTCTAATTGGTTTTTTCATTATTTCCTCACACTACTGGGAATATTGACCAAACAGGACTCAATATCCTCTGATATTTCCAGACTCCCGGCAATAGCCTTGCTGAACATAGAAAGTTTGTTCATTAGAGTCCAGGCGGGCCGGGTCATAACTTTGCTCGTGTTGCTTTGTTTCAAAAAATCATCCCTGGTTTTTCTATCCCGCATCAGGACCACGTTCAGCCAATAGTTAGAGACGCAATCCCGAGGTTCCGGGATGTAGGTGACCCCATCCATACCGGCAAAGAATTCCTGATAAAGCCTGGCTGTCTCCCTTTTGTTGGCCAGGATTTGAGGAAGCTGCTCCATTTGGGCGCATCCCAGGGCAGCATTTACGTTGGGCAGGCGGTAATTATAGCCGGTCATGTCGTGCACGAACTCCCAGGGATGGGGCACCTTGGCGGTGGTAGTGATGTGTTTGGCCAGCTTACCCAGTTCATCATCATCGGTGATGATCATGCCGCCGCCGCCGGTGGTGATGGTTTTATTGCCGTTGAAACTGAATATGCCCAGCTTACCAAAAGTGCCCGTGTGCCTGCCTTTGTAATAGCTGCCAATGGATTCAGCTGAGTCCTCCACCACAGGAATATGGTAGCGTTCGCAGATCTCAACTATCCTGTCAATCTGGCAGGGATGTCCGAAAGTGTGCATGGGCACGCAGGCCGCCAGTCTTTGCCTGCTACCAATGTGATAGCAGCTTTCCCCCTCAAGGACAGAATTGGCTGCAAGCCAGGCTTCCAAAGCATCCGCGGAAAGGCCCAGAGTCTGCTTGTCGATGTCGATGAACACGGGTTCGGCGCCGCAATAGGAGATAGCGTTGCAGGTGGCAATAAAAGTGAGAGGTTGAGTGATTACGAGGTCATTTCTCCGCACCCCGGCCAGAAGCAGGGCTATGTGCAATGCCGCGGTGCCGTTAACAGTCGCCACCGCGCGTTTCGCGCCGGTGAATTCACGGATCATCTCTTCAAAGCGGTCAACATATTTCCCAACTGAAGAAACGAAGGTGCTGTCGATACAGTCCTCGAGATACTTCTTCTCGTTCCCGCCAAAGTGCGGCTCATGAAGGGGGATGAAGTCCCGGTCGGGATACAGAGACCGGATGAAGTCAATAATATATGGGAAATTCATGAAAAGCTACCTCTACTAATGAACACAAACTATATCGCTTAAGTAAGGAACTCCCAGACCTGTCACTTGTGGCAAGTTGTGGTGATCAGATGTTTTTATACTTCGGACTATCTGGATCGCTTATAATGCCATCCGAAAGGATCCGAATGATTTCTCTCATTCCGTCAGGTACCGTCTTTGTAATCTGGAAGCCCAATTCAGATCTGATCTTGTCAAAAGAAACCCTGTAATCACGCGGATCTTCATCTTTGTGAACATATTTCACTTTCATGTCCGGAACCAGTTTCTGCAGTTCCTCGGCAAGCATCTTCTTCTGGTAATTCTCTTTGGTATCCCCCACATTGAACACTTTACCGCTAACAGTCTCAGGCCTGGCCTCCAGCACGGTCACGCAGGCACGAGCCAGATCTTCCACATGGCAATAGGGACGCCAGAACTGCTCACCGAAGATCAGCAACTCGCGGCCCAAGGCCACATCCCTGGTAAATTCATTAACCGTGAGGTCAAACCTAATGCGCGGCGACAAGCCGTAAACAGTCGCAAAACGCAGGGCCGTAGCCGTCAAGCTTTTGCGGTGAGCTTGACTCAACAGCAACTGCTCAAACTTGACCTTCAATTCCGCGTAGAGGGAGATTGGATTCAAGGGGGATTCTTCAACGATATAGCTGTCACCCTGCATTTTCCCATAATTGCTGCAGGTGGAAGCGAAGATAAAACGCTTAATTGTATCTATCTGTTGCGCGGCTTCCAGCAGGCCTTTCGAACCTTCCCAGTTAATTGATTTGGCAAGCTCCGGTTGTTTGGCGCAAGCGGGATCTCCAACTATGGCGGCTAAATGGACAACCGCCTCGGCTTGTTCCAGGATCTTCGTCATTTGGCCCAGGTCACGGATGTCAGCCTTGTAAAAAGAGAATCCTGGATCATTGTAAACACCGATCAAAGACTCTCCGCCGAACATCAGTGAATCAACTCCGATAACTTCATGTCCGCTGGCTAGCAACTGCCTCACCAGCACCGAACCGATATAACCAGCGGCTCCAGTTACTAATACTCGCATTCTATCTCCTTAGTTGTCTGCCACAAATGCACTAATTTGAGGATTAAAAACAAGCGGAATCAACGCTTGATTAGAGCAAAGAGACACGCCATTAGCGTTGAGTCTCAGCCTTGTCAACCCATTAAATCCATTCGTGTCCATGCGTGGCTTTACATTTGTATTCATTTATGGATAAGTTCTCTAACATATTCCGCAATAGCCAAACTGGCTGTCAAGCCTGGGGATTCGATACCGATCAGATTGACAAAGTTAGAAAGGCCATTTTGCGATTCTTCTTGGATATAAAAGTCCCGAAAACCTTCACCGGGTGCCTGCAGCTTGGGCCTGATCCCGGTGTCGTCTGGCGTCAGTTCCTCCCTGCTGATATCTATATAGCGGTTTATGGACGTGTAGAATTCTTCGAAAAAGCTTTCATCGAATCTATAGTCAATCTCATCAACATAGAAGGCGTTCGGACCGAAGCGGACTTCTCCATTCAGATTGAGCGTGAGGTGGATGCCCAGAAAAACTCCCAGCGGATCGGCCACAGGATACAGCAAATGCCGAATGCCGGTGATTTTGGAGCTTTTATAGTACTCACCCTTGCACCAATATTGCCTGATATTAAGTGCCAGCGTGTCCAGGCCCGCCAAGGCCGCGATCTGATCCGCCCAAAGTCCCGCGGAGTTTATTACTATTTCACAATTAATCGCCTCTCCATTGGTAAATTCCACGATATATGAGGAGTCTTTCCTTCTGATGGATACCACTTCCATGCCATAGACGATAAACGCGCCCTGCTTCTCGGTTTCCGTGGCCAAACTCTGCATAAAGCTATGTGTGTCGAAGATGCCGGTGGAAGGTATCAGCAAGCCCGACTTGCAGTTAGCCCGAGGCTCCAACTCCTGAACCTCGGCTTCGGATAAAAAGCGAAAGTCGGAACAGCCATTGACCTTGCCCAAATCGTGGTATTTATGCAAGGTCGCTTCTTCCGCCGCGCTTTGGGCGACAATTATCTTGCCTGTCCGGTTGTGTTGGATGCCGTTGTCTTCCAGATACCGGTACAGCACTTCGTTTCCTCTCACACAGAGCCGGGCTTTCAAAGATCCGGGCACGTAGTAATGCCCGGCATGGATCACCTCACTGTTGCGGCTGCTGGTGTGCTTGCCGAAGCTGTTCTCTTTTTCCACCACCACCAGATCGGGGTCATGTTTTGCCAATTCACGCCCGATCGCCAAGCCGACGGCGCCAGCGCCGATAACCAGGGTTTTTACCTTTTCCAATCTATACTTTCCCTAAACGCAAATGGAATTGATAAGCTAACTGCTTGAGAGGTCCGAACATCATAATAACCGGGGTACCTCTAAGGTTATCAGCCGTTTATTCGTGAGTCGATCTGCTACTGTTTTCGAATCTGTCTTTATAGACCTGCTGCGCTTTCTCATAATCGTCGATACGCCCGATATCCAGCCATGTTTCCTTGATCGGGTAATGAGAAATGGGCATCCCCCGGCTAATCATCGTCTTTATCAAGGTATCCATGCCATAGTATTCATTTTTGGGGATTATCTCCAGAAGTTCCGGCTTATAAACACAGATACCGGCAAAGATAATAGTTTTTATGTCCTGTTTTTCCTCAATGCCCGCCACGTAATCTCCATCAAAGACAATCCTGCCAAACTGGGATTTGGTGATTATCTCCTTGGTGCTGATGGTCAGCAGGCTGTCGTGTCCCAAGGCAAATTGATACATGGCCGAGATGTCCAATCCGGTGAGTATGTCCCCATTGATCAGGACAAAGGGGGCGTCGAGCCTGTCCTCGATCAGTTTTAATGGGCCTGCCGTGCCGAGGGGATGATCTTCCCTGACAAAGGACAGATTCACGCCATAACGCGACCCATCGCCAAAGAAATTCCTGATATACTCGGATTTGTAATAGGTGCTCAGGAATATTTCGGTGAACCCATGGGATTTAAGATATTCGATCTGAATCTCCAGCAACGCCTTGTTGCCAATGGGCAACAAGGGTTTGGGAATCACATCAGTGAATGGCTTCATCCGGGTGCCCAAGCCCCCGGCAAGAATTACAGCCTTCATTTTGCCTCACTTATAATTTTCTGGAATGCTGGGATCATTCTGTCCCGGACCACTCTCTTTACGGAACGTTCTTCCCCACTTTGAGCTATGGTTTGGGAATTGAAACTGCCAAGGTTGGTCATAAGGGTATGTAGGCCCTGCTCAAAACCATCGGGGCTGTCTTCAATCAAGACTCCGTTGCTTGGGTTTACCACTCTGAGCATACTGTTGTTCCTCACAGCTATCACTGGCAAACCGGAGAGCAGGTATTCATAGAGCTTGGTGGAAATATTGTTGGTGTAATAGGGAGTCACCCGGTTATATACAACTCCGATGTTGGATGCTCGAAACACACTGATCAGTTCGGCATCCTCCAGCCTGCCTAAGTACTGAACTGGCACTTCAGGCCCCGCGGCAGCGATGCTGGCTTTGAGCAGTTCCACTGCTTCAGAGGATCCTCCGCCAATGATCTTGTAACTCATCCTGATCCTGCCTTTGTTGGCTCGGAAAAAGCGGGCAAATCCCTCCACTGATTCATGCACATAGCGGTTGGAGAGTGCCCCCAGATAAACCAGATCCAGGGATTCAAACACCCTGTCCTGATACTCGATCGCTTCAACCCCTACCCCGGTTACGTGAGCTTTGGCAGGGGGGACTTTGAAAAACTTCATCACCCGTTCAGTTCCCATGAACACGTGCCGGAAAAAGCGTACATTGAACGTTACCTGCAGGTCATGGAGTTTGTTCTTTAGGCGAGATGGCGTGACCCCGGGAGCATACATCTGCATCACATACTTGTATTTTGAGCCCAAGAACAGCTTGATGGCAAAGGCCCAAGTCTGGTCCCTGATATAGACCAGGTCATAAACCTCATCCCGCACGTGACTCCGGATACCGGAGATGATCCGAAAAATCCTCGTGAAGGTCTTCAGCTTCTTCAACAGTTTGATCCGGGATTTTGGCACCTCCATATCCAGATACACCGTCTTGAACTGGTTGCTGGCCTTCTTTTCTAGACCTTCATGGGGTGATATTATTGTAAGGTCGAATCTCTCCGCAAGATATACACATTCATTAAAAAGATATCTACCGGGAAGTTGGTTCAATCCTACAATCAGAATCTTGCTCTTTGTCATAATCTTTACTCTTTCCTCGTTTCTTTATCAAAGTCCGGCTGTGGCCACAGCCGACAGCACCTTGTAGAGATAAATCCTGTATGGCGACTGGTCGTTTTCGAATGACTCCAAAAACTCCAGACCAGTCTCGTCGCAGTTGGTGATTTCCAGGGCGGACAGCAGATATCGGCAGTTCATACCATACAGGAGGTCCGACCTGATTGACAGGCTGTCTATACTCACATCGAGGTCCTTGGTTATAAAGGGTATGTCCCAGGCAGTGGGATACCCGATCTTACGCGCGATATCGTCGCTGTAGATGGTGACCTTGTTACCCCAGCCATCGAAGTTGTCAGCCAGTACTTGATTTTTAGCCAGCTCCGAGGCCATTACCTCGCGCATCCTTCGCTTATGCTCGATGGGATAACTGCCTGAATAACCTTCCAGAGAGTAAAACCCGCTGTACAAGGCTACGGCTGGTTCCAAACCAACCGAGACCACCCTGTAGCTGGATTGCGGCTTTCCAATATAGTCCTTGATCTGGGAAAGTAACTCCACACTGTAGAACTCGGAGTAGGTGGTTATAGTATTCATGTGGAAAATGTGTTTCTTGACCAATTGCTTATAATTGACATTCCAGGCAAAGAGGATCACCAACTGTAGCAGCCCCGCCAGCAATGCCATCCAAGTCCGTTTTTGTTTGGCCAGCCTGATCAGGGCATAAAAAAATAACAAATACTGAAAAAACACCAAGAGCCAGTAAAATCTCTGCAACTGGACCATGCTAAAGATAGGTATGTGCTGCTGGATGCCGATCCAGGCTTTGGTACCCAGGAGCATGCTGAGCAGGGATAGGCCCACAATGATCCCAAACAGCAGTTCCATCATTCGGTCGGCGGATTTAAGGATTCGGCAATAGAGCAGGACGGCAAGCGACAGCAGCATGGGAAACAGGGGAATACCGCTATTGTGGCCGTAACTGTTGAAGATCATGGTTGGCATCAATTGTATGGATGCACCCCAAGTGTTGTAAAAGTGCTGCATGTTGTAATCCTGGCGATGTGACACATACAGCGGAGTGGAGCCAAACACGCTGAGGACCAGCTTGTAGGAGGAGACAAGGTAGAAAACGAACACCAGTGCCAGATACAGCCAGTGGGACCAGTTGATCTTTCTGGACCTGAAATCCATGACGATCGCAGTCACTCCAAGAAAGATCAAGGCAAACATGCCCGTGAGCACGAAGTTTGAGGAAAACGCGTAAAAGAAGGCGATCAACAGGGCAGCCCAGCGCCTCTCCCCGGCGATCAGGAAACCGTAAAATAGCAGGGGCAAGCCAGCCACGCTGGTGCCGGCGTTGACCCAAAACCGGATGAGAGAGAATGCTAGTGCCGCCAGATAGTAGAGGGTCCTGTGGGTATTGAAGTCTTCTTTAGCCAGTTGTTTGAGCAGCAGCAGCATCCCGAAAAACGCGGTTAGATGCACCAGCAGATATTTGAGCACGATAGCGGCATAGGGTGGAAAAATGATGTACAGCCATTGGATCAGTCCCAACGGTGGCCCCGGCCGGCGGGGTACGCCGCCCAGCATATAGGGATTCTCCGTTGCTGATAATCCGTTCTCTTTGATATTCCGTGCTTCCAGCACAGCGTTGACATGGTTGCTGTCCAGATTGTCATGTGAACCGTGGTAGGAATCCTTGCCCAGAATGATGATCGGGGCAAAATAGACAAGTATTGCCAACAGGCAAAGGCCCAGCAGCAGTTCTTTCTTCAGGTTGACCGCTTTGTCCAGATTCATTCGCTTACCTTTCCTTTATCAGCTTGTGAAAAGCCTTAAGCTCTTCCACAAATTGGTTGCATGGCTGCAACTGATATTCCCTCACCAAGCTCTGAACAGTAATCCGGCAAACCGGAATATGAAATTCCGGTATGGAGAAAGCCCTGGTGAGGGTTATCTCTCCTTTGGTCCCCCAGATCGAATAGCTGTTTTTGTAGGAGTTATTCATGCCATAGCTCAGCAGGGCGCTCTGCCCCTGGCCAAAATCCATGAGGATTGAGCCCTGAATGTCTAGGCCGTTGTGGTTATGCGTTATTACGCGATGTTCGGTCTCCGGTTCCCTGCCAAAGAAGTTTTTCGCGGCGTGGATCACATAAGCTCCGGCATCTAAAAGAGCTCCGCCCCCCAATTCTTTTTTCATCCTGAAATCCGTGTCGGGAAAGGGAGGAAAACCAAACCAAGCCTGAAATAGCACCGGTTCGCCGATCTCGCCTTTGGCGATTATCTCCCGCACGAAGCCATGCTGGGTGTGATATTGGTACATAAAGCCTTCCAGCAGGCAGATGTCCATGGCCTCACAATATTCGCGGATCTCGGCATCCTGGTCTGGGTTCAGGGCCAAAGATTTTTCGCATAGAACGTGTTTTGCGTGGTCGGCAGCTTTTTTGCAGAGTTCCGCGTGAGTGGAGATAGGAGTGGCGATGTAAACAGCGTCGATCTCGGGGCAGGCCAGAAGGTCGTCCAGATCGTCAAAAACCGCCGCGTTATAGACATCACTCAGAGTTTGAGCTTTCGCGCGGTCCAAATCATAAAAACCAACGATATTACTCACGCCACTTTTGGCCATGGCCGGGGCCATGTTTTTGGTGGTCTGATACCCGCAGCCAATAATGCCAAAACCTATTTTTTCCATCTAATTCTCCGTTTAAAAATACGCCAGCAAGCTGCGCAATTCGATGTTGAGCATCTGCTGGTATTGTACCATTTCCTTCAGGCCGGCCAAGCTTATCCAGATATAGTTTTCCGGATCCGTGTTTTCAAAACCGCTTGCCTCTCTGATCATGTTCAGGCTGCATTCCCGGTAGAACCTTCCCCCTTCTTCGGATTGCCTGGCCTGGTAGATTAGGTCCTTGCCAAGGAACTCACCCAGATACCGGGGTTGTTTGCTGGCCTCATAATTCTCCACGATGCACTGCACAGTGGGAGAGAATTCGACCATATCGTAAAGTCCCGGTTCCACCTTCAATTGCACAAGAAACTTGTATTCTCCCTGGTGGGGCGAACATAAAAGCCCGATCTGCCCGTTATGCCGCTGCCGTATTATGGGTTGGTCCCAGCTTTCGACCTCCCTGTTGTTGGCGTTGATCCTAACAGCCAAAACCTGGAAAAACTTGTTTTGATTGTGCTGAATAAGCCTGTCGCCGATGCTCCAATCGCGCAATTCCTTCAAGGGGAAGGTGTGGCGCCCCAAGTTGCAAAAATAGCGTTTCCAGATGAGGGTGTTTCGCGTCTCGGAAAGCTGCCTTTCCGACTTACGCGTCTCAAAACACTGAAGAACCGCGGACAGCCAAAACTCACTGCGCTTGATCACATCGGAATAGTCGTTGATTATCCTGGAAATGGCTGGCACATCGATTTGATATCTGGAATCCCAATAGCGGATCAGCGATATCACGGAACGGCTGTCCATATTTACCGTATTGTCATGCTCCATCAAGCTTTTGATCTGTCCCAGGGTAAGCCATTTGTGGTTTGGGCTCAGCTTGATGGGCGTATTAGATTCATCCAGTACAATTATGTTACGGTTGCGCTTTTCCAGGAATCTCGCGCCCTGTTCAGACTGGTATTGGTCATAAAGCACCTTAACCGGGGTTTTACCGTTAAAGTACTCCAGATAGATGGTCTTTTTCCCTCCGTGGGCCAGCGTGTAGTTGCTGCGCGTAGCCTGAACCGTGGGTGAGATTTGATAGGTGTTAATGTTTCCCGGTTCCGCCTTGGCCTGCATCAGAAAGTATAAAACCCCGTCAAGTTTCTTGCCCAGGACACCCAGGATGCCAACTTCAGGTTGGTCAATAATGGGTTGATCCCAAAGAGGTTCGCCCGTCCGGTTGTCTAATACCTGAAAGCCCCTGATACTGAAAAATTTACCCTTGTTGTGCCGAAGGTCACCGTTCAATTCATCAAAATGCCACTGCTGAAGAAGGGAAAATTCTATCTCCTCCACTTCGAAATACTGTATGCGGTTTAAATCCTGCAACCATTCCAAAACATCATCGGTCGAGTTGAACGGGTTGTAATCAACTAGCGCTGAAAAGAAAACATCAAACTCCACGCTCCTGGAAAAATCTCCTACAGCGGATATTAAGCGTTCCCTAAGTTCTGTGACCCGCGCCTTGCTCATCCGTAAATATTCCTCAGCACGTTCTGCATAGTATCCAGCAACTGCGGCAAGCCTTCCCTGGCAAGGTCCGCGTACAGGGGCAGCCTCACGATCCTGTTTGCCAGGTCCTCGGTTGTGGGTAGGTCACCAGCCCTGTTACCCAGTTTTATCCCCATCGGCGCTGAATGCAGGGGTATGTATCCAATATATGCGTACGCATCTTTTTCCTTCATCCCAAGCAGGAAACTCTCCTTGTTCTCCTCCTTGTCGAAAACCACCCAGAAAGCGTGGTTGTTCAGGTTTTGGTACAAATCATAGGGGGCAATGCTGATTGAGCCTGCCGTGGCAAAAGGTTTCAGCAAGTCCGTATAGGCGGACGTTACCTTGCCCCGCAGCTTCAGGATGGCGTCCTCTTCTTCCAATTGGGCCAACAGTACCGCCGCCAGGATATCCGAAAGCAGATAGCTGGAACCGATATCCACCCAATGGTATTTAGACTTTTGCCCAAACAGCACCAGGCTGCGGTCTGTACCTTTTTCCTGCAGGAAATTAGCCCTTTCCACCCAGTCCGGGCGATTGACCACCAAAGCCCCGCCTTCACCGCAACTGATGTTTTTGGTCTCGTGAAAACTGAAGGTGGCCAGGTCGCCAAAACTTCCACAGGCCTTGCCTTCATGATAAGTTCCGTACGATTGGGCCGCGTCAACCATCACCAGCAAACCATGCTTCCTGGCCAATTCCCCGATTCTGTCTATAGCGCAGGGAATTCCGGCATAATCGATTGGCAGCAGCATTTTGGTCCTTTCCGTTATCAACGACTCCATGTGGCCAACATCGGCGTTCATGGTTATAGGGTCAATCTCGCAAAACACTGGCTTGGCTCCGGTCATCACCACCGCGTTGGCTGTGGAACTGAATGTGTAGGATGGCAGTATCACCTCATCACCGGGCCCCAGGCCGGCCAGCCAGGCGCCCATTTCCAAAGCCGCAGTGCCGGAGGGGACCAGAAAGACGTTCTCCAGCTTATGCCGGTCCCAAATATGTTGCTGTACCCTTTTGGCGAACTGGTTGTTGCCGGATAGCCTGCCGGACTGCAGCGCTTCCAGGACATATTCATTCTCATTGGGAGCGCGAAAAGGTCTGTTGAACGGGATTCTCATTTTATTCCTTTGTAATCAGCCTAAGCACATCCGGGTCATAGGGCATCCGTTGCTTGCCCTGGTAGATGTAGTAAGCAGGGCGTTGGGAGCTATCTGATATCGGGGCTATCGCGTCCCCGACCTCTGCCAAAACCTCGTGGTGCACAACTTGAGAGCCGGGGATAAAAAGAACTTCCCACAGTGTTCCCGGCTGGGGAAAAACGTAATGGATGCCGGCATGGGCGGGCTGGGAAAGCACAGGCTCCTCAAAACTGCCAACAGCCACTTCAATCACCCCCCTCACAAAATCGTATCCTGTGGAAAGCCTTAGCAGATCTGAGCCGATACAATCACCCCCCATCCTGGCCCCCACCTCGATAAGATACATCTCCCCGCTTGCCGTAATCTTGAATTCCGAGTGCGATGCCCCGTTTTTAACCATGAGGCAGTCCAGGCTTTTCCTGGTCAGCCTGACCAGACTTTCTTTCTGACTGGCACTGAGTTCCGCGGGTTGATGATGGGCTTTTTCAATATAGTGCGGCGCGCCGGTGGTTTCCTTGTCCGTGAACTGTAAAATGTAATGCCTGCCCTGCCAGGAAATGGACTCCACGCTAAGCTCCCTGCCTTCAATGAATTGTTCGATTATCACCTGCGCGGAAAATGATTGCTCCCTGGCTGCTTGCACGGCGTCAACAAGTTCAGACCCGTCTTTGACCAAGCTGATACCCCGGCTTCCAGAGCGGTCCACGGGCTTAACGATCAGGGGAAAATCTTTGGGGTTCACTTCCAAATCTGAACCATTTTTGCCTGCCAGCCAGTAACCGGGACAAGGAATGCCGCCAGTTTTCAGCCGCTCCCGCATCAGATATTTGTTGGTGCTAACTTCCGTGCACTCAATGGAATTACCGATCAAACCCATTTTTTCCGCCACCCGGTTGACAGCCACCGTGGCCAGATCGGAGCCGATGGATACTACGCCCTTAGGTTGGATCCTTTGGCAGATTTCGCAAATCTCATCCACCTCAGTGATCGATATCGGGTAAAAGTGGTCGGCTACTTCTTTGCAGACAGCGCCATCCTCCCAGGCGAAGACATGGGTTTCAAAACCCATCTCCCTGGCTTTCAGAACCAAGGGTTTTTGCAGGTAACTGGCTCCAATGACGGCTATCTTTTCTAGCATAAAACTACTTAATAACCCTGCTTCAAAATCCCAATTCTTTATTGACAAGCAGAAGATGCAGCCTGTCTTGGTGCTGTTTCACCTGCCCCCGAACGACTACTGTGTTCAGGCAAGCGCTTTCCGGATGGCTGCAAGTCACGCACTTACCCGTCTTCAGGCACGGAACTTCCTGAAACTTACACCAGTGTTTTTGATTGTGCCTCAGATAAGTAAGCGGCACTACGTGGTTGTGAATCCTAGCCAAAGCGCTGGCCTGGTCCCGGACAATCTTATTCCTGCCCACGACGCACAGCACATGTCGGGGCCCGAAAATCATGCCGGACACTCTGTTGCCAAAGCCGTCCACCGATATGATCTCACCGTCCATTGTCACGGCATTGGCGCTGATTATCAGCAGATCGCTCATCAGCGAGGCCCGCAGGTTATCATACCATTTGTCATACAAAACCTTCCACTGTTCGTAAGGTATTTGCATCCGGCCCGGGGGTTGGTCTCCGTAAATCGCGTACTGACCCGTGGCCGACCTTTCCAGAGGTTGGTTGATGGTGAAGCCGGCAGAGCCGAATTCCTCTTTGATCCAGTTGAAAAGGTCAAGCTGGTACAGGGTGACACCATCGCTGAATGCGATGTTCCGGATTTGGGGACGCTGGGCTATAAAACTCCTGATACAATCCCTGACGTCATTTTCGTCATTTAGTAAATGAGTCTGTATCCTGCGTGTCTCTAAAGCGCGCTTAACAGCTCCCCCCTGTATTTCAAACAAGTCTTTCATTTCATTTGTGAAATCCAATTCATCGACATACGTCATTGCGCCATCCTCAAAAACTTGGCCGGGTTGCCGGCCCAGATCTCTTTTTCGCCCACATTCTTGGTCAGCACCGCGCCCATGCCCACCGTGGCAAAATCTCCGATTTCGAGGTTTTCCCTCAAAGTCGCGTTCAGACCAATGTGCACCCCGGTGCCGGTCTTGATGTAAGCCCCAACCACAGCTTGGGCCGCCACATGGCTGTATGGCCCCAATTTAGTGTTGTGTCCGATACTGGCTCCCACCATGATCAACGAACCGCGTCCGATCCTTGCCCCGGCTGAGATCATCACATAGGGCATGACCACAGAGCCCGGCTCAAAAACAACACTGGGTGCGCAGTAAGCGGTCGGGTGGATAAAAGTAGCCAGATCACCATCACTCAGGCCAAGGCTTTTGAAGAGGTCCAGCCGTTCGGATTGGCCGTCGATGCGGTAAATGGTATTGATGAACTTATACCCTTCCTTCGCCAAACGCGGTGCGTCAACCACCTTTCCCAGAACGGGATAACTCTCAATGTAGGAACAGATTTCCTCCCTGTCGTTCAGGTAGCCGGCCATCTCCAGCCTGTCATAACCCCGCTTGTTGGCATCCGCGATGGCTTCCGCGATCACAGTGCCATTACCGATTCCACCCAAAATGATTACTTTTTGCATTTATTCCCCAAAACCTTTTTCACAATGTATTTGGGACGCTGTTTGGATTCCAGAAAGATTCGTCCCAGATATTCGCCAACCACTCCCAGAAACAGGAAATTCAACCCGAAGAGAAATAGCGTCAGCACAATCATCGAAGTCCAGCCCGGCGCCACCAGACCCATCATCCTTCTGATGATCAATACCATCCCGGTAAAAAAACTCAGGGCAGAGATCAGAGTTCCAGCCAGGATGGCTGCCCGGATGGGAAACATGGAAAAGGAAAAGATCCGGTCGGCAGTTAACTTGATCATCTTTTTCAGGCTGTAGCCGCTCTTGCCGGCAAAGCGGGGGTCCCGTTCAAGGTCCACTGCCACATAGTCCACTCCGATCCAGTACAGCAGGCTGAGGGTGGTGGAGGTCTTTTCCGGGTATTTCCTAAGTTCTTCGATCACTTCTCTTTTAATGGCACGGAACACGGCCAGATTAGGCTCGTGCCTGATATTGGTGATCTTTTTGCTCACGCTGTAAAAGAGCCTGGAAACCGCGAGCTTGAACCAGCTATCTTTACGGCTCTTCCATCTGGCGATCGCCATCGAAGCGTCATTTTCCTCCAGAGCCTGCACCAGCCGGGGAATATCTTCAGGCCTGTCTTGCAAATCAGAATCCATAATCACCACGACATCCCCTCCGGCATAGTCCAATCCGGCGGCTATCGCGTTTTGCTGGCCAAAATTGCGCATCAGCCTGATTCCCACTATCCGGTCATCCTGTTTGTGCAAAGCCTCGATCTCTTGCCAGGAAGAGTCTCCGCTGCCGTCATCCACCAAGATCATTTCGTAGTCCTGCCAGTCTTTGTCGAGTACCGCCTTCAGGCGTCTGTGCAGTTCCGGCAGCACTTCCTGGTCATTGAAAACGGGGATAAGTACTGTGATGCTCTTGAACATTGTGCTCCATGTTGCGGATATTGTGATTGCTATGAGAAAGCTGCATTAAATCATTGATGAACAGCCTTTACTGCTGGTTAAGCCTGGAAGCCTCCCCTCTCGCTCGCTTCCCGCCAGATACCCGCATCCAATGCGGGGATTATACGGGAGGCAATTCTGGGGAAACACTGTCCGGCTTCAGGAGGAGTAAAGGCCTGGCCAACCACAAGTCGGTTTGGTAAGGCTTTACAGCCGGACCGCCAAACCCGAAATGGAAATTCAACCCACATATAGAAAACGACAATTGAACTTCCAAAGATATGAACTCACTGCGTTTCTTTAAGATAGCATCTTGCGCTTGCGCGAGATTCTTCTGAGAACAGGTTCCAGGATGGTTTGTTTCTCAAACTCATTGAAACTAAACAGCACTATGCTTAGGCAATAAACCAAGGCAAACAATACTGCCCCCAGACCCAGATTGAGCCAGGTGTCCGCATTGTGAAACCGCAGGTAGAGAAACGCGAAAGCAAGAGCAGGGATAAATGAGGGAACTATCTTGAGCAATTGTAACCAAAAATCCCCGATCCGCAGCCGGATCTTTTTGACGTAGAATATATTGAGAATCACTCCAAAACCAAGCAGCCATACCAGAGCCAATGAAACCGCCGCACCGATGGCGCCATACCTGCTGGACAGCCAAAAACTCAAGGCGATATTCACAACGCACATCAGAAGGTGCATTACCGACCTGAATTGGTGTTGATTCATCGCTTCCAGTATCGATTTGCCGGCTGTTTGCACCAAATAAATGCCCAGCGTGGACATCAGGATCAGGCTCACATAGTAGGAGTCTTCAAATCCCGGGCCAGCCCACAAGGAGATAAACTGCCTGCCAAAGAACACAAAACCCAGATAGAACAATGCCAGAATGTAAAACTGCAGCCTGCCGATAGCGATAAAATAACCATTGTACCTGGAAAACCTGTTTTCATCATGCGGTATTTTGGTTATAGCGGGCAAAAATACTGCTGAAACTGAAAGTGATAAAGTAGTAAAGTTTATCACGAGGTTGTAGGCAAGGGCATAAACCGATACCATAACGCTTCCGGAAACGATCCCCAAAACAAATTGGTTGGAACTGTTATCTATATTATAGGCCAAAATTCCTAAAAACACAAAGAAGGAAAAAGCCAGGATCTCTTTCAGGAAACCAAGATCGAAGCCCCTGAAATCGAGTTTGATCTTAAGATTCCGCAGGCAATAAACAGCGTTGATCAGCAGCATGACCACGCTCATAGCTGATATCGCAGCTATAACCGCCACAGATCGATAGCCAGACAAAAGCAGGCCGACCGATAAGAGCGGGATCAACACTATGCGAAGCAAGTCGGTTATCTTGGCAAAGACAAAGCGTTCATAACCCCTGATGATGCAACCGAACACGCTCAGCGGAAACGAAATCGACAGGGAGACAATGATGCAAAGAAACATGGATTTTAATCTGTCAACTTCTGCGCCGCTCATGTTATTGCCAAAAAAGCGCTCGATGTTGGCCAAAAATACCATACCCAGCAGAAAACTGACTATTCCAATCACGGAATATACCAGAAACAAGGTCCCATGCAAGGTCTTCTCTTTATCCGCTTCGCCTGAAGCTCTGTATAGGGCCGTATATCTGATGTTCGCGTTGCCCAATCCCATATCCAGGATGGAAAACAAACCGATGGCGGAAAAAGCGATGGAGAAAAGGCCATACTCTCTCTGCCCCAGCATTCTGATCAGGAAAGGAGTGTACAGGAGAGAGACTATTACCTGTACGCCTATGTTCACATAGGAGAAGACAACTCCAAACCTGATCTGACGGCTGCTACTATCTCCCATTCGCCGCACGTGTATCCAGATTAAAGATTAATGGCAAGATTGCATCCCAGTGGTTACTATACGGACACCTGCCATGCCCCAGTTACTTTTGGTCATAGCATGGTTTTTTTGATATACTTAGAATTCATTAACTGAGCTACGCCCATATAATTCAACCTAAAAGTTAATACATCCCCAACGTTATACCCTTGTTTATTCTCCCTCAGATCGTAAACAGACAGATCCGAGCTGTTGCCAAAGAACTTTACTTTTTTATCTATTGATATCAGATTTCTGGGATCAACATCGATTTTCCCAAAGTCAACCAAAGCCTTGTAACTGCCATATTCGCACGAAGTTAAATTACCTGCGTCTTTAGTCCGCAAGCGAATCTTTTTCTCAGGAAGGCTCTCTTTCCTGTATAATTCCAGGATATTGGCTTCAAATTCGATACAATTAGTGTGCAGATTTGCGTATCTTTTGTTGGTGAAGGGCGTGGTCCCCAAAAAAACTGCTTCGCCGATCCGAAAATGGTTGACTCCAATAGGCACTTCTCCAGTATCCAACAGGGGAAGAGTTATGGACGTTCCCCCAGATATCAGCTCCAGTTTGTGATCGTATTTAGCTTCCAATAGCTGACCATAGAGTACCAGGTGCAACAGTTTATCGTATGTGGGAAGATCTCCAAACATACAACCCAGATTCGCTCCAATACCCACGATTCTGATGTTTTTTAGCTCAAAAATGTTATTATAAAATGGGATCAAACCTTCTCTTTTAATTCCTTCTCTCAAGTCCCCCATTTCGATCATGACAATTATACTGTGAGTCCTCCCCACCGACCTTGCGCTCTCATTCAAACATTGAATCGAGGCAAGAGAAGTTTCCAATGAAATATCGCTGCTCGAAACAGTCTCGGCGGCTTCCAATTTAAAAGTAGGCCTGATCACTATTGTTCTTAGGTTCCCATGTAATTCCTTAACCAGTGACAACTCCTGCCAATGGGATGATGAAACGGAGTGAATTTTACTAATCAATGGGTGTTTAAGCACCCTCGCGATAACATCACGCTCTCCGCCAAGACATTTGACAACCAACGACCATTGCTTGTCGTTTTTTTGCATCAGGGCATGGATTGCCTCTATGTTATCATATATCCGGTCAATGTGTATCTTTACTTCTGCCATTTACCAAGTCTCCGTCATACCGCATTTCCGCATATTTAGACACAAAACCAATGCTCTCATACAGTTTTTTTGCCGGGTTGTCATATTCTACATGCAAAGCAACCGAACCAGGCCCGTTTTCAATCACCCGCCTGATCATGCTGCTTCCTATCCCTCTACCCCTATGGGAGTCTTTCACGGCAATATAAACCAAGAACACACTGGGGATGTATTCGTCCATTCCACTATAGTTTACGACCGTTACTCCGATCAAGCAATCGTTTTCACGCGCAAGAAGGACATAACCTCCCTTCCCTTTGTCTGGGGAAAACACGTAATCCAAACACTTGCTTATCGCAGGGATAGAATCATGATAAGGCTTCATTTCCTCGTGAATGAACAATTCCAAATCGTTACGATCAACAAAACGAGAGAGCTCTTCAAGTGTGTCAACAGTGTGGATATCTACCAAGCCAACCTGCCTGTTATATAAGTTCACTTATAGTATAAATAGATAAAGGGAGATTTCCTATTGTGCCGACAATAGTCGATCACTTCATGCGTATGCTCGCCATAAAATGGGCCGGATATCATTTGATGGTGGAGCATCCCAATTTCTCTCGTGTTTACCTCCAGCAACCTTATTCTTTCATTTGCGTCCACAATTATGTCGAACCCCAATAAGCGATGATATATGTATTTGCTGCTTATCTCCTTTGCAATCTCAACCATTTTTTCATAGTGGGGAACCCTGGAGTCTTTATAGTAATCTGCGTGCTCTGTGGCACTGACCTTGTTCCCGAAATAATCTATCGCGAAGTCATCCAACAAACCTTCGGGATTTATGCCTTGTCTCCAGCCCCCGTGTTTTAAATAGTGCTGGAACTTTTCGTTTTTACCAGCACGTCTGAAATAGGAATGCAGGATATGGGTCTCATTAGTGTTAACCGACCTGTAAGTGTAAATCCTGAGAATGTTGGTTGCCTCAGAGCAGACATGTCCAAACCAATCGCTTTGACTTAACCTTTCCTGAAGCACAAAATTATGGTAATAACCTTTTCGCAAGCTTTCCAACAATGCCCGCACAGACACCACCCGCCCATCAAGGAGTATTTTGTCTTTCTTCACCGTCAATAAAGTAACGTTTTTACCAGCACCAGTTTGAGTTGCGGGTTTCAGGATATACTCCTTTTCCTGATCCAGATTTGTCAGAATGTTTTGAGCCTCAGACAGTGTTAGACCAACGTATTCACCATTGTAAAAAAAGCCGTTGGCACCCCGCAGGTAAACCCGGGGAAACATATCACGATATTCAGGCAAGTAGCGCTCAAAGAAATTCTTGTCATTATAGGGAACACCAAACAATGTGTAGTTCAGAGTGGGTTCAATGATCCTGAAGTTGATATACTCGGGTACATAAAATGGGGATTCAATCCCTGAAATGCCAATCATACATTTGAGAAACTGGGAGCTAGGAGTTATCCCGAGTGATTTCCATAATTCCTTATATGCTTTTTCAATGGATGGTTTGACATCTGGTAATTGTTTACCCTTGAGAATCTTGTTAATCCTGTTACGAGTATAATAGGCTAAGATGACATCGTACGCCATTGAGTAGGATTTTCCAATCAGTTCTTTAACCATGGTGTTTACTAAGCTCCTTATAACAAAACATAAAGTATGATTGCTTTCACGTTACATAGATTGGTTGGGTCAATGTGCCTGTTTTCCTCGACCATTGTTGGAACATGCGATGGAGAAAAAGCCAAGCTCTCTTGTCCAACATTCTAATCAGGAAAAAAGGCTCACTTTCAAACTAAAGGGGTTGGTCGTTGTTTGCAAGCAATTGGTTTTTCCCAACAATGCATTATTATGTTTGCATTAAAAAAGCATAAAACGCTTACTATTCCGCTTTTGCTTCATAGCGCCCTCCTTTGCTGCTACTGGCTTTAGAGGCATCATCCTTAGGTCATCCTTTTAAAAGTTAATGATGACCCCAGGAAGATATAGACTTAGCCTCCGCTGGCGAATGAGGGCAGGCTGACACTCTATCAAAATGAGAGAGGGTAATTAGGTGTTCTTTTTACCAATAAACACCTGTTTATCACGTGACAACATGATTTTCCCCAACCTCTTGATTTCCTTATCATCTTGCTCTTTATGAGCGCAGAAAGTAAGCATACGAACCCCTTGCCAAAGCCCTTTCGTAAGGGTTGTTTGAATCTAGAGAAGGTTCTGGCAAATCTCGAGCCAACAACCTGATAAAAGGGTCCAGTTGGGTTTCATACCTGTCCAGACAACGGTTTGGGTCTACACCAGGCCAGGCGTTGCAGCTTAACAGAATTCTTCTGTTGGTTGAATCCACTTCTGGAGGAATGCTTTTATAAGCTTCATCTTGAGGGAAGAAAACATACTTGTCCAGATTGCCTGTGGGTATGCCTTCAATGCCCTTGACCTGGATCGGAGATATGTTCACGTCATAGTCATCCACGGAAAGGTCAACGATCAGGGCATCCTCGGGGAGCAGTGCCAACTGATGATTGCTAATAATGCTTTTCCATGGTTCGTGCCGCTTGCTGGCATCCACCAGAATGTCTGATTCTTTGAGTAAGGGATCAAGCAGTTTGGGATCCCGGGTTACCGAACGTCCTACAATAGACACTACCACAGGCCTGTCCGTGAATTTAATTGCTGTATTGGCTGCAAGCTTGCCTATTTCTCCTGAGCCCAAAATCAGCACGCGAAGCGGTTCTGATGTCTTTTCCCTTGGTAATAACGAGTTGGCAGCATGGAACGCGTTTTCAACAGTACCTGGAAAATCCTGGATCATACGGACGCCAAAATCATCAACCACCGAATCCATGGAGTACATCCTTATGCTTCTTTCCGTTAGAAACCGATTACGTCTTTCACGAGTTAGGTAATGTAGCATGGAAAACAAGATCGCGCCCGGTTTGAGTTTCTCGAGCTGTGTAAAATCAGGAGTTCTTACGGTAACCACACAATCCGAAGCAAACACCTCATCCCGACTGCAAAACTTGATTCGTTTGTTCACCTTGATGTAGTCATTT
>Ga0208040_1001546_pt1 | contig 22476 bp, 20 predicted proteins | sample AD_UKC083_MetaG_FD_184431 | JGI IMG/M metagenome (GOLD analysis project Ga0208040, IMG submission 184431) | Active sludge microbial communities of municipal wastewater-treating anaerobic digesters from USA - AD_UKC083_MetaG (SPAdes) (version 2) | ecosystem: Engineered > Bioreactor > Anaerobic >...
TACTGTTAACCTTTTTGAATTTCTAAATGAAGCATACACTTTTGACTTAAAAAAATTATCCAATGCAAGAGTCCTGATCGCAGGTGTGGGTGGATTAGGATGCCCGGCAGCTTACGGCGTGACAATTTCCGGTGTTAATACCTTAGGGCTGCTCGATTTTGACGAAGTGGAAATGAGCAATTTAAACAGGCAGATACTCCATTCCTTTTCCCGTATAGGCATGCCCAAGGCAGACTCCGCAAAATTTATGTTAAAAAAGCTAAATCCGGATATTAATATTAAAACTTATAAAACGGAATTGACAAATGATAATGCAGAAGAGATATTTTCTCAATACGATCTGGTTATTGCAGCAGTTGACAACATACCCGCAAGATATCTGATAAATGACACTTGTCTTTCATTAAATAAACCTTTTTCGGAAGCAGGAGTTTTAAGACTGGACGGCACTGCGACAACAATTGTTCCTTATGAAGGCCATTGCTACAGATGTCTGTATCCCAATGTGGACAGCAGTAAATTGGCAGGCGATAAGGGAGTACTGGGTCCTGTTCCCGGAGTCATGGGTTTTATCCAGGCTGCAGAAGCCGTGAAAGTATTAGCCGGACTTGGTAAATCATTAAAGAATAAAATACTTTTGTTTGATTCTCTGGAAATGGACTTTAACATAATTGACATTGAAAAAAATCCTCAATGCCCATCCTGCTCCATATAAAAATGAAAATTTTTTCAAGATTTAAAAATACTTACCTCCTTACAATTTTGTTATTAATTTTATTTTGGATATACTATTAAAAATAAATTCAACATGGAGGTGACTATGAAAAAATTGAAAAAATTATTAATTATTTTTTGTACATTAATGCTTCTGGTGACTGCATGTGCGCCGGGAGATGAAAATTTAAACGATGACGAAAATAATGAGCCTGTTGACGACCCGATTGATGATAATAACACCGGAGCAAATGCAAATAATAATACTTTTGACGCCGGCGAAAAAACATTGGTAGGGAAAGGGCAAGGATACGGAGGAGAAATAACCGTTGCAGTAACTGTTAACGGAGAGGATATAGTTTCAGTTGAAGCTGTGGGTAAAGATGAAACTGAAGGAGTAGGCTCTTTGGCAATAGAAGAGCTGCCTGATAAAATAGCTCAGGCAAATTCAACTGATGTAGATGATATATCAGGAGCAACAAAAACCAGCCAGGGGATAAAGCAGGCTGTCGACAATGCAATACAAAAGAACATACAGTCAAAACAATAGTTCAATATGTAAAACCAGCCTGCAGGCTGGTTTTAATCATATAAGGATGATAAAATCAATGATGTGGATGACTCTTTGATAGCATCGATTTTATGAAGTTCGTCTTGAATAGCCTTTAATCCCGTAGGTGCACTACATCTTACCTTCATAAGAATGCACCAGGTTCCTGTGACAATATGGCATTCTTCTACTACCAGGTCAGGAACAACCAGGTTTTTCAGCTGCTCCATGAGTTTATCATAATCAGCTGTCCTTACTCTTAATGAAATAACGGCAAAGGTGGTAAAACCAAGTTTTGACCAGTCAATATTTGCCTTATAGCCTGTGATAATACCCTGATCTTCTAATTTTGCAACTCTGTTGTGTATTGCCGGTCTTGATAAATTTAATCTTTTTGAAAGTTCTTCGTGAGAAATTCTCCCTTCTTTTTCCATATTACGGATAATCTGCATATCTAAGGAATCCATAAGCACCTCGTGTCTTATCGTAAATTTTTTAAAATAATAGAAACTATTAAACTATAATATAGCATTGATATATGCAACCTGTAAACAATTATTTGATATAAATTTGTGAAATAATTGTAATACAATGGGCATCAGACAACAGAGAATATGACATAGCTGCAGGTGCTGATACAGTAACAAACTTTGCGCACTCAACATTAAAGGTAAATGACGAAATTTCCGTGTATTCCAAAGATATTTCCGGCAGTATGCCTGCAGTTGTTGAGGCGCAGGCTGTTTTAAAGAATGAAACGCAGGCTATTTTAAAGAACGCTGATTGACAAAATAAATATGATAGTTTACAATATAGACGAAATCAGCCTAAAGAAAATTTGATATTAAGAGGTAAGTTTTGGCACCTTAGAAGCTGGAATTTACCTTTATTTTTAATGGGAGGCAGCAATGGATAAGGTTATAATAACGGGAAATTCTTTGACATTAGAAGAAGTAAATGCTGTTTGCAGAAATTATGAAAAGGTGGAATTGTCAAATCTTGCAGTTGAAAAGATTTTGGAGTCAAGGAAGGTTGTTGATGACTTTGTGGACAATGAAGATGTGGTATACGGCATTACAACAGGCTTCGGAAAATTCAGCGATGTAACAATATCAAAGGAAGAATCAAAAACGCTCCAGAAAAACTTGATAATAACTCATGCGGTAGGTGCGGGGAAACCATTTGATACAGAAATTGTAAGAGGAATAATGCTGCTTAGAATAAATAATCTGGCAAAAGGTTATTCGGGCGCCAGGCTTGAAACAATACAAACAATGATAGTGATGCTTAACAAAAAAGTTCATCCTGTCGTACCGGAAAAAGGCTCACTGGGTGCAAGCGGAGATTTAGCACCCTTATCCCACATGGTACTGCCTATGATTGGACTTGGACAGGCAGAATACAAGGGAGAAATACTAACAGGCCAAGAAGCTATGGAAAAGTCGGGAATACCTGTAATACAGCTTACAGCCAAGGAAGGGCTTGCCCTTATTAACGGGACACAGGTTATGTCTGCCGTTGGGGCTCTGACTGTCTATGATTCCCTTAATATTTTAAAAGTGGCGGATATTGCAGCAGCCCTAAGCTTTGAAGCTCAAAACGGAATAATTGATGCACTGGATAAAAGACTCCATGATGTTCGTCCTCACAAGGGGCAGATTGATACTGCGAGAATAATGAAGGAGCTTTTGACCGGCAGCAAAATGACAAGCAGACAGGGACAAATCAGAGTCCAGGATGCCTATTCTCTGAGATGTGTTCCCCAGGTCCACGGAGCAAGCAAGGATGCAATAAATTATGTAAAGGAAAAAGTGGAAATAGAAATAAATTCGGTTACAGACAATCCCATAATATTTCCGGAAACAAAGGAAGGTATTTCAGGAGGAAACTTCCACGGCCAGCCTATGGCACTTTGTTTTGACTTTTTGGGGATTGCCCTTTCAGAACTTGCCGATATTTCCGAAAGAAGAATTGAAAGGCTTGTAAATCCAACGCTCAGCGGACTGCCTGCATTTTTGGTGGAACATGGGGGATTGAACTCAGGATTTATGATTATTCAGTATTCTGCAGCAGCATTGGTTTCAGAAAATAAAATATTAGCCCATCCTGCCTCTGTTGACAGCATACCATCCTCTGCAAATCAGGAAGACCATGTTTCAATGGGGACTATCGCTGCAAGAAAGGCAAGAGAAATTATGGAAAATGTACGAAGGGTTCTGGCTATGGAAATAATGTGCGCATGCCAGGGAATAGACCTTAGAGGAAATAAGGGGCTGGGGGCAGGAACAAAGCCGGTTTATGAAAAAGTAAGAAAAGCTGTCCCCATGCTGAAAGAAGACAGACCTCTTTATGAGGATATCAATAAATGTGAAGAATTAATTATAAAGGGGACAATTACAGAAATCGGCGAATGAGACCGCAGGATTCCATGGTTATTTACGCAGCGAATTTATGGCAGGGGCAGCCCTGCTATTTTTTATTGAATAATACAAGCCGGAGTGTTATAATTAAATAAAATAAAAAATTTGTGGAACAATTTATAAAATGTAACGTCTAATATATAACCGAACGGGGTGGAACAAAGATGAACAACCATGAAAGGCGGCTTATAGAGGAAAGTCGGAAAGGCAATATTGATGCTTTTGAAGAGCTTATAAAGGACTACAAAAAAAGTGCCTACAACATAGCTCTTCGTGTAATGAGAAATGTTGAAGACGCAGAAGATGCTTCACAGGAAGCACTAATAAAAATATTTAAAAATATAAGCAGTTTTAATATGGACTCCACATTTAAAGTATGGATGTACAGGATAGTAGTAAACACTTGCCTGGATTTTAAACGTAAAAAAAGTTTAAATGCAATTTCTTTAGATGAGACGTTAGATCTAGGTTCAGGCAGGGAAGTTCAAAGAGAAATTTCTGACGAAACCAGCAATCCGGATGCCTTGGTCGACAGGAATTACAGCACTGGGCTTGTAGATGATGCAATCAATATGCTGGAGGATGATTTTAAAACAATTATAATACTAAGAGATATAAAAGGATTCACCTATGATGAAATATCAGAAATACTAAACTGCAATTTAGGGACTGTGAAATCAAGATTGTCAAGAGCAAGGAAAAGATTAAAAGTACTATTGGAAAAGGAAATGAAGGCTGGCTAACAGCTAAGGTGGTGATAATATGAAATGTGATGAAATAAATGACAGACTGTCATTATATATTGATAATGAATTAAGCCCCGAAGAAATGCGGCAAGTGGAAGAACACCTGCAGTCTTGCGAAATTTGTCAAAAAGAGTATGAAGATTATAAAAATTTAATATCAGTATTGAATGGTTTGCCGGAGGAAGAGCCGCCTGAAGGTTACTGCAAAAGACTTCATAAAAAATTATTGGAGAACAGGCCTCAAGGAAAAGCTAAAAAGCAAACTTCAAAAATAATGAGCCTCAACAGGAGTAAATGGCTGAAATACGGAAGCATTGCCGCTGCATTGGTGCTGGTAATTGCAGTGGCCGGCATAAACAATTTTGGCGGCATGGGGATGAAGGCTAAAAACGAATCTTCATATGATATGTCTACGACGGAAGCACCTGCAGCCCCTCAAGCAATGCCCATGGAACCACAAAATGGAGCAGTAGCTGAAGAATCTATGGGAGGTTATGAAAAAGACTATGACTATACAAGAGACGAAGCTTCTCATAAGGCAGACGATTCTATAATGACGACAAGCGTAATAGACCAAAAAGAAATGAAAATTATCAAGACCGGAACGATTTCTGCTGAAACAGAGGATTATGATACATTTTTAAATGACTTGTCAATAAAAATAAGCTCTGTGGGCGGATTCCTGGAAAGCAACAACACTGAAGTTTACCAGGTCTTTAATGATGAAAAATTAATGTATGGAAGCATAAGAATCAGAGTTCCTCAGGAAAACTTTTATGAACTGGTTGATTATCTGGAAAATGCCATTGAAGTAAAAAGAAAGAATATCAATGAAACAGATGTAACCAAGGATTATTATGAGAAGGACAACAGGGTAAAAAACCTGGAGGTTCAGGAACAGCACTTAAGAGACCTTTTTGAAAAAGCAACAACAGTTGAAGAAATGCTCCTTATAGAAAATGAACTAAGAAGAGTAAGAACCGAGATTGATGCCTTGAATATCAGCTTGAGCGATATAGACGACAGAGCAGCAATGTCAACAATTAACCTGGAAATCCAGGAAGTGATGACTGCAAGCCTTACCTTGAAAACTAAGGACAGCGTATGGGAAAGATCAAGGGATGGTTTTATAAATTCCGTTAACGGAATAATAAGAAGCCTGGAAAATCTGCTTGTTGGAATAGTATCAAGTTTGCCAATATTGATACCTGCAATAATCATATGTATAGTTGGTTTCCTTAAATTAAGAAAGCATTGGAAACGGGAAATTTAACCCCGCTTTTTAAGCCGAATTGAACACACCTATCCCACGGGTGTGTTTTTCTTTTGTAAAATACTGTTTATTGATTCGGATAAGTATGGTATAATGAATACAATCAATAAAGCAACAAATTATGAGAGGGGCAGACTATGGGTCAGAGTATTTCAGATATGCTGGATGATAAAGCAAGAGAACAGATGAACAGCATGATTAAAACAAATAAAACAATCGCCGAGTTAAGGCCGGGAGAAAAAGCAGACGGATTTTATCTGATTAAAAATTTTGAAGTAAAGAAAACTACCAGCGGAAAACAGTATATTGATATTGACCTGGTTGACAAAACCGGCGAAATAAATGCAAAGGTATGGGATTACACAAAGGAAAACGAGAAAACAATCGCAGAAAATACAATTGTAAAGGTAAGAGGAGAAGTTCTGGAATGGAACGGAGCCAGACAGCTTAAGATCAATAAAATACGGGAAAAAAGGGCTGAAGACAATGTGTATATTCAGGAATTAATACCTTCTGCGCCAATCGGTCTTGATGAAATGCTTGAGGCGGTAAGCTCCTATATAAAAAAAATAAAGGATATAGAAATCAGAACATTAACAGATAACATACTTAAAAAATATGAAAATAAATTGTATTATTACCCTGCTGCTAAAAGAAACCACCATTCATACAGGGGAGGTCTTTTGTACCATAACCTGAGGATGCTTCAGACCGGTGAGAAGCTATGCCAGGTTTATGATTTTCTTAATCCGGACTACGTATATGCAGGAGTAATTCTCCATGACATGTGCAAAATATTGGAAATGGAATCTGATGAATACGGAATAGTTTCTGATTATTCAATGGAAGGCAAATTACTCGGGCATATAATTCAAGGCATAAAAGAAATTGAAGTTGAAGGTGAAAGGATAGGCATAGACAGGGAAAAAAGCGTAATTTTGCAGCACATGGTCTTATCCCATCACTATGAGCCGGAGTTTGGCAGTCCCAAGAAGCCGATGACACCGGAAGCTGAGCTCCTGCACTTCCTGGATATAATGGATGCAAGGATGTTTGATTTTGAACATTCTCTTGAAACTATCGAGCCGGGAGAATTCACTGATAAAATATGGCTTTTGGATAACAGAAACCTGTATAAACAAAAATAATTAAGAATGTCCCCGAACTTACGGGGACATTCCTTACTTTCTTCTCCTTTGTCTGATGCGAATAGGCTTTTGTACATAGGGTTCCTTTATTTCTTTTGTTTCTTTTATATCTTTTCTCGGGGTTTTTTCAGGTGAAAGGGGCGTGGTGGTGTGCTCAAACTGAGCACTCTTAAATACGTCGTCTTCGGAAGATTCAAACGACTCCTCAGATTTATTTGCAGAGGACATGACATTGTTTATCATAGGCATAAATGTTTCTATTAAACTGCTTAAATCCGTATTATCCTTATTTCCGCCTGTCAATGAAGAAAGCATTTCATTTAAGTTGTTGTTATTGCCGCTTTTTAATGTGGAAAGCATCTCGTTTAGACCGCCGTTTTTAGCCATATTCATTGCCATGGCACCAATTATCTTATCCATATTTCCGGATATGAGCGGCTTTGCCAATAGCTTTGCAACAGGGATATTGCCGTTTTTTAACAGCGCTGCTACTTTATCTGCCGGTGTCTTGGCATCAACAGTATGAATAGGACTGAAATTCTGTGCCCTGCTGATAAATGAATACATGCCGAGCAATGTGCTTGCTTTTTCCACTGCCGGCAGATATGTATTTAACTTTGTTACTGTTTGCGTTGATGTAAGAGGGGCAAAGGTGCGGACCATGCCTATAATATTTTCCATTCTGGCCGGGTCCTTGATTATTCCTTGAGCCATGGTCCTGGTTGTTCCTGAAAGTTTAGACACAACACCGTTAAACTGATTGTTTCCAAAAATATAATTTGCTGCTAAAACATATAATAATATTTGAACTGGAATATTATCACCTTCTTATAAATATCTCCGTATATCATATTCCGATGATTCAATTATGTTACATAGTATGCAGCAAGAGCTTAAGCAGAAAATTGTAATTAAACGGTGACAGCGGCATATCATATAACATATAGGAGGTAGAATATGGCAAATATATTTAGAAGCGACAGCGAAATAAACAAAATCAAGGAAAGCAAAGAGTTTAAGAATGCTGCATCCAAGGCAGATGATCTTGTAAATAATAAGCAATTTCAAGACTTTAAAAATAAGTATCAGGGAAAATCAGAAGAAGAGATTATGAAGGATGCAAAAGATATGGGCAAAAAACTAAAACAGCAGTACGGGGAACAGGAATACAATAAAAAAATAGAAGATTTAAAAAATTTTGAGAAATTCCTGACACCGGAACAGAAAAGAAAAATGAGAAAGTTCTTGGAAAATCTTGATGAATAGGGAGCAAAAGCTCCCTTCTTCTTGGTCTAGTGACAAAGATGGCATTTCATACATGGCCAAAGAGAGCGTAAGCCTCTTTTATTATAGAAAAATTAAACATATACAAAGTATAAGATCTGCGAACAATTGCTATTTTCCAACAGTTTAAAGATTAAAACAACAAATCAAAACGCATACTTTACAGGTGCAAAATTAAGAAATTGTTTAGCAAACGTGGATGGCGTTTTCAAAAATAGTTTGACATAAGAATTATATTCATTTATAATAGGGATACATATTTTTAATTTGTGTAAATTAGGAGGGACAAGTAATGAAAAGATTCATATGTTTATTGTTGGCTCTAATGATGGTTTTATCGTTAGCAGCATGTGCACAGCCGGCACAGACACCACCGGCAGAAGAACCGCCTGCAGAGGAGCAGCCGGCAGAAGAACCACCGGCAGAGGAACCGCCGGCAGAAGAAGAACCGTTTGAAGGCATAATAGCCATTGTAACAAACACTCTTTCTCAGAATGAAGAAGAATACCGTTCAGCTGAGCTTATGGTAAAAACATATGGCGAAGATAAAATCATGCACGTATTATGGCCTGATAACTTCATGACTGAACAGGAGCAAATGATTTCTACAATTGCGAAGATAGGATCAAATCCTGATGTAAAGGGACTGATTATCAATCAGGCTGTTCCGGGATCAAATGCAGCTGTAGATAAACTTTTGGAAACTCGTGATGACATATTTATTTCTTATTGTACACCACAGGAAAATCCTCCTGACGTTGCAGAAAGAGCAGACCTGATCCTTAATCCCGATGAATTGAAGATGGGAGATGCTATTCCTGTACAAGCACAGAAATTGGGAGCAAAAACACTGGTACATTACTCATTCCCAAGACATATGTCAATAGTAATGCTTGCTGCAAGACGTCAGTTAATGATTGACAAATGTGCAGAAATAGGTCTTGAATTCTATGATGCTACAGCACCGGACCCCACAAGCGACGTTGGAGTTCCGGGAGCACAGCAGTTCATACTTGAAGATGTGCCGAAGTTAGTTGAAAGATTCGGAAAAGATACAGCATTCTTCTCAACAAACTGTTCAATGCAGACTCCACTTATTAAAGCTACAGTTGACGCAGGAGCAATTTATCCGCAGCCATGCTGCCCGTCACCATACCACGGATATCCATCTGCTTTAGGTATTGAGTCTACAGGCTATACTGTTGATGCTATGGCAAATGTAATCAGTGAAACTGCAAAAGCATTGAAGGCAAAAGGAGTCCTCGGAAGATTCTCTACATGGCCGGTACCTGTTGCTATGATGAATACAGTAGCTTCCACAGAATATATAATTGAATGGATTAACGGTAACGTTGGCGATGAGCTTGACGTAGATGTACTTGAAGAAAAAATGGCTGAATATGCTACGCTTCCTGTTGCTACAAGTCCATACACAGAAGAAGGATTGGAAATTCCTCATTTCAGATTGATTATGATGGACTTCTTAACTTACGGAGAAGAACACATTATTAATTAATCCATATAACATAATTAAATAAACTAAGCAATTAAGGAATGTTTCAGAATTTCTTATTAGGAACTTCTGATTCATTCCTTTGCTAATTAGTAAGGTCATACAAGAGGAGGTAGTAATGAGTGATAACCTTCTAAGCTTAAAGCATGTTTCAAAAGAATATTCCGGAAACAAAGTACTGAAGGATATAAATATTGAGCTTAAAAAAGGTGAGATCCACGCACTGATAGGTGAAAACGGGGCAGGTAAATCCACGTTGATGAATATTCTCTTTGGAATGTCGGTGATTCACACAACCGGCGGATTTGAAGGAACCATAGAAATTGAAGGCAAAGAGGCGGATATCAAAAGTCCCCATGATGCCATGAACTATGGGATAGGCATGGTGCACCAGGAATTTATGCTAGTTCCCGGGTTTACCATAATGGAAAACATTAAGCTCAACAGAGAAATCACAAAACCCAACCTGGTGAGCCCTGTGTTTGGAAAACGGCTTGAAACATTAGATATAAAGAAAATGAACATGGATACAAGACAAGCCCTGGACACATTGGACATGAGTATAGAAGAATATGTACAGGTGGCAGGACTTCCGGTAGGTCATATGCAATTTATTGAAATTGCAAGGGAAATTGATAAAACAGGATTAAAAATCCTGGTTTTTGATGAGCCTACAGCGGTTTTAGCTGAATCAGAAGCGGCGAATCTTCTAAATGCAATGAAAAAGCTCGCCCAGAAGGGAATCGGTATTTTATTTATAAGTCACAGACTTGATGAAATTATAGATGTGGCTGATGTGGTTACCGTTTTACGGGATGGAGAGCATGTAGTTACAAAAAATGTAGAAGACACCAATAAATATGAAATAGCACAATTGATGGTGGGACGAAGCATCACCATAGACAGAGAAGAAGGCACGAACAAAAATATTGTTGATGAAACAATATTGGATATAAAAGATTTACATGTAGCAATGCCCGGTGAAAGAGTAAAGGGTGTTAACTTAAATGTTAAAAAAGGTGAAATAGTAGGCATAGGCGGACTTGCAGGCCAGGGGAAATTAGGAATTGCCAACGGCATAATGGGAATTTTCCCTGCAAAAGGAGAGGTTAAATTCAAGGGCAAAAAATCAGCTTTGAATGACCCGAAATCTGCAATTAAATCAGGCCTTGCCTTTGTCAGCGAAGACAGAAAAGGCGTCGGTCTCTTATTGGATGAATCAATAGAATCAAATATTGCATTTTCAGCCATGCAGATTAACAATGAATTTTTAAGAAATTCCGGTATGATTAAACTGAAGGATTCAAAAAAAATCAGAGACCATGCTAATAAAATGATAAAAGACCTTGATATAAGATGCACCTCCTCCATGCAGAGAGTAGGAAGCCTAAGCGGCGGAAACCAGCAAAAAGTTTGCGTTGCAAGGGCGTTGACATTGTCTCCCGAGCTTCTTCTGGTTTCCGAGCCTACAAGAGGAATTGATATAGGAGCTAAAAAATTAGTTCTTGACTTATTGAAGCAGTTAAATAATGAAGGCATGACCATAATAATGACTTCATCGGAATTGGCTGAGCTTAGAAGTATATGTGACAGAATTCTTATAATTTGTGAAGGCAAGGTTGAAGGGGTGCTTCCTCCCGATGCACCGGACGCTGAATTTGGTTTGATGATGTCAGGCAGCAGACACATTGAAGGGAGGGAAGTTAATGGTTAATGTAAGCAAAAAAACAACAGGTTTTAATGATATTGTTAAAAAAATAGGATTTCCAACAATCTTCATAGGAGGATTCTGGATACTCCTGCTTATTGCCGGAGGAGCTTTGGGAATATCCATCAATACTTTATTAAGCGATACAATTAAACGTGCCGGCATGAACGGTATACTGGTTTTAGCCATGGTTCCTTCAATACAATCCGGAACCGGTCCCAACTTTGCATTGCCGGTAGGTATTGTATGCGGTTTATTTGCCACAGTATGGGCTATAGAATTCGGGTTTACCGGATGGGCATGGTTGTTTGTGTCAATTGCTTTTTCCATTCCATTGTCAGTTGTCGTAGGATACCTGTACGGCAGGCTTTTAAATGCCGTTAAGGGCTCTGAAATGACAATTGCAACTTATACGGGTTTTTCAATTGTTGCTGCAATGTGTCTTGCATGGCTTATGATACCCTTTAAAAGCAGAAATATGGGATGGTTTATTGGAAAGGGATTAAGAGAAACAATTCAGCTTGATGTAATCGGCGGAGACAAAATATTAAGCGAATTTCTGAGTTTCACCATAGGCGGTGAAAAGGGAATAATAATCCCGACAGGAATGCTTTTAATATTTTTCCTGTGCTGTTTTATAGTATGGATGTATTTCAGGTCTAAATCAGGTATTGCCATATCTGCAGGAGGTATAAATCCTAAATTTGCCAAGTCTTCAGGAATTGATATTGATAAAGGCAGGATAAAAGCAAATATTTTATCAACAATTATGGGAGCAATAGGAATTATAGTATATTCACAGGGTTACGGCTATACACAGCTTTATACTGCACCTCTTATGATGGCATTTCCTGCTGTTGCCGCTGTGTTAATCGGCGGAGCTTCTGCTCAAAGGGCAAAGGTATCTCACGTAATAATAGGAGTTATAATATACCAGGGTCTTTTTACCACGGCGCTGCCCGTGGCCAACCAATTGTTTGAAGGCACGGACTTATCCGAAATACTGCGTATGGTAATCCAAAACGGTATAATCCTTTATGCGCTGACACAGGTTAAAGGAGGCGATAATTAATGAATAATGAAAATATATCAGAAAGATTAAATTCATCTAAAGTTACAACATGGCTTGCAGATAATATAGTGTCATTAATATTTGTTGCCTTTACTCTATTTGGATTTTTAGTGTCAGACGGTGTAACAATGAACTTTTTTCTGACAGAATTATCAAGCCGTTTCTTCAGGAATGCATTTCTTGTTTTATCTCTTATAATACCTGTTGTGGCAGGTCTCGGGCTTAACTTCGGTATAGTTGTAGGTGCCATGGCAGGACAGGTTGCCATTGCCATTGTATTATATTTTGGATGGGGAGGTCTTAACGGACTTCTGCTGACAATGCTTATAGCATTGCCGATAGCAACATTATTTGGCTACCTTACAGGAATACTTTACAACAAGACAAGAGGCCAGGAGATGATTGCCAGCTTAATGGTGGGTTATTTTGCCAACGGTATATATCAATTCTTATTCTTGTTTGTAGTAGGTGTAATAATAAAGGTTCCGAAAACCCATCCCATGATTAAGCCTGATGGCGTAGGTGTAAGAATGACAGTTGACATGGGAGCATATGACAAGGGCGGACTTAAATACGCACTTGATAAAATTTGGGAAATACCTTTCATGTGGGCTATATTGGCAATATTTGCAGCCATTTTGCTCTTGCAGTTATGGAAATTAATAAGAAATAAGAAAAATCCTGTTTTATACAGATACAACAAAACAATGACTGTTATAAATATTATCTTAAGCCTGGTTATGATTGCAGTAAGCATTCAAGCAATTACAACAGAATCAAGTCTGATGATGGTCAGAAAGGTTCCGGTTTTTACGGGATTATTGATAGTAGCATTATGTATATTCAATGAATTGATTTTAAAAACAAAGCTGGGTCAGGATTTCAGAAGTGTAGGTCAGAGCCAGCACATTGCTGAAGTTTCAGGCATCAATGTTGATAAGACAAGAATTATAGCAACAATAATGTCAACTGTGTTTGCTGCATGGGGGCAAATTATGTACCTGCAGAATATGGGTACCCTTAACACATACGGTGCACATACGCAGATAGGAATGTTTTCGGTTGCATCCCTTTTGGTTGGAGGGGCTTCGACTCAAAAGGCAGGAGTAAAACATGCAATTTTGGGAACACTCTTGTTCAACTCAATGTTTATAATGTCTCCTGAAATTGGATTGTCCCTGTTTGGCAATGCCCTTCTGGGAGAATACTTCAGAACTTTCATGGTATACGGAGTTATAGGCCTTGCTTTGGGACTCCACGTCTGGAGAACAAACAAAAAAGGCAAAGCCACTTTGAACTAAAGATGATAAAGGGACGGGGGTGCTTCATATTCGATGTCGCTCCCGTTCTTTTTTTCCCCTTGAATATTAAAACTCACAGTAGTATAATTTTATTCAGAAAATACGGAGGAAAATTTTTTCAAATGAAGGAAAACACAAAGGATAAAACTTTAATACTTGCCATAGAAACATCCTGTGATGAAACTGCAGCTTCGGTCGTTGAGAACGGAAGAAATGTTTTATCCAATATTATATCATCCCAAATAGAAATACATAAGGAATTCGGAGGTGTGGTACCTGAGGTTGCTTCAAGAAAGCATATTGAAAGTATCAATGAAGTGGTATCAAAGGCTATGAATGAAGCCAATGCAGAGCCCGGGGACATAGATGGAATTGCCGTTACCTACGGTCCCGGTCTGGTGGGGGCACTTTTGGTTGGTATTAATTTTGCAAAAGGACTTTCCTATGCATGGGAAAAACCCCTGATAGGGGTTAATCATATTGAAGGACATATAAATGCTAATTACATTGAATATAAAGAGCTTAAACCGCCATTTCTCTGCCTGGTGGTTTCGGGAGGCCATACACACCTGGTTCATGTAAAAGATTACGGCATGTATAAAATCCTGGGAATGACCAGGGACGATGCTGCCGGAGAAGCATTTGACAAGGTTGCAAGAGCAATAGGACTGGGATATCCGGGAGGACCTTTGATTGACCAGGCGGCCAGGAGAGGGAACAAGGATAAAATAAAGTTTCCAAGAGCAATAATCGACGATGAAACATTGGACTTCAGCTTCAGCGGCTTAAAATCAGCAGTTATAAATTATCTTCATAATTCAAAGCAGAAGGATGAAACCGTCAATGTGGAAGATGTGGCAGCAAGTTTTCAGGAGGCTGTGGTTGATGTGCTTGTGATGAAAACAATAAAAGCGGCAAAACAAGAAGGACTGAAGACCATAGCACTGGCGGGAGGGGTCGCTTCCAACAGCCGTCTGAGAGAGAGATTTCAGGAGGAATGTTTAGGCCATAACTATATATTTATGAAGCCCTCTCCAATTTTATGCACAGATAATGCAGCCATGATCGGATGTGCAGGATATTATAAATATTTAGGCGAAAAATTTGCCGACTCATCCTTAAATGCAATGCCAAATTTAGAACTTGCAAATTGATTAACACCCTATTATAAAAAAGTATCAACAGCTGTTGATAAAGTTGTTGATACTAGTAAAATAGCAAAAAGTTATTCACAACTTATAAACAAAGAGTGGATAATTTTTTTAATTTTCTAAAGTCTTCTCCCATAACAGATATAAATCTTTTAATTCCTTTTTATAAATGTTTAATTTTTCATTCAGATTAATAATTAGAAAATTGTCACTATATGTCGAAGGTTGACATAATTTGGTTTCTAATTCATGAATTTCATTTTCATGCATCTCAATCTGCTCTTCTATCTCTTTAAGCTTTTTTTCCCTCTGCTGTCTGTCTCTTATTAGCTCTCTTTCCTTCTTTTTTTCCGCATTTATCTGTGTCTTGGTCTTATTTAATGTTTCATCATCTTCAGTTTCATCAAGCTCTGCTTTTTTTTCAACATAGTAGTCATAATCACCCAGATATTCAAATGCTCCCTCTTCAGACAAATCATATATTTTATTTACAACCTTGTTTAAAAAGTACCTGTCATGAGAAACAACAAGTATTGTTCCATCATAGTCAATAAGGGAATCCTCCAGCACTTCCTTGGAATCAATGTCCAAATGATTTGTAGGCTCATCCAGCAATAAAAAATTAGCGTTTGAATTCATGAGTTTCAAAAGCGAAAGCCTCCCCTTTTCACCGCCGCTTAAATCATCTACCAGCTTATACATATCATCCCCGTAAAACAAAAATTGTGCAAGATACCTTCGAATCTGATAATAATTCAAATCAGGGTTTTCATCCCATATTTCATCAATTACAGTGCTTTCATTGTTTAAGCCTGTCTGCTCCTGGTCGAAATAGCCGATATTGACATTATGGCCAAATGTTATATCCCCTTCATACTCATTCATCACGCCGGCGATAATTTTCAGCAGAGTTGTTTTACCTATGCCGTTAGGTCCTATAATCCCTACTTTTTCCCCCTTATACACGGTTATGTTTACATTTTTTAGAATCTGCCTGTCACCAAAGGACACAGCTGCATCAGCAACACTTAATACATCTCTGCCGCTGGTGATTTTCGGCGTAAACCTTAACTTGACCTTTCTATTCTCAACAGCAGGCCTATCAAGTTTTTTTATCTTATCCAAAGCCTTTTGCCTGCTGAAGGCCTGCCTGATATTTCGCTTGCTGCCGTATGAATGGAGGCGGCGGATCATTTCTTCCTGTCTTTCAATTTCTCTTTCATATTCGTCAAATTCCTTCATCGTCTGTTCAATTTCAATTTTCCTTCTTTTCATATATTCCGAATAATTGCCCCTATATGTTTTTAAGGACTTGTTTTCCATAAGAAAAATTCTGTTAACTGTGTTATCAAGGAAATATCTGTCGTGAGAAATAATTATTACTTCACCCTTAAAATTCTTAATATATTTTTCAAGCCAGGAAATAGCTTCAATATCCAAGTGATTGGTAGGCTCATCCAATAAAAGAATATCTGCCTTCTGCAAAAGAAGTTTTGCCAGCATAACCCTGCTTTTTTCCCCGCCGCTTAAAACATTTATCGGTTTGTTAAATTCATCTTCAGAAAAACCAAGACCTTTTAAAACACCCTTAATAATGCTTCTGAAACTGTAACCGTCAGCTTCAACAAAGAGCTCGCTGAGCTTTGAATATGTGTTCATGAGGGTGTCAAGCTCTGCAGGATTTTCATCTTCTGCAAAACTGCCGATTTGATGGGACAGGTCATGGAGTTTTTCCTCTATTTTGATAACCTCTTCAAAAATAAGGAGCATTTCATCCATAATGCTCATAGGGCTTTCAATAATTGTATTTTGCCTCAAATAGCCTAATTTTTTGCCTTTTGCCAGGAATATTTCACCTGAATCAGGCTCCAGATTCCCTGTGAGTATATTAAACAAGGTTGTTTTGCCTGCTCCGTTAAGGCCTATTAACCCAACCTTTTCATTATCGTTTATAGTAAATGAAATATCTTCAATTATATTTTCCACCACATAGGCCTTTGAAACATTGTTGCATGATAGAACAATCATAATCGTATCCTTTCAACTGCTCGAGTATATGTTTGATTATACCACAACTTACAATTTAATAAAACAGAATTCAAAATTAATAAATTTGGTATCTTTTTTTAGAACGTAAAATATGATACAATGTATCAATGTAAGGATACCCCCTTAAATTTTTTAATTTGGAGGAAAAATGGGAAGATTATTTGGCACAGATGGAGTGCGGGGAATTGCAAATAAGGATTTAAACCCTGAATTAGCATTTAAATTAGGCAGGACAGGCGGATACTTTTTAACTAAAGGAATAAAAAGACCAAAGATGGTTGTGGGCATAGATACGAGGATTTCCGGAGATATGCTTGAAGGGGCACTTTCTTCAGGATTAAATTCAGCAGGAATAGATGTTTTATACTTGGGAATAATTTCAACGCCAGCAGTAGCCTGCATGATTAAAATACTTGATGCCGATGGGGGAGTGATGATAACCGCATCCCACAATCCCGTAGAATACAACGGTATAAAGTTTTTCAACAAGGACGGACTAAAACTGACAGATGAAATGGAAGACTCAATCGAAGAATACATACTGAACAACATAGATATAGATTATTACCCTGTTTCAGGCGACCTGGGAAGAAAAATAAGGGTAGAAAACCCTTTAAGAAAATACATGGATTTCCTAAAAGGAACCATTGATATAGATCTGGAAGGTCTTAAGATTGCTGTTGACTGCGGTAACGGGGCTGCTTACAAGTCCGCCCCCCAGCTTCTTCATGAGCTTGGAGCACAAGTATACGTAATCCATAATGACCCGAACGGAATTAACATTAATGTAAACTGCGGCTCAACAAAACCGGAGGAAATCCAAAGACTTGTTTTGGAAACAGGAGCAGACGCAGGCCTTTCTTTTGACGGTGATGCCGACAGACTGATTGCTTCGGATGAAAACGGTAATATAGTCGACGGCGACCATGTTCTTGCCATATGCGGCACATGCATGAAGGAAAAGGGGAAACTGAAAAACAATACCATAGTGGGAACCGTCATGACCAATTTGGGGCTTGACATATGCCTTAAGAAAAATAATATTGATATTGTAAAAACCAATGTAGGCGACAGATACGTTTTGGAGGAAATGCTGAAAAACGGTTACTCCCTAGGAGGAGAACAGTCAGGGCACATTATTTTTCTTGATTACAACACCACCGGGGATGGACTTTTAACAGCCATTCAGCTTTTAAGCATTATGAAACAAAAAAATTCAAAACTTTCAAAGCTTTCCTCAATTATGAAGAATATGCCCCAAGTACTGGTAAATGCCCGTGTTTCAGATGAGAAAAAGAATAATTACTTAGAGGATGAAACCATAAAAAATAAAATCGCAGAAATAGAAAAGCATTTTGATAAAAATGGCAGGGTTCTGATCAGGTCCTCAGGCACAGAGCCTCTTGTGAGAGTTATGATTGAAGGGGAAGACCAGGAAGAAATAAACTTCCATGCCGCCCAGCTGGCAAAACTGATAGAAGAACGCCTAAAATAATTTTTTGGGGACGGTTCTTTTCGTCCTCAAAATTTATTTTCCAAGGGGTATTTCCATGTAGGGAACATAGATGGAATGTTCCTTGGGCTGATGATAGACTGTAATTGAGTTTAGAGTATATTCAGGGTAAGGAATAAGTTTTATTTCTGCCCTTTTTCTTATTGAATCTATATCCACAGGCCGCCCCTGTCTTTGTTTTACAACTGTTAAGTGGGGAGTAAAGCCCCTTCTTTCCTGCTGCAAGCCCAGATTTTCATATATTTTTTTATATAAATCAATTAAACCCGGAGAATCGACGCTTACATATAAAACTCTGGTGGCGAACTGATCAAGCCCTTCCAGTCTTATGTCAAAAGGCTCAATTGTTTTGCACACATTCACTACCTTTTCAACAAAATCATCCTCATCGGGAAGTGCCGGAGGAGGAACAAGAGTAATATGGGGCTCCGTTGTTAAGAACCTGAACTCAGCCCTCAGCATTTCTATTTTATTTTTATAGCTTTTGGGTATTGGAACCCCTATAAAATATTTCATTTAATCTATCCTTTCATTATTTTTTAGATTTTTATGTAACCATGTTTTGCTGTGTCATTGCCGTGTTCTGGATGTGAATAACATAACAACAACCTCAAGAGAAATTCTTAAAAGATGAATTCCTCCGCCTATAATCTATATGACACCATTACAATATATAGATTTATATTATATTTATATTAGAAAATAATCAAGTACAATAAATATATAGATTGAATTTGATTTATGCATTAAATAAGTGACAGATAAGCATAGAGCACTCTGTCACTTTATTGTTTAACAAAATTTATCTCTTTTCGGGTCTCTTTTAGACTCCATTTGAAAAATATCTTTAATTTCAATATTGTTGTTTTCAATGCACTCCCTGATTGAAGGCAGGTCGTCCTTGTTTTTTATGAGCAGGGAAATCCCGCAGCATTTGCTTGCCTCTCTTGGAGTGGGTGAAATAGTTACCTTTATTTTAGCTGATTTAAGAAGGTTGTAAAGCTTTAAACCACTGTCAACGTCATTAAAAAGGATATAGTACTCCATTTTATTTATTTGACAACATTTCTATAAATGCACCAACTCTTGTTCTGAGCTGCTCAGCATCCTGGTCAGTATAGTCGGTTTCAATTCCCAATACCGGAATACCTGCTTCTTTCAAAGCCTTTTCAACAAAATAACCTTCAGTGTCATACAAGTTACAGAACTTAAGATTAACGTCAATTATGCCGTCTACTTTGTATTCCTTAGCCAGTCTTAAAATATCATCGATTCTTCCGGTATTCGGTGTAAAGCAGGCACAGTTATTTTTCAGGTATCTGTCTGCCAAAGCTGCTATTTGTTCATCCATTGTATCCTTGCTTTCATCAACCAAGTTTTCAAAATATCTTGTTCCGGTGCATGCTTCTTCAACTACTACAGCACCGCCGCTTGTCTCAACTATATGATGCATCTTCCAGTTAGGTATTGCCATAGGTGTTCCTGTTATCATAATACGTTTTGTTCCTTCAGGGAATACACTTATGTTATTTTTTACTCTTTCATCCAATTCATCACAAAGCTTATTTGTCATTTGAGTAAAACGAGTGGGGTCGTCATAGAAAGCTATTTGTGATATAAGCAGCACATCCTTGCCGCTTATAGGAATATTTTTTTCCTTTCTCAGTTCATAAAGACGAGCCAATGCTTTTCTCTTATTATTAATCAATTTAATTGCTTCGGATAATTTTTCTGCTGTTACTTCATTTCCTGTTACTTCTTCAACCTTATCCTTAAATATCTTTATTTCTTCTATCCATTTAGCTGTATCCTGAGGTCTTTTCATTTGAGGCATGTCCATAATATGTACAGGAACATCCTCCGCCAGGATCTCCCAGGCCTTTTTCTTACCGTCACATGTAGTTTCACCAACATATATATCTGCAATTCTGAAAAACGGGCATGTTCTTTCCAAACGTGCACCAACAGATGCCTTTATTAAGGCGCATGTATTTGTAGGTAAAACTTTTTCTCCGCCTGGCACCCAGAATTGTGAACCGCCGCATAAACCCGTTGCAATTCCATTAGCTGCAAATACAATTTCATCCGGTACATAAACACAGAATGTTCCAAATACTTTTCCGCCCTTTTTCTGGAATTCTACTAATTCTGCAGGTCTGACACCATGAATTTCCGATACGACAAAATCATAAAAGTCCATTGATTCAGGACGGTTTTCCATAGACATATAAACATCCCCAAAGGCTACGGGTAATGCATCACACAAGAGATCATGCAGCTCTAAATCCATTCCTAAGTCTTCCCACATTTTACGGTAATCTGCCATTTTAATCCTCCAAATTTTGTATTATTTTGTAACATATAATAATTATAAATAAAAATGTAAAGGATATCAAATTACTATATTTTATATTTAAGGGGCATATTATAAAAAAAACATATACTTCACTAATTATGGATAAAAAAATGCAATGCTTTATTAATTTTTTCTATATCATAATCATAATCAACAGTCAGCGATAAAGATGGCAATGAAGTATTCATTTCAGTAATTTTCAGCACATCACATCCTGACAGTTTAACATCTATTATGGCACCTGTATCGTTGCCCCTTAGAAATTCATTCATTTCATCATCATCCCGGATATATTTTTCCGCTAAATTCAAATAAGGGTTTTCACCTTCATTTATAGGCTGATAGTTTTCTCCTTCGCACAATGACTGAGATAAAACAACAAATATGTTCTTCATTATGGATAAGGGCTTTAGTATTTCTTGTGTCAATCCTGCCAACGGAGCTCCTGTTATAAAGACTTTCTTGATATTGTTTTTTTCCATGGGCGTTTTTTCAATTCTTAAGTTTTCCAATGCGTCAGACATTTGTGACAGCTTAGCATACCTTTCATCCAAATCTAAAAAAAATTGGCTTCCATAGATTATTGAATGTAAATCATAGACACTTATAGGATATTCTCCTGACATATACATCTCCATAATCTTTTTTGTCATTGTATTTATTTTGTTTGTTTTCTGTATAACAGAATGAAGGGCTTGCTTGTTTAACCTCTTGTTAAACTTGTTTTCTAAATACTCAGCAAATTTTTTATATTCTGCTGCTTGTTTCTCAACTTCCTTATAGTCTTCAATGATATAGCTTTCTTTAAATCCGCTTAATTTGGAAATCATTGAAGTTTTATGAGGACATGCATTATTGCTTATTATTATGTCCGACGAATATATGAGGGGGCACCTCTCTGTGACTGTATATCCATAGCTTGCCTTGACAAGAGAACACCTGCCTGAATCTATAAATCCCTCGGACTCACAAATATTAGACCCGTCAATGCTGTATACATTGACAGGTGTTATTTCCAATGCCCATAAAATTTCTCTAGGTATGTTTTTCCCGAATATCCCCGCAACAATTTTGCCCTGACCTTTTAAGGTTATGGCAGATATATAGGCATTTCTCCTAGCTTCTTCAAATTCTTCCAGCAAATCATTAAAAACAATCATTACAAATCCCTTCTCAGGCTAAAAGTGCAGCCCCTATTGCACCTGCATACCGGGCCAATTCAGTGGTTGTCACAGGCCTTTTCAATTTCTGGCTGAGCTTGTCACACATGTACCTGCTGTCGCAAAAGCCTCCTGTGAGAAAATACTCTTTGGTTTTGGCATTATGTTTTTCACAAAGTGTATAGACTTTGTTTGCAATGGAATTAACCACACCGCTGGCAATATCATTTTTAGAGCAGCCGCTGCCGATTAGACTGATTACCTCTGACTCTGCAAATACGGTACAGATTCCAACATAATACATATGTCACCCCTAAAATTAATTTTGATTTAATTTTAATAATAATAATCATATATGTCAAGTAGAGCCGGACTTAAGCTTTTGCTATAATTTTATTGAAAATAATCAAGCATAATGATAACATTAACAGAGATTCCTATATTTTACACAATTAATATTTTGTTTGGATTTGTATGTTAATATAAGGCTGGGTATAATAAGTACACTTTAAATAAAG
>Ga0208040_1001559_pt1 | contig 22398 bp, 3 predicted proteins | sample AD_UKC083_MetaG_FD_184431 | JGI IMG/M metagenome (GOLD analysis project Ga0208040, IMG submission 184431) | Active sludge microbial communities of municipal wastewater-treating anaerobic digesters from USA - AD_UKC083_MetaG (SPAdes) (version 2) | ecosystem: Engineered > Bioreactor > Anaerobic >...
TATCTCGTCGAGCTTTTTTATTATCTCTCTAAGCAACTTGGCTGAAACACTCCAGCCTATTTCCTGACTTGGAACTGACATAATGATAATTTTTTAGCGATTAAACAAATTTACATTTTTATAATGAACTTAATTATAACGGCGAGAACATTTTAGACATAATATAGCTAAAGCTATATTTATTAGCGTCGACTTTCCTTCTGAATAGTTATGTCGAATTCTTCAGCAAACTTATCACTTAAAACAGCACCATATGTTAATGCAGCCTTGGTTCCAGGAAACATCCTGGATATGTTTTTTATAGGCTGCGCTTTCTCTCTTACTTCTTCAGCAGTAAGCTGATGATTAGAGAGATCATATCCTGTTATCTGCATTATAACATGATCTGTTGCCCTCATTACATCAGATATAAGACCTATTGCAGGAAACATGCTTCCGCTAAGCATCTTCTGGAATTCCATCGGATTATAGAAGAATGACAACTCCTGTATAAACCTGTCAAATACTCTCTGTGAATATCTGTGAAGATTCTTGGTTGCTCTATCTTTTTCATCATCAGGACCAATGAGCCCAAGCGCAAAGGAGGCGCTAATGAATGAAAGCAATATTGTCAACTCCCTCACCTGATTAGACAGGTTTATCTTTATCATGTCTATGAAATCTTCCCTTGACATTGTAAGAGGCTTGCCTGTTCTGTTCTCATATTTTACAGAATACTCCTCGTACATATTATTGAGAGTAACTATACCCTTATCGTTCATTTGAAGGATGTTCAATATATGATTCCCTTTATCCTTGATAGATGAGCCGAGGAGACCAAAGAACAATCTTACTCTTCCTATGTCGTATTTCTCACCTGTTGTAAGTTCATCGTCAACTACCTCCACGGAGAAGTCATCGTTGACCTGCCTGAATTCTCCAAACCTTGTATCAATAAGCTTGGGAATCCAGTTCTTGAACACCATCATAGACTTTGTCCATACATTCAGTGCCATATTATTAAGGTCAGAGTCAGATAGACCTCCCGTAGCATTCCTTGATATCCTTCTTGTAAGATTGGTCAACCTCTGTATCTCATCCCTATTTGAGAGATCTAACCCAGGTATGACCAACTTGCCGTTCTCAAGTTTCTTAGTGGAATAGATTGACCTGGTCTTCTTCAGCTCCTCGATCTCATTGTCAATCATCCTTTTTGACTCTCTATACCGCAGGCTTGATTTATATCTGTCAGCATATTTCTTCTTTACATGTTCCCTTATACTGACTATCTTCCCGTTCTCAACCATCATATTCTGAAGAAGAGTGATAAATATTGACTTCTCTACATGAAGTTCAGGTACTCTCATGAATATCATTATGGCATCAGAAAAATTACCTCTCGTCAACCTGCTTATACCAGCCTTCTTTAATCTCTCATACACAGGATCGTCCTTCATAGGCATGAATAGGTCATTCAGTTGTATGAACATCTCTCTTTCTTCATTACTCCTGAACCTGTTTCCTATCAAGGTTGTTTCATTCTTAAAGAATTCAGATGCAAGGAAATAATTGCCAGCCTGCGTAGCTACCTGTATATTGGTTCCAAACAAGTTTGCAGCTCCTGATATGACTTCAAATCCCAGTGTCTTTAACTGGAATGCCCTGTTGATAGCATCTATGCTCTTCATAAGTGAGGTTGCAGAGGGATTCTCGTCCTCCTTAAATACTTCTCGCCCTGCAACTTTATTTATGCTCTTCTTGATATAGTTCGCTACAGCACCTTTACCGAGAGGAGTGTCACCGGAACTTAATGGATACTTCTGGTCATACAACATTGCCCGTAGAAATACGTCGAACATCCTGGTGTTTTCCTCATTTCCTTCCTGTTCTTCTATACCTCCGTTAGGCTTATGCACTACGTCCCCATTCTTCGCTGTGTTGAGATGCTTTTTAAATGTCTCTATTGTTTTCACGAGTTGTAACTGTCCTTCAATGTCAGATAGGTACTTGTATTTCTCCATATGATTGATATATAATATCATATTCTTGAAAATATCCTCGCTTACATTATCGTAGCTTCCGTCCTCACTACTTATGTCATAGGTATAATACTTGGGTATAGCATATTCATACTCACTAGTAAGCTCATTGATCTGACCATAACCTACATCACCAGCCCTTAGCGTGAGTTCCTTGCTCCAATTTTCTACGGCAGATAAGCTGAAGTCCCAGGCCAGGCTCTCAGCCATTCCCTTTCTTACGAAAGGAAGGAATGTGGAAGCCACCCTGTTTGATATATAGCCTGCATCTACAGCCTTTTCATTCATCCTATGAATAAAATTGTAGAGAGCGAATAGGTCTTCATCCCTTTTTATCTCCTTATATTCGTCAGACTCCCACTTTTCAAGAGGATGACGTTTAAGCAAATAATTATTCCACCCGCTGAAATCATCCCTTGTAATGTCCCACTTTCTCTTCTCCTGTAAGACCAGGTCATCTATAAGATCAGGGTCACCTTCATACAGACTTTTTATCCTCTCTATTCTCTTCTCCAATAGTTCATTAGCATCTATCTTATACGCATTGATATCAACATTATCGTACAACCATTGCTTGCTTCTATGACCTTCAAGAGCATTGTCTTTCATGTCATCATAGAACTTCTTCTTATACTTGTATATGAGTTTATTTACATGCTTGCCTTCAACGCTCTGATATATCTTATTCACTAATTCACGCACGTTGCCCCCTCTATCCATCAACCTCTTGCGTAATTCCATCAGCTCATTCACTTCAGCAAGTGCATCTTGAGTAGCCTTTGCCTTTGCATTGATTACAAGCTTAAATAGTATCTTGAGCGACGGCAATGGAAGATCTGACACTCCTCTGAAGGTAGTGGCAAGTCCCTTGATAATAGCATTGGGACTAAGAAGTCCTGATACAAGGTTCCTCAGACCTACAAATTTATCGGCAAATGTTTTTGATATCTTCACGATGTCATCATATGAATCGTTGATAAGATCTGCCTGATTTCTTATCTTTTCAAGGGCATCTTTTCTTTCTCTTAAATCATCTTCATCATATTCATCACTCTCTTCCATGGAAGGAGAGTATATGAACTTGCCTAAGTCCCTATCTATTGTTCTGAATACACCTGCTATAGCTCTGTAATCTCTAAGCCTCGCTGCAAACTCCGACAACTCCTTATTGTCAACTTCATTATAGTTGGAAGGCTTATCCTTGTACATTGTCTTCCAGTCGTTGATTATCATCTCACCTTCCTTTCTCATGAGAGATATCACTTTGATAAGAGGAGAGAGATTACCTGATCCCTGTATATGACGTATAGCAATTCTTATAGCATTGAGCTTCTCTATCTTAAGTTCTCTTTCTTCCTCATCAGTTGCTGTCTTCTTAGATATCTGGGCTATTACAGAATTAAGCTTTGCTATTAGACTATCAATTTTTTCAAATCCTTCACTTCCTTCAAGCAACGTCTCCACTGATTCCCTTTCCTCAGAAACAGGCATCAGTACAAGTTCTTCTATCTCTGTAGTGTCCAATGAACCTATCTTTATTCCTGTAAGCTTATGCACGCTTCCGGTAACTCTGGGGTCTTTGTATTTTATATTAAAGAGTATAGGAATGGCTCTTACCATTCCAAAGCTCTTCGCTCCATAATTCTTCATCAATATATCCCTGTACCTGCTGAGCTGTATATTATATGCTTCCTGTTTAAACCAGGGAATGTCAGAATAATCCTTACCTACAGCAAGAAACTTCCAATCAAGTATATGAACCTTTCCATCTTCTTCTACAATCATTAAGTCTATTGTCCCTGCTTCCTTTTGTAGATTATCGTATATCATAACTTCAGAGAATATTAACGGCTGCTTTCCGTTCTTTGTATACTTAGTCATAAGATCAACAAAGTAATTCTCAAGCTTCTGATAGATAGCAGCATCAACAGGATTCGTTATATTAGAACGATCACCTGGAGTAGCTCTTCTTGTACCATCGCTATTATAATACCTACCGTGTATTTCCTCCAGATAAGAGTGTCCTTTTATACCGTGCTGACGTTTAAACTCATTGAGTTCCTTCTCTTCCTCGGTAAAATCCTTATCAGGAAACCTTTGCCTATACCATTGTTTTACCCTGTCAGTAACCCTCTTCAGTATCCTCTCGCCAGTAGCCACCATTTCATACCAGTTGTTCGCCTCCTCTGTATCCATAAACATAGGATCAGTTGGTTCGGTGCTGACAACCTTTCTTATCATAGCTTTGGTATCCAGTATCCTTCGCTGTATCCGCTCTTGTTTCTCACTTAGCTGAAGGAATATTCCCCCCTCCAAATCAGCATACTCACCTACATTTGCCCCTACTATTCTTTCAGCAGCCTTCTCAAAAATATCTATGTCACTCTTCTTATAAAGGCTCCTGAACCAATCCAATATCTTCTGCCACCAGCTTCTTACCTCACTCCTGTTCACTTCATCCATCAGTTCAGGAAACTCTGTGCTTCCCTCACTCTCATTTATTATCACCTCAGCAATAAGCTTATCGACAGCTTCTTTCTTTATCTTTCTTATGTCAGGCTTACCATCAAATGTTTGATAGTTCGGATTGTTCTTGTATGTTTCATATACCGCGTTATATATCTTGAACTTCCCTATCTTGGCAATCATTTCAGTAACCAGCCTCGGATTGGTCTGCTCAAGAATGGCTGTAGCTACGTGGACCACCTCTTCAGTAAGTGCTACATCCTCCTTATTCTCAGCTACGGCAACTATCTTTCTGGTTATGTCAGCAAGAGCGTTTACTCCCCTTGCCTGCACTTCAGGATTTCCCTTTAGATAGGTTGACAGGGACTGTATGTCAATTCCCATCTTCTTGGCTGCCTGTTTTACTTTCCCAAGAGTAACTTGTGAAGCAGGAGACATAGGTATCTCTTCAAGCTGATAGCTAAGCTGAACATTCCCGTCATACTTATCCCACAGATAATATGCAATATCTTCACCTTCTGTATCTACCAGCTTCTTCCAGTCTGGGTGTGATTTATTTGGACATGTAGCCATTTAGCATAACTTTTTTAATATTTTACCAATCTCCGCAGGATTATATCCCATCTTTTCCATCATAGCTGACTTCACATCTGCTACTTTATACTTCTTACCGTTCTTCAACTTAACATGCGTTATTTTCCCCGCTGTCTTGAATATCTCAAATGGTACGGCCTTCTCTGTAGGAGCAGCTTCCTTAAATCTATCCTTGAAAGCTTTCTCGTCAGATATATCCTGACCCTTTGTATTCCTGAACTTCCAACCTTTAGGGGCAAGTATCATAGTTGGTATACCTAGTCTCATTCCAGCTTTAGCACCAGCTTCATCAAATCCAGTTTGACCACCTGTTCTGATAGATAATATCTTATTCTCAAGTTCAGGAGACTCAACAACAGCCTTTAAAAGTTTATAAGTAAACTCATCTACCTCTTCTTGAGTATATTTACCTTTCAATGTATAAATACCATTGCCTGCTATATTTAAACTTATTTCTTTAGGTTCTTGTTCATTAATTACTTCAAATTCTATAGCTGCTGCACCATCTTTGTATCTTTTTATTGCCTCAACTCCTTCAGCAGTCCATCCTTCTTTTTCCCATGTATTTAAAAATTCAGGAGTTCCTTTAGGATATATTGCTGTTATTCTTGTTAGAATATTTTTAGTCGTTCCATCAGCAGACCTACCAAATTGTTTTACAACATCCCCAACTTTAACTTTATACTTATCCATCTCTCCAACACTTCTTGTAGTTCTGGTTCTTATACCAGCTTCAACCATATCAATAGAGTGAGGATTATTACCTAATAACTTTTTAGCTTTACTATTAGCTTCTTGCTTTGTACCAAAAGATTCTACACCAGATACTAAATTCTGAGGTATATTTGCTACAGGAACTTCTTTCTTACTTACTGAATTTAAAACATCAACTATTTTATCAACTCTTTCTTGAGTAACTTCTAAACTATTAGCATCTATAGGTATATATTTTTTATTTTGGGCATTAACAGAGTTTTTGGTAAGTTTTTCTCCTGCACTATCAAAATCTACAGCAATTGCAATAGTTGCATCGGCGGACGCATTTTTCTTTGTTCTCTCAGCATAACCCGATGAAGTATCTTCTTCAAAGTGAATAGTTTCACCTAAAGGTAATCCTGTTGCCTGTGAGTAGTCTTCCAGTATATCCTCCTTACCTATTATATCGTAGACATCTTCAGGCTTCATCCCTGAATCAATGCTAATAATATAATCGTCACTCACTTCATTCACCTTTATGAAGCCGTTGTCTATGACAGACTTCTTGGCATGATCGTAGAACTCATTGGCTCTGCGACCATCTCCCCAAGCGTTAATTGCAACATATAGATGCTGTTCAACAAACTCCCCGTCAGCTCTCTTGTATCCAGTTAACAGAGGATTGCCATAACTATCCTTTACCTTCCTGAACAAGCCCTTGTTAATATAGGAATAGTCTGCCTTCTCTCTCATCTCAGACTTTATCATTCTTACAGCCTGACGCTTTCCCATCTTCGGATATATATCCTTCCAATTCTCAGGAAGAAGATCATCCTCTTTCTCCCATGAGTAGACAATATAATCGGAATTGGCTTCTCTGGTATTGCTCCTTACTGCCATCACAGGAGGTATATTACCATTCTCTACTGCCTTCTTCAAATCTTTATTATTGAGAAGCCACATTGCAGGATTGTATCGCTTGCCATTAACTGTATCAATCCATGCAGCCTTCATTGAAGGCATTACATGGTCATTGTTCCAATTGTTGCGATAGAATACGCCAAGATCTATGAACTTATCGAGCGCAGTTATTTCATTCAACTTGGACAGTGTGCTATGATACTGGGCCTCAAAGTCTTCATAGGGAATTACCGAAGTGAATGATATGCTTGACCTGGATAATCCGCTCTGTAATATGGCTAGTTCCACTATATTATTATAGAGCTTGCTCTTATCTTTCAAGTAATCTTTTATCTCCCTGAATGCCCATATTATCATATTCTGGTCATACACCTTGTTTTGCAGACCTCTGATAGACACATTATTCACAACCATATCTCCGGCTCTTGGAGAAGCAAGAGGTTTTAGTATGCCATCAATACCTACTATATGATTGTCACGCAATACATGAGTAGGATCCTTTTCTATCTCTTTCATAAGAAGATGGAGGTCATTTGCTACTCCTCCCTTCTCTATCATTATCCTGAATATGTCCTCGTTCTTTCCCGTTGTAACCTGTACAGCATAGTCAATTATATCATTGATTACTTTCTGTGCAATCTGTACGAAATCCTTGTCATTCATGTCAGTATAAGACTCAAGCACCGACTCAGCAACACGTCTTACGTTTTTCTTATCAGATTCAAGTATCTCGGCAAGTGCATTTCTTATATCCTTTATCCTCATACTCAACTTCCCTATGAATGAATTGGACAGCAATTTATCAACATCGCTTATGATTGATTTCTGAGCCTTTTCAAGCTGTTTGAATTTCTTGAATATAAGGAACGGATCATTAAAATTAGCTGTGTCAAAGTTGCTCCCCTGAGTTACATGGAACAAATGCTCTGCCATCTTTGCATACTTCAGAAACTCAACAAGCATCAGCTTTTGTTCAATCTTCTCCTGGTCACTCATCGCAGTAGATTCCTTGTCGAAAGTACGCTCAAGAGTCTCAGTGGCTGGAATCTTGAAATTCCTGCTTAACCCACGCAATGACTTTATTGTTTCATACTTCCCTGACTTATCAGCATAGTCTTTAAAGGTAGATTCTACAAAGTCTTCCATGAATAACCACGAGTAGCCAGCAACTTCTATTGACCGTAGATAATCGCGTATTATAGGTTGATTCATGAAATAGGCAATAGTATCTATGGGCACGCCTATCTTTACAAGGAATAACCAAGTTGATACTACGTTAGGAGTAGCTCCCATCTCCATAATCCAGGGCCCTTTTGATATATCAACATATCCGTCGATGAACTGAGAGATGATGTCAGATATATATTGGCCATCTGCATTCTTTGACATTGACATTACTGCCACATCACCTAACTCTTCTATCTTTACCTTATTATAATCCCTGAACCTCACTATGGCGTCATCCAGCCACATCTTGTCAGTGTCAGAAACCTTGCTTAGCCTTCTTGGATCAATAAAGATGAACTGTCTTTGATTGAGTGAGTGATTAGTTTGGTTCACAGCAGTTATACCAATAGCGTACTTACCTGTAACAAATGCATGCCTTAACCTTGTCATGAACGTCCTGTCAAGCATGTTACCTACATCCTCATAGTCAAAGCTGGACCCAGTAAGCCTCTTTGATATCTTTTTAGACAAGGCCTTAAGTTGGTCAGCAGAGTTCGGCGTGGTTAACCTTTCAAAATTAGCATCATCGGAAGTAAGTTTCTGCATCGACTCTATATACCTGTTCTCTAAAGACTTCCTATACCAACTGTATGCCTTCCTGTCTGCAATCTCGTCCTGCAAATCCTCATTAGTGAGATCCTCATACTTCTTATTGAGTCTCTCTATCCTTTGCATGAATATATCCTCAATGACCCTTACGGGTAACTCACCATCTATCAAATCATCCTCAAACCACTCCTTGAATATAGGAAGCCATTTCTCATAAGTCTTACTGGTTGCTCTACCGATGGTCATATCGCCAAACAGCTTCAGTTGTTCATCCTGTTTAAGAATCTTCATCATTACTTCAACTGCCTCTTCATCGACCTTGACTACATCCTTGTAGAATTCTTTCATCTTGGCCAATGCATCATTACCCACACCGAAATAAGGGATAAGTCTTATATCACCCTTCTTATCCTTGAATATATTCTTAAGGTAGATGGTGAGTTTGTCTATGTCAAAGTCAGAACCAGTCTTCTGTACTATCGCAGAAGGAACAACTACTGAATCCCCAAATTCCTTAGGAAGAAATCTCTCTACAACGAATGACTCAATGGAGTTCTGCTTCTGGGTGGGAATACGATAGGCTACTCCAGACAATATCTTTTGACCTTCTTTTGTATTATTCAGGTAGTCAAGTAATTCCTTGTCCGAGAGATTGCTATCGAACCACCTCGCTATCATTATTCCACAGACATTCTTACCATCTTTCTTATAGAAGCTAAGAGTATCAGAGACATAACCTTTCTTGCCATTTATTTCAACTTCCTTAGCCTTCACTTCTTCCAACGCACTAGATGGAACCTGTACCTTCATCGCTCCGTTTATCTTCTGAGACATTATCTCCTTGTCGGCAATAGAGTAGATGATATTCCTTATCTGCTGATATGCAGGAGTAGCTTCAAGTACGCTCTTGCCATCAATGAATGCCTTCAGTGCATCAATTATGTTATCGCTTACCTCTCTCTTGAGTATCTCGGCCATAAGAGTATTGTGAGCTAATGATCTATCTGCAATGCTGAATTCTTTTTGTCGCTTTTCTCTATTATATGTCTCCGTTATGCCTAGTCTCTTGAGTGTGTTATAATAACCTATCGTAATGAGTCCTTCGAGTAACTTTTGATTCTCCATTATTTCAGCATACAATGGAGAATCTTCCTTCCTTTTATCTTCAGACAATTTTGTCCATGCCTTGAATCTTTCTTCAAAAGTTCCAGTGGGATCAAAATCAATAGGCACACCAGCTTCAAGAAGGTCCATCGTAATAAGCTTCGTAATCTGAGTACCTCTTGTTACATCATATATGTCCTTTGACGGAACCTCAGACTGAATACTCATTATAGAGAAAGGAACATTGACTATTGACTCATTTGTATAAGGCAGGGTATTGAAATTGCCATCTCCATCGTAGAAAGCTTGGGGAGAAGCTGCACCAACCTTCCTGCTATTCTCAAACACCACATAGTCTATCTTCTCATTGATCATCTTCTGATAAAGCTTCACCATATTCGACGTCTTCTGATCTCCTGCTCTGTTTATGGCATCAGCAAGCCTCCTTGACATCGGATAGAGAGCATACTTGTCAAGGACAATCTTATTATATGCTACATCGGATACCTGAGTCCCTGATACTATAGGTTTAATATTAACGTATGCACTCTGTACGTGAGGATTACTTTCTTCATACTTGAGAAGTTCTTCTTCGGTAGCTCCTTCTTCCACAAGCTGTTCATAACCCATGTCATGTATATACTGCAACTCTTCCCGAGTCCCCCAATTTCCAGCCCTTATTCTGAAATGCCTATAGGCAGGAAAAGTTATAATTCCTGCACCATCGGTCTCCTTCCAATCAGTCATGTAATCTTCAAGTTCAGTAGATATCCCCTGTATATCTTTATAAGTTGTTGTCCTAAAGTGATCACGGGTGAAGTCTGTCCAACCTATACCGTTCTTAACAAAGCCCTCATTCCATATTCTATTCATAAGAGCATTCATTCTCCTCGAATTACCTACAATAGACTGTCTTGGAGAGAGGAAGTTTTTGATCCTCTTTAGTTCATCTGCATACTGGTATGGATCTGAGTACAACAGTTTATGAAGCTCTATATTGGCTATCATGTAGTTCACATTAAGATAGGTAAGCTTCTTATTAAGTTCGTTGTCTGAAGTACTGTCTTCAATATCTACATTATCGAACGTATAATCATTGTTATCATTCATACGTAGTATGCCGTACTTTGTAAGGAACTCTTTCAATACATGGTTCTGATCACTTATATACTTTGATACAGCCCTGTTTATTTTGAATTCATTGTTCTTATATACTTCCTCACTCGTCGCACTTTTATCACTGAGTACTTCCGAATGAAGTTTGTCTCCAAGTATGGCCTTGAAAAATCTCATCTCCTTGGAATTTCTCCTCCTGCCGTCAGAGAATTTGGCCATCGAATTCTCTCTTAATTCATTTTCCCTGACTAAGTCAAGCTCTGAAATAAAGTAGTTCTTGAATATGAGATTTACAGTAGCATTGCTCTCTCGTATATTCTTGAGACTGACAGCTTCTCCCATATATATGGCATGCTCCATAGAAGCATCTCCAGGAACCAGATTTAAGTAATAACCTTTCAGGTTAATATTCAGTTCCTGTATCATTCTTTCCTTCTGAGTCAGCTTGGCAGACTCTCTCCTTCTGCCTCTGGCTATGTTATCTATCCCACTTATATATGCTACAGACAATAGCTTCTTCGCTTCATCATTATTCATTCTGCTTCCATCCCTCGCAAACATCCTCTTTATAATGTCAGAGCCTTTCGCAAATGAATCTGTCCACAAGTAACTATAATGAGTACCCATAAGAGTTTTCTCAGAGAACTTATCAAGTTGACTGATAAAGTGATATAGGTCACTGGCAGGATTAGTACCTATAAAACCTTGAGTACGTTCATTATTTACATTGAAGAAGGTGGTGTCAAATTCAGGATTATTTATACTAGCTTGTATATAGGCGAGATCCAAAAGACGGTTATTCATCTTAAGTACCTTTCCTGATATTGTAACCAGCTGATCACTATCATATATACTCTTTCTTATCCCAGCAACCGCCTCCTTGAACATTGTCATTTTATCATATGGAAGGGCAGTTACTTGTTTCTGATTGAAAACTATTCCTATATCGGAGAGAAATTTTATCATTGCAGGTATACTGTCAAGCTTAGTAGCACTTATAGCTGATTTGTTTCCGCTATATACTTTCTTCTTGCTGTCATACTTAAAGTACTTGCTCTTATTTTTAGCAGCAAGTACCATCTTAGCTACGTAGTCATCCCTAAGTTGTGCAGCAAATGTTGAGAGATGAGTATCGCCGACGCTTATCTCACCATTGTCAAATATAGTTATAGTCTTTACCTCAGGGTTACTCTTCTTCATAAGAGTATAGAAAGAGGCAAGTAACCTCTGACTATGTTTATTCCTTATATGAGAGAGGTCCACATTATTCACATTCACTTCGTATGACCAATCTCTCTTGACAATTCTTTTATATAACCCCCGATAATTAGGGTCATTCTTTGCCATCTCTCTCAACTTCACCACCATATCTTCTACGCTAGTAGCATTATGAAGATTTCTGAGAAGAGATGCCCATACCTTGCTAAGAGGTATAAGAACAGGGCCTCCTACACTGGATACTTTTCTGACGCCACTTGAATCAAGTTCAGGAATAGTTGATAACATCATCTTGATAGCTGAAGAAGCCTTCTTTAAATGATCTATCTTGGTTGCATCAATGAAGTCGCTCTCACGAATTTTATTCTCATCCTTTATCTGTATCTCATCATTCTCATCAAACTCTATATCGTACTGTCTGAGAAGTTCCTGATGCCATCTGACAATATTCTCCCACTCAAGAACAACCTTTTCCATAAATTCCTCACGTTGTTCTTGTTCCATGCCTTTAGTCCCAGCCGCAACCCTCTTTAACAGATATTCATACAGTTCAACCTTATTCTTTTCTATATGCTTCTGTAAGTTAAACAGGTTCTCATCTTTTTCTATAAGATCAAAGATGGTGTAATAAGTCATGCTCTGCAATATATCATTCACATTCTTATCCGACAGGTCAGTGATTTTCTCTCTCAACTCGTCTTCAGAAGAAGCAAATGCATCATCTATGTCGATGATCCCAGCTTTACCAAACGAAAGGTTGGAAGCATACGGTATGTTATTCTTGTAAAACCCTGTATTTATATTGTTGAACATCTCTTCCACCTTGGATGCATGCTCTCCGAAGAAAAACTTCCTAATGATGTTAACAAGGTCTGAAAAGAGTTTCAGTATAAAAGGCCTTCCTGTATCAGGCTTAGGAGGTATCTTCTTATACTGTACATAGTCACGGAACTCCTCTGCAAGCTGTTCCTTTATCTGTTGAGAAGTAGCTTCGCTATATCGTACAGTATTACCGGTAGACCTGTCCGTAAACATTCCTCTTCTCCGTTTGAACTCGTCAATAATGGCCTGTTGTTCCTCAGGAGAAGCCATACTCTTCCACACACACTCAAATACCTCATGATATATGGTGCCAACTTCAGCGTTCTCATAAACATATATGGCAACATCCTTAAACATACCCCACGCTTGCTTGCCGTTGGTAGTACGTATGATATTCTTTACCCTGTATACAGGTACGTTGGGGAAGTTAGTTTTTAACCAGCTTTCTATTTTTGGCCAGGATTCCTTCTCAAATTTCTTTTCCTGTTCCTCAATTCTTATTCTGTATTCTTCCTTATTGTTATCTTCCAGCCCCTTTACTTCATCGAGTAAAGTACGCACAAATCCCCTTACCTCACTAGATTTTCTCTTGAGATCACCAACCTTAAATCCCCTCTTCTCTTTTGCTGGAGTTTCTTCCTCAGGTTCTACTTCTTCTGCTTCAACTTCTTCAACTTCTGCTTCAACTTCTGCTTCAACTTCTGCTTCAACTTCTTCTGCTTCAATTTCTTCTGCTTCAATTTCTTCTGCTTCTTCTTCTCCAGCTTCTTCAATTAACTTTCTCTTGAGATCAGCAATACTATATCCTTTTGCTCCTCTGGCTACTCCAGGTTTAGTTCCTTTCATCTTGTCAAATATCTTATCTGCCAAGTCTTCAAGTACCGCCTTGACGTCACCCTTAGGTAATATCATTATTTTGCCATCCTCGTTAAGCGTATAGTATATTTCATTCTCATTTCCTTCTTCATCTTCAACAATATATACGTACTCTTCGCCAACTTCAGGAGTCTTAGCTTCTTCAGACTCTGCATAAGCTACTACAACCGCCTTTAAATTTTGCTTAGCTTTAGCTATGGCCTCATTTTTAAGCGTTTCATCATCGACAGTTTTTTTCTTCTTCGTTTCTTCAGGAGCAGGTTTCTCCTTCTCCTTTTTCTTAGATGGCTTGCCTGCTACTATCTTTTTCTCAGGACCATTCAATACCACCTCACCACTATTGTCCTCAGTAATGAAGTAGATAGCGTTCCTATTCGTAGAGTCTTCATTCACAAGAGGCTTCATCACCGTGGTAAGAGGAACATTACCTATGGCCTTACCATTTTCAGGGTCATTTTCATCCTCAGCTATAAACTTATTGGAAAGAAGGAAGGCCTGATAGTTAATCCATCTTCTACTTTCTATATTACCAAGATCGTCAACGGAAAGGAACTCAGTATAAGGTTCATTAAGATCCTCTATCTTGTTCTTTTTTACGTTGATGTACATGTTCTCAAGAATGCCTATGATGATATCTCTGTTCTTATCTAAATCTTTTGGAGTAAATGGAAAAGTCTCACCTTTACCTGACATCTCAAGTACAAACTTCCCATTCTCATCAACTTTCCAGAATACACTACTGTATCCAGGTTGATTTACAGGATGTCCCCAGTATACAACTGATTCAAGCCACTGTACGAGAGGAAGATTCCGCTCGTTTATTTTCTTTGTCTTCTTATCAATAAATCCTATGTCAGGGTCCACCATATTTTTTGCAATAAGGTGGATGACATTAAATATTGTCTCAGCTTCCTTTCTTGTATGTTTCCTGCTCTGGAGGGGCACATCACCGCTGGGAGTCCTGAAGAAAGGAACACCCATCTTACTTCTATACGAAGTAGTACCATTGGTTACAACTTCCCCTGTATCAAGAGTAGGTACATATATAAGGGTTTCCTTATCGAAGTCAAACTCAGTAGCAAGTCCTGCATCCTCTACGGAAGTCCTCGTTTTATAGTCTATTTGATTTCTTCCTTTCTCATTCTTTACAGGTTTACCATCCTCTCCCATGACATAGGAATAATCAGGAAACCCGAATGATACGCTTACTTTAGTATATGAAGCAGAAAGATCCTCTTTAGTCTCCTGATTCTTACTTTTCTCTATTGTTTCTTTTCTGAATTTGGCATAATATTCTAAGATAGAGGTCTTGTCAGCATCACTTGTAGATGACCTGAACATGCTTCCTTCTCCAAATTCCTTAGACCATCTTAATTCCTTCCTAGGAAATACCTGATATATCACTCCATCCAAAGGATTACCTTCCAAAGGTTCTCCATTCTCATTAATCAGGACAGCTTCTTCTCCACTAACATCAACCATCACCAATGCTATTATATCGTTCTTGTCGATATCTACATCAGGATTCTCTTGCTTAGCGTCATCCACAATAAAGTCCATAAGACCGTCTAGTCCCAGAAGCTTCTCATTCTGTGAAGTTATATACACTCCACGTATGTCGTCCTTGTTCTCAAACTTGTTGAAGTTGAAACCAAACTTGTTAGCTCTTATCTGATGAGGCTTACTCATCCTGGTGATGCCCATTGTAGCTCTCCATATGATATTGTCAGCCTTTTTTGCATCAGGTTCAAAATCATCGCTATCATCATGTTCCCTAGTGGGCACAGATGTCTTGTCTGCTGTACCAAGGGCAGCTTCTATTAACTTCTTGTCATTCTCTATTTTCTTTTCCTCTATTCCTGACTCTACATAGTCTTGATAAGCCTTCTGAAACTTATCCAGGATGATTTGCTTAGCTATCAACTCCTTGCGAGCTCTTTCATACTCCTGTTCCAATGATGTCACCTCTGAAAGAAGCTTATTAAGCTTTTCTTGATTCGGAGTTATCTCAAAGTCCTCAGTTACAGCAATAAGCTGTTCCAAATCATTCAGATTTTTAGCGTAATCGGGCTTTTTCTTTAAGAAGTTAGGATTGGCTTTAATAAAATCTACCCATTCCTGACCCATTCTTGCTGGAACTTTTGGATACTTACTCTTAAACTCATTGACAAAATCAACAAGTAGGTTTATTGCCTTTTCAATAGCAGAGGATATTGAATTAACCAACCTACCTAATGTATCTATCTGAGCTGCTGTATTCTCCATTCCCTCTTTTATCAGCTCAATCTCATAGCCAAGTTCATAGACAATATCTTTTGTTGGAATATCAAGTTGTGCAATGTTCGATTGTGCATCTTCCAGATAAGCCAGAGCAATATCCAACTCATTGCTTTCTATTTCCAGCTCCTGTATTTCTGATTCTATTTCTTCTTTAGCCTTGTTAAGACGCTTCACTGCATCCATAGCCTTCTTAATTGAAGGCTTGAAAAATAGAGTGCCCTTCTTGGTAACTGTTACAGGTTCTTTCGACTTCTCAATCTTTTTATTGAGTTCGTCAATATCATCTAATATATCTTGTATGTTCTTTCTATGATTCTCGATTAACTTATTGGTCTTTTCCTTTCTTTCCTTAAGTTCATTATACAAATCAGTTACTACTTGTTTCCTTCCTTCATTGGTATTCAGCTTATATATGATTGCCTTCTCAGGAGTCTTCTTTAATTCTTTCTGTCTCTCTATCCATCCTTTTTCATCTGCCGTCAGTTTTTTTCCAGTAGTAAACCTGCCTTCTAAGTATTGTCCCTTCGGTTCAAAGTCTTCAATATCTATAGGAAATCTCTTTGTATAACCTTTACCCTTTGTACCTTTCCTGTATGTGAAATAGAGCTGATTCTTAGCTGAATCATACTCCAGTCTTCCCTTCTGTCTCTTCCCTCCCTTCAGTTTCTGCCATATGACAGTATTCCAGTTGGTCATGAAGAACTGTGCAGTAGGGTTATTCCTAACAGTTGAAACCTTTCCGAGCTTGTAGTCCTCAAGCAACTCAGCATCTATCTCCCTTACTCCTTTAGTATCCTGTATGGTAACCTTCTTACCGTCTTCACTAACAGACAATATCTTCAGCCTTGGGGCCCTGTATACCTCATTACCATATTTATCATGTTCAACTACTTTCCCAAGGAAATATTCCGTTCCCACTTCTATGTCCTTCTCACCAGTGGCAGTCTTTATTTTTACAGTCTTTACTTCAGGTTCTCTTTGTTCTTCAGGTACATCTTGTATACTGATTTCATGGTATTTATGAGGGTTCTCCTTCATGTCAGCATATTCTTCCATGAACTTCTTCCTCCTAAGTGTTATTTCACCCAGACTGTCGAGAGCTTCTCCAAGATCATCCTTATCAAGAGTATTCATCGACTTTATCTTAGAGGAAGCTTCGTTGAATTTTTCAACATTACCCTCTACCAAGTCTTGCATTATAGTAGCTACATCAACATTTGCAGGTGAGAGCTTGCTAGACAGTATACCCAGCCTTCTGTCATAGTCTGCAATCTTAGTAGTGGCATACACCATCTTATCAATTACATCATCAGAATACTTCCTTTTCTTATCAGGAGTGAGCTGTCCGGCATACCTTATATTAAGAGACTCATACATCACCTTCATGTTCTCAGCACTCTCCCTGAACATGTTTAGTCTCTCTATGAAATTCTCTCTTGTATCGGTGGGAGAAGCCTTGCCTTCTTCCTGCAATTGTCTGAATCCATCATCTGTCATTGCCATAGCTGTATAGTCACCTATGTCTGACATTACAAGGTCGAATCTACCATACTTTACTCGTGGCATAAGATAGTTTATCATATAATCCTTCTCAAGATCATCTGCGTCCACTATGTTTCCATCAACTACAGCCTGATCCCTTTGAGCCTGTATATATGCTCCTCTCTTTACAGCATCGTATGTTTCACTTGTAAACTTGGAAAGCCTGTTCTCATTGAATTCCCGTATTGCCCTATTTGTATCTGCCTTCTTCCTTTGACCTTCCATGAATCTTCCAGGTCCCATCATCATAGCTCCGGATAAGCCACCTATAAGTATGTTCTCCATACCTTCGTTGGTTCCTAGAGTCTCAGTGACACCTTCTATAAGACTATCAAGAAAATCATTTGGCAGATCATTGTATTTCTTATCGAAATAATGCTGCGTACCTATAGTTATTGCATACTGAGCACCTTCCTCAAATCCTTCAGATGCTGAGAAGGTATATGTAAGAGCTCCCCCAGGTTTGAAATTCTTGCCGAAATTAAGAAGCCATCCCCCTCTCTTGGGCTTAACTACATATTCACCTGCCTTCTCAATGATGTCGTCAGTCTCTCTTATCACACCATTAGCAAGAGTCTTATCAAGAGCATAGTTTGAACCCAGTATTCTAGGAAGCTGTATGGAAGCTGTAGTGAAGAGTACGGCAGCATTACCTATATATGAAGCTTTAGCAATTCCTTCAGAGGCTTTATTGATTGCTTCGAGCGCTTCTCCAGTTGGAGGTTGTCCTCCGTGTGTAAGTTTGTATTCTTCTATCTTCTGATTCCTATAGTCATTCATATTATGATAGGACTCAAAAGCTGATTCTCCCTGTATGGAAATCAGGTTGACAAGATTTCTCTGAGTACTATTGAGAAGGTTATATTGATTGAGGAACTTCTTTCCAAGCTCAGTAATCCCTGTATACATCCTTGCTGCACCTTCAGCACCTTTAGCTCCCATTAAAGCAGTCTCCTGAGCAGCGAGCGTTTCAGCTGCTCTTCCCGCTGAGAATAGTTTTCCTGATTCCTTTATCAATTTGAGAGACTTTGCGACAATTCCAGCATAAGCATTGGCTGCTCCAAGAATGCCAGCTGTGGCTAACGCTGATAATGCCATACCAGCGGAAAATCCCAGGTTGGTAATTATTCCGTCCCAAAAGAAATTGGCACTGAACAATTTCTTCGGAGAATACCATGCAGCATCTTTATAAGCCTGAGTTTGATAAACGGCATATTTTTCTCTAGCTCTTTCATTGACTTCATCAACCCATCTTGTAGTAGGATTGTCAATAAAGGAGATAGCCTTTCCTGTCTTCTCCATTCCTATCAACCCATCTACCATACCTACTGTCGAGCCTATAAAGGTAGTGCCAGTAAGCACACCAAACTTAATAAGACTTCTTGCAGCCTTTTGTCCAGTACTCTGGATATTGGCAGCCATCTCCTCATAGTCAGTTCCAGGTCTTACAACATCATACCTCTCACCAATGTATGTCTGGGACAAAGGAAGCTGTTCAACCAGTCCTGATTGATTTCTTCTCAATGCCTCCATCCAGGTTTCACCGACAGTTTTGTCAGGAATAACTTCTGAACTATTAGGAAAAGAAGTCTCGGGGTATGTGGGAAGACCTAATGCTACAGAAGGTCTGTTTATAAGATTATCGGCCATTGCTTTCAGTTTCTTTTCTTTCCAATTCGTCTAATGTACGCGTAATAAATGAAGGACTGATTTCACCTTTTATAGTTTTGACAAGCGAACCTAAGGATTCATGCCCGTCAAATGGAACTACTCTGGGAGGCCTTACACCATCCGACATGAATATGTATGGATAATATTTATTTCCCACTTGTTTTACATTTACCCTAGCTTGAAATTGTGACTGATCTGATAAATGAGGAAGGTGTATATTGCTGTAATAGTAGTCAAAATTCCCTATATAGGTAGCCAGATCAGCAGGATCTTGCTCACTTGTCTGACCTTCCTTAACTCTTAGTACATTTCTTAGTGCTGCCACTTCTCTTGGTTCATATATCATCGCTGGATTTATACCAATCCTCATTGCTTCATCATAAGCAAGGGTCATTCCTGCTATTCTTTTGTTAGATTTATCATAGAGCACTATCTCTATCTGAGGATTGCCTGAGGAATCAACAACCACATTAAGACCGAGATTATTTTTAGTTGGATTAGAAGTATCTATCACAAAGTTCTTGAAATCAGGTGATACATTTCCCGTAGCCTGATAAACACCTGTAAGATTAGACAGCACTTGTACTATTGCCTCATCAGTTTTATTATCACCTGTCAGTACATTGGTTGTAAGGTTGGGTTTCACTCCATATACTTCCTGTATAATAGCTGCTTTCTCCACCATTGCGTCTGAACCTAATGATTCATTTACCTTTTGAGTAGCATTATATATAGCTGACCAGTTATTATTTTTTTTACCTGCGCCCCACATAAACCACGACTTGGTAAAATCCCCCCTGGTTATTTCAAGAAAATCAGAATCAACCAGATAAAAATCTTCTACCATCAAGCGTGCAAGATCACCAAGTCCAGCTGAATCAAGTCTGGCGAGTGATTCAAGTGCTTTCTCATGTATAATCTTAACCTCCTTATTGTTGAAAATCTTTCTTATTATACCAGCATTGTTGAGGTTGTCATTTAATACAAGACTTAAATCGTATACTTGTTGAGGACTCAAGTCATAAGTTAATCCTCCTATGTTAATTGTCTGAGCTTTGAGATCGCTGGCGTCAAGTACTGCTTCAGGATTGTCCATCTTTTCTCTTAATTTATCAGCTATATCCTGCTGTACACCTCTTTCGGCATCAAAGTTCAGTTTTGCCTGGAATGCCCTGTCATATGCTTCTTTTATATAAGGTTCAGCTTCATTATAGAAAGTCTTATCTTTTCTGGTCGTTATTTCATTTATCCACTTCATCCTATATTCATCCACAGACAAATTACTTTTCTTTGCTTCCCTCTCAATGAGAGTAGCTTTGGCACCTTCATCAGTCATTCTATCTTCCCTCAGCTTCTTGTAATCATTTGCAAGGGTATTTTTCAGCATTGTCTCCCATATGAGGAAATCAACTTCCTTTGCGAACTCATTTGCAGCGTTCTCATAATTAGTAGCCTGTCCAGCAACTACAAGACTAGGGTCAGTGGACTGATTACTTTGAGTAAATTGACTTGGATCACGAAAAATTCCTCCAGCTTTCATTGCAGCAGCTTTCAGATCATTCTCCATCTTTAGTCTCTCCATCTCCATCTGGTCTGTATGTATCTGCCACCTCATTCTTATGTCCGTATTATGCCTTGACATAGCATTGGCCTCTTTCTGCATATCGAACATGGCTCTCCATCCAGGATTATCATGCACCGTAGTATCGGTGTCTGTCTGACCGAACATTGATGTATATCTTTTTCTGACGTCATCCTTGTATAAATTTCCCCTGACGGTATCAGGGTCGCTGTCCACAAGTTCAAGATATTTATCATATGCCATAGATGTCCGCAACCTGGCAGTCTGTATCCTTTCTATATTATCACCTACATCCTTGCCAAGACTCTTCTCAATATTAAGAAGATTTATAGCATCGTCATAAGAGGAAAGTATTATATCCTTCTGACTAGTTATCATCTTCTTGAGAGACTCAGAGTCAGCTCCCCTGTATTCATATTGTCCTGATATGCTCAATTGTTGACTGACTCTAGGATCAGAGAATATCTGGTCCAGTGTCTGCTGAACTCTTTCAGGCATCCTACCTGTCTTTTTTATTCTCGTCATAGTAGGAGAAAGAACAAGTTCCTCTTTGCCGTCTTTATTTTTAACTATTAGAGGTTTACCATTTTCATCAAGCTGATATACTTGATCAAACGTCATGTTATCAGGCTTCACAGCATCGAACGTCTCTCTTGCAAACTTCCATACATCGAAATGAGGGATATATTTGCTACTAAAGGGAGTGCCAGCCTGGTCATCATTTAACCATGCGTTGAGTCTTTTATTGAAATTGAACTCATTGCTTGGGTCAAGAGTACCCTCCTCCCTATCCTTCTCTATGCGAGCCATCTCTTTTCTCGCTAATGCTGTGGATGTGACAGCGGTTTGTATGTTCTCATCGGAAGATATTCTTCCAATGTTCCGTCCAATCGAATTGACAAGCTGATAATTGGAGAAGTCACCGGCAGCAACCGTCCTCAAGTTAGTGTCGAGTTCACTTAGCTTTGACTTAAGTAGATTTTTATCCACATCCCTCATTATATCAAGTCCTGCAACCCTATCTATTGCAGACTGTATCTTCTGTATACCTTCATCATAACGTCTCTGCTTCTCAACGCCAACAGCAAGCATTGCCTCTACAGGGAGTTGCTGTACGTAAGGTATGAACTGTGTGGGTTGATCTGTCCAACTTGCCATTGTGTATTATATTAATTTAACAAATATAATTAATAATAAGGATAGTTATAAATTTCTCATGGCTTTTATTATAGCTCCATTCCTGGCAGTAATGCCCTTACTTTCTTTCTCTCTTTCCTCCTTGGTCTTCTTTCTCCAACCTACTACACGTCGTTCTCCTGTAATAGGATCTACTTCAAAACGAGCAACCATATCACGCCTATCACCATATTCATCTTCATCAAAGCCGCTTCCACTATAGTCCCATGCATAATAAGGAGCATTCCAATTCTGTGCCCTGAATCTTGGATCAAATCTGTAGTTGTACAGGTTTTCGTATGCTGCAAGAGTACGATTGTTCAACTGATTCTTCATATACTTGTCGCTAATAGACATCAACGCCTCTCTCCACAATGCTTTTGTCTTGGATTTCGCTGTAGCCTGACGCTCATACTGCTGATCAAGTATTGCAAGATTCTTGAGCTGAGCATCATTCAACATAGCCCTATTCTCTCCATATACCTTATCTCTCATCGCCTGATTCAACCTGAACTCTTCAGCCTGTATCTTATTAAGGGC
>Ga0208040_1001588_pt1 | contig 22047 bp, 20 predicted proteins | sample AD_UKC083_MetaG_FD_184431 | JGI IMG/M metagenome (GOLD analysis project Ga0208040, IMG submission 184431) | Active sludge microbial communities of municipal wastewater-treating anaerobic digesters from USA - AD_UKC083_MetaG (SPAdes) (version 2) | ecosystem: Engineered > Bioreactor > Anaerobic >...
ATTGCCCGCGCCGGTAAATGTTTTGTGCTTCTTCGAATCGATTTCTTTAAGATCATACAGCAGGACATCGACATAAGGCAGCAGTTGGGCAAGAACGCTTTCGGATACCTGTCCGCAGGTATCCAGAGCCGTTGCAATGCCCCTGCCTCTCAATTCTTTCAGGAGGTCTAGGCAGAAATCCTTCTGCATGGTAGGTTCTCCGCCAGACAGTGTGACGCCGCCCGCGGACTGCTCAAAAAAGACTCTATCTTTGACAACTTCGGAGGCAAGATCCGGAACACTCCATTTTTTGCCCAGAAGTTCCACGGCGGTGGTCGGGCATTCCTCCGTACATAAACCGCAGCCTGTGCAAATCGAGCGGTTGATGCTGATGCCTTCGGGGATTTGCTCCAGCGCCTTTTCAGGACAGGCGTCCACACAGATGCCGCAGCCGATGCACCTGTTTTGTATCCACTGAATCTGAGGTTTGACGCTGATGCTTTCCGGGTTGTGGCACCAACTGCAGGCAAGCGGACATCCCTTGAAGAAGATGGACGTTCGAATGCCGGGTCCGTCTTCCGTGGACATGCGGATGATTTCCAGGATGGTCCCTTTTGGCGTATTTGGGTGTGTCATCTGTAAAAGCCTTAAAATTTATTGTGACTGACGCGTTCAATCACTTCATTTTGCAGTTCTCTGCCCACGGTGGTAAAGTAGGCATTGTAGCCGGTAATGCGCACTAAAAGATGCCGGTAATCCTGCGGATGCGCCTGTGCGTCTTTGAGCATGCCGGGGTCCAGCATGTTGATCTGAAGTGCTGTCCCGCCGTTGTGTGCATATCCTTTCAGAAACGCCTTGAACTTTTCCTTGTGCGTCGGGTCGCGAAGAATGGATGGATTGAAGGTAATGGTATGGCTGGCTCCGTTCGGAAGATCATTGAAATAGTCCTGCCAGTCCCCCTGGCCGTTTAGCGCTTTACCGCCCAAGACTTTCCCCACCGAGTTGGCGTTTGACGTCGGGCCTTTGATGTCTGCTCCGTTTGACGGACAGATGGCGTTGGATAAAAACTGCCCTTTTGTTCTTCCGTCGGCGCTGGCCGCCATAACGTAGCCGTCGCCCGCCCAGTAGTTCCAGCTCAGCATGCCGGGCCGGAACCGGCGGCCCGTGGATTTTGTCGTATGCTTCCAGGTTTCATCGCACCACATCTGCATGACCCTTCGGGCCAGTCCGTCTGCTTCATCGTCATCACAGCCATATTTGGGGGCACGGTTTTTAGCCATGGCCTGAAGAATTTCAAAACCGTTCCAGTTGGCCGCGAGAGCATTAGTCAATTCCTGCATGGTGCAGGTTTTTTTGTCGAAAACCAGATATTTGACGGCCAGCAATGAATCCACGGTGGTTGCGTATGTGACGGCTTCCAGCGTGGTAAAACTGATCTCGGCCCCTCCCTGCGTGATGTCCTTTGCTTTTTCCGCGCAGCCTTTGACCAGGCAGGAAAGATAGGGAGTGGGAAAAAAGCGGGCGCGGATGGATTCGGATATTTCGTAGAGATCGACGCATTTTTGAATGATGTACCGGGTCTGGATTTCGTAGGCCCGCCAGAAGTCTTCCCAGGTTTTAAAGGATGATGCGTCCGGCGTGCGGGGACCGTCCTGTCTTACGGGTTCAGTTTTTCCCGTCATGGGATCGGTAAACGGCAGAAGGTCTTTGCCGCCGGTCAGCGTCAGTTCGACAGCTTTGAGCAGATTGATGTTGTTGTCCACGGTGCCGGAGCGGTCATTGCCGACCATTGTGTTTTCCAGACATCCAACAGGCGCGTATTCATGGACATTGTCACGGTTGATTAGATTGGTGAGGCCGGCCTTCCGGGCTTCCAGCATCATGCCCGCCATGGAGCGCTCATCAAAGTTGAGTAAAAATGGCGCGCCCTGGCTGGATTCAATCATGTCCACGATTTTGTCCAGCAGAGAGTCGGGGCTTTTTTGGTGCAGGCGCACGTTGGGTTTGGGCTCCAGGATAGGCGACATTTCGTCGATCACTTCCAGAATGACGTAAGTCAGATCGTTGGTCATGTCAAGTCCCTTTGCCCCCAGGCCGGACAGGGTGATCAGCTGTCCGAACCCGGCAGTGATTCCCTGGTTGCCGTTGCGGATCATGGCATCGTATGCCGTGTTGGCGTGAATCCAGAAGCATTTCAGGATTTCCTTGGCCCATTCCCGGTCCATGCCGTCGCGGATGGATCTTTCATAGTAGGGGTACAGATACTGGTCCACCCGGCCGAAGGAAACGCCCGCACCGGGATAATTTTCGTCCGTCATGACCAGCATGTGGTTGATCCAGAGTGCCTGTACGGCCTCCCAGAAGGTTGTTGCCGGTTCCCAGGGAACGCGACTCAGGTTCGCCGCCATGGTTCGCAGCTCTGCTCTGCGCTGCGGGTCCGGCTCGCTCTGCGCAAGGGTTTCGCACAATGTTTTGTATTTTAGAGCCAGATCGCGCGCCATGGTTGATGCGGTGATCATGGCTCTGAGTTGGGCCCCCTTTGGGCCGGTGCGTTCATTTTTATCCAGTGCGTTGTAGAAAGACATCAGTTCCGCATGAATGCCCTTCCAGCCGAGTTTCAGCGTTCGCTCATGTCCGGGAATCAGATGGCCGCTTGTGGCACCGGCATTTCCGTATCCGTGGTCATGAAACCATTTCATCTTTGCTCTTGCGCCATTCTTGGCTTTTACAAGTTTCTCCCAAGTCTTGCTTTCCTCTTCGGTAAAGCACATGGAGGTCTGGACATTGAAACGGGCACCAGCCAGCAGGTCGCCGGGCAGGATTTCCTGGGGCACGTAGTTTACGATCACTTCCCGCACAAACCACGCGCGCCTTTCCAAGAGCGGCCATCGCCAGAAGTCCGGATGAAGCTCGACGGGTCGCGCGGCCTGACGGTAAGAAGCTCCCAGCGTGCCCAGCAGCGTGTAGGTTTCCGGCACGATATAGAAAGTCATTTCATTGTAGATGATATCCCAGGGAGTGCCGGTGGTCCAGCAGGTGAATTCATTGTTCCATGCCCGTTCGTTACCCTGGAAGTAATAATTCCGAAGCCAGCGGATACGGCTGGATAATTCCGCGGGTTCTTTGAGTTTATGCGAGGACGATAAAACGGTTTCCATGCAGACCTCCTTTGAAACAAGATGAAGCAAACATCGTTACATATCCCGATCAATCATTGCGCGGAGATGCGTTTCTCCGTGACGCAGCAGCTCCTTCATAACGGATGCCGCTTTTTTCCCGTCCCCTGATTCAATCGCTCTGGCCGTGTTACGGTGATATTTGTGGACAGCAGCGGTAACCCGTGGATCATGAAAAAACTGGCTGGAAAGATTTGTGTAAACCGGCCGGAACGAATTTAGCAAAAGCGGATAAACCACGTTGCCCGACGCCATGGCGATGAGAAGGTGAAATTCAAAATCCAGGCTTGTAATTTTTTGAATCTCCCGGCTGCCGGCGTCTTCTTCATTATGGATAATTTCGTAAAGTTCGCGAATCTGTTCTTCCGTTCGGTTTTGGGCCGCAAGTCTGGCGAACACCGGTTCCAGATGCATCCTCATTTCCAGCAGGCTCTCCAGAAGTTCAGGTTCCAGTTTGCCTTTTTGATACTGGATCAGGGATGCCAGCAGGGAAATGGACCCCTCCTTCCGGTAATCATTAACGGTGGCACCAATGCGTGGTTTGAGTGAAACCAGTCCTCGTGACGCGAGTTCAACAAGGCCTTCATGCACCACCGGGCGGCTTACGCTCAGCTGCAGAGCCAGCTCACGTTCCGATGGAAGCTTCTGCCCTATTTTTATTTTTCCAGAAAGGATCAGTTCTTCAAACCGAAGAACAAACACATCTTTGAGGCTGTCGGCCCGGAGGGGCTCTGTCAGTTGTTCAAGCATTCTGGCTCCTTTTGCCCATGTGGCTGGTGGTATTACCAGATGCAGAATAAGCGTTTGCCGGGTCTTTGTCAAGATGAAAATATGCTATTGAAAATATGCTAAGTCAATAAGCGTCTGTTAAACTGGGGTAGGTTGAGAGCAACTTCTTTTATTCCTTCAATCCCCACACCGATGTCATGAGCCATTCAGGAGTTTGTTTATGATTTTATCGGACAGGTCATGAAGATCATCATAGGTTGCATAGGCAGTCCTTGCACCAATTACCAGGCTACAATTACTTTTTCCGTTTGCAATAAAATCAGATATCCCCACAAATAAAGGTGGCAATCCAGGGCCGGTCATTGAATTGAGGGCATACCAAGACTCACCAATAAAACCACCACCCGAGACTGCTTCGGGAGTTAACTTCCCGAGGTGTGTCACAACCCCCGAATAATCGCACTGTTCTTTCCTGTCGTTCTCCGCATCGTTATTAAGCAGAGCCTGATTGATCATTTTTGGAGGAAGATACTTCATCAATTTCATCATGAAGGGAAGATAACATCTGAGCCCCTCCCCATTGTCAAGACAGAAAACATGATGGTTTAAGGTGCATTCGACATGTCTGCACGGTTAAAGGTTAATTCTTCTTCCGGATGAGGTCATCACCGGGAACTGGCGTTATCCACAGCCATCTCGGAGCAGCCCTTCCGCGGAGCGTGGCGGAGAGAGGGCTGTGGGTAACGACGCCATTGCCGGTTGTTTGTTAAAATGCCAGGGCCACTTTTGGTTCATAGCATCCGGGTTGTTCTTTGAAATAAACTTCATAAGGGGTCCGATAACCCAGAGACTCGTGGAGCCGCTCGTTGTTGTAAAGCCGGAAGTATCGCTCCAGGTGACATCTGGCATCGGGAACCGTTGTGTATTGATGAAGGTAAACTTCCTCGTATTTGACGCTACGCCAGAGACGCTCAACGAAAATGTTGTCGAAGGCCCGGCCACGGCCGTCCATGCTGATTCTGATATTTTTGTCTTCCAATAGGCCGATAAACGCCGTACTGGTAAATTGAACCCCCTGATCGGTATTCATGATCTCCGGCTGTGAAAATTGAAGCGCCCGTTTCATGGCGTCGATGCAGAAGCCGGTATTCAGGGTAATGGAAATCTCCCAGGACAGGACATAACGGCTGTACCAGTCCATGATGGCCACCAGGTAAATGAATCCCTGCTGCATGCGGATGTACGTTATGTCGGAGGCCCAAACCTGATCCGGATGATCAATGACCATATTTTTGAGCAAGTACGGATATTTCTTGTGTTCCGGACTGGCTTTGCTCAAGTTCGGTTTCGGGCAGATCGCTTCCAGTCCCATGAGCCGCATCAGTCGACGGACCCGCTTCTGATTCACGGTATGTCCCTGGCGGTGCAGCCAGGCCGTCATCTTGGCCACCCCATAAAAAGGCATTTTAGTGTATTGCTCGTCTATCAGGTTCATCAATTGCCGGTTATAGCGGTCATCCTTCCCCGAAACGTAGTAATACGAGGATCGCGAAAGGTTCAGCAGCTCACACTGACGGGCAACGGAAATCTTATTGTGGTTAGGGTCAATCATCGCTTTTTTCTGTTTAACTGAAGCTGTTGGGACTTTTTTTTAACCCATTCCAGTTCCACCTTGAGCTGGCCGATCTGGCGATACAGTTCCGACGTCATCTCTTCCCCTTCGTTTTCCTGTTTCTGGCGGCGGTCGGAAAATACGTCAGGCAGTTCGTCCAACAATCGTTGCCTCCACTGGCGGATCTGGTTGGGATGGACGCCATATTCACTCGAAAGCTGCGCCATGGTTTTCTCCCCTTTCACGGCTTCGAGGGCGACTCTGGCTTTAAAAGCTCCATCGTGACTTCTTCGCATGCTTTTGACCATCTTTTTACTCCTTCTCGCTGATGGCAGACTAGCATGCACCTTATTCACCTGTCCAGTTTTTGGGGAGTATTATACTTCTCCGTTGATGGCTTTTGTTCCAAAAACCGTAGATATACTTCTTTTTCACTGTCTGTTTTGTTGACATTAAGGAAAATGTTTCCCGTCAGGTTACCTGTTGAACACACGCCATTCATCCGGCGTCGAAGATCTACGGGAATCATTAACCTCACATTACCTTCCTTATGGCTCATGGTTTCAACCGCAACGATCTTGGAAAGCTTCGGAATGATTCCTGATATAGTGCGGGGAATTATTCTTCGTACCCATATCCCCCCCTGTTCATCTGTTCGCTTTTTCGAAAAAGGCAAAACACATTTCGACCTCATGTTGTCTTTCAAAGAAACTTTAAATCTGGTTGCAATATCTACATCTGTGATGGCTACGGTTGATCCTGGTGGTTGAGCTGGTCTGGCAAAAGTGGACAGTGACATAAGTGGAAAAAGCTGCTCAATAATGCAATAAGAAGAAAGACGAGGAGGCATTATATGAGCAAGAGACCAAGACGGAATCACGCCCCGGCATTCAAGGCAAAAGTTGCCTTGGAAGCATTGAAAGGGAACCAGACCATCGTTGAACTATCCCAGCGGTTCCAAGTTCATCCAAACCAGATCACAGAGTGGAAAAAGCAGCTTTTAGAAAACGCTGCAGAGGTATTCAACAAAGACATGAAGGCGGAACGGGGGCCCAATGTAAAAGATCTTCACGCCAAAATCGGCCAGTTATCGATGGAAAACGATTTTTTATCCGTCGCGCTCGGTCGCATAGACGGTGCGAGCGCCAAGCGATGATTGATAAAGAGGACAAAGTGCCCGTAACACGACAATGCGAGCTTTTGGATTTGAACCGGTCCGGTGTCTACTATAAAGCTGTTCCTTTGAGAGTGGCTGAAGTCGAACTGATGCGGCAGATCGACGAGATTCACCTTCTGTATCCGTTTTACGGGAGCCGTAACATTCGCAATGAGCTATGGTCAAGGGGCTACAAGGTAGGCCGTGACAAAGTACGTCGCCTGATGCGACGGATGGGAATCGAAGCTCTGTATGTAAAGCCAAAGCTTTCGTGGATGAATCCAAAACATGCGAAATATCCTTATCTTTTACGGGATCTTCAAATTAGCCGGGCCAATCAGGTCTGGTGTGCGGACATTACCTACCTTCCCATGGCCAGGGGATTTTGTTATCTGGTTGCCATTATGGATTGGTTCAGCCGCAAGGTGCTGGCCTGGAAACTCTCCAATACCTTGGACAGCTCATTTTGTGTAGAAGCCTTGGAAGAAGCCATCGACAACTATGGTTGTCCCGAAATCTTTAACACGGATCAAGGCAGTCAGTTTACAGCGGAAGTCTTTACCGATACGCTGCAATCGAACAACATCGCCATCAGCATGGATGGTAAGGGCCGCTGGATGGACAATGTTTTTATTGAACGGCTTTGGAAAAGTGTGAAGTATGAAGACGTCTATCTCAAATCTTATGGTTCAATGACGGAAGCGCGAAGAGGGCTTTTTCAGTACTTCAAATTCTACAATGAAAAAAGGTGGCATCAAAACTTTGACAGGAAGACGCCAAATGTGGTTTACTTCGACTCCCTGACGCAGAAACAGGCTGCGGCATGAACATCAACCCAGAGCAGCTTTACACTTATAAATCCCTGTTCTCTGTCCGAAGGGTCCAGACCACCTCACTTTCGTCATATTGAAATATCCTCCTTTGAATTTGATAGAAGCTAACTTTATGTTTAACTGGGTAAGCATTTATAATGTATATGATATCTCCTCGCTATGGGTTGAGTGGTTTGATTCCACCCTATCCATAGATTCGAAGAGTCATTAACCCGCAATTATAAAAGACGCATTAAATCGTCTTTATGAAGGGTGGAATTCGCAATCTTTGCGCTAGATTGTTGTAAATACGATACATTCAAAGATGAACTTGAGTTCATCATTTCCATGATCTCCATCATGGACAGTGTCGTCACGTCCTTATTATTTAGGGAAACCAATTCATCACCGATAGATAATCCGGCATTGTCGGCGACACTTCCCTTCCAGATACCCGTAACAATAGTTTTCCCTTTTTCCTTGGAACACCGGAATCCGAAGGATAAATATTTGCTTTCTGGTTTGAGCTCAGGAAAAGGTTTAAAGTATGCAACGGAATTCGGGTAATCAATAACAATCCGGAAATTCTTTAAATACGCATACCCTAACGTCATCAAATTATCAGATGCATTTGTAGTCACGGGACTGTTATTAATGGTTAAATTTCCTGCAGAGATTTTTTCCGCTTTGATTAAATAACTTTTACTGATGGTCCCGAACAAGCCACCGCTCATTCCACCGTTCGATTCGATGTATTTACCATCCTTGAAGCCGGTGGTCTTCTGGATAATGGACAGTGGAAGAGATACGGCTTTATCATGTCCGGTATCGATCATACAAACCACGTCTATGCTTCCATCAAGAATACATTTTGTGGTGGGTGCAAACCCCTGCTTCATATTTTGCCAGATCGGTATTGCGATAAAACCATCAAGTGTCTGGTTTCCAGAATTGCCGTGAAAGACCAACTGTGAATTTTGATAATCAAGTTCAACCTTGAAATACCTTAAAAAATTAGAACCAAGAATGCCATCAATCCTGGGAGAATGTTTCTTCAGGTCAATGATTGCAGCGGCACAATCAGACACACGGATTTTCCCGATGCTCATTTTCCCGACACGAACAAGCCGCACTTCTTTCTTGTTGCCAGCGATATCTGTGAACTCATTCACTACAGAGTCAGTGAACGTAAATTTGTCGGCGGTTTGTTTGTCAATAACAGTGATTGCGCCCGTATCAACAAGAAATAATAAGTCTTCGGAAGAATCGTTGATTCTTACTTTGACTGTAAGAAAATGGGCAAGATGATTTGCCTTCACCGATTCGACCTGTGACAATACATCCTGTTCGGCTGAACCACCTCTTATAATGGACACGCTCTTCATTCCGGCGCAACCTGAAACCAGAAGAGCCAAAAGGAAAAACATAATAAGTGTTGATTGAACGCTAATTCGCGACTGCTTGTTGCTTTGTTTGGTATTTTTTTGCATTTATCCTCTTTCCTCTTTTTTATTATTGTATATTATTAAGCTGTTTACCCTTGGCCGCCTAGGTCACCGGATTAACCCTCCAGCGATAAATAGCCAATCTTTAAATCTCTCCGGGTCGAATTCCCCGCCGCTTACGGCGAATAGAATGATACCTTCCGGAGATACCGATATCCCGCTGCTTGCGGCGGGGTTGTTCATTCACTGCGTTTCTCCGAAATGACAAATTATTTTCGCAGGTGGGCACTAGTAAAAATTTACTAAAATGCCATTCCTGTTGTCCGTCCAATCCACAAAGCAATACGGCGCACACGATGTGTTTGTCGGAGAAAAAAAGTTATTTTTTTTAAGTGAATATTTTAAGATATCGGGGTTCATATACATTGTCTCTGTTTTTGTCAATAAAATTCTTCTTTGTAAATATACGCCCGGATTGAGCATAGCGAAAGAGAAGTTAATCATAGCAAAGCTTAGTATATATACTGGTAAAATATGTCATTATGACGATTATTCCGTGTGTCCTCGTGTGATGTACAGGCCATCAGGACTGCAGGACAGGTAATGAAACGATTGAGAAGCCTTTATCTTGCTGAAGAAATTTCTGCCTTCAACCGGCATGCAGAAATCAGATGAAGTTAATAAAGTTTATCAGCAGCATGAGAATAGAAACTGGTAAAAACCAAGACTGTTTGAGTTGTGAATGGAGGATTTTGGATAAACCATTTTTTTGACGCAGCTTGATATATTTATGAAAACAAGTTATATTAACAATCAACGATCTATGATTTCTGATATCAATAAGGTTTGAATATGACTTCAAAAGAACCGGAAAAATGGCTGAAGGTTGAAATAAGAGCGTCTGCGGAAATGATTGATGCCATAAGTAACTTTCTGGACGAGACCGGTGCGCAGGGAGTCTTTTCAGAATCATTAATGCCGCCGGGAGCCGATGATTTTCCGGAGACGGAGGGTTTTGAGGTCATAAACGCGTTTTTTCCGGCGGATGTACGCAGTGAAAAACGTATTTATACTGTACGCAAATATTTGAAGAGCCTTGAAGAAATATTCCCCGAAGCGACTGCCCCGTCACTTGAAACGGAGATCATTACGGATCCGGATTGGGGAGAGCAGTGGAAAAAGTATTTCAAACCGATTCGTGTCTGTAAGAATATTGTTGTCAAACCGACCTGGGAGAGATATGCCCCGGAAAGCAGAGACATTGTGGTTGAAATTGATCCGGGAATGGCTTTTGGCACCGGTCAGCACGCATCAACAAGGATGTGCATGGAAGCGATTGAGGATATCATTCTGAAAGATCGATCCATCACGGATTGGAAAGTTCTTGATGTGGGCTGCGGTACGGGAATCCTGGGTATTACTGCGGCCAGGATGGGAGCTCAGGATGTGGTTTGTGTGGACAACGATCCCAAGGCGACTGAAATTGCGGCCGAGAATGCTGTTATCAACTCCGTTGCTGACCGTTTGCGTATTGTAAATGAAGATGCCCTGCGCGTCAAAGAACCACGAAATCTGATCATTGCAAACCTGACGGCAAAGTTGCTGCTGAAGATGCGCACGCACCTGGTAAGGCTTTTAATGCCCGGCGGCTACATGATTATTTCCGGAATCATTGAACCCGACATCCCAGCGATGGAAGAACATTTCATTGTTGCTCCTCTTGAACTTCAGGATAAACGCACCGAAAAGGAATGGGTCTGTTACGTTCTCAAGAATCATTCGGCAGACGAAAAATCCTGATCATGGCCGGATGCTAAAAATCTTTCGAGGAACATTTGGCTTTGACCTTACCCAGAATATACAGTTCAGAAACTCTCCAGAATGCTTCAACCTGTCTGTTAGGTAAGGATAATCTAAGGTATTTAAAAACGGTGCTTCGTCTCAGGCCGGGAGACAGGATCATTGTTTTTGACGGTTTTGGACATGAATATGAAGCGTGCATTGATCGATTCGGAGCCTCGGATGTGCTTCTGAAGCTGGAGAAACAGTTTCCGGAAACAAAGAGGAAAATAAGCCTTACGCTGGCACAGGCGATTCCGAAAGCCGGCAAAATGGATTTGATTGTTAAGACCGCGGCTGAACTGGGTACGGACGTTATTGTTCCTTTTCTGTCCGCCCGGTCGGTAAGCCGCATCGAAGGGGAAAAAGCTTCGCTGAAAGTGGCCCGCTGGCAAAAGATTGTCCGCGAGGCGGCCCGTTGCACGCGCAGTACGCTTGTAACCGTTGTCGAGCCGGTGTTGTCTTTTGCCGATATGCTCTTACGGGCGGAACCCGGCGACCGGAAACTGATTTTTTGGGAAGAAGAAGATCAGATGAGCATCAGGCATGCGCTAAACGAGAAACGGCATGCGGGCGCTGTCCGCTATTTCATTGTTGTGGGTCCCGAAGGCGGTCTGTCGCGCGATGAAGTTAAACTGGCCAAAGAGGCGGGTTTTGTTTCCGTGAGCCTGGGCAGACAGATTTTAAAAGTAGAAACGGCCGCTGCGGCCATTTTGTCCATTATCCAGTATGAGAAAGGCATATTCAGTCAGGCGGGGGAGGAAGAAAGATGACAACATACCCGTATGCAGGATTTTGGCGGCGTTTTGTCGCCTATGCGATCGATACGTTCATTATTTTTGTTGTTTTTTTGATTCTGACGATCGTGGCCGGTATTGCCTACTTTACCGGAGCTGTGTCCGGCGACGGTCAGATTTTGATCGACGAACTGAATCATCCTGAACGTCTCGGCCCGATTGGAATGCTCATCCTGTCATCCTACACTTTTTTGTTTATCGCCTATTTTACTTATTTTCAGGGACTGAACGGCCGGACACCCGGCAAAAAACTGCTGGTCCTTCAGGTCGTACACACCGATGGCCGCCCGATCTCTTTCGGTACCGCCTTTTTAAGATCGGTGGGCTATCTGGTTTCCAGCCTGATGTTTACAATTCCCCTGGGTTATATCTGGGCGGCCTTTGATAAAAAAAAGCAGGCCTGGCATGATAAAATTGCAGGAACGGTCGTGATTATCCGTGAGCCGCCGGGGAACTCAGATGGAATTTCCATTCCCGATTCCAGCCAATCGTCGCAGGAGGTCGCTCCGTTCAGCGGAATATCAGATGGTGCAGAACAGACGGAAACGAACAGGCCTGGAATACCGTCTGGTGAAGATGCAGCAGGCATGGACAACCAAAAAATACCTTGACAAAGGAAGTCAGATTTTATAGAGGTTTCCAGCCTTTCGAAGATAAAAAAAGCAAGGCGGGTCGGTAGCTCAGTCGGTAGAGCATCGGACTGAAAATCCGAGTGTCGGCAGTTCAATTCTGCCCTGACCCACCATTAAAAATCAAGAGGTTACAAGCTGTAAATACGGTTTGTGACCTCTTTTTTTAGGGCACTGTGATAAAATTGTGATAAATTCGCGATTCCACCCATCCATCACTTCGATGGCCGGTCTTAAACTTTCCCGATTGTAATGGGCATAACACATCGCCATCGAAGATGTTTTCCTCTATTTCCTATCAAAACCGTTTGTCGGTTCTTTAAGAGCGAAACCATATCTGTATTTATTCAGTAAACTTTTCAGAGATGTAATCAAACTGGATATATTCAACCTGGTTCTAAGTTATTATGATACGCCCACGAAGGAGGGAACTGCTGCAGGAAGATTGTGCAGGCGGACAGAATGATTTGATTTCAATAGAATTTCAGTGATATAAATTATCAGGGTGTGGCTGGAAGTTTGATAATATGTTAACCATACAATCAACGATTTTTTGTGGAGGGGAAAAATGAGTGCTATGATCATTTTTGTATTTTCTTTCGTTCTTCTGTGCGGCCTTCTTTTTGCGGAAAAAAAGGAAGACATAAAGGGCATACTGCTGACCAAACCATTTCTTTCAGGGCTCTTCATAGCAACGGCCTTGGTACAACCTTATCATGCGGGACCCTATTTTTATCTTATCCTTACAGGTCTTGTCCTCTGCTTCGCAGGGGACATCTGTCTGGCTTTTTTCTTTAACCGCAAGGTTTTTACTGCCGGCCTTGTATTTTTCCTCGCGGGACATATTGCATATGTTGTGGCATTTTTCATCACTGCCGGTATCACAACCGGTACGTGGGTCTCCTTAGTGGTAGTTCCTGTCGTTTCCATATTCATTTTCACAAGGCTGCGTTCCCATCTCGGTTCAATGGGGGGACCGGTCATTGCCTACATTGCCATTATATCCATCATGGTTGTGGGAGCAGCATCTCTTGCGGCCCGTCAAGATTACTCCCTGCAAGGCCGGGCGCTGGTTATGGCAGGGGCGCTCCTCTTCTATGTTTCAGACCTCTTTGTTGCAAGACACAGATTTGTGAAAAAAAGCATAGTTAATCGTTATGCGGGTTTGCCCATGTACTATGTGGCCCAGTTCATGCTGGCCTTTTCAGTGGGCATGATTCCATAAAGAAGGATCTTATGAAAACGGAAATTGGATATCACCATACATTGCTTCATGTCGAATTTCCTGATACAAGCATCATCTATCGTTCTTCCTGCGCTCCCCCCACCGCTTCCGCTTCAGAGCTGGTCCTGGAGGCCGTTAGAAACCAGGCATGCCCGGCAAATCTTGTTGATTCGATAAAAAAAAGACCGCACAGCAGTGTAATCATTGCCGTGTCGGATATTACCCGACCGATACCATACCGTGCTTTTTTGCCTGCTGTGCTGGATGAAATCGAATCTGCAGGAATAGATCGGAAAAGCATTACCATTCTGATTGCCACGGGGATGCACAGGCCAAGCACCAAAGAAGAGAGGCTCCTCATGTTCGGCGGGGAGATTGCTGCTGGCTATAAAATTCTGGATCATAATCCTGAAGGCGAAATGGTCAGCCTTTCAGGAACAAGCTATTCCGGAGCCCCGGTAAAACTCAGCAAAATCTTTGCAGAGGCTGATTTTAAAATCGTTATCGGCCTTGTAGAGCCCCATTTCATGGCGGGATTTTCAGGCGGACGCAAGACAATCTGTCCCGGGCTTTCCTCCCTCGACACAATTAAACATTTTCACGGGTATGAATTCCTTTCCCACCCGAAAGCCGTGGCGGGAGTGCTTGAAGGGAATCCCTGCCATGAAGAGGCGCTGTCCGTGGCCGGACTTGCCTGTGTCGATTTCAGCATCCAACTTGTAATGAATCATGAAAAAAAAATCGTAAAGGCTTTTGGCGGAGATCTGTTTAAGACACATTCAAGCGCATGCAGCTATGCAAGCCGGACGGCCTGTCCGGTTGTCGAAACAGAAGTTGACGTGGTTGTTACCGGTTGTGGAGGGTATCCACTGGACGCCACCTTTTATCAATGTGTCAAAGCGCTTGTAACAGCCCTGCCTTGTGTAAAAGATGGAGGAACGATCATTGCGGCGGGCGGATGCGTGGAAGGCGTGGGATCACAGACCTATGAAAATATGCTTCGCCGCTACAGCAATGACTTCTCCAGATTTATTTACGACATCAGAAAATCAGACGACATCGTAAAAGACCAATGGCAGATCCAGATGCAGGCAAGGATTTATGAGAAAACGCAATGGGATAAAATTCATTTTATTACCCATGGGATTGTTTCTGGTCACAGTTCATTTCTGGGCGTGAAGGTTATCGAGGCCGTTTCAGACAGAGTTACCGAAAACCTGCAGAAAATAGTTGATCATCTTGCAGAGAAGGGGTGCAGGTTTGCCGTGATTCCGGAAGGACCCTATTGTGCGCCGGTAGCTAAAGGCATGGCAGGATGTTCAACAGACATGAACTCCATGGAGGTGACCTGATGAATCCTGAGGCAGATCTTCATGTGATCTTTCATAAGGCACTTGAGAAAGTCGATCCCGTGCTCATGGTCAGGGAGAGGTTGAAGATTCACGGAGACACTCTGGAGATCACGGGAGTATATGAGAATCTGGTCATTGACCTGAAAGCCTACCCGAAGGTTCTCGTCACGGGCATCGGCAAGGCATCTGTGAAAATGGCCATTGCCATCGAGGAGGTTCTGGGGGACAGGATAACCGGTGGTGCGGTAATTACGAAGTATGGACAGAGAGGGCAGCTTGAAAGAATCAGGGTGATGGAGGCAGGTCACCCTGTTCCCGACGAGAGCAGCGTCCGCGGGGCTCTGGAGCTTTTCTCCATGGCCCAGACCGCCGACGAGAAGACCCTCATCATAAACCTTACATCCGGCGGCGGTTCGGCTCTGTTTTGCCTGCCGCGTGAAGGGATCACTCTTCAACACCTGCAGGAGACCACGGAAGCCCTGCTCGGTTGCGGTGCGGACATCCGGGAAATCAACTGCATCAGGAAGCACCTCTCCCGGGTTAAAGGGGGCGGCTTTGCCCGGGTCGCTTTCCCTGCCAGGATGCTCAATCTCATCCTGTCAGACGTCATGGGCGACCGCCTCGACACCATTGCCTCGGGCATCACGGCCCCGGACAGCACTACTTTTGGCCAGGCTAATGCTGTGGTGGAAAAGTACGGCATCGCAGCAAAGCTCCCTGAAATGGTAAAGGAGGTCCTCCGGGCAGGTTTGCAGGGTTTCATTCCTGAAACATCCAAACCGGGAGATCCGATTTTCAAAAAGGTATCGAACATCATTCTGGGAAACAACACGGTTGCCTGCAGGGAAGCTGTCGAACACGCACGCAGGCTCGGTTACCATGCCCGTCTGATAACCTCCTCGCTCACAGGCGAAGCGCGAGAGATGGCTCACCTCTTTGCCTCCATGGCAATGGATCTCAGGCGAGGTGCGTCCGAGATGACAAGGCCTGCCTTTATCGTTGCCGGAGGAGAAACCACCGTAACCCTCAGGGGAACCGGACTGGGAGGGAGAAACCAGGAACTTGCCCTTGCGTTCCTCGTGGACGTTCTTGATACCACGGGCAGCCTCGAGGGCATCTACTTCCTGTCCGCGGGCACAGACGGGATCGATGGTCCCACCGATGCCGCCGGGGCTTTTGTCCTTCCCCATGTGCAGAAGATCATCGAGGATGAACAGATCTTGCCGGAACAGTACCTGTCGGACAACGACTCCTATCATTTCTTTCAAAGAACAGGGAGCCTCTTAATTACTGGATCCACGGGTACGAATGTCTGCGACCTTCAACTTCTTATCGTAACCTGAGCGCATGGATTGATGACACAAAAATCCGGTTCTTCCAAATGGCCTGGAAGATTTTTTATTGACAAAATATACAACAACGTTTAGAAACAGCCCGTCTTCAAATTTTTTACTAAAAATAAATTAACTATTGGTTTTACGAACGCTGCCGGTCGTGCTGCGCTTTTTTGCGTATGGCGGTATTTGTCTTTGTTGAAAGATATTTCGAGTTAAGATGGGAGAGCGAATAAAACAATTGTCGTGAGACGGTACCCGTAAGTCAATCAGGCAGGTAAAATAAAAGTTATTTCATGAGGGGGAAGAATGAACATTTTTGACATGGGATCGAAAGCAGGTTTCCTGTTTGAAGTTCAGGGAACAACCTTAACTACATCTGTCATCAGTTTTACATCGATGGAACGAATATCATCACCATTTTTAGCAGAGGTATTGTTAGCCAGTTCTTCCGAAATTAAATTTAAAAACATCGCACAGAAAGAAGCCCTGTTAACCTTGATTGGACTGGAATCCGACCGTTACATTCATGGGATCGTCAGAAAATTTGAACACACCGGGAAAAGCGGCACGGATACAAATAAAGAAAAATATCTCTACCGGGCCGAGATCGTTCCCTTTACACAACTTCTTTCCCTGGAGCAGGACTGCCGCATTTTTCAGAACAAAAATATCCAGGAAATTGTAGCGGACATCTTCAAAGACAGCGGTGTCCCATCCGACCGCTACGAGTTCCGTTTGAAAAACAAAGAGCATAAGCGCAGATTCTGCGTCCAGTACCGGGAAACTGATCTAAAATTTATCAATCGCATCCTTCAGGAAGAAGGCATTTATTACTTTTACGAGCACAGCAAAGACAAACACCTGATGGTTTTTGCCGATGATCCGGTCTATTACAAACCCATTGCCGGGAATGCGGCCATTGCCTTCAAGCCGGCAAGCGGATTAAATCCGGAGGATGAAGTCATCTCCAACATCGATTTTTCCCAGGGGTTATGTCCCGGCACTTATACCCAGACCAACTACAACTTCAAACATCCATCAACCTCTTTGGAAACCAAAGAAAAGAGCAAAGATGAAAAGATACAGAAATACGAGATCTACGATTACCCTGGTCAGTATGGCACACAGGACAAAGGCAAAAAACTTACGAAAACCAGAATGGAAGGCCAAACGTGCTTGCAGGAACGGGCCACAGGGGCAAGCAATTGCCCCCGCCTCATTTCCGGCCATACCTTTAAACTGGATGGACACAACTTTGCCGCCTTTGACAGAGAATATTTATTAGTGACCGTTAATCATGACGGCGAGCAATCGCAAACCCTGGAAGAGCAGGCGGGAACAGACGGAACCAATTACCATAATACTTTTACAGCAATCCCTTCTTCTGTTGCCTACCACCCCGGAAAACCAATTAAAAAGCCCTATATCCACGGCATCCAGACGGCCACGGTCGTCGGTCCGGAGAACGAAGAGATCTATGTCGACGAATACGGGCGGGTCAAGGTGCAGTTCCACTGGGACCGGAAAGGAAAGAAAAACGAACAGAGCTCCTGCTGGCTGAGATGCGCACAGGCATGGGGAGGTGCGGGCCGGGGTTCCATGTTTATTCCCCGTATCGGCGATGAAGTGATTGTGAGCTTTCTGGAAGGCGACCCGGACTGGCCTTTGATCACCGGCAGTGTTTACAATGGCGCCAACCCTCCCCTGTATGATTTGCCCGGCAACAAGACCAGGAGCACCATCAGGACAAAAAGCTATCCAAGATCCAATGGATATAACGAACTTCGATTCGAAGACAAGGCCGGAAGCGAAGAAGTCTATCTTCAGGGAGAGAGGGACTGGAACATCCTTATCAAGAATGACAAGGGCCAGACCGTCGGACATGATGAAACCCTGACCGTGGGCAATAACCGCGAAAAAATGGTTGGTTTCAATCAGACAGTATCTATTGGAGCCAATCACACGGAAACGATCGGAGCCAATAAAACGGAAACCGTCGCCATCAACAAGGCCGAAACCATCGGTGTTGCCAAGGAACTGACGGTCGGTGGGCTTTATCAGGTCTCGGTTGGGGCGGCAATGAATGAAACGGTCGTTGCCGCAAAAACCGAAGAGGTTGGCCTGACCAAGGCTGTGTATGTGGGCATGCATATGAATGAAAAAGTTCTGGGCAATCGGGTCATCGCTGTTGATAAAAACATGTCCACGACCGTCGAGCAAAACAGCACGCTGAAAGCAAAAACCATTACCCTTGAGGCAGCTGATGAAATTATCTTCAAGACCGGCGATTCAACCATCTCCATGAAATCAAGCGGCGAAATTGTAATCAAAGGCGCTTCATTAACCGAAAACGCATCCGGCGAAATCGTGATCAAAGGTGCCAGGACGGCGATAAACTGAAATGCAGACAACAGAAAAAAAGAAATCATCTGCAACAGAGCGTATTGTCATAACCGGAGTCGGCCTGCTGACCCCTGTAGGTGCTTCCTGTCGGGACACAGCAGCCGCCATTCTGCATGGACGTTCAGCCTATACGGTGCACGAAACTGTCCAGGTTTTAAATAGTCCGTCAGGTGACGTCCTGAGAGGAGCAACCATCAGCCGGATTGCCGATGATTTGATCGCAGCACAGATGACGGGAATTGACCGAATGGAGGCGCTTTTGATTCCGCCGATTTCGGAATGCCTTCGTGCATTGCCTGAGGCTCTGCACGGGTTTGTGGACTGGGAAATTATTTTGCCCGATACAATCAACACGGACAATGACATTACAGATTTACTGACGAAAAAGATCCCCGGAATACAAGCATCTTCCAGCAGGGTATGTGCCTCGCCGAATCCGCGCGGTGCATTTATCAGCCGGATTGCCCTTGCCGGTGAAGCGCTTATGAAACGGCGGATCGAAGGGGTGGTCGTGGCCTGCACCGATTCGTTATGTGACACTGCGCGACTCAACAAACTGATGCTGGACGGACGTTTGAAAGACCCTGACAATCCATACGGAATCCTGGCGGGTGAAGCAGGAGGAGCGGTTTTGCTGGAGCGTGAATCAGCAGCCCGTCTTCGTAAAGCGCCGATTCTGGCTGCTATCTCTGCCTGGGGAAGCGCTACCGAGCCTCATCCGTGGCCGGACGGCAAACCATCCAAAGCACTGGGGTTGACCACAGCCTTTCATCAGGCATTTGCAAATCTTGATGATCGGGGGGCAAATGTGGTTCATGTGATCACTGATGAAAACGGCGAACGTGCGCGCGCCCTGGAATGGTCACTGACTGCCGGGCGCATCTTTCCCAATCCGGATCAGGAAAGGTACCTCTGGCATCCGGCTGCTGTAACCGGCGACACGGGCGGTTCCCTTGGCGCCGTTGTGCTGGCAGATGCCATCATGCGCCTGATCGTAAGCACACCACCTTCAGGCCGAATTGCACTGGCTGTTTCAGACGATCGGGGTAGCCGTCAGGTACTATGCCTTGAGCATGTCGATCAGCCTGAACGGGAAGAATATTTTGCAAGGATCCGCAGCACACTTGGCTGCAGGGAAACAACGAGGGAGAAAGAGTAAAATGGGAGCGACGGTTACGGCCAACCATCAGACCGTTGTGCATAGGGACAGCGGCGGCACCGTTGTGACCTCTCCGGATGTATGTCAGACGCAGACAGGCATTGCGGTTGTGCCGATTCCCTACGTCAATACCACGAGATCAGCCGACACAACACAGGGAAGCGCCACCGTAACCATGGATTCCAACCCGGTCATGCTCTCCAGCAGCGTTTTTTCCACAAGCAGCGGCGATGAACCGGGGACAATCGGCGGAATTTCCTCCGGCGTGAATAAAGGCAAGGCCAGGTTCATCACAACTTCCAGCGATGTCATCGTTGAAGGAAAACCGGTTGGACGGCGGACGGATCTGATGGTCAGCAACCTTTCCTCATCCGGCAATACACCGCCTGCGGCACTGCAGCAGCCCAATGCCGACGTTTCTCACACAGACAATGATGGCTATGTCCTCGCGGTCGCCCTGGAATATGAATATCCGTATATTGTTAGTAACAGGGTAGACCAGCCTCGTCTGTCGCTTTCCTATACCTTAGCTGGCCCTGATACTATCCAGTATAATGAAGAGCAGATCTATCAGGGTGTGCACAGAAAAATGACTCAAGGGGGAACACATTCGTTCAATGTTGACGATTTCAAAATGGAGAACAGGCATATAATTCAGGGGGCCAAAAACAAACAGCCGGTTTAGTGTAACGGAATAATTCAGTTCATGAAAAGCCACCACTCAACATGAAATATAAAACAGAAGAAGTAAGGAGGACATTTATGCGGACACTGACAAAACTGCTGATCGCGGTAATGATCAGTTTGATCCTTTGCGGATATTCAGATGCCGCTGAGAAAAGAACCCCTTTTAAGCCAACAGGAACCACGAAAGGAGCAAAACAGGGAATGAAGACTTACTACATGGGCAGATTTGCCATCGATCTGCCGGCAGAGTTTCAACTGGAGATCCAGAGCCAAAGGCTTTGTCATGCTGAAGTTTCTGATTTCAAGTGGAAAGAAAGAGACCGCGCCAAAAAAAGAGAATCTCTCTGGACGCAAAAGTTGACTAAGATAAAAAAACTGAAACTGCCCAAAGGTAAAGATCGGATAATAATAGAAGAAGTAAATTTCCCTAATTTAGGTAAATGGTCAAAAGGAATTTTATATTACGGGAATTATGTGTCACCTAGGACTCTGTATTGGACGGTTCTTTTAGATTGTGGTGACACAGGTATTTGGTTGCAGATTGATGGTATCAAAAGAGATCAAATGGTTAAACATTTTAACGATCTCCTTTCCCGTTATCATTATGGTCATGAAAATCTCACAAAAGATTCCTTTTGCCTGACGCATGGAAGAATCGAATTTCCCTATCTGGAGCAGGAGGAAATCTACGCCCGTTTTGCCGGGCCGATGGGAATGAAGCTGGAGATTGATATGAATGAAACTCACCAGGTTGAAGAAGTCGGGTTGCTGGATAGTTTTACAGCCTCTCTGGCCATGAATTTTGCTCCCGGTGTTGATGTGGACAAGATCAGGGCACGTAAACGAACGATTGGCGAGCTTCCCGGTGAGGAAATTGTCACAAAAATGACCGCAAACAGAGGTCCAAAACTCTACTTTGGATGGAAGTATCAGGGGAAGGAGGATTCAGGGGAACATCCGGAAATTAGAATAGCGATCCAACAGGTGCCGAACGGAGAGCTGGATGAAAAATTGAAAATTTGGGATGATTTGTTGGATTCATTCCGTCCGGCCTGCAGGCGTTAACGGAACCAGGATAAAAGAGGAATTGTCATGTCAGGTTTAACGAAAATTTTTAAAGTCAGATCCAGGGACCTGAAAAATCCGGTGGAAGGCCTGGAAACAGAGAAGCGGAACCGGATTGTCATCGAACGCGACATTCTGCCCATCATCTTTGTGCCCGGCATCATGGGCAGCCGGTTGAAAAATCAGAAAGGGAAAGCCGTTTGGGATCCGGATGCACCTGATTTCATGCTTTTTAATTATGGTATGTGGTGGATATCAGCCAAAAGCAGGAAACAACTTGCCATCGGGAAGAAATTCGACCCCTCTTACCTGGAGGTCTTTAACGATGACCCGGAACACAACAAAGTTCTTGCTGATCAGCATGACAAGACCCGCGATAAGCGGGGCTGGGGCGGCGTTTACTGGAACAGCTGCGGTGAATTTCTCAAGAAATTGCAGACACGTGAATGGGACCAGACCGTGAATCTCTTTTTCGAGTTTCCCGTCCATGTCTTCGGCTATAACTGGACCGCCTCCAATGGCCTGGCCGGACAAAAGCTTGCCGCGGAAATTGACCGGGTGATCCAACTCTATCGGGATATGGGCCGATTTTGTGACTATGTGATCCTGGTGACCCATTCCATGGGAGGACTCGTGGCGAGAAAT
>Ga0208040_1001590_pt1 | contig 22040 bp, 20 predicted proteins | sample AD_UKC083_MetaG_FD_184431 | JGI IMG/M metagenome (GOLD analysis project Ga0208040, IMG submission 184431) | Active sludge microbial communities of municipal wastewater-treating anaerobic digesters from USA - AD_UKC083_MetaG (SPAdes) (version 2) | ecosystem: Engineered > Bioreactor > Anaerobic >...
CCGAACATCTCGCCCCCTGTTGGTGAAGCCCCAGCGGTAGACCACTACCTCGAGGAATACCTCGTAGCACCAGCCCAGCACCGCATACATCCAGAAGCAGAGGAACAGCTTCTGAACGGTCTGTTTTTCCCATAATTCCCTTATTTTAGCCATAGTCTTACTTTACATAAGCCTTTCCGCCGATTATCTCTATCCTGTCCTGACAGAACAGGGATACAGCCTGAGGAAGGAGCTTCCACTCAACATTTTCCATGATACGGCGCTGGAGTATCTCGGGAGTATCGTCCCTTTCCACATTTACCGTACCCTGAAGGATGATGGCGCCTGCATCTGCCTCCTCGTTTACAAAGTGTATGGTAGCGCCGCTGACCTTTACACCGTAAGCAAGAGCCGCTTCGTGGACCTTGAGCCCGTAGAAGCCCTCGCCGCAGAATGAGGGGATAAGTGCAGGGTGTACGTTTATTATCTTATAGGCATAAGCCGAGGTAACGCACTTGTCGAGAATTGTCATAAAGCCTGCCAGCACTACAAGGTCTGCCTTTTCCTCATTAAGAGCTTCAAGGATAGCCTTGCTGTAGCTGACGCTGTCCGCGTAGTTCCTGCGGGGGATGACTCTTGTAGGAATATCGTTGTTCTTGGCTCTTTCGAGGGCGTAAACGCCTTCCTTGGAGGATATAACACAGGTTATCCTGCCGTTCTTTATAATGCCCGACTTTTCGGCGTCGATGAGCGCCTGCAGATTAGTGCCGCCGCCCGAAACGAGCACGACTATATTCTTCATGGTGTATTCCTCCTGTTTACAATGTTGCCAGGGCTAAGATAAGCACTATTGCAGCGATGACGCCGCCTATGAAAAGGAAGCGGACATAGTCTCTGGTGAGCTCATCCTCATGACCTGCAAAATAGAAAAACATGGGATCCTGAGGGTCATAGCATATGAGCTCCTCGCTGCCGATATCATAGCGCCTTTTTGTATCCTGCACCGTATAGGTGGAGGTGACATTGCGTCCCTCCTCGGTGGTATAAGTGAGTATGGGGTAAACGTGCCTGCCCTTGTCCTTCTCGAAGTAGTCCTTTACCGTACCGTAAACGGTGACGTTGTTTTTCAGGCTATTTTTTATCTTCATTATATGACCTGTGAAGACAGCAGCCATAAGAACATATATGAGGACGAAGCCGAACAGCAGCCAGCCGTGATAGAAGGAAAATCCCACGATGAACATGGAAACGGCTGCCCATATCAGGTCTATTTTCTTTACGTTCATAATTATTCGGGGAACTGGACGTGTCCCTGTATGATAACGGTATCATCGTAGCAGAGGGGGATATCCTCGTCTACCACAACCTGTCCGTAGATGTCGGTGATACGGAAGGTAAAAGGTCCCTTGCCCATATCGCGTGACTCAAAGTAATTGTACGGACGGCGGGGGATCTCCACGAATTCGCCGTTTTCGTCAAGGTATTCCAGCTTTGTGATGGGGTAGCGGTGGTTGCGGACCTGAACTCCGCACCAGAATTCCGTGCTGCCCTCTTTGTATTTGAATGAAATGGGAGCATTCTCCGCAGAATCCAGGGGGATTATCTTCCAGCTCACGGGAACTCTGCCCTTCTCAACGGGTGCGATGAGAGGGAAGGCGTCCGTGTACAGGTCAAGGTCTCCCTTTTTGCCCTCGGGAAGCTCGTCTGTCACCAGCATTTTGATGGTACCCAGCTCGCCTGTGACCTCTAAGTAGGCGCCTGCAAGCTGAGCCTCATTGTAGTCGGCGTGGTTCATAGCGACTATCCAGTAATCACGGGAAACGGGGTCAAGCATAGCGTGACCGCCGGTATATCCTCCGCCGTAGAAGGTACCCTCGCCCGTGTGGACGGTGCCCTTCGGTTCAAGGATACAGCTCTCATCGATGGGATAGTCGGGAATGGTGAACTCTGTTGGTATCTTGCCGTTCACGCCCAGCAGGAACTTCTGGAGAGCATTGAGCTCCGCCCTTGAGATCTCGCTGTCTTTTCTTGCGGCTATCATGTCCAGTGAGTCCACGACGCCGTCTGAGTTATAGTCCATAGGTATGTCCGCAGCTGCGCCGCCATAAAGGGGCATAGCCGCAAGGACTGCAAGGAGCATACCCGCGGCTGCCGATCTGCGTAATTTCATATACATCACCGCCTGTAAAAATTATCCCGGATCCCCTTATCTCTGAACAATAGAAACTGATACGGCTCATGATCCGAATACTGATGCGGCTTTTGCTATGATAACAGCTTGGATTATATTATCAGCAGATGATAACGCCTTCCTCGGACTCAACAAGCTCGCCGAGTACATAAGCGTCCTCGCCTGCTGCCTTGATAGCGGCAACAGCCTTATCTGCGTCATTCTTGTCAACAGAGACGATCATGCCGACGCCCATGTTGAATGTATTGAACATATCTCTCTCGGGAATATCGCCTGTTCTCTGGATAAGGTCGAAGATGGGGAGCACCTGGACAGCGTTCCTCTCGATCTTTGCAGCGAGATTTTTCGGGAGTGAGCGGGGGATATTCTCATAGAAGCCGCCGCCTGTGATATGTGAGATAGACTTTACCTTAACGCTGTCTATAAGGCTCATTACAGCCTTTACATAGATGCGTGTAGGAGTCAGCAGGCACTCGCCCAGGGTAGTTCCCAGGTCATCAAAGTGCATAGCGAGATTCTGCTCGTTGACGTCGAATACTCTTCTTACCAGTGAGAAGCCGTTTGAGTGTGCGCCGCTTGACTTGATAGCGATGAGAACGTCGCCTGCCTTCTGTGTGTCGGGCTGGAGGATCTTGTCCTTATCCACAACGCCGACGGAGAAGCCTGCAAGGTCATATTCGTCCTCGGGCATGAGACCGGGGTGTTCAGCGGTCTCGCCGCCGATGAGAGCGCACTGTGCCTGAACGCAGCCCTCTGCAACGCCTGAAACTATTGTGGCGATCTTCTCGGGGAAGTTCTTGCCGCAGGCGATATAGTCAAGGAAAAACTGGGGCTTTGCGCCGCAGCAGATTATATCGTTGACGCACATTGCAACGCAGTCGATGCCGACAGTGTCATGCTTGTCCATGATGAAAGCCAGCTTGATCTTTGTACCTACGCCGTCTGTACCCGAAACGAGAACGGGCTTGCTTATACCTGTAAGGTCAAGCTCAAAGAGACCGCCGAAGCCGCCTATACCGGAAAGGGCGCCGGGGATCATAGTGCGGGCGATATGCTGCTTCATGAGCTCCACAGACTTATAGCCTGCGGTAACGTCAACGCCTGCCTTCTTGTAGCTTTCGGAAAAACTGTTGTTCATTGATCTACCTCCATAGTTGCCTGTCTCCCTGCCGCAGGCAGGGAGACAGAGTATAGGTTTATTCTTTGCCGTTCCAGCAGTAGGTGCAGAGTCCGCAGGAGTCAAGTCCCACAGCCTTTTCTGTGCCCTCAAGTGTCTGGAATTCAAGTGAGGTAAGGCGGAGCCTCTTGCAGATCTCGTCTCTGAGTCTGCGGCCTCTCTCTGTTGCAGAGTTGCTGTATTCCTCGATGTGTCTCACGCCTACGGGACCTTCAAATTCATCGATTATCTGGCGTGCGATGAGCTCCATCTCGGAGGTGCTGCGTGAGAAGTTGAGGTACTTGCAGCCGTACATGATAGGGGGACAGGCAGAGCGCATATGTACTTCCTTGGCGCCGTGCTCATAGAGAAATTCTACTGTCTCTCTCATCTGTGTGCCTCTTACGATACTGTCATCGACAAAGAGAAGCTTCTTGCCGTTGATAAGGTCATGAACGGGTATGAGCTTCATCTTTGCCACCTGGTTTCTCATGCTCTGGTTGGTGGGCATGAAGCTTCTGGGCCATGTGGGAGTATACTTGATGAAGGGCCTTGCAAAGGGGATACCGCTCCTGTTGGCATAGCCGATAGCGTGGGGTGTACCCGAATCGGGGACGCCGCAGATGTAGTCAACATCGGGGAGCCTGCCGTTCTTGATGTCGTTCTCAGCCATGATCTCGCCGTTGCGCGTACGCATGACCTCTACGTTTACGCCCTCATATACGGCATTGGGATAGCCGTAGTAGGTCCAGAGGAAGGTGCATATCTTCATCTTTGAGGGATCTCCCTCGGCGATGGTCCTGCAGTCATCGGCTGTGAGCTCAACGATCTCGCCTGCCTGAAGCTCTTTATAAGTAGTATAGCCCAGCTTCTGGAAGGCAAATGACTCTGTTGAAAGGCAGAAGCCGTCGCTTCTCTTTCCGATGATGATGGGAAGTCTTCCGTACTGATCCCTTGCAGCGATGATGCTGGTCTTTGTAAGTATGATAAGGGACATAGTTCCCTCGATCTTTTCCTGTGCATAGCGGATACCGTCCACGAAGCTGTCCTTCTGGGCGATAAGAGCGCCGATGAGGTCTCCGGAGTTGATGTTTCCGCTGCTCATTGCCTCAAAGTTGGCGCATCCCTTTTCGAGGAGCTCATTAACGAGAGCGTCCGCATTGCGGATTATGCCCACTGAACATACCGCATAGAGTCCAAGCTTTGAGCGCACGAGGATAGGCTGGGGGTCTGTATCGCTGATACAGCCGATACAGAGCTTGCCCCTCATATTCACAACGTCATTCTCAAACTTTGTACGGAAGGGAGAATTCTCGATGCTGTGGATATTTCTCTGGAAGCCGTTTTCCTCGGAGTAGGAGGTCATACCGCCTCTTCTTGTTCCGAGATGTGAATGGTAGTCTGTTCCGAAAAATACGTCGGTAACGCAGTCATTCTTAGAGGCTGCACCAAAAAAACCGCCCATATATTATTCTCCCATAAGTCTCTTCATGATTTCCTGGTAAGCTTCTTCAACGCCGCCCATATCTCTGCGGAAGCGGTCCTTGTCCAGCTTCTCGTGAGTTGTGGAATCCCAGAAGCGGCAGGTGTCGGGAGAGATCTCGTCAGCCAGGATGATAGTTCCGTCGGAAGTCTTACCGAACTCGATCTTGAAGTCGATGAGGTCGATGTTGAGACCCTTGAAGAACTTTACCATGAACTCATTTACCTTGAAAGCGTACTTGGCGATAGTCTCAAGCTCTTCCTTTGTAGCGATGCCGAGAGCCAGTGCATAGTAGTCATTGATGAAGGGATCGCCCAGATCGTCATTCTTGTAGCTGTACTCAAGGATAGGACAGAGGAGCTGCTTGCCTTCCTCAACGCCCATTCTCTTTGAGAAGCTTCCTGCTGCGACATTTCTGATGATGACCTCAAGGGGAACGATGGAGACCTTCTTTACGATAGTCTCGCGGTCGCTGATCTCCTCGACCAGATGTGTGGGAACGCCTTCCTTTTCGAGCATCTTGAACATGAAGTTTGTCATCTTGTTGTTGATGACGCCCTTGCCTGCGATAGTGCCCTTCTTTTCACCGTTGAACGCAGTTGCGTCGTCCTTGTAATCTACGATCACGAGGTCGGGATCATTTGTAGCATAGACCTTCTTGGCCTTGCCTTCATAGAGCTGTTCCTTCTTTTCGATGTTTGACATTTTAAAATTCCTCCTTGAGATATATAAATGATTATATATGCAATCCCGCAGCATTGCGGAAATTGTAGGCTTGAAAAATTATCTGCCGCCGTATCTCGGATCGATATAGGGTTTTCCGTCCCTGTCGAGGAGAGGCTGCATGATAGTGGGAGATTCCCCACCATGTGTTACGCTCACATAGGTAACGCCTGTGACTGTGTCCACAAGAGTTATATATGTGGAAGTGCTTATGTACTGTTCCGACAGCATTTCAAAACGCTGCGGAAGCTGAGGTTTGTTTGGATTGCCGAACGTTTGACCTTCCCCCTGTATCATGTTATGAGAGCAGCATATCTGCTGCCTCCTGCGGTGTGCGGGCGATGTAGTCCGCTCCTGCCTGCGTGAGCTCCTCCATGGAGCCGAAGCCCCAGAGTATGCCCATACATTTCAGACCTGTCTTGTGGGCGCCGAGAACGTCCTGTCGGCGGTCGCCTATCATGAGCACAGTGCTCCTGTCGGTGATGCCTGCCTTTGCGAGAACATATTCGATGACCTGGTCCTTGTAGTCACGGGAGCCGTCAAGCTCCGCGCCGCCCACTATCTCAAAATACTGAGCCAGACCGAACCTTTCAAATATGCGCACCGCATAGACCTGAGGCTTGCTGGTGGCGACCATAAGTCTTTTGCCGCCGTTTTTAAGCCTTTCCAGCATCCCGGGTATGCCGTCATAGACGCGGTTCTCGAAGAGCCCCGTGTCAGAGTACCTTTCGCGGAATATTCTTACCGCCTGTTCCGCCTGCTCACCGTTCATGCCGAGGAACTCGGCAAAGGACTGCCTTATGGGCGGTCCCAGGAACTTGTTGGTATCCTCGGGCACCTCAAAGCCCATGCACTCTATGGCATAGATAAGGCAGTTCAGTATGCCCTCGGTAGAGTCGGTAAGAGTACCGTCAAGGTCAAATAAAAGCGTATCGAATTTTTTCATTATGTATCAAGGGATATATCATACCAGTCATCGGTGTCGCTGACGAGCCATTCAAGGCCGCGTCTGCGCTCGAAGACCACCTCACCGTTGAGGTCTCCCACAGAGCAGCTGGGGTCGATATGCTCATGCTGCACCACTGCCCAGTGATAGCGGTAATAGAGGTCCAGCATATCCAGTATCTCGTCCTTGCTGCGGAGAGTGCACCTGCTCCTGAAGTCCTCGAAGCCCTCGGTCTGGGAAACGAAGCGTATGGACTGCAAACAGTCGCATATCTGACTGGCGTCGGAGATGTCCTCCACCAGACCCAGAGCCCAGAACAGAGACCAGCAGCATTCGTACTCCCAGACCACATCGGTGATGTCCTGCTGGGAAGCCTTTCCGCTGACAAGGCGGTTTTCCTTGGCGTTGAGCGCCTTATGGACGCCGAAGTGAGCCATAAGTCCCGCGAAGGTGATTGCCTCGGCATTGTGACCGTCATTGAGCTCAATTGCGTACTGAGTAGAGAGCAGAGCCGCAATGGCTCTTGTGCAGACCTCGTCAAGGCTCCTGAGCTTTACCTGAGAAGCCTCCTCCGTCATGGGGAGCGAGGGGAGTATGCTTATGCCCTTTTCTGTTATGAGCTTTTCGGAACGTGCTTTTCTTTCCTGCGGAGTCATGGTGATACCTCCTTATTTGTGTCAGAGAGCGGCTATCTGCTCCTGCAGAGCCTTGTCCTTTGCGATAACGCCGTCAGCCATGGCCTTTTTCTCGGCAGCAAGCTTCTCAGCCAGCTCCTCATCGGCAATGGCAAGCATCTGTACAGCAAGTACAGCGGCGTTCTTTGCGCCGTCGATACCCACTGTAGCCACGGGGACTCCGGGGGGCATCATAACTGTGGCAAGGAGAGCGTCAACGCCCTCAAGAGCCTTGGACTTCATGGGTATGCCGATAACGGGCAGAGTTGTGTGACCTGCAACTACACCTGCAAGGTGAGCAGCCATGCCTGCGGCACAGATGATAGCGCCGAAGCCGTTTGCTCTTGCATTTGAAGCAAATTCGCAGGCCTCTGCGGGAGTTCTGTGTGCGCTCATTACGCGGCACTCGAACTCAACACCGTATTTTTTCAGCTCTGTGAGAGCTGACTTGACAACAGGGAAGTCACTGTCGCTTCCCATGATAACTGCAACTTTCTTTGACATATATATTCTCCTTATCTGAATGATGATAGCTTTTATATGAGACCGGTCAGCCGTTTTCCTTTTGTGTGGTGCCTTCTGCTGCGGGAGCGGAAGCGGTCTGCTGACTGCCTGACCTGGTATCCAGTACGGGTACGGGATAATCAGGCTTATCAGGGATAAACCTGCCTGATACTGCCCTGAGCTCTCCTGCGGAGCCGCCTGCGAACTCCACAACAGCCTTATAGCTTCCGCGGAGGCGCTTGGTCTTGTTGGCTTCGTTCCTGTATGTGAGAGCGGTATCCGCCGTTACGGAAACGGCAAAATGGGGCGTTGTATCGTTTGAACGAACCGAATAGATGAACATATCGGATACGCCTGTGAGCTTTTTTGTGGTTATGGCGTGCTCCTCGGGGAAGATGGTGAGGAACACCGCCGAGGGATCAGCCTTTATGGCTGAGCGCGCATCGCTGTTGCCTGTATAGGCGTATTCAAGGTAATGTCCCACTGCCTCTGACATCTGCTCCAGCATTGTGACGGAGAGCTTTTCCAGCAGCAGTCTGCTTGATATATCGAGGCAGTAGTCGCTGCCCAGAGTACTTCCGCCGATTGAGGCGTGCTTGAATACCAGACCCTTGTCGGTAACGGAATAGCTGTATGTGCCGCTGCCGGAGGTGAGTATCAGTGTTCCGTCGTCAGCCTTGCAGCTGTCCCAGGCTCTTGAGAAGCATGGGGTAAAGTCGCTGTCATAGACAACGGTCAGGTTCTTATCCGATGTATGGGCAAAATAGAGCGTGCGGCCTGCTGACCTTATGCGCTCTATTGACGAATAGACAAAGGGGACGATGATATTTCCGTCATAGTTGATGCAGCCGAACAGTTCTTTGCCGCGGATACGCTTTGAAGCGATGCAAAGGTCTGTTTCGGTGAATTTCAGCTCCTGCCATTCGGGGGATACCACCACTCTGTCGCTGGTGTCGATTATGCCGCAGAGCCCCGAGGTATCCTGAAAGATACGGTTGCCGTAGCTGTCGGTATCCAGCCTTTTCTCAATAGCGGGAGCATTGCCGCCTCCGCCGCTGTTCCTGTCGGCTCCCGAATAAAACCGTGTTATAGCAATGGCAAGGACGATTATGACTATGAAAAGTACGGAGACTACAAGTCTCATGTGCTTATTCAATGTCTCCGCACCTCCTCCATCACTTCTCTTCGCTGTCGGCGGAGAGCTTCTCCGAAGAATGCTTCTGAGCTTCAGCCTTGCGCTGGCGGTAGATGTCCTCGGTCTCCTTGGTTATGTATATGGGACGATTTTTCGTCTCAAGGTATGTTTTTGAAAGGTACTGACCCAGTATTCCGACGCTGAACAGCTGAAGACCGCTGAACAGGAATATGAGGCACAGCATTGTGGGATATCCGTCGGGGGCGTTGAGCCAGCCGAAGATAGAACGGATAATGGTGATGACGATGAGCACGAAGGCGATGAAGCAGGTGATTATTCCCAGCAGCGAGGCAATAGCCAGAGGAGCTGTTGAGAAAGCCATGATGCCTTCGAGAGAGTACTTGAACAGTCCCCAGAAGGACCAGGATGAGGTGCCGGCAGGGCGCTCGACGTTTTCGTATTCGATATATCTGGTGTTGAAGCCCACCCAGCTGAATATGCCTTTTGAGAATCTGTTGTACTCGGTCATATCCAGGATGGCGTCCACCATCTGGCGGCTCATAAAGCGGAAATCCTGAGCACCGTCAACGATCTCTGTCTGGGAGATCTTGTTCATTATTTTGTAGAACAGCCTTGCAAACCATGAGCGGACCTTTGACTCGCCCTTGCGGCTTACGCGGCGTGTGGTAGCGCAGTCGTATTCGCCGTTGCGGACATAGCTGTACATCTGGGGCAGGAATGACGGGGGATGCTGGAGGTCTGCGTCCATTACGACAACGTAGTCGCCCTTGGCGTTTTTGAGACCTGCATACATACCCGACTCCTTGCCGAAATTTCTTGAGAACGAAATATATCTCACGCGCTGATCCCTGTCGGCGAGAGAACGCAGTATATCAAGGGTAGTATCCTTAGAGCCGTCATTGATGAACAGGTACTCGAAGGTGAGCTCGGGGAAGTCCTTTGACATCTGCCCTGTCACCTTGGTGATCTCCTCATAGAACATGGGGAGCACTTCCTGCTCATTATAGCACGGAACTACTACAGAAACGAGTTTCACTTTTTTCCTCCTTCAAAGAAGCTGGCGGCAGGCTCCCGCAGATATCTTTCCTGAGTCTGCCAATACACTATTAATAATACAACAAAAACGGCGATAATGCAAGAGCAAAATGAAGGATTTCAGAATTTTTTACGTCTATGTAAAATAATAGCAGTAATGGAGCATGATTTTGTTCTATCTGATAGGAGGGCAAAACGGGCAGCAGTACAGAAAGTGACGTATTACTCGCATTTGTCTAATTTAACTTAAACAATGTAAGTAAGATTTGACAAAAAAATCAATAACGATTTGTTATTTTCACCGAAATTTTAAAATGGGTATAATTTTTGCGTTCATTTTTTAAGAAAGTGTTGATTTTTTTTGAAGTATCATGTATAATATACTTGTATAGATATTCGCATCAGGAGCTTTGCGGCACAGTCCCTCTTTACTGCGCCGATCGACGAAGCAGAGCAGTTCCTTGCGATTGGGAAATCGGCGTTCCGCTGCCGTAAAGCGGAAGCTGCGGTTTTTCCGCGGTGGGGAGAGGACTATGGATATAACACTGGTAACGTCTTCGTTTGACAAGGTGGTTCACGGCACCGAGAATGACAAAAAGACAGGCTGCGGAATAAACCTTCTCAGGCCCGAAAATGTAACTCGCTTCCACAGGACCTCAAGAATGAGGGACCTTAAGGAGATCACCTGCGAGAAGTGTAAGGCGAGTCTCGCAAAGAAGATGATCAAGGCGGATAAAAAGGAAATGGCGCTGCTCCTCAAGGAGGAGAAAAAGCGTGAAAAAATGGGTATCGGAGATGAGGGCATCGTTCCTCTCGGAAATACCACAGCAAGGATCACCAGAGATCCTGATGCAAAGAGAAAAGAGGAAGAGGCAAGAAGGCAGGCTGCCGAGGAAGCAAGACGCAAGGCTGACGAGGCAAGGAGAGCTGCACAGCAGAACGCTCCTCAGGCTCCCGAGCCTCCCGTAAATACCATTCCGGGTACGGGAATAGCAATGGACGCAAGCCTGGCACAGTTTGCTATAAATGCCCCTCAGAACGAGCCCGAGCCTGCTCCGGCTCCTGCACCCGCACCCATGGCTGCACCTGCTGCTGAGGATGATTTCCTTGCACAGTTTGCTATAAACAAGCCCGGCAGCGAACCCGAAGCCGCTCCGGCAGCCCAGAGGCCCGAGGACGACTTCCTGGCACAGTTCGCGATACCTGCTCCCCAGGCAGAGGAGCCCGTTCCCGAGCCTGTTGTACAGCCTCAGACCGAGGAGGACATAATGCAGATGTTCTCCATCAACAACGCTCTCGTTCAGGAACAGCCCTACGGCGAGCCGCTGTACAGTCAGCCTCCCGTATACGGCGGAGAGCCGCAGTATATCGATGCAGAGGGACGCGAACTCACAGGTGTTGAGCCTGTTTATAACGGCATTCCCCAGACAATAGATGACGGACAGGAGATAATCCAGGGAAGCGAATGGGATTTCGTTGCAAATCAGCTTTTCGGCTCTGACGGAGCAGTTCAGCCTGTTGCTGAACCTGTGATGGCGGATCCTGTAATTGCTGATCCGGCACCGGTATATCCTCAGTATGACGAAAATCTTCCCAAGGAAATGGACGAACTTGACATACCTTCAATGGGTAACATGGCGGCACCCGTACTGGACGAGATACCTACAGTTGAGAATATCACAGCACCCGTACTGGACGAGATACCTACAGTTGAGGATATCACAGCACCCGTACTGGACGAGATACCCACAGTTGAGGATATCACGGCACCTGTCCTTGACGAGATACCCACAGTTGAGGATATCGCGGCACCTGTCCTTGACGAGATACCCACAGTTGAGGATATCGCGGCACCTGTACTGGACGAGATACCCACAGTTGAGGATATCGCGGCACCCGTACTGGACGAGATGCCTGCGTTTGAGGACATTGCAGCACCTGTCCTTGACAGCATACCTACAGTTGAAAACATCACAGCACCTGTGCTGGATGATATTGCAGAACCCGTATTTAATGAGCCTTTAATGGCAGAAGAGGAGTTTACAGATATGAGTGATTATAATTATGTTGCACCCGGAAGAAGTGCAGACGAAAATACAGAGAATGCAGAGCAGCCCAGACAGGCAGCACCCCAGCAGCCCCAGATCATCAAGGTGCCTCAGCTTGCAGGCTATGACGCTAACAACCAGCCTATCTACAAGTATATTCAGATGAAGCTTGCAGGCTATGACCAGAAGGGTCAGCCCGTTTATGTTCCGCTTCAGGCAGCAGCTGCAAGACCTCAGCAGCAGGCAGCAGCTCCCAAGGCTCAGCCTCAGCAGGCAGCAGCCCCCGCTCAGCAGACAGCAGCTCAGGCACAGAGGGCAGCAGCAGCTCCCGTACAGCCTGCAGCACCCGTACAGCAGGCTGCACCTGTAAACTCACCTGTTCCGAAGAAGCCCGTTCAGCAGTCAGGCGTTCCCAAGGCAAATATCTCACAGATCGCAGTAAATCCCCACAGCAAGCAGACTTCACAGGCATTCATCAACGCTATCTCAAGCTCCAAGGAGTATGCTGACAAGAACCTTATCGAAACACAGGGCCTCAAGGCTAACAGCCCCATACTTACATCTGTTGAGGACGTTCTCTCAACTATGGGCGACGATACTGTAAAGAGACAGAAGGCTGTTCAGACACAGCAGGCTGTTCCCGTATTTGAGGAGTACAAGGCTCCCACAAGAAATACCTACAGAGGCGGCGGCTCATCACCCAAGATGCATCGGCTTGTCGAGAAGGACGTCCGCTATATGACAAAGTCCGAGCTCAAGGCTAAGAAGAAGCAGGACAAGATCGATGCCAAGTTCAGAAAGGAAATGTCCAAGAGAGGCTTCTGATAAAACCAGCACAAATGAAATGAGGAGAAATAATGGCAGAAAACAAGATCCTTGAGGAGCTGAGAGCAAAGCTCACCGACTCCCTTGAAGAGAATAACGACTTCCTCCGCAGGGAAGCCGAAAGATTTGCAAAGGAGAAGAACGCCGAGGGCGTTGAGGCAGCTACACAGCTGATCGTTGAGATCATGCCCCAGTCCCAGAAGGACGAGGTCGAAAGACTGACACATATTGACGGTATGCGTCTCGATGAGATGCAGAGCAAGATCGTCGAGCTGATAAACAAGAAGGAATTCAATGAGGCAAAGTCTCTTTCGGAGCGCCTTTACAAGAAGATAATCCTTGATTATCAGGAGGGGGAGAAGTCAAAATTCGTCTCCCTGAGAAATCCCTTCGAGGATAATCTCTATCAGCTGAGATACAAGCCTGATAAGATACTTAACCGCACACCCTTTGACTTCGGCACCATGATTACCACATACGGCTATCTGCTGGTTGAACAGGACTCACCCCTTGATGCTATCCCTGTTCTGGAGAAGGCTCTTGAGTTCAATCCCCTGGACTGCGGTCCCAGATTTGAGCTTGCAGAGGTGTATAAGCTTCTGAAAAACAGGAGAATGATAATCGAGACCACTAAGGAGACCCTGAAAGTGGCTTCCTCACCTGTGGCTATCGCAAGATGCTATGCAAATATGGGCTATGCGCTGACAGATATGGGCGAGTATGACGACGCAGCAGTTTTCCTTACCGCCAGCGTTATCTTTGCACCTCACCCGGCTATCCCCTATGAAATGCGCGACCTTGTCCAGAGAAAGGGCAGTCCCATAAAGCAGCCCACCCGCGAGGAGATAGTTGAGACAATGAAGAAGTACGGAATCGACTTTGGTCCCAACGAGGACGTAGTTTCCGTAGCTGCACAGCTTTCCGCAAACTACCTCATGGAGGAGGACATCCCCAATGCTCTTATGGCACTGAAGATGACCTATAACCTCACCCGCGACGAGGAGGTAAAGAAGATCATACTCAAGTATGAACCCGACGCACAGCAGCTGGTGCCCAACCAGGAGCCTGTTGCCGAGGAGGGTAAGCCCAATATCACACAGACTGTGAACGAGGCTCCCGAAGAGTGATAAACGGCGTAAAGCCGCGGTATCAGGACGGATTTTTATTTAGAAGTTTTGCCCCTGAGTGTTCAAAAGCGCTCAGGGGCGTTGTATTTATTCTGCTATGATAAATCAAAATTTAGCTTTGCTAAATTTTGATTTGAGTTTAGAGTTGAGAGTTGTGGAGTCGCCTGCGGCGACAATATTTAAATATTGTGAGCGAAGCGAACACATTAACTCTCAACTCTCAACTCTCAACTTTCAACTTAGCGCATACGCGCTAAATTATGATTTATATTAGTGTTTGATTTGCACAATAAGAACAGCACAAAATTGACACTTCCTACAAATTTTGCAAAAAAGCTTTATTTATTACTTAAAGCATGGTATAATGTATTGAGTTTATTTAATTTGCTTTTTGCAAAAGGATCAGCTCCGCAATTTACGGATATCTAACGGGGGGACATATGAAAAACGGTGTTAAAATGCTTGACATCGCTACAAAGCTGGGAGTCAGCGTAGTAACGGTGTCGAATGCTCTTGCGGGACGTGACGGCGTCAGCGAGCAGATGAGGAAAAAAATCTGCGAGACCGCGGAGAAAATGGGCTATAAGCCCTCGAATACCAAGAGCGAGAAAAAGCGCCTCGCGATGCCTAAAATAGGCAAAAACGTGGGTATACTCACCTCCGAGCGCTTTGTGGGCGCAAGGGGCACCTTCTACTGGGAGCTCACTGCAAGCATATCCAATCAGCTCTCACAGCTCAACGTTTGTACAGTCTACGAGTGCGTTACCGCAGACAGTGAAAAGAACGGTATACTGCCCAATATGGTTACCGACAACAAGGTGGACGGCATAATCGTCATCGGACAGGTGCACAGAAGCTACATAGACTGCCTCAGCAAGCTGACTATGCCGCTGATGTTCGTGGACTTCTATGACAACAGGTACAATATCGACTCGGTAATATCCGACAGCTTCAACGGCGGATATATGCTCACCGACCACCTGGTGGAAAAGGGACACCGCAAGATAGGCTTCTTCGGCACCCTCAACGCCACCAGCAGTATCAATGACCGCTATCTCGGCTATGTCAAGTGCATAATGGAGAACGAGCTGGAGTTCCGCAACGAGTGGATAATCGGCGACAGAAATGAGAGGGGTATCCTCAACGACAAGATAGATTTCCCCGACGAAATGCCCACGGCTTTTGTCTGCAACTGCGACGAGACCGCTTTCAGGGTAATTTCAGCGCTGAAGTCCAAGGGAGTGCGAGTTCCCGAGGATATAAGCGTTGTGGGCTACGATAACTACACAGTATCAAGCATCTGTATCCCCACCATCACTACGGTGGAGGTGGACCTGACCAGAATGGCGGAGGTCTCAGTGGGCATTATGGCAAAGAAGCTTGCCGACCCCGGATACTCCGAGGGCAGGCGTATAATCAGCGGAAGGCTTATCGAAAAGGAAAGTGTCCTTGACATAAACGGAAGCTACGGTGAGGAGCGTTCCGATGCTGTTTGAGAACTTTTTCGGATATCTCAGAACTGTCCGCCAGCACAGACATCAGGTGCTCATACACTGCATAAAGGCAGGCATTCCATGGAGGGGACTGGTGCATGACCTGTCTAAGTTCTCGCCGACGGAGTTCATTCCGGGAGTGAAGTACTATCAGGGCAACAGGAGCCCCAACGAGCGTGAGCGCGAGGTGTCGGGCTACTCCCGCGCCTGGATGCACCACAAGGGCAGGAACCGCCACCACTTTGAGTACTGGACGGACTATAACATGAAGACCAAGAGGCTGGAGCCTGTGAAAATGCCCGATATATTCATATTTGAGATGTTCTGTGACCGCGTGGCGGCTTCAAAGACTTACAACAAGGGCAATTACAATGATTCCATGCCGCTGGAGTATTTTCTCCGCTCAAAGCATAAGAGGATAATCGAGAAAACTACTGCGGCAAAGCCTGAATTTCTGCTGACCATGCTCCGCGACAAGGGCGAGGACGCAGTATTCAGCTATATACGCAGACAGGTAAAGAAAAACAAACGGCGCTGAGCCGTAATGGGCGCCGAAAGGTGCCCATTTTTTGTGAATGAAAGGGATAAGGTGAATATGAATCCGAGACTGCCCTATCTCAGGGAAAAGACCGCAAAGCTGACCGCCTCTCCGGGAGTTTACATCATGAGGAGAAAGGACAGCTCCATAATCTACATCGGCAAGGCTAAGAATCTGCACAACCGCGTCAGCAGCTATTTCCGCGAAAATCCCGACCATACGCCGAAAGTAGCGGCAATGGTGTCCAACGTGTACGACTATGACTTCATCGTCACTGACAGCGAGTTTGAAGCCCTGCTGCTGGAGTGCAGCCTTATCAAGCAGCACAAGCCCAAGTACAATATCCTGCTGAAGGACGACAAGGGCTATCACTATATCCGCATCTCCGATGAGGAGTACCCGCGCATAACCAACGAGAAGAACACCAAGCAGAGCGGGAAATACCTTGGTCCCTACACCAGCGGAGCCATCACCAAGGAGGCTGTCAATGAAGCCAACCGCGTGTTCATGCTGCCTACCTGCCACAGGAGATTTCCGCAGGATATAGGCAAGGGACGCCCCTGCCTCAACTACCACATCAAGCAGTGCATGGGAGTGTGCCGCGGCAGGATAAGTGCTGAGGATTACCGAAAGACCGTGGACGAGGCTGTGGAGTTCATACGCAGCGGCAGCGCACAGTCCGTTGAGCGCATGGAGGCTGACATGAACAAAGCAGCCGAGGAGCTGGATTTTGAGAAGGCAGCTATCCTCCGCGACAGGATAAACGCCATAAAAAAGGCTTCCGAGAAGCAGAAGATAATCAACAGCGGCGTTGAGTCCGCAGACGTTATCGGCATAGCGGAATACCCCGACGGTCTTTATATCTCGGTGCTTATGTACCGCGAGGACAGGCTCTTTGACAAGGCGGTTTTCCCGTTTCCTCTGCCCGACAGCGGAGAGGATATACTGGGAAGCTTCATGCTTCAATTCTACTACAAGAGGCCTGATATACCGAAGACTATCATCATCGACCATATGCCCGTGGACAGCGAGCTCCTCGTCGAGATGCTGGAGGAGCAGGCAAAGCGCAGGGTGAAGCTCCACGTTCCTCAGAAGGGACGTCAGCTGGAGCTGCTCCGCCTTGCCAAGAACAACAGCGCTGAGTACGCCGCAATAAAGAATGACCGCACGGGCAGAGAGGTCATCGCCCTCGAGCAGCTTGCCCAGAGCCTTGGACTTTCCAAACCGCCCCGATATATCGAGGCTTACGACATATCCAACCTGTCATCGGAGTCCATGGTGGCCGGTATGGTAGTGTTTGAGGACGGAAGGCCCCTGAAAAAGGCGTACAAGCGCTTCACCATCAAGGAGCAGGAGCTCCAGAACGACTACGGAAGTATGCGCGAGGTGCTGAAAAGAAGGCTCATGCATATACTGACAGGGGAGGGGGACGAATACTTCACCCGCACCCCCGACCTGATACTCCTTGACGGCGGCAAGGGACACGTCAACACCATAGCCCCTCTGCTGAAGGAGCTGGGACTGGATATACCGCTGTTCGGCATGGTCAAGGACGACAAGCACCGCACCCGTGCCATAGCAACGGGTGGACGTGAAATACAGATAAACGAGCTGAGGCAGGTCTTTGACCTGGTGACCAGGATACAGGACGAGGTCCACCGCTATTCCGTCAGCTTCATGCACTCGCGCCACAAGAAAAAGACCTACAGCTCAGAGCTGCTGACCGTCCGCGGCATAGGCGAAAAGAAGGCGGCGAAGCTGTTCATGAAGTACAAGACCATAGCCAATCTCCGCAGGGCTTCTCCCGAGGAGCTGGCAGTAACGGCAGGCGTGGGGAAGGACGTTGCCGAGGAGCTCTGGAGAGTTATACAGGATATGTAAGCAGGGGTGGTATAAGCATAAATATGGGGGTATATATATTATAATAGTATACGGAGGCAAAAACCGCAGATACGGGGTATCATATGTAAAAACTATAAACTTGTCCACAAGTTTCAGTGCGGATTTGGGCGTGCGGAAAGGTTCTTTTAATGCCATAACGGGCAAATTTACTAAATTACAGTTAAGCAAATTGCCGCAGTTTACAATTCTGTAAAAAAAGAAGAAAAAATGAGCTTTTATGTTGCAATTTAAAAGTGAGTGTGATATAATTATTGTGGAAGTTTAACAATGTTTGGTATCTGTGTGCTAATACCTCATATTGTGCTGTCTTCAGACGTTGATTTTGTAGAATATAAGCCGTTTCCAGCAATCGATATTACCGATGGTATAAATCTTGGTAAATATTGATAAAAAACGGCAGATTATTTATGTCAAAAAAGCGATTGAAAAGTAACTCTTAAAATGTTATAATTGTTATTATTAAGGCAGTGAGAAACGTTCATCACAAGTAATTAATTATGGAGGTGGTTTCATGAGGAGTTTTTCCTACATTGCTCAGGACGCAAGAGGCAAACAGCTCAAGGGAGTTATGAATGCGGAAAATGAGCAGGAATTCATGCAGCGAGCCAGAGAAAAGGGCTTGTATGTAAAGGAATTCAAGGAAGGCGATTCAGGTGACTCAAAATCAATCTACAAGTTCAATACTAAGGAGCTCAACTTCTGCTGCAGACAGCTGAGTGCGATGCTTACTTCAGGATTGACGCTTGTAAAAGCCATCGATATCCTTACCAAAGAGCAGGAGAATGAAAAAGCGAGAGCTATATGGCAGGATATCTACGAGAACGTTCAGAAGGGTGAATCCTTCTCGTCTACCCTCGAAATGCATTCGGGTTCATTCCCCGAGTTCCTGATCTCAATGGTCGGAGCAGGTGAGAGCAGCGGTTCGCTGGATATCATCATGACACGTATGGCAGATCATTACGCAAAGGAAAACAAGCTCAAGAACTCTATCAGAAGTGCTATGATCTACCCGATCGTTCTTCTCGTGCTTTGTATCGTTGTTGTAATATTCCTCTTTACGTTTATCATGCCTGCATTCATCGACATGTATGAGGACAAGAGCAAGATGCCTCTCCTCACAAAGATAATGGCAGCGATCAGTAACTTCCTCAGAACAAAGTGGTGGCTCCTGATCATCATTCTCGTGGCTCTCTTCGCAGGCTTCAAGTATGCTATGACTATACCGAGCTTCAGAAAGAAAGTCCACAGATTCATCATCAAGGGACCAATGTTCGGCCCTCTTGTTACTAAGATCTACACAGGAAGATTCTCAAGAACCCTTTCTTCACTCTATTCAAGTGGTATCCCTATGGTGGAATGCCTTGAAAGATCTTCCTCCATCCTTGGAAATTTGTATATCGATGAAAAATTCGAGAACGTTGTCGACGAGGTAAAACAGGGTGAGACCCTTTCAGCGGCGATAACCCGTACAGAGATATTCGAGCCTATGTTCTGCTCGGTAATCTACGTCGGTGAAGAGTCAGGTGCTCTTGACAGTATCCTCGAAAAGACATCTGATTATTACGAGGAAGAATCAGACGCAGCAGTTCAGCGTCTCGTAGGACTGGTACAGCCTGTTCTTCTGATATTCATGGGCGTTATCATCGGTATGGTAGTTATCGGCGTTTACCCTGCTCTCTACGGTTCGCTCGAGAGTATCGAAAACGAATAAAACGGAAAGGTGGAAAGATAAATGCTTTCATTTGATATTACTGATAGAAATATACGAGTTGTTAAGGGCGTTGAGAGCAACGGAAAGATCAAGATCAGCTCCGCCGCAACAGTCAACGTAGAAGAGGGATACATCGTTAACGGACACGTTAAGGACGTTCCCGCAGTTGCTACACTTATCAACAATGTTCTTAAAATGCACAGGATGCCCGACAAGGAAGCGATCGTTTCGATCTCCTCCAACCTGACTATCTTCAAGGAAATGGTAGTTCCCAAGGGCAGAGCTCAGGACCTCCAGAAGACAGTTAAGCTCCAGATGCAGGCTGAGCTCAATCTGGATGATTCATACAGCGTATCCTACATCATCGTAGGTGAGGCTGACAGCAGCGAAGCAAGCGAGCCTTCATACAAGATCCTTGCTACCGCCTGCCCCTATGAGATCGTAAACAGCTACAGAGAGGTGTTCAGACTTCTCTCTACCATCGCACTGAGATCGGTAATGATCGGATGCAACTGTATCACAAAGGTTCTTCTTGCTGATACAAAGATCAGATCAAAGATGCCCCTCCTCGCTGTTCAGATCGATAACAACTTCATCTCACTCAACCTCTATGAGCAGGGACAGCTTTCGTTCTCACGTTTCGCTTCCATCGATGCAGCTGACTACGGCTACTCAGATGACTATGTATTCGAGGCTGTAAACGAGAACATCTTCCGTATGCTCCAGTTCCACAGAAGCCGTAACACAGGTGAGTCTATTGAGAACGTTATCTTCTACGGCGATACACACGAGTATGTAAGACTTACAGACGAACTTGAGAAGCTGGACCTCAAGACCAGCCTTATCAATGTTCCTCCTCAGATCCACGGACACGAAAACCTTGAGTTCTCTCTCTATGCAAACGCTATCGGCGCTATGTTCAAGAGAAACAAGGAAGTAGAGAAGATCAACCTCCTGGATGCAGACCTTGGTACAGTTGTAAAGACCAAGATGAGAAACGAGAACACAGGTAATATCGTTCTCATCGCTTGCGTTGCAGGTTCACTCCTTCTTGCTGGCGGTGCTTTCTTAGGTCTTAAGTTCTATGACAACGGCATAAAGAACGATATCGCAGAGTGCGACGAGTTCATCAACAGCCCCACCACTAAGCAGAAGCTTGCTCAGCATGACAAGCTCCTCAAGCTCAAGGATATGGTAAACGCTTATTATACCAAGATCACAAACGCAAAGGATGCTTATCTCTCTCAGCCGAGGATCACAGGTGATGCTTACGATGAGATCGAGAAGATCCTTGACGAAACTTGTGAGGCTAAGGATATCAAGGAGAACAGTATCTCAGAGCCCGTATATGCGGACGGAGTTATTGCCTTCAATGTATCCTGCGATGCTGTTAAGGACCAGTACGCACAGACGCTTCCCTCAGACTTCATTCAGAACCTCGAAAAGAGCGATATGTTCAGAGCGGCTTCATTTGCAGGTTACAATGTAACAACTGTTGAAAATGAAGAAACTCATGAGAAAAAGGATGTAATCAACTTCAGCGCAACGGTTGAACTTGCTCCCAACCAGAGTGCTTATCATCCTGTTGAAGAAACGAAGGAGGCTGAATAAGAATGAAACTTACATACAGAGATAAGATAATCGCCGGTGTTCTTTTAGCATTAACAATAATTCTTATAGGTGTATTTGCATTATGCAGACCTACATACAAGGACATCAAGGCACATAAGACATCGCTTGAAAAGATTCAGGCCCAGAAGGAAGGCATCGAAAAGCAGATCGCTGAGATCCCCGGACTTCAGACAGACATCAAGGATACCTATACCAAGACAAACGAAGAGACAAAAGTATTTGTTCCTCTTGACAGAGTTACCGATACAACATACATCGATCAGTATATGCAGAGCTTTGCTGATGAGGCAAAGGTTAAGCTTCTGACCGTTAATCTTGAGGGATCCAAGCTGGTTCCGCTGGATTACTACTACGCTGCAGTAAGTGATGATCTTGGCGATATGCGTAGAGCTGCCGATGTAAATGGCGACCTCCAGGCAAACTATGACAAGTCTGTTGCTGAAAGCACTGCACTTTCACAGAGAGCTAAGGAGTCTATCGTACAGACAAAGTATGGCGTTCAGGTGTACGGAACAAAGAAGAACATCTATGACTACCTCGTTAAGCTCAAGGAGTTTGAGAAGGCAGAGTCCGTCAATTCAGTTACTATCGAAGACTATACCTTCGGTAAGGCTGAAGCTGATAAGGCTCACGTATCACTTCCCGACTCAAAGGACGGCGAGATAGTTACGGTATCTGCGGGAGATAATCAGGAGATCACAAATGCCTCTAACGCAAATATCGTTATCACACTTTATTCAGTATACAACATGGAAGAGCCTAATGTAGACTGATCTGCATTAGGTTATTATGCAGAATACTCCATAATAAACGCTACGGTTATTGAGAAAAATATAACTTGAAAGGCGGTTAGGAAAATGAAAACAGAGAAGAAAAAAACACTGCGCGGCTCGGTACTGTTTACCGTTGTATGTGTA
>Ga0208040_1001591_pt1 | contig 22040 bp, 22 predicted proteins | sample AD_UKC083_MetaG_FD_184431 | JGI IMG/M metagenome (GOLD analysis project Ga0208040, IMG submission 184431) | Active sludge microbial communities of municipal wastewater-treating anaerobic digesters from USA - AD_UKC083_MetaG (SPAdes) (version 2) | ecosystem: Engineered > Bioreactor > Anaerobic >...
AGGAACTGGATATTGTTATTTTTGATAGAAAGAGTAATCCTATCATCACTACAGATGAAGGTCAAATCATTGTAGATCAAGCCGTTAAAGTACTCCAGGAGACCTATCGTCTAAAAGAATTGGCTCAAAAAGAACTCGAGCATTTCACCGGAACAATAAAGATAGGTATTATCCCGACTATAGCCAATTCATTACTTCCGGTTGTTTTACTTCCTATTTTGGAAAAATTCCCTGACTTGCATATTGAAATGTCTGAAGTTACAACCGACAATATTATCAGAAAACTCAAAGAGGGGACGATTGACATGGGAATTTTGGCTACTCCGTTAGATATAGATGATTATGAGGAGGAGATTCTATACTACGAAACATTGATGGTATACGGAAAATTTGATGAGGATACTCATTTTGTTATTCCCGATGAGATTAAAAATCACAGGGTGTGGCTTTTGGAGGAAGGGAACTGTTTGAGAAATCAATTCATCAATCTTTGTTCATTAAAAAAGAGTCAGAACATGCCATCCAATCTTGAATTTGATGCTCATAGTTTTGAAACTTTATTGAATATGGTAGATCAACTGGGTGGCTTAACCCTGATTCCGGAGCTCTATTTTCAATCTTTAACAGAGGAGCGTAAGAAAAAGGTTAGAAACTTTTCTGCGCCGGTCCCCGTTCGTGAAGTGAGCATTGTCTATTACCGTCCTTTTGCCAAACGGAAAGTGATTGAAGCCTTAGCTAAGGAAATCAAAGCTCTCATTCAACCTATTTTAATGGCGAAAGAGTTTAAAAACAGCGAGCTTGAAATCGTTAAGATATAAAAAAAGGGTGTTTTCAACACCCTTTTTTTTATCATTATATGCTTGAAAGTCATTATATTACATCAGCTGAATTTTTATATTCATCTATAATGCCTTTCACATCATCAGTTGCCAAACGACCGTATACTTTCTCCCCAACGAGTACTACCGGAGCCAATCCGCATGCACCCACACAACGGAGAGAAGCCAATGAGAACAATCCATCAGGAGCAGTTTCACCAACGCTTAAGCCTAGTTGTTTCTTAAATTCATCAAGAATTTTTTCAGCTCCACGAACATAACATGCAGTACCCATACAGATAGAAATTGGGAATCTACCTTTAGGAACCATAGTAAAGAAGGAGTAGAAAGAAACCACACCATACACTTTAGCAGTTGGGATGTTCATCTCTTTCGCAATCACTTCTTGAGCTTCTGCAGGAAGATATCCCAAGTACTCTTGAGTTTTATGAAGCACATTGATTAACTCACCCTGTTCATAATTATAAGATTTACAAATCTCTTCGATTTTCGATCTTGTATTCTGACTTATTTGTATTTTAATACTTGACATAATTTATTAACTTTTTAAAATTGTATAATCCGGTTAGTCCGCTTTAATTTCAATAACTTTTTGTTTATCAAAATAGTGAGTATGGAGTAATTCGTGTGACTTATGCCCACAAGGTTCACCTAAGAACTCTTTATAAAGAGTCATCACTGATTGATTTTCATGTGATTTACGTACAGGGAAGTTTCTGTCCGCTTCATAAAGAGCTGCCCAACGTGCTTTAATAATTTCAGCATCACCATGATTCAAAGGTTGACCACCACCGTTAATACATCCTCCGGGACAAGCCATTACTTCGATAGCATGGAAATCAGATTCACCTCTTTGAATTTGTTCTAATAATTTACGAGCATTACTCAAACCATGAGCGATACCGATCTTCAATGGGAATCCGTCCACATCGATAGTAGCTGCTCTGATGCCTTCGAGTCCACGAAGTTCTTCAAAGTCAATTCTATCGAGAGGTTTTTTAGTGATAACCTCAACTGCGGTACGGCAAGCGGCTTCGATTACTCCACCGGTTGTTCCAAAAATCACAGCTGCACCGGTAGATTCACCGAGTGGGCTGTCAAAATCAGTTTCCTCAAGAGTTTCAAAGTCAAGGTTAGCTTGTTTAATCATGTGTGCTAATTCACGAGTAGTAATTGAGAAGTCCACATCAGGATTTCCATCAATGATAAACTCTTCGCGAGCACACTCATATTTCTTAGCCAAACAAGGCATCACTGACACAACAATCAAATCTTCTCTCTTCACACCAATTTTATCTGCAAAATAGGTTTTAGCAATAGCTCCAAACATTTGTTGTGGAGATTTTGCTGATGAAGGGATATCTTTTAAATCCGGGAAGTTATGTTCGAAGAAGTTAACCCACGCAGGACAGCAAGAGGTCAATAGAGGTAATTTAACCGTTTTATCACCATTGAGGTGTCTTGTCAAACGGTCGATCAACTCGGTTCCTTCTTCCATAATAGTTAAGTCAGCACTCCAGTCTGTATCAAATACGTAATCAAAGCCCAACTCTCTCAATGCTGTTGTTAATTTTCCGGTTACGATAGAGCCCGGTTTCATTCCAAACTCTTCACCAAGAGCTACTCTTACTGCGGGAGCAACTTGAACCACAACAGTTTTCTTATCATTAGCGATAGCACGCATTACTCTAGGAGTATTATCCACTTCTGTCAATGCACCAACGGGACAAACAGCCACACACTGACCGCAGAATGTACAGGGTGAGTGACTCATTTTCTGATTGAATGCAGTAGTTACTACAGCCTGGAATCCTCTATCAACAGCAGAAAGTGCGCCTACAGTCTGGAATTCGTTACAAACCAATTCACAACGGCGACACATGATACATTTGTTATTATCTCTGATGATTGATGGAGAAGTTTCTAATTGATATGTAGACATTTCCCCTTGGAAAGGAATCTCTCTAACACCAAAGCGGATAGCTAAATCTTGCAATTCACAATCTCCACTTTTTGCACAAACCAAACAATCGGCGGGGTGGTCACTCAAAATCAATTCTAAAACTGTTCTTCTTGCGTTATACACTCTCACTGAGTTTGTTTTCACCACCATACCCTCCATTACTTCGGTAACACATGCGGGTGCCAAATTTCTTCTTCCTTCTACTTCAACAACACAAATACGACATCCACCCGGTTTATTAGTGATGTTCATCCCTTTTAATTCAAAATAACAAAGGGTTGGAATATGAATACCTATTGTAGCTGCAGCCTTAAGGATAGTAGTACCTTTTGGGACAACAACTTCTCTTTTATCTATAGTTAATTTTACCTGATCCATTATTTATTTCCTTTCTATTTAATAAAGATTGCATTAAATTTACATTTTTCATAACAAGCACCGCACTTGATACAGGTCTCTTGATTGATTTCATGTACCATTTTCTTTTCACCGGTAATTGCTCCTACCGGACACGCACGTGCACAAGCGGTACAACCAATACAAGCATCCGGATCAATCATATAACGTTTCAACGCTTTACATTGTCCTGCGGGACATTTTTTATCTACTACGTGAGCAACATACTCATCCCAGAAGTTATCTATAGTAGAAAGGACCGGATTAGGAGAAGTTTGTCCCAATCCACACAATGAAGCATCTTTAATCACACCTGCTAAGTTAGATAAATTTTCAAGGTCTTCCATAGTTCCGTGACCATGAGTAATTTTATCCAAAATTTCACACAATCTCTTATTTCCAATTCTACAAGGAGCACATTTTCCACAAGATTCTTCCACTGTAAAATCCAGGTAAAATCTTGCTACAGAAACCATACAATCATCTTCATCCATCACGATCATACCTCCTGAGCCCATCATAGAACCGGCAGCCAATAAGCTATCATAATCGATAGGTGTATCCAAGAATTTTTCAGTTAAACATCCACCTGAAGGTCCTCCGGTTTGAACAGCTTTAAACTTCTTACCATCTTTAATACCACCACCAATTTCATAAATTACTTCACGAAGGGTGATTCCCATAGGAACTTCAATTAATCCAACGTTATTAATTTTTCCTGCTAAAGCAAAAACTTTTGTTCCTTTTGATTTTTCAGTACCAATTGAAGAGAACCATTCCCAACCTTTAAGAAGGATAACGGGGATATTGGCATAAGTTTCAACGTTATTCACGTTGGTAGGTTTTTTAAGGTAACCTTGTTGTGCAGGGAATGGAGGTTTAAATGTAGGTTCTCCACGATTTCCTTCCATAGAGTGAATCAATGCTGTTTCTTCACCGCATACAAACGCACCGGCACCATATTTTAATTCAATAGTAAAACTAAAATCGGTTCCCATAATATTTTTGCCTAACAATCCGTACTCAGTAGCTTGTTTAATAGCAATTTGAAGACGTCTGATTGCTAGAGGATACTCTGCACGAATGTAGATTAAGCCTTTTGATGCACCAATACAGAAACCGTTGATAGCCATAGCTTCCAACACTGTATGTGGGTCACCTTCAAGAATCGATCTGTCCATAAATGCACCGGGGTCACCCTCGTCCGCATTACAAACAACATATTTTTCATCTCCTTCGCTTTTAGCAGCCAATTCCCATTTTAATCCTGTAGGGAAACCGGCGCCTCCACGTCCGCGAAGACCTGCTTTTTTAATAATTTCTATGGTTGCTTTAGGATCATTTTGCTCTAACACTTGTGCTAATGCAGCATATCCGTCTCTTGCGAAATACTCATCAATATTTTCAGGATCGATAAATCCGCAGTTTCTCAAAGCAACACGAAGTTGTTTTTGGTAGAAACCCATATGTTTTGAATCCTCAATATGTTCTTTAGTTTCGGGATTCAAATAGAGTAAACGATTAACTTTTCTACCTTTTACGATGTGCTCTTCAATAATTTCACGACAATCCTCAGGTTTTACTGAAGTATAGAATGTATTATCGGGCAACATTTTCACGATGGGTCCTTTTTCACAAAAGCCAAAGCAACCTGTAGTTACCACTTGTACATCTTTTGACAACCCTTTATCGGCTAAAAGCTGGTTGAAATTAGCTATAATCTGGTCACTATGCGATGCGCGACATCCTGTCCCACCGCAAACTAAAATGTGATACTTAAAATTTGACATGAGAAAACCTCCTATTTATGTTATTGATCTACTTTTCCATAATTTACCGGAATAATGCCGTCAAGCAATTCATTTCCAAGTAAATATTTAGTAACTAACTCTTCTGCTTTTACAGGTGTAATATACCCGAAAACAACAGGGTCCTCGCCCGGTTTTTTTACTTCCACGGTAGGCTCTGCATAGCAATAACCCATGCAACCGGTTTGGGTAACCACAGCTTGAATCCCTCTCTTGTTACACTCATTAATAATAACTTCCATAACTTGCTTTGCTCCGGCAGCAATACCGCAAGTAGCCATAGCCACTTTCACTTGAATCAAGTTCTCGGTATTCTCCCCTTGCTCGCGAAGTTTCAGAGCAGATTGAAGTTCTTCTCTCTTTTTCTTCAAATCGGCTAAAGATCTAATCTTGTCCATTTTAAATTTAATTAATTAATTAATAGTACTTTATAATTATAAATTGGTTTTTATTTCAGGGCTTTAAATCAATCTGCAAATATACAAAAAAGATTCCAAGAAACAGCCTTTTAATACAATTATATTTGGAATTTATTTTTTTCAATCGATTTTACATTTTATATTCCCTATTTTTTGTGTTTTTATTTTTGAAATAAAAAAAATTAGGGGGCAGGATTTGAGGTGTCTCTTTGGTTATTTTGATTTCCCCACTCTGGAATATTATACCATTTGGAAAATGTGTGATCAATTACGAATTACGAATTACGAATTACGGGTTTACAAGGTAGAAGGTAGAATGGATTTGCATTTATTTGAATATCAGTAAAATAAGTTAATTACATTTTTCAACTTTCAACTTTCAATTAATAATACTTTCGACTTTCGCCTTTCGACTTGAGACTTTTTTTTGTATCTTTGTTGCGTAAAAGATGTACACTACACAACCTGAACAGACTACTACTAAAACTAAATATTATGCTTAAAGACAGACTACAGCTTTACAAAGAAATTGAGAACGAAAGAAACTCAAAACTTTTAGTGTTTATCACAGGTGATAGACCAAATCTTGAAACGCAAATTTCATCTGAAATGCAAGACTATTTCGTTAATCACCTTGATAAATTTAATCTTCCCGATAAAATATCATTATTTCTCTACACTCGTGGTGGAGATACGATGGCAGCTTGGAGTTTGATAAACTTGATTAAGCAGTTTTGTAAATCTTATGAAGTTATTGTTGTTGCAAAAGCACGTAGTGCCGGAACATTAATAAGTCTGGGTGCGAATAAAATAATAATGACTAAACAAGCTACTCTTGGTCCTATTGACCCAAGTCTAAACAGTCCATTAAATCCGCAAAATCCTGCATTTCCTCAAAATCCACATGCAAGGGTACCCGTTAGTGTGGAATCAATAAAAGGATTTTTTGAGTACGCAAAACAAGAGTTGAATATTTCTAATCAAAATGATATGACAAGGATATTCAATGTTTTAGCAGACAAAATACATCCCATTGTTATTGGCAATGTATTCCGTTCACGTTCACAGATTCAAATGCTTGCAGAAAAGTTGCTAAAACAGAACTTTAACGATAAAAAGAAAATAAAACAAATAGTTTCATTTCTCTGCTCTGATTCTGGGAGCCACGATTATCCGATTTATCGAAGAGAGGCAAGGGATGATTTAGGACTAAATATTGAAACACCATCAATGGATTTTTACAAAAAAATTAAAACTGTACATGATAGTATCCATCACGAATTGGAATTATCAAACAGATATGATCCAAATGTTTTATTAGGAAATCAAAATTCTTTGAATTATTCATTTAGACGTGCTCTAATAGAAAGTATTCATGGTGGAACTTATGTTTTTGTGAGTGAAGGAGTTATTAATAAAAAGCAAATTCCAATAAATCAACCGGGATTGCCACCTTTAACGAGGACCGCAATAGAAGACCAAAGAGTTTTTGAAGGTTGGAAATATGAAAATTAATATTAATTTTGCAACATTTAATGTAATATTATGGAATCAATAAATAGTACAGTATTAGTAAATTATGAAACATCTGACACTTCTGTAACGGATAACGTTTATCAAACTCCAACGGAACATACAGACAATCTTTCATTTGCGTTAAAGAATGATATCATTTTTGATTATTCATTAGCAGAAATTGAAGTGTCTGATGTTAATGAGAATTTGCAACAGAAGATTTTAAAGGAATAAGTGGCGCGCACTATATCCTTCCGACTTTCGACTTTCGACTTTAGGCAATGTTTTCCCGGAACATCTCGGTGAGGTACTGAATAATCTCCGGTTCCTGGATGGAGATGCCATCGAGGGCTTCATTGATCTCTTGGGTGTCAAAAACATAATCCACCTTGGAATTTTTATAATTTACGATAAATCTCACATCAGGGTAAGCAGAGGCGGTCAGGACAACAGTGCCGGCCAAATCTCCCATGGGAGGACGGTCGATACTGCTGAGTCCAAAAGTTACTGTTACAACAGTTCCTTTTCCCAGTTCCGACTCAATCTCCAAAGATCCACCGGTTTGTTCCGCATTTTGCTTGATGAGCGACAAACCCAATCCCACTTTACGTGTGGTTCGGGTCGTAAAGAACGGATTCAACACCTTTTCCAGTGTTTCTTGCGACATCCCTGTACCATTATCTGTAAACTTTAGAATCAGTTTATCATTTTGTTCATCCTCCTCAACTAACAACTCTATCACTGTTGCTTTGGCACGTGTGGAGTTTTGTAAAATATCCATGATATGGAGTGAGATATCTTTCATGCTATTCCAGATTAAGTGTATCCAAACTGTTTTTATTCACCTTATTTTCGCCCCAGATTTTCCTCGTAATCTTGATCGATTCCATATTGGTCAACTTATCTCCTTGTTCCAGAACCCTTTGCACAAATATACAGTGCGTCAGGCTTGCTTTTTGATTGACAATCGCGATAGCCAATTCTTTACAACTTTGATATCCGCAAATACGACAATCTACTTGTGGAAGGTGGGAGTTAATCTCATAAGATTTTTTCATTTTCCTCATTGCCACAGCAATATCATCATCCAACTTATCCATGGAACGGGGTTCCACTTTCCCAACCACGATATTTTCCAAGAGATACTCTTTATATTGAGTCATCTCATCGGAATGTTTTTTCCTGGAACTTCTTTTTAATCTGTTACGCTGTCTTTCAGCCGTCAAAAAACGATCTCCTGCACACAATATTCCTCCCGCGCAGCTTTCATCACAAGCTCTGAGTTCCAGAAAATCGATATTATCGACATACTCATCTTCAAGTTTTCCCAAAAATCTGGATACGTTATGAACACCGTCAATTGCTAAATTCCTCCCTCTATCCATCAAACGAACCTCTCCTGCAGTTAGTGAGAAACGCAAACTATCGTTAGACATAGAGTGAAAGTCTTCCTCATCAGTCACCAGCTTGTATTCCCCCTGTTTTATAATTCTTAAAACCTTGTTATACATATAGTTCATATTGATAACTCCATCCACAACCGACTTATCCTCTCCAACCGGACTTTTAATAGCTGCAATTTTAGCAGCACAGGGTGAAATATAAAAAACACCAATATCCTCTATTGGGATTCCTGACTTTTCTAATGATTTCTTTATAAACAGTGCCGTGATGTCCAATGGAGGTCTAACCAAGGAAAGATTAGAAACCAGGGAGGGAAACTTCACTTGAATCAAGCGGACAATCGCCGGACAAAATGAAGAGATGATAGGTCTTTCCACCTCCTCATTCCGCATCATTTCCAGGTATTTTTCTTTTAAAATATTAACGGACCTTTCCACTTCATAGACTTTTTTAAAGCCCAGATGATAAAAAGTAGAAAGAATCGCTTGATTACTAAATTTATCCTGAAATTGAGAACTAAAAATCGAGGGAACCAGCAAAACAGGATATTTATAATCGTAGATGGTTTGAAAGTCATCCTGTTCAATATAGATTGCATTCACAGGACAAGCGTTGTAACATCTTCCACAATCGATACAGCGATTGGGATTCAAAACCGGTCTTCCTTCTTCAACATGAATGGCAGCAGTAGGACACACGCTGGTACAGTGCGAACAACCGATACACAATTCATATTTAAAACTTAAGGCATGATGAAAATCTTCCATACTATTCTTATTTTTGAAAAAGGTTTGAAATTTCTACCGTAGTTCCTTTCCCCACCTCTGAAAATACATTCAGTACATCCGTATTGGCTTTGATGTTAGGCAGCCCCATACCGGCACCGAACCCCATTTCTCTCACTTTCGGTGAGGCTGTGGAGTATCCTTTTGTCATCGCCTGGTCTATATCCGGAATTCCGGGACCTTCATCCACCAATTTAATGTAAACTCCGGATTCGTCAATATCAACAAAAATATCACCCCGGTAGGCATGAGCAACAATATTCACTTCAGCTTCATAGAGTGCCACTACAGTACGTTTAATAATGGCTGCATCAACACCCAATTGTTTCATCATTTTCTTTACTTGACTGGAGGCTGTTCCGGCATTGGTAAAATCGCCTCCTTCAACTTCAAATTTAAAATTCATAGAACGCAATTTTTAGTAAACGGGTAATAATCCGGCATTATAGAGTATTCCGGATGTTTTATATAATGAAATCGGAGTCTCAATCAAAACCATATCGTCATCTTCCGCTAATTCAATCATCTCTTCAGTAGCCTTTTTTCCCCGAGCGAATAAGATGATTTTAATATCCGACATTTCGCATGTCCTGATGGTTTGCAAATTGGCTAATCCTGTGATGAGCATAATCCGCTTATTGGTAGTGATCGTCAAAACATCGCTCATCAGGTCTGATGCGAACGCACAATCAATTTTAGGATACATTGCAGGATCTCCCGCCACAACCGTTCCTGAAACATGAGTTATAATTTCCTGTAGTGTCATATTCAAATTTTTGTGCAAAGATACAAAAAGAATATATATCTTTGTCGTTCATTTTGATTCAACCGATTTAGTAAAAAATAATGCCGACTTATAAAGCTGATTTACATATTCACACCCTACTCTCCCCTTGCGGAGACTTAGACATGACTCCGGAATATATTGTTGAAACTGCACTCCGGAATGGGATCGATATTATTGGAATTACGGATCACAATTCCACACGGCATTGTCAACTGACTGAATTTTACTCCAAAAACAGAAATATTTTTGTACTGTGTGGTGCAGAGGTAACCACTAAGGAAGAAGCGCATTGTCTTGCTTTTTTCCCAAATCATGAAAGACTGGCTCAGTTTCAGCAACTTTTGGAGAAACATCTGCCCGACATTCCCAATGATCCGGACTTCTTTGGGGATCAGATTCAGATTGATGAGGAGATGAATATCATCTATGAAGAGCCCCGACTGCTAACTTCCGCTTTGGACTTATCGATTGAACAGATTGAGAGGGAGGTTCATGCTTTAGATGGGATGTTTATTCCGGCACATATTGACAAATCGAAGACCAGCGTCATTTCGCAGTTGGGATTTATCCCTTTTGACCTGGAATATGAGGCGGTTGAAATCACCAAGCACACCACTAAAGAGGCTATGATTCAGCAACATAAGTATCTCAAAAACAAACCGTTTATTCGCTCTTCCGATGCGCACCAGCCGGATCAAATAGGAACCAATACCACACAATTGACGATGCCTACCCGAAACTTTGAAGAGATCAAAAAAGCTATCTTGGCTTTGGCAAACGATTAATTCCCGTATAACTGAACGATTCTGTATTTGAAGAGATAATCGTACTTGGCTTGCACCCATTGTGCATGAGCCTGATTGTATCTATTTTTTACCTCATTGAACTCAAACTGCGTTGAAGCTCCCGCATCAAAACGAACCTTTTCGTACTCAAAAGAGATTTTAGAGGCTTCGTAAAACTCCTTCGCTGCTTTATAGTTCGCTTCTGCCGCAATCATTTCCGCATAAGCCTGTTGAACCTCTTTGGTCAATTTGCGAATATTCTCATCGTACTGCAATTGTTGATCATGCAGTTGCAATTTGGCTATTTTTGTCTGATGATATGTGCTTAAACGGTCAAAAATCGGGATATTGAGTGAAAGTCCAATCACTTGTCTTGAATGGTCTTCCAATTGATTAAAGAAAGGAGCATTGGGAAAAACCGGATTTTTTGCGTAGGAATAGTAATATCCTGTTCCATAATTGGCGTATAGTGAGAGAGATGGGTACCATCCCGACTGCGCTATTTTGATCTCTTTTTGACTTTTTTCTATTCTGGATTGAGCCGCTTTGACTGTTCCCCGGTTGGTTGTAGCGTTCTGAATTACAGAAGCGATATCAATATAGGGCATCTCATGATTGAGAAATTGATCAATATCACTGATTTCACCCACCTCATCGATCTCAAAAAGATCCGGATTGGGAACATTGATGAGTTGAGCCAGTTCCAGCTTTGCCAGTTTCAGATTATTTTCAGCCTGAATCACAGAGGTACGATCTTGCGCATAAGTTGACCTGGCATTATAGAGCTCCGTTTCGGAACTTTTCCCATTTTGAACCAAAAGGGTCACTTTTTGAACCATTTCTTGCGAAATTGCTTCCTTCAACTGGGCTATTTGCAGCATCTCTTTACGGTTTAAAATCTGCAAATAGTAAGCCATCACATTGAGTTCAATATTTTCTCTCAACTGTTCCAATTCATACAATGAAGTTCGGATATCTATCTCATCTGCTTGCATTTGGTGGTAGTTTCGCAATCCTTCGAACAGAGGCATAGAGAGTCCCAATCCGATAGAAGTAGCTGCCTGACTTCCCGAGCTGATCAACGAAGAAGCATCCTGCGACCGCCCTATATCGAAGTTTTGTCCTACACTTCCGGAAAGTTGAGGCGCCATCCTCATCTTGGTTTGTTTTGCTGCAATCTCTTTGTACTGAATACTCAACAGCTTTTGTTGTACCTCAAAACTATGCTCATAAGCATAAGAGATACACGAATCCAGACTCCATGGCGTTTGAGCCTGAAGTTTCGGGGTTTGCAATAAGAAAAGAGAAAGTATCAAAGTCCCCACTAAAGAGCGAGCAAACGGAAGTTTATGACGCAATAAAATCTTCATGTTGTACAAATTATAATCAGAGCGCATTCGGTTCTCTAATAACCTGCAAATGTACAAATAAGTTTTAAGTTGAAGGGGAATAATCATATAAAATTTCGCATAATATTCAAAAGTAATGATAAAATACTTCCATTATCTGAAGATGACTCACTTATTACTTTTTTATAACCGCTTTGATCGGATTGATAAACTTGTCTAATAACCGTAAATCTTCCGTAATAATCTCAGCACTTCCTGTCATTTCTTGTGAAAAAGTTAGTTTTTTTCCATAAGTAGTAGTGAAATTTTTAGGAAACTCAACCTCTAAAATGTACGCTTTTGTTTGTTCATCTACTTGTACCGGAACCAAAGAAATATTTTGAATTGTTACTTTTATCATTCCGTACTCCATGTACGGGAAGTTATCCAACTTAACATTCACTGTTTGACCCACTTTTACTTTTCCCGCACCTTGAGGTGGTAATGCTATTTTGCCTACAATCCGGGTTTCCCCTTGTGGGACTATAGTGACTACCACTTCTCCGGCATTTACATTTTGGTTTTCTTGCCAGTATTTGGTAAAGGTTGCCATACCGGAACAAGGAGCAACCAATAAAAAATTAAGTTCCCACGTTTTAATTTGTGCTTTTAATTGCTCTAAAGCACCATTTAAACTAACAGTCAATGAATTCAGTTGTTCTATTCTCTGTTGTTCCAAATCAAATATCGTTTGTTCCAATTGCAAAATACTCATTCTTTGATTATCCAATCCCATTTTTGAGGATTCAAATGCTTGTAAATGTTGCAAATAAGTATTTTTAGCTTGCTCATATTCCAATAATGAGATCGTTTTCTTCTCATATAACGTAGAATCGATTCGGAACACCTGTTTTGCCGTTTCTACCTGTTTGGTACTGTATGAGAGTTGTTGTTCCGTTTTCTTAAGTATCGACCTTTGAGTAATAATCTGTTTCTCTAGTACTGCAATTTTCTTTTGGTGATAATTGGCTGTGATAAAATAACGTAAATCTTCATACACTTTAATAAAAGCAAAGTAAGTAGATTGAAGATCACCCAATTGAATGTTTGGAGAACTTAACTCATGAAAAGGTTCGTAAGTAAGATTGTAAATGGAATCGATCCGAAAATCTTCAATTTTCTCTTTCAATAAAAGAATATGATTAAATTGAGCCGGGTTTTCTATAACCGCCAGCAAATCCCCTTCTTGAACCATACTTTTTTCTGAAACCAATAGGGTGTCAATCCTTCCCGAAGCTCTTGCTGTCACACCTGCCGGCAAATTTTCTGTAGTAACAACGATGGTTGACTCTAAAATATCCGGATATTTGATATAGTAACTTCCTATAAATAAACCGATTACAATTACAAAAATAACAGAAATACCAATACGAATAATTCGTTTAGGGGGTCTTCCCAAAATCTCTTGCACCTCTTCACTACGAAGCTCTATATTGATTCCTTCTTGTACCTTCTTTTCCATCTAAGTTCCCAATTCTAATTGATTTTTAACCAACTGATAATACTCCCCTTTACGCTCAGTCAACTCCTGATGTGTTCCGATTTCAGTAATTTTCCCTTGGTTCAACACCACAATCTGATCGGCATTTTTGACCGTACTTAAACGATGTGCTACAATAACAACCGTTTTACCATGAAAAAACTGGTTTAAATTCTCCATAATCACCTTTTCATTGTTGGCATCCAATGAATTAGTGGCTTCATCGAAGAAAAGATAATCGGGATTTTTATATACCGCACGAGCAATTAAAATTCGCTGCTTCTGCCCCTGACTAATACCTGAACCTTCCTGACCAATTTTGGTATTGTAGCCTAATGGTAAAGAATCGATTAAATCTTGAATGTTGGCTACCTTTACAGCATGAAACAGTTGGCTTATGTCAATTCTTTCCACACCCACAGCGATATTATTGGCAATGGTGTCTGAAAAAATGAAACCGTCCTGCATTACAGCACCGCATTTTTCTCTCCAGAGTTTATGGTGGATGTTTTGTAGGGCAATCTCACCCACTCTAATATCACCTGACGCAGGAGGATAAAAACCTAACAGTAGTTTTACCAATGTTGTTTTTCCACTTCCACTCATCCCGACAATAGCGGTGATTTTACCTTCCGGAATCGTTAAATTGATATTTTGCAGCACCTCTGAAGATAAAGGATTATAGCGGAAAGAGAGGTCACGGATTTGAATTCCTTTATCCTCAGAAAGAAGGGTTACCTTTTCCACTTTGGGGTCATCCTCATCCTCTTTGTTGTGAATTTCTCCCAATCTTTCCAAGCTAATTTTGGCATCCTGGGCTGATTGAATGAACCCGATTACTTGATTCAAAGGAGCGTTTAACTGACCGATAATATATTGCACCGCCATCATCATCCCTAAGGTCATCTCCCCTTTGATTACTGCATAAGCCGAGATGAAAGAGATCAAAATATTTTTGGTTTCATTGATAAAGAAAGCACCTGATTGTTGATACTGAGAGAGTGCCAATCCTTTAATGCTCACTTTAAACAGTTTAGCTTGAATGTTTTCCCAATCCCATCTTTTCTGTTTTTCACAATTATTCAATTTAATCTCCTGCATTCCGGTAATTAACTGATACAGTGTACTTTGTTCAGCAGCAGCTTGTGCAAACCGTTTAAAATCAAGATCACGTCTCCGTTTTAAAAAAATTAAAATCCAAGTAACATACAACACACTGGCTATGAGAAAAACGACCAACAACTTCCAATTGTAAAATGCCAATACGCAGGTGAAAACTACAAAACTAACCAAAGAAAACAGCGTATTTAATGTTGATGAAGTGAGGAAATTTTGAATTCTACCGTGATCCCCGATCCGTTGCATAATATCTCCAATCATTTTGGTATCAAAGAAACCCAACGGGAGCTTCATTAATTTAAAAAGAAAATCGGAGATAATGGAAATATTGATTCGGGTTGTGATATGAAGTAAGATCCAGGAACGGATAAACTCCACTGCTGTTTGAGCCGTATAAAGGGTTAACTGAGCAATCAGGATAATAATGACAAAATTCAAGTTATTGTTCCCAATTCCGTAATCCACAATGGATTGGGTCATAAAAGGGAAGATCAGTTGGAGTAACGTACCCACCAACATGCCCAAAAAGAGTTGTACAATCAGTTTTTTGTAAGGACGAAGATATTGCAGAATAAAGGAAAACTTAGTCTTATCGCTTTTCTCGTCTTGAATAGAGTAAAAATCCGGGGTTAATTCAAAAAGGAGAGCTACCCCCTCATCTCCCTCCAATGATTTGGTACTCAACCACCCCGAAAGAAACTCCTGAATTGAATATTTTACAATTCCATGAGCTGGATCTGCTACAGTAACCGTACCTTCGTAAGAGGATGGAACAAAGATATTTTGAGTTGAACCCTCCTCTTGATCGATATGGGTGCTATTTTTTGATCTCTTTTTTACTTTAATGTCGTACACTACCACAAAATGGTTCTGTTTCCAGTGTACAATACAGGGATGAGGCGCATCGAGAAGTTTCTCAAAATTAATACGCACTCCCAAGGTTCTAAAGCCGATTGATTCTGCCGCTTCACTAATTCCCAACAGACTTACTCCCTCACGGGTAATATAGGTTTTCTGCCGCAGGGTTTCGAGTGAGTAACTCTTGCCATAAAATTTAGCAATCATCCTCAAACACGTCGCCCCACAATCCATGGAATCGTGTTGTTTGTAAAAGGGGAATGAATTACTTTTCAACTTTTTTTCTTCTTTTACGTTTATTCCATTTTGGATTTTGAGTTCTCCATTCTGAAACCGAAATATAGCCCTCTTCTCCCTCCCATTTGCAGATATACGGATTATATGTACATTTCATCGGTTGAGAATAAATATCGTTTTCATCCTGTATAAAACATCTGCAATCAGGACAAATGTACCTAAATTCACAATCTTGACAAACATCAATTTGATCTTTATTGATAAACCATAGTTTCTGAAATTCAGGAGATTGAATCACTTCTTCTAAATTACAATCAGTAATGTGTCCAAAATGTTGAGACATACTTGGACAATTTTTAACATAACCATTGTGATCTATACAAAGTTTGCGATTTAAACAACTATTAAAGTGTAAAGATTCCGTAATACTCTCAATCTCATGAGAAAAATATTTAAGATCAACGATTCCACATTGTGTCGGACTAGACAATATTCTTTTATAAAAATAAATTTGAGAGTTAACTGCATCCGTAACACCCATAGAATCCTTTTCCCAATTATAAATTTCTAATTTGCTAAACTTCCAATTTAATTCAATGCATTTTTTGTAAAAAAGTAAATCATCTGTAATTTTATTAGTACAAATATTAAATGTGTAGATATTAGATTGATTTAAAAATGAGATAATTTCTTCAAAACGGACCATATCTATTGTTGTAAAAAATCTAACTTGGATATGAAAACAGTTAATTTGAACCAATTTTTTTATAGAATCAAAAATCGAAAAAGCATCTTCAATAACAACATCAATAATGGCATTAGAGCACAAAGTGGGATAATCCCATTTTAAACTCATGGGTGGAAATCTTTTAAGATCCTCTTTTGTCATAGGAGTGACGAATTCATTTTGTACAAGAAATTCAATATATTCCCATATTATCTCTTGTTCTTCTCTTGAAAAATGAATTAAGATTTCATTTAATGTTTTTTTCTTTGATAAATTTAAAATTTTACTCAAAGAATTAGGTATATAATGAACACGCTTTCGATTAGTATCAACAAGTAGCGTTCTACTGAAACCAACATGTTGAAAACATGAAGAAAAAAGCGGGTAATAAAAGTCTAAAGAATAATTATTAATTAACATCTGGAAATCACTTTATAAAAAAGAAAAATTTTAGAATTGCTATTTTGAATTGTCTGTAGCATTCCTTGATTAAAAAATTTAGTAGATTCCGAATTCTTCTCCAAATCTGTCAAAAAATAATAATTGTAAGGATAAAATTTTTTGTTTTTATTATTTATTTTCATGGTTTACTTTTAGAAAATCATAAATATCTTTTTCGATATAATAATTACATATTTTATTTAAAAAATGAAATTGCCCTACCGGATTAACTTCAAGAAAGTAAAATTGACCATTAGTATCAACAATCATATCAATAGATCCCGATTCCAATTCCATTTCTTTCATAAATTTTCTGATTTTTATCTTCATATCTCTTGGAAGATTATAAGGAACCATTCGCAAACATTCAGAGGAGTTAACATCAACTGTTCTAAAGTCTAGCACTTCTTTTCTCGGGAAAATCGCCATTGTATAAAACTTCCCCATAAAATAAAAAATTCTTAACTCATATTTTTTCTTAATCTCATTTTGAAAAAGAGAATACCAAAAACTGTCCTTGATTGGATTTGTAATCTTTTGTGTTGATTGCCCTATAGTATATCCATCAACATCTCTAACTAAAATAACATCTTGAATGTTCTTAGTTATTATTGATTTGTTTGTTTTAAAAAAAGAAACGAGTACATTTTTTGAATTGGTAACTAAAGTATTAGGAATTTTTAAACCACATTGAATTGCAGTATTTAAACTTATTAATTTGTTCGAATTGTAATGTAAAGGATTATTAATATGCGGCTTTTTCATTAAAACAGAATACAAAAAGTTTACTAGGGTCTCTTCTTCAAAACCTATATGTTCATTAATCTTTTCCTGAATTTTTGAATTTGAATAGAGTATTTTTTCCGGCTTAAAAAAATAGAAGTTACCTCTTCTAAACCATACCTTTTCAAAATCTGCTGTTTTATATGAATGAACATTGTTTGTTAGCATTACTTCAAATCCATTTTTATCAGACAATATTTGAACTTTATATTGATAAAAATCTTCATTATTAATCCTTACAAACTTTTCTTTTTTAAAAAACAGCCATTGACAGACAATATCTGCCATAACATCACCAACTTCACTTAATATTAAAATCATAAATTCTCAATAATCATTTACTATAATATTCTCCCTCTACTTCCTTATTATCAATCTTTTGTCGGGTTTCCATTTCAGCTTGTCGGGTTTCTTCATCACTTCCCCAAATCTCTTCTTGTGTATTAACAAATTTAAAACCATCCTCCAGATAAGTATATTTCAATTTAATTTTAAAATCATCCCAGGTTTCAGAAAAACCTATTGCCTTTCTATTTTTATTGATCTGTTTGATGTTATTGGGTGGATAAATAAAAAGAGTTTCTCCTATGATAAGATGGTGTCTTAGATCGGTTCCGTACTGTAACAATGATTTAGATTCTGTTCCAGAAAACATTTCTCTCATTACTTTGCATTCATCATACATACTCATAAAAACTCTGACATCAAGATTTCCTTTTCTTACTTCTTCTTTCAAAAAATCAAATGGTAATTTTATCAGGCTCTCCTTACTATTATGTAACAACACAAGTGAAATAGTACTATAGAAAAAGGGAGCATTATTTTCGTTAATTGTTCCAAATTCATTATACAAAGAAAGAATCCTTTCCAAATTCATAGAATCAGTTAATAAAATTTGTCTTCCCTCCTCTTCGGTATAACTGAACTTGCCAAGCCTAACGGATTGATCCAAATCAGAAATAGATTGTAAACTATCAACAAGAGATTGTATAACAGTTGTTTGAGTTGTATCCTTAATAATCTTTAGAATGTCGTATAATTTACTATCTTTATAGAGATTAGGGTACAATCCATCTCGTTGAGCAAGAAGATGTGCTTGTTTTATTATTTCATCCTTATCACCCGCATTGTGTTTAAAGTACAAGTCAAAATAACAGTATATATCCCTTGTAAAGGGTGTCATCTCTTGAAAAGCCCTCTCGAAAAATGCACCGGATTTTTTATGGTTCCCCTTACAATACTCCAGTTCCGCCTTGTTAACCCAGTAATAATACTTTTTTATATTCTTTTGCCCAAAAGAGAAAATGATACAAAAAAGGAAAGAAATTAAAAAAATCAATAGTTTCATGATATTTTAATGGTTTAATATTAAAAATTATGGAGGATTAAAAACAATAATCCTCCATAGATAATTATTTTGAAGTAACCGGAGGAACTGGTTGTGCATCCCTTCTAGCAACATCATTATCACCACTAAACGAGTATGAATCAAGGATTAATCCGTTTCGACCTGTTCTATCTTCGTCAGTAAAGTAAAACATTACATCAGCAGACGTAGCACCCGGCCAATCTGGACCACCACCTGTGTTTATTCTTGTAATCCCTCCCCCCACTAAACTTCCCATTTCTTCTGTGTTCAATTTAAATTTTTCGTTGTTTAAAGATTCGAATTTCATGATATTAATTTTAATTGTTTTTTATTAAGTTATTACCTCTCCCAATCCAAAAAAAATGTATTTTTGCAGACTGGTCGTGCCCATAAACATATACGACATATATTTATGTTTGCTTGGGTGCCGGAAGCTGGGTTTGGTTATGAGTTTTTCAAGAGCAAATACCATTCCCTGCGGTGCACCTGGTTATCGCCTCCTGTCAGCAGCAGCACAGTTGGTTTATGACAGAGGCTAATTAGCCTAAATTAGTTTTGCATAAAAATTGTAACATTGAATCTGCTTTATAGTAACTTCTAATACTCATTCTTTATTCCGCTTCAAAAACACATAAAATGGTGATACAAAGGTCAATTTCACCCCTGTCAACACATTATTTAACTTTTATTAATATTTATCAACACATTGCTATAAAAAATCTTCATTATTATCAATAAGAGATTACCAACCTAATACCTACCCAAATATATTTACAAGGTGAACCTTTCTGAACCAACTTTCTTTTTGAGGATACGCGTGAATAATATTCTACCTGCCCCCAATTACCTCCTCTAACTATTTTTGTATCACCGGATTCGGGACCTTGCGGATTAACAAAAAAAGTGTCCGTTTGATAATAACTATCACTATACCAGTCACTACACCATTCAGCAACATTGCCGCTCATATCATAAATTCCCAGGCTATTCGGTTTTTTTTGTCCAATCGGCATTGTATTACCATAAATATTTCTTATACTATAACCGTAAGCGTTATTTAAAGATGTATTCATTCTATGCCATTTTACTTCATCCAACGAATCGCTGCCGGCATAACGATAAAGATCCTGATTAACACCACCTCTTGCAGCATATTCCCACTCTGCTTCTGTTGGGAGTCTGAATGGTAACCCTGTTATTTTTCTTAGGGTATCAATAAATCTTTGTACATCATACCAATCCAGACTTTCTATCGGAGATTGCATAGAATATCTAAAATAAGCCGGATCATTTTTCATTACAGCAAGGTATAACTCTCTGGTTACCTCATATTTACTGATATAAAAGGGGTCCACATAAACCTGATGTTTCGGTCTGTTTTGAGGAGGACAATCTTTATCATTTAAGGAATCGGAATTACAGCCTCTGGTAAAAACACCCCCATTGACACAAATCATTTCTATTTTCAGGTTTTTAACAGGAATTACAAAGAGAGAATCCTGCCCGGAAAGACCTTTCAGAAGAAAGAAAAATAAAATGAATGAAACAATTGTTCTAACCCTAGATTTCATATCTGCTTAATTTTTCTCTCTTACAACATACTCTCTTTTATAGATTCCTTTTTGATGCTCCTCATCAATCTCCTGCATCATCATTTTTATTTCCTCTTCATCCGTTACATAATTGCTTCGGGGCACAATTTGAAACTTTCCATATAAAAATTGATATTTTGCTTTTTTAACATAATCCTCCCATGTTTCAGCAACATTAATTTTTTCCCTTTCCCTATTATTTTTTGCAATATCATCCGGGTGTATAATAAACAATACATCGTTTGAAATAAAAATGGAGAACCATCCATAGCCATAACGAGGGGTTTGTCCGGTGTATTCTAAGTATAAATCAAAGTAATGCATGTAATTTTCGGCATAAACATTGCCATCCAAAACATCTTGTAATAATAAATCCTGAGGACTCATTTGATTTTGTGCAGCATGAATTAAAATGGTCTGAATAGGAGAATACTCATACAATCCGATTTTCTGTTCCGTTAAGGGTCCATACTCTTTTTTAAGTTCAAATAGCTTAACAAAGATATTTTGATATTTTTCATACTTTTCCTGAGGAGTATTTGCCTGTTTTTGATCCTCTTTCAACATCTGATCCAAAATCGACATCAATTCTTTGTTGACCAATGGTTTTACGCCATCCTCTACACTTTTAAAACGTTGCATGTTGATCGTATCAGTAGCATCAATGGCATAATAAATTCCATCAGAATCCCTTTCCTTAAGAATCTTTGCATATTGCAACGCTATATCAAAATTTTTTGTGAATTTTATATTTAATCTTGCCGCATTGTACAAATCAAAGGCAAATGGGGTATGTGAATTGAACGCTTTTTCGTAATATTGTGCAGCTTTCTCATACTGAAAATCACAAATAGCTAATTCAGCTTTGTTTACATATTCATAATACTTTTTTACATTGTCTTGACCAAAAGAGAAAATGATACAAAATAGGAAAGAAATTAAAAAAATCAATCGTTTCATATATAGTTTTGGATTTAATGTTAAAATTTATGGAGGATTAAAAACAATAATCCTCCATAGAATAATTATTTTGAAGTAACTGGAGGAACTGGCTGTGCATTCCTTCTAGCAACATCATCATCTCCTGTAAACCAATATGGATCATATATTAATCCATTTCGATTATCTTTATCTGTGCCAGTAAAGTAAAATGTTACATCAGCAGACGTACCAGCTGGCCATTCTGGACCTCCATCTGTATTTGTTTTAAGAATACGCCCCCCCACTAAACTTCCCATTTCTTCTGTGTTCAATTTAAATTTTTCGTTGTTTAAAGATTCGAATTTCATGATATTAATTTTAATTGTTTTTTATTAAGTTATTACCTCTCCCAATCCAAAAAAAA
>Ga0208040_1001597_pt1 | contig 21974 bp, 13 predicted proteins | sample AD_UKC083_MetaG_FD_184431 | JGI IMG/M metagenome (GOLD analysis project Ga0208040, IMG submission 184431) | Active sludge microbial communities of municipal wastewater-treating anaerobic digesters from USA - AD_UKC083_MetaG (SPAdes) (version 2) | ecosystem: Engineered > Bioreactor > Anaerobic >...
CCCTCCAGCGCCGATGGTACTTGGCGGGAGACCGCCCGGGAGAGTAGGTCGCCGCCGGATTTTTTTATTTGTGTCGCAGGAGGGGCATCCTGTTCGTTTCCGAATAGGTTTTTCGGGCAACCTATGTCAATTCTGCGTGGTTTGGTGGGCGCAAGTTATCTGAATTCGCGACATCAATGGGGCATCCGTTTTATGGAGCCGTGCCCCTGGCAAATCCGCAGGCAGAGACGAGTTACATAATATGGTCACTCGCGCGTATCTCCCGAGTCTCCCCGAGAAGGCCCCCAGACGGCCTCCGTTCCCCCAGGAACCCCCAGAGTATTCCGCGTTTCTCCATTGCCCGTCAAAACCTAGTAGTTTCTGACTAGGCTCCGCGCAAAACCGTACTCTTTTCTCATAGGTTCGCTAACGCCCTGCTAAACCTGCACGTTACCATCCCATAGTGTCTATGCCCCAGGCGCCCGCCGAGCTTTCTCATGAGGATTCCGGTGCGCCTGCGCAGATCGAGTCGTCGGACATGGGAGGAAGAAACCCGTATCACCTCGAATATTGGCGCATCGACGCAATAGCTCACCTCACAGGTGGTGGATTCGTTGAGTGCATACGAAACCTTACTTCGCCTCGCAGCGCCAAGGCCGAACGGTTCAGCCGCTTGTGAGCACACCGCGCGCATGATCGCCGATCATCTGCAGGGCCTTGGCTGTGAACTCCACCTACAGCGGTCTTTTCTTCGACCATATATGCAGCCCATAGCTGGGCTCTTCTTTGTATTGGCGGGCGCGTTGTGCTTCGTGCTTGCGTCGAAGCGACGCTACTGGGCTGCCCTCGCCGTGGCATTGGTCATCCCCGCAGTCTACGTTGCTGAGTTCGAGTTCAATTTGCCCATCGTGACCTGGGTTGGAGGCCGCGATGGGGTCAACATAGTAGCCGACTTCGTTCCTGCTGATAGGCCCGTCGATAGGTACATCACTTTCTCGGCGCACTATGACTCCAAGACCGACCTTTTCGATCATGAGCAGCGCAAGCCGATATACGGCTTTGCTCCCATTGCCATGGGTTGCCTGCTTGCGGCATCGGTGCTTGGGCTAGTGTCCTTCGGAAGGACATGGGGTCAGGGGGCGCACCGTGTTGGCCTGGCCCTGGGGTGTGCGGGCGTAGTTGGCCTCATCATGTTGGCGTTGGCATTCGGGGGTGGTCTGTTCGTGCCTGCCGTGCGCCAGAGCCCCGGAGCCCGCGATGATGCGAGTGCGGTAGCAGTGCTCCTGGCCACAGCCGACCAGATCGCAGCCGATCGGCAGCATCTTGGGCGAACTGCTGTCCGATTTGTGTTCTTCGGGGGCGAGGAGGTCAACATGCAGGGATCAGCCGCGTACTCTAGGTCACTGTCTGCATCGGGCGAAGGGTTTGATCACGGTGTGGTGGTCAATTGCGAGTTCATTGGCGGCGAGGAACCCTTCTGCTACTGGGAAAGCTCAGGTACTTTCCTATCTAAATTCCGAGCTTCCGACTCGGCTTTACAGCTATACCAAGATGCCTTAGCCTCCCTGGGGCTTGCGCCTGCGATATCGGCTGGATCCATATTCGATGACGCGGGTCGCTTACTCGCGGCTGGGCTTAGTGCGGTGACGGTGGGACATGCTCATCCCAGGTCGCCGGGGAAATATCACAATATGCTGGATAGTGTGAGCCGGGTTGTCCCTGAAAGACTTGAAGAGACTCAGGCGGTGTTTCTTCGGATGATCACCATGACAGATCGCATAGAGGAGTCTCTCTAGCGGAGCGCAGCTATCCTGCGCCGCCGCAGGCGCAACTCGCTGGCGCTCGGCAGCGATAGCACCGCATATTCCATACAATTAGTGCCATAGCTAGTGACGAATCACATATGTTATCTCACTATTGAGTGAGATACACAATACACACCCTACACACAAAGTGCCTGTATAACGCGGGCGAGAGTATTTTAGGCGAATCGATGAAAATCCATCTTTACTAATCACCAGAAGCACGGTAAGATGGAAGAGAAGTAATTCGTTGGAACTAGTCTCGGAGGGGAGGTGTTACCGCTGATAGTTGATACGGACGGCGACCGTGTACTGCTGGAGCAGATGGTTGCGGATGCCTGCTCATCGGGGATGATCGACGTGGCGGTGTTCCTGATGAAACTAATGGTGATGGATCGCGCTCCCGGCCTGTATGGAGAGTCCACCGGCCATCTGTCGACAGAAGTCACTTGTGAACTCCAGCGGATAGTAAGCGAGGATGGATGGCGCGGCATCGAGGCCATCGAGGCCAGAATGGATCAGATGGTGGCGTCGAAAAGGGCGGGGGCCTGTCGGTAGGTTCGGCCGCCCGGCGACTGTGCCGCTTGGTGACTTGCGCGGAGGATGCAGCATAACACCCAAGATCGATGAATGAGAGGTTGGTCATGATTGGCGAACCACACACGAGCAAGTAGCGCAAAAAACGTTGAGATCATCGTGCTTGTCATCGGCCTGGCCAAGTGGGCGGCGCTTGCCGGTATCGCCGGTGTGTTGGGCGGTACCGTGGTCGCCGCTTTTCTCATGCTGCTAGAATGGGGGGTGGAGCATGCCGGGCACATTGGCCCGTGGTGGTTCATGCTTCCCGTTGCGGGATTGATCGGCGCGGCGCTTATCCACTACGTGTCCCCTGAATCATACGGCCATGGTACGGAGGCCGTGATACGTGCTGTGAACGAACAGGATGGGGAGATACCGCTGCGCGTGGCGCCGATTAAGGCATTGGCGACCATTATCAGCATCTCTTTCGGGGCTTCGGCCGGGAAAGAAGGGCCTGCGGCCCAGATCGCAGGGGCTGTCATCTCTTGGGTAGCACGCGCCCTGCGACTTGGGGTCGAGGACCATCGCAGGCTCACCATGTGCGCGCTGGCCGCTGCATTCGGAGTCGCTATGGGCGCCCCGGTGGCCGGGGCTGTGTTCGCGATAGAAGCACTTAGGATGGGCGATCCGCTCTATACGGGGGTTCTGCCTGCCGTAGTTGCGTCTTCGGTATCCTGCATCGTCGCCCGGCGATTGGGGTGGTGGCACCCGCTTGCTGCGGTGCTGCCTGTGCCGGGGGTCAATGCAATCACCATTATGCAGGTCATAGCCAGCGCCGTCTGCCTTGGTCTCATATCATGGGTTTACATTGAAACGGAGGAAGGCGCTGCGCACCTGTTTCACAGGCTGCGCGTGCCGCCTCCGGCCAGAGCGTTTGCGGGAGGCATCATCCTGGTCTTCCTTGCACTCATCTTCTCCCGCGATTACCTTGGGCTCGGGGAGCACTTGATCGATCGGGCCTTAGCGGGTGCACCCTTCCCGCTATGGGCATTCGCCCTCAAGATACTATTCGTCTCGATCACTTTGGGATCAGGTTTCAGCGGGGGCGCCATGACCCCGCTCATCGTCATCGGAGCGACTGCGGGAAGCGCTTTCGGGCGGGTTTTCGGCCTTGCGCCCGGGTTCGGAGCAGCCATTGGGATAGCCGGCCTGCTCGGCGGCGCGGCGAACGCCCCGCTTACGGCTACGACGCTCGGCCTGGAGGCTTTTGGGCCGGTGTTCGGGATATATGGGCTTTGCGCTGCAGTCGTGTCGTACACCGTGTCAGGCCATCGAAGCATCAACGCCACGCAGCAGCTGGGGCGCCCGAAATCCGCGGCCTTCAGAGTCGATGCCGGGCATACCTGCGAAGAGCACGGGCATGTGCAGCTCGAGCCCCGCATCGCGCGACGGTTTCCATGGCTTAGGCAGTAGTGGCACCGCTCATGACGGCCTGCGCCAGGGCCATCGACAGGTATCCGGCGAATGTGGCGAAACCACCGCCTGTAGCCACTTTGCCGCCAGACTCGTATACGCTTTCGCACGCAAGCTCCCCGTCGAGGGGAGCTTTGGCTATCAGCTCAAGCGATTCGCTATCCGCGATGCCCGCCATCACCATGTTGCACGCGTGCATGGGCCAAGGGCGCGCTGCGTGGACGCATCCGGCCCCTGGGTAGTCTCCGTGTGCGATGCGGTAAGGGTTATGTTCTGACATTATGTACTTCGCGGTATTGGCATACCGGACATCATTACGGTCGATGAATCCGTAATACGGAAGCAGCAGTAGGCTTCCCGGCGGGTCGTCGTAGAGCTCGAACCCGCCCTCAAGATCGGCGGACCACACGAACATCGGGCCGAACGGACCCCCTACTACAAGGCGCTCAAATACGGCCGTACGGACTTGCTGCGCCGTGTCGGCGTATCTGGAGGCAGTAGCGTTGTCGCCGGCCGTTCGCGCGATCTCAGCGAGAGAGGCGAACGCTCTCCAGATCAAGGCGTTGTCGTAGGTGAGATACGGATACTTTACGGGATCGTCGCTGGGGTCTAGGAACGTGCGGTACAGGGCCGCCTCCGAATGGCGCTGCTCTGCCAGAACTTCTTCGAACCTAGCTAACCCCGCGCGTACCGCCGGGTGGCTTAGTATGGACATGTCGCCGGTGCGCTGCACGTAACTGCCCAGCGCCACCAAGTAAGATGCGTGCTGATCTAGCTCGAACCCGGGGTACAGCAACACTCCGTCGATGTAGTGGGCGTGGATTCCCATGTTCGCGACATGCCTTGCGAAGCCAGTGAGCAACACCTCTCGGGCGAAGGCGGGGTCGGATGCAAGCATGGCGGGAAATGCCCAGAGGAAGGTGTCGCGGGGCCAAAAGGCCGCTGAGACGTAGTATCGAGGGCTACGTGAGGTCAACATCACCAGCTCTTCGGTGTCGATTGCCCTGCCGTGGGCAAAGAACCGGCAGAAGTGCAGATTGTAGTCGGCCCTGGACATCACGCCCTCGGCCTTTTCGGCGATGTGAGCCGGGATGCGCCTGCGGTGCGACCGATCCTCCAGCCAGCGAAGGGTGCGTGACAGCGCGGCTCGGTAGCCGACGCGCCTTTGGTGCACGCTGGTTGTGGCGGCTCCGTCCGGATCGGCGTTGGCGGCAAACCAGAAGTCAGCTGCCCATGTCTCGCCAGGCTCAAGAGAAGCATTCGTCCACACCGAAAAGGCAATCTGCCCGGTGCCGTCTCCCGGTTCCCAAGCCTCTTCCTCCGACGCGCCGCTTCTCCCACTGAGCGCCCATTCCATGGGCCGGCTGCACGCAGCGGCCAAAGCCACTATGCTCGATACGCCTCTGGCCTCAAGCACCAGCGACTTGGTCCAGCCCGAGTAGTAGGCGTGGTTCGCCACATGCATGCCTCGCCTGGTGAAGATCGTGCTTAGGGTTGCGCCCCAGCGGCCGGCGAGCCCCACCTTGAAGTGGATGGCCTGGCCCCGGGTGACTGCAACTAAGTCTGACAGCTCGAACCTGATGACGAACCCTCGTTCTCCCACGGGCGCGCAGATGATCAGCGTGAGAGTGCACTCGTCGCCCGACGGTGCAGAAATCCGTGTTCGGGCGCATGGTATCCAGTCGGCCATGCGCTCCCACGTCCAACAAGGTCCAAGCGTGACGGCTTCCCCTTCGCCGCCTGCGATGTACGGGGCAAGAAAGGGAGCCCGCCTGGGCCTCGCGTGTCCCGACGGTTCCTCTGGCCCGACCCACTCCACGAGCCCCTTGGAGGCCATGTGTATTACATTGAGAGTGGCAATGCCGGCATTGGCCGGCGAGATATCTGGGAGTGACACCCATTCATTGCCGGTGACCATGGGTGACTCGACGTCTCCGATCTCCTCGGGAACAGTGAGGATCCGTTCACCTTCACACTGCATCGAGCTAGGAGCCCTCCTCTTTGAGATGCCAGTCGGCGCTGACGGGCCCCATGGGAACGAACATGCGCTTGAAGGCCTCGGCCATCGCATATCCGCTCATGCGCCCGGCCGACTCAGCTTCCTGTCGCACCGAGCGGGCGGTATCGTCCCATATGGATTCCCACTGGCTGCGATGCTGGCCCAGCGCAGAGAGCTTCGCGTCGAACGTGCTCGAGATGTCCACATAGTAGTCGGGCGCGTCCGTGTTGAACAGCAGGATCTCCTTTATGGTACACGGCTCAAGCCCGTCTCGGAGAAGGTCGGAGTAATAATGGGGCAATCTGGCTGCGAGCCTTGCGTCGAGGCTAGCGAAGCCAATGGCGCGGTGGTCGGGGTGTAGCTCGTACCGTCGCCATGGGTCGAACGTGATCAGCCGGTCCGGGCGAGTCTGCCTATACACGCGAGCTAGGTCCCGGCGGAGCGAATGGTCGGCGTACAGCTCCCCGTCCTCCTTTCCAAGGAAGACTATGCCTGACAGCCCGAGAACCTGCCCCGCCCTGCGGGACTCCTCTCTCCTGACGACGGCCAGCGACTCCCGGGACACAGCAGCGTCGTGGGTGCCGCGGTCGCCGTCGGTGGCAATCGTGAGCCACACATCCCACCCATCCCGGACCATGCCGGCCGCCGATCCGCCGCAGAAGAACTCCAGATCGTCGGGGTGAGCGCAAACTGCAAGTGCTACCTTTCCCAAGTGTCATTCCTCTCCTTCGACAACTGCGCGGCACTGGGGCGGCGGGCTGCCTGCGCTGCCCGGTACAATTCCGGCAGATACTTGCGATATAGCGGAAGGTTGAACTGCAGGGGATTCTCGGCCCGGAACTTGTGCAGCGATGGAATGTCGATCTGGGCCAACACGACCTCCTCAGTGTCGTAAGTAGTGGCCTGGGCCAGCATGCCGTCGCCTCCCGGTGACAGCTCCAGGGGAGCCAAGATCGCGCTTCGGCCGGTAAAGGCCTGGCCTGCGAATGTCCCCACCATCGACGCTCCGATGCCGTAGACTTGCGATTCCTGGACCCGGGGCCATATGCCGCGGAGGGCGTACCAGAGGTTGTAAGGCTCGTTGTTGGCCGACGGGACGATCACAAGATCCGCTCCTCCCAGGCGTGCGATCCGGACTGTCTCGAAGTAAGTCGCGTCCATGCAGATGGGCACAGCCACGATGACTCCTCCAATGCTGAAGGTGGGCATCGAGTCGCCAGGTTCCACACCCCAGTCGGACTCGGCAGGCATGAGATGGGTCTTGTGGTACTTGCCGACCAGCTCCCCGCCTGGGCCGAATATGTAGCCCAGCGACTGCATGGCGCTGTGGCTCTCGGTTTCGCCCGGCAGCACCATGCTGCCGGACACAACATAGATGCCCAGTTCGCGCGCGACGGACGAAAACGCGCCTCGATATGCCCTGTCGGCATACGGCCCAACAAACCTAAATACTCCCAGAATATCTCCGGCGGGCCCTGCAGCCTCGTCCAGCGAGCCGGCATGGGCAAGCTTCGTCTCCATGCCTGGTATCATGCCCAGGAGCGGCAGACCGCTGTACTCGGGGAACGCGACGATATCGGCGCCGCCCGCGGCGGCCTTCGCAGCCAGCCTGTACACCAGGTCGACGTATTCTCTGCCCGAGCGCGTCAGCGTGGCCCTCATCTGCACAGCAGCACATGTCAGGCGCTCCGGCCTTGGTCCGTCCATCCTAAGCCTTGCACCTCGGTGACGATGCCGGAACCTGTCGTCGCCCTGCCTCAGCCAGGCGGCCCGTCGGGAGATGCGATCTGGGTCAGACGAGCGGGCCAACATAGTGCGGGTGATTTTCGTCTTCAGAGTGTCCGCCGCTGACCCCACTCAGCACTGCCCCCCTTCGGGCTTGATGCGCGCCGGGCGTCCTGCCAGATATGCGTCGGCCAATCGCGTCTCGTAGATGCCCAAGTTGAAATGATCAAATACGGGAAATGTGCGCCGAGCGGCCTCAAGGTCAGTCGGATCGAGCAAGGCAGTCAGTTCGCCCTCGACCGACTCGCTCGTGACTTCGCCAAGCACGCCGCGCCCGTCGGGCGTCACTTCGACCGGGCCGAATACGCGCGAACGGCCTTGGTAAGTCATGCCGAGCCACCGCCCTCCAAGGGAGGCCTCGATGCCAAACACCTGGTTCTGCTGTATAACCTGCCACAGGCCGCGAGTCTGGTGCCACACGGTGTAGGGCGCCGGCACAGCCGTCGGAGCCAGGATCGTATCGGCGCCCAGAAGGGCCAGAATCCGGCCGACTTCTGGGTACCAAGCGTCAGTGCCGATTGCGATGCCCACTTTGTGCCCGAAGATGTCCACGACCCTAAGGTCGGCGCCTGCCACCATGCCCGCCTGGGCCTCAGCATGTGACACATGGGTCTGGAGCTGGACTAGGGCGAGATCGCCGTCGGGTGAAAACAGCGGAGCGCAATGCTCGAACCCTACGTAGGTGGGTGTGATGAACGTGCCCGGGCAGAGATATATCTTATTGGAGAGCGCGGCAGCAGCGAAGAAGTCCATCCACGCCGAGAATCCGTCCGTCCCGGAAAGCCGGGCAAGCTCGAACGGGTCGCGCGGTGAATGCCCTTCCGCCTCAAACTGCAGTGCGGGCCCGATCATCACAGAGTAGGCCGGCAGTACAATCAGGCGCGCTCCGGCCTGCGAAAGCGATGATATCTTCGCTGTCAGGAAGACGTGCAGATCATGAACGGTGTCAAACCCAGAAGGGTCCATCTGAAGAAGACCGCAGGCTAGACGAGACATGGAGGTCACCTCCTTTGGAAGATTACACACTTTACGTCTTGTTCCTGCAGACTTGATGTGGGAGTGTTGAGACGGGAGTTCTGAGGTGGAAGTTGCACTGAGACGTGTTGCAGGGCTATAATTGGGTTAATTCTCTCTTGGATTTATTACTAACGAGGTGAGTTTCGTGCTTCGCACACACACTTGCGGAGAATTGAGAGCCTCTCACGCGGGCCAGATGGTCACTTTGTGTGGTTGGGCCCACTCAGTGCGCGACCACGGCGGTCTGGTCTTCATCACCTTGCGCGATAGGTACGGCTTCACCCAGGTTGTGGTGGAACCCACCGCCTCGCAGAGCGCCGCCGAATGCGCGCGCGGCATACACCGCGAAAGCGTGCTCCGGATCCGAGGCACGGTGTCGCAGCGACCTGAGGGCACTCGGAACAGCGCAATTGCAACAGGCGAAATCGAGGTCATCGCCGACAACATCGAGATCATGAATGACGCAGCGCCCATTCTGCCCGTAGACGTGTCCGACGACAAACTGGCCAACGAGGAGGCCAGGTTGAGATATCGGTACATCGACCTCAGACGTCATTCTCTTCAGGCGAACATGCATGCGCGTCATCGGGCGGCGTTAGCCGTGCGCAACTGGCTCGAAACGCAGGACTTCATCGAGATCCAGACGCCGCTGTTCGTTCGCAGCACGCCTGAAGGGGCGCGAGACTTCGTGGTGCCCAGCCGGAACTTCCCGGGCATGTTCTACGCGCTTCCGCAGAGCCCTCAGCTGTACAAGCAATTGCTGATGATAGCGGGCTTCGATCGCTATTTCCAGCTTGCCCCCTGCTTCCGAGACGAGGATCAGCGGGCCGACAGGCAACTCGTTCACACCCAGATCGACCTTGAGATGAGCTTCTGCGACGAGGAAGATGTGTTCGCCATAGTTGAGGGGATCATCTCCGCGGCATTTAGGGCGGTGAACGGGGTCGAGGTGAAGGGCCCGTTCCCAAGGCTAAGCTACGATGGGGCAATGGAGCGGTTCGGCTCAGACAAGCCCGACCTGAGATTCGGCATGGAGATGAGCGATCTCACGGATCTGGTCCGCGACTCGGACTTCAGCATCTTCCGCGAAGTATGCGCTTCCGGCGGGCGCGTGCGCGGTTTGGCCGCGACGGGATGTGCCCACTTCAGCCGGAAGGAGACAGACGAGCTCGCGGAGATTGCCAAGATATACAAGGCAAAGGGGATCATCACCCTCAAGGTCGAAGATGGGCAGGTCAGAGGCAGCGCCGCCAAGTATCTGTCGGAGGATGCCCAGCGAGCGGTCGTTAAGCGGCTGCAGGCGCTGGACGGCGACCTCGTCATCATGACCGCTGACGATCCGGAAGTATCGGCGGTCTCCCTGGGCCAGGTCAGGCGTTTCCTCGGGCGCAAGCTAGGGCTGATCAAGGAGGGCGACTACAAGCTCCTGTGGGTGACTGAGTTTCCATTGTTTGAGTGGAACCCCGACGAGAATCGCTGGGAGGCCAAGCACCACATCTTCACCCAGCCGCGAGAGCAGGACCTGCCCATACTGGAGTCCAACCCGGCAGCAGTGAAGGGGCGACTGTACGACCTGGTGCTCAATGGGGTTGAGATGGGCAGCGGGAGCATCCGAATAAACAATCCCGATCTCCAGAAGCGGGTCATGAAGATAATTGGCACGACCGCGGAGGATGCCGAGCGCAAGTTCGGTTTTCTACTGCGCGCTTATGAATACGGCGGGCCTGTTCACGGTGGGTTGGCGATCGGGTTCGATAGGCTGATAGCGGTCATACTGGGCTTGGAGAACCTCAGGGACGTGATCGCATTCCCGCAGAACGCCGCCGGAGTATCTTTGGTGGACGATTGCCCTAATGAGATAGACCCGAGACAGTGGCAGGAACTGCACATCCGGCCGGCTGAAGGCGTCGTGCCGAGGAATGTGTCGAAGTGAGTCAGCTCCATGCGCAGCCAGTCATCGGCGTATCTTCGGTCCGTGCGTTTCACGCAAGTGGAAGCACGGACTGTCCTTATGATGGCAACGTGCTGCTTTTCGCAGCGAAAACCATAGTGACTACGGGGGTGTAGGTTTCCATGGGCAAGCAGTTCGATCTGGACATACGCGAAGGTCTCACCTTCGACGATGTGCTTTTGGTCCCGGCGATGTCCGAAGTCCTTCCGGGGCAAGTGGATGTAGGTACCCGCCTGACTGAGACGATGACGCTGAATATGCCGCTGCTTTCAGCGGCGATGGATACAGTCACTGAGGCTAGGATGGCCGTGGCCATGGCGCGCGAGGGCGGTATGGGCGTAATCCACAAGAGCATGTCCATACAGGCTCAGGCCGCAGAGGTGGACAAGGTGAAGCGGTCGGAGCACGGGATAATCGTCGACCCCATCTTCCTGCCTCCCGAAGCGTCCATCAGAGAAGCGCTGGAGATTATGGAACGTTATCATATCTCGGGCGTCCCAATAACCGAAGACGGCAAGCTCGTTGGTATCCTCACCAACCGTGATCTCAGGTTCGAGACGGAGTTTGACCGACCCGTATCTCTCGCCATGACTCGAGACAACCTGATCACGGCGCCGGTAGGCACCACAGTCGATCAAGCCGTGGAGATCCTAAAGCGCCACAAGGTAGAGAAACTCCCGCTTGTCGACGAGGCGTTCAGGTTGCGCGGCCTGATTACGATTAAAGACATATTGAAAGCGCAGAAGTACCCCAATTCAGCAAAAGACGAGCACGGACGGCTGCGAGTAGCTGCAGCGGTGGGCGTGACAGACGATACCATGGATAGGGTGGCGAGCCTGATCGATGCCGGCACCGACATGATCGTCGTAGATACGGCCCACGGGCACTCCAGGGGAGTGATCGATACAGTGAGGGCCATCAGGGCGGACTTCGGCAGCATCAATCTGATGGCAGGCAACGTCGCAACGGGTGAAGCCGTAAAGGCCCTAGCCGGTGCGGGGGCCGACTGTGTGAAGGTTGGTATCGGGCCCGGGTCGATCTGCACCACGCGTGTGGTGGCCGGGGTGGGAGTCCCGCAGTTGACAGCGGTGGCCGATTGCGCGGCCGCAGCCCGAGAATGCGGCGTCAGGATCGTGGCCGACGGAGGCATCAAGTACTCCGGTGACATCACCAAGGCGCTGGCAGCCGGCGCGAATGCGGTCATGATCGGCAAGCTACTGGCGGGCACGGAGGAGAGCCCGGGCGACACCGAGATCTACAAGGGACGGAGCTTCAAGGTATACAGGGGCATGGGCTCGCTCGGCGCAATGAAAGAGGGATCGAGCGACCGCTATTTCCAGCAAGGGGCCCGAAAGCTCGTCCCGGAGGGGATCGAGGGCCGGGTCCCATACAAGGGGACAGTCTCTGACACCGTCTACCAGCTGATGGGAGGAGTAAGGGCCGGCATGGGCTATGTCGGCGCGGCGAACCTCAGCCAGCTGGCAGCAGACGCCAGGTTCATCAGGATAACAGGCGCCGGGCTCAGGGAAGGACATCCGCACGATGTTCAGATCACAAAAGAGGCTCCCAACTACATGATAATGGGGGCCGAGTACGACGAGGGATAGACCAGCTTTCTGAAGGGAGGAAAAGCACTGTGTTGCGCAGGAGAGTCGGTCTTGTGGTGTTCCTAGTGGTGTTGGCGACCGCAGCGCTCATTCCGGGCGCGACCGCTCTGGCGCAGTTCGACGCCAAGAGCATAATCGTCAATCCGAACCCGCCGTTCTCGGCGAGTATCTGGACTGACAGAAGCCAGTACTATCCTGGCGACAAGGTCACGATCTACTTCAGGACCACTCGGGACGCGTACATCTACGTATTCGACATCGACACAGTGGGGAACGTGAGCCTGATATTCCCCAACATCTACTCGGAGAACAACTACAGGAGGGCCAACTCCACCTATTCGCTGCCCGACAACTCCAGGTACAACCTGACTGTGGGAGGCCCGTCCGGAGTCGAGCAGCTGGTGATGTTCGCCACTCCTTCGAAGATTAAGGATGTAGAGTGGCTCAGGCGCTCTCTAAGCCAGGGAAGTTTCGGGCCGCAACTCAATGTGAACATATCGGCCGAGAGATTCATGATCGAGGTCAAGTCGGTGACGGTCACCCCCAACTTCGGGCAGGATTGGGCATCTGCATCAGCAACATTCACTGTCGGCCAGGGGTCGGTTCTGCCGGTCCCGCAACCTCCTCCGCCGCCGGTTGCCCGGGGCGTAATCAACCTGACTTCCAGGCCATCGGGCGCACAGGTGTTCCTGGACGGAGTTGAGCAGGGTGCGACACCTATCACAGTGTCGGGCGTATCATACGGAGTCCACGACATCACCGTAGTGAAGAACGGATACTACACTTTCTCTCGGCAGATTACGGTGAACTCGCCTAGCCCCTACCAGGTCCATGCCGAGCTCGTGAAGGTACCAAGCTCCGGCGGATGGGGCAACGAGGTGTTGATGGTCAGGAAAGCCATGACCATCAAGTGGCCCAGCACTGGGCCGTTTACCGAGGCGTTCACCTATCGGGGATCGACAGGCAACATTATGCTCTCGGCCGATCCGCTGCTCGGCATGTTGACCCGGATAACCGCCAGCATGACGTCGAATGCGGTAGGGCCCGTTCAGTTTGCCGAGATCACACCGAGTGGCCCCGATGCACCTTGGCCGGGCCGAGTGTATGAGAAGGTTCAGTACCCGTTCAGGGCCCGAGTCACCGTGCAAGACTACAGGATCACAACGGGCGTGGTGTTCGGCATCGAGTACCTGGAGAACGTGACCCTGCAGGTCGAGGTGTGGTATATCGGCGATTGACGCTGGAGGATAACTCATCATTTGTCTGGCCGCGAAGGGTCGAGCCATAACGCGGGCCAACGAATACCTGCAGCTTGGCGCAGAAGCCGGGGCATGATCCCCGGCTTTTGCTTGGGATTCACAATAGACGCGTGGACCTGCCACGGTTGTGAAACGCTGGATGGGCCATTATAATGAAAGGTGTTATGGCAGGGATTGTGGTAAGTTCAACATGTCGGGGGTGTGGCCGTTGAATTCCGTCCGAATTGCCGACATCGGCGGCTATGAGGGCCAGGAAGTGAGGATACAGGGCTGGTTATACAACAAACGCTCAAGCGGGAAGATCTACTTCCTTATCGTCAGAGACGGTTCCGGGTTTGTGCAGGCGGTAGCTGTGCGGGGCGAGATTTTGGATGACCAGTACGACCTGTGTGGAGCGCTTACTCAGGAATCATCGATAATCGTGACCGGACGCGTCCGCGCTGATGAGCGGGCGATGGGCGGGTTCGAACTCACGCTGACTGGGTTGGAACTGGTACAGGTGGCTGAGGAGTATCCCATCACGCTGAAGGAGCACGGGGTAGACTTCTTGCTTGACCACAGGCATCTGTGGATTCGTAGCCCACGCCAGCACGCGGCTTTGCTTATCCGCGATGAGGTGATCGCCGCAGCCGAGGAATGGCTTCGGACGAAGGGCTTCATCAAGTTGGATTCGCCGATCCTCACGCCCGCGGCATGCGAGGGCACGACAACGCTGTTTGAAACTGACTACTTCGGCGAGAAGGCATACCTGAGCCAAAGCGGGCAGTTGTATGTTGAGGCAGGCTGCATGGCGTTTGGAAAGGTGTACTGCTTCGGGCCGACGTTCAGGGCTGAAAAGTCCAAGACTAGGCGGCACTTGATCGAATTCTGGATGATAGAGCCGGAGATGGCCTACGCAACTCAAGACGATAACATGGTTGTTCAGGAGCAGTTCGTTTCGTACATTGTCAAGCGTTGCCTAGAGAACCGCCGAGATGAGCTAGTCCTGCTAGGGCGCGATCTGTCCAAGTTGAAGGCGGTGACTGCGCCTTTCCCCCGAGTGTCGTATGATGAGGCCGTAAAGATGCTACACTCTGAAGGAAGGGAGTTCGAATGGGGTGACGATTTCGGGGCGCCTGATGAGGCTGTCATTTCCTCCCGCTTCGACAAGCCGGTATTCGTCACGAACTACCCTACTCAGGTGAAGGCTTTCTACATGCAACCCGAACCAGGGCGACCCGAGGTGGTCAAGTGCGCCGACCTCTTGGCGCCTGAAGGCTACGGCGAAATCATAGGCGGCAGCGAGCGAATCCACGATCTTGAGCTGTTGGAACAGAGAATGCGCGAGCACGGGTTGCCCAGGGCGGGCTATGAATGGTACCTTGATCTGCGTAGGTACGGCTCTGTGCCGCATTCCGGCTTTGGCCTTGGCATTGAACGAACGGTTGCGTGGATCAGTGGAAGTGAGCACGTAAGAGAGATGATACCGTTCCCAAGGCTTCTGAACCGGATATATCCGTGACCGGCATCTCGGGGCCCTGCGTGGGTCCCGTCTTCCGTTTGCGTACAGGCGGCAGGAACTCGGAATGGATGCCCGCGTCTAACAATACGGATCCAGCCAATCGATCCAACTTCAGTCCAATTGAGAAGGAGGGTGGCCAATGAGGCACAACAAGCGCGCGCTTAATGTGTTCCTTGCGGTCATACTGGCTCTTGCGCTAGCCTCGACGGTGTCAGTTGCGCAGACGTCTGCGTATGACTACATACTCCGCGGTGAGCGGTACCTCGCGTCAGGCGCCGCGGATGAAGCCATACGTGAGTTCAAAGCGGCCTTGTCCATGGAGCCCGGCAACACGCGGGCTAGTCTCGGCCTGGGGCAGGCGTATGAACAGAGGTCCAAGTGCGCTCGGGTTTTCAACTATCGCATGGAGCTCATGACCGAACTCGAAACCATCGGGAAACTGGGCTTCCCACCCCTGACTGACCAGGGATATCAAGATGTTGGGCTCGCACTTGATGCGTACTCCAAGGCCGTAGCGTCTTATCCCCCGTACGCCGAGGCGTACTACCGCCAGGGCTTGCTGCATTTTGTGAGCGGCCGGCAGGCTGAGGCGCAAAGTGTGTTGGAGCGGGCAGTCGCCGAGGACCGTTCATCGATCCCGCCGGCTGTGCTTTTGGCGTATGTGTATCTGCAAGACGGCAACGCGCAGGCTGCCGGCGCACAGATCGACAGAATCCGGTCTGCATCCGGCGATCCAGCGAACGCCCTGATACTAGGCGCGTCGGCTGTGATAGAGTTCCGAAATGGGCGACTCGATGCGGCCGAGCCCATGCTGGCACAGGCCGTGTCTAGGCCGGATGCGCCTGCGTATCTCTACAAGATGCTGGGCGATGTACGCCTTGCACGGGGGGCGCACGATCAAGCCCTAGAAGCATACCAGCAAGCTGCCTATCGTGACCCCGACTCAGTGCTTTCCCGCGACGCCCTGGGCAACATGATGAGGCTTGGCGGGCAGGCGTCTTCGGCGGCGGGGCACTACACTGCTGCTGTAGCGGGCAATCCTAACCTGACTCGGGCCTGGTTCGGGCTGGGCTCGGCTCTGCTTCAGTCCGGCTCGACATCTCAGGCGCTCACCGTGCTGACGGACCTTGTCAATGCACTTCCCGCTTATGCGTCTGACAATGCGCTTCTGTTAAAGGGCATAGCCCAGTGGAGACTGGGTAACGCGTCAGGCGCCCTCGCCACGGTGAACGACGCGCTTGGCATTAACCCCGGCAACCGCGTCGCGGCGATATACAAGACGCGCATAGAGCGAGAGGTAAGCCCCAGCGGGGTTGCTCCCAAGTCGATTCAGCCACGTTCCATCGAGGTGGGGCCCACCCCCGACAAGCCTTTCACCGGCGTCCTCATCAACGGCGGAGCGCCCTACACCAACACCAGAAGCGTGAAACTGGGCGTGTACGGCGATCTCACGCAGGTGGCGTTCAGCAACGATGGATACACCTGGAGCACGTGGTTTGCCAAACCCAACCCGTATGGCGAATTCGGATGGGAACTGGCCGCTGGTGATGGCAAGAAGACGGTGCAGATGAAGTTCAAGGGATTCCTGTTCTTCGACGTTGCCGGGGAGCCTGGATCCATAGTACTCGATACTACCCCGCCTACGGCGTCGGTATCGATTACAAGCATAGGTCAGCCGGCGTACGTCGGGCTGACGAACAGAGTGAGGGCGTCGATCACAGCCCGAGATTCCAGCGGCATACTCGGCTTCTGGCTGTCGTTCGACGGCAACGATTGGGAGTGGTATGACTGGTACGGCAGCGATGTAGCCATAACCATTCCTCAGGCCGCAATGTACGCGCAGAAGCTGTACTTCTCAATAGTGGACGGTGCAGGTAACCATGCGTCTGTTGAGGCCGCGAGGCCCATCCCCGACACCACGCCGCCTTCGATCTACGGGGTGCAGGCGACGCCGGGCGTGTACGGTACCGCGGCAGTAAGCTGGCAGACAGACGAGGCGTCTGACTCCTACGTGGAGTACTGGACGTACGGTTCCAGCATGCAGCGAATAGGCGCCGGGGCGATGACCACATCTCACCTGGTCAACCTGACCGGTCTGCAGGCCGGTGCAACCTACTACTACCGCGTTGTGTCGACAGACGCTGCGGGCAACCGGGCTCAGTCGGCCGACATGACATTCCGCCTGCAGGCAGCGGATACCACGCCGCCGCTGATCAGCCGTGTGGAGGCCAACGCCACAGGTCGCGATTCGGTTGTTGTGACATGGTGGACCGACGAGCCGTCCGACTCGTACGTGGAATACTGGGCTTCGGGGATAAACCTGGCGCGCGCGGGCACGAGCACGATGACCACGTCTCACTCGGTCGCGCTCACGAGCATCAGGTCCGGGGTGGTCTACTACTACCGCGTTGTGTCGACGGACGCTGCGGGCAACCGGGCTCAGTCGGCCGACATGACATTCCGCCTGCAGCCGGCGGATACCACGCCGCCGCTGATCAGCCGCGTGGAGGCCAACGCCACAGGGCGCGATTCGGTTGTTGTGACATGGTGGACCGACGAGCCGTCCGACTCGTACGTGGAATACTGGGCTTCGGGGATAAACCTGGCGCGCGCAGGCACGAGCACGATGACCACGTCTCACTCGGTCGCGCTCACGAGCATCAGGTCCGGTGTGGTCTACTACTACCGCGTTGTGTCGATGGACGCTGCGGGCAACCGGGCTCAGTCGGCCGACATGACATTCCGCCTGACGCCCCCGGATACAACGCCACCCACGGTGAGGCTGAGTATCAACAACGGCGCACAGACAACTAACAGCACTACGGTGCAGCTCTATATCAGCGCGCAGGATGACTCTGGCGGCGCGCTTGAGATGAGCGTGCGCGACGACAAGACTCAGTTCAGCCAGTGGCAGGCGTACACGGCCTACACTACCTGGCGCCTGTCGTCGGGCGATGGTAGGCGAACGGTGACCGTTCGGGTAAGAGATGCGGCCGGCAATGAGGCACAGGCATCGGCGTCCATTACTGTCGATGCGACGCCGCCCGTCATCAGCGGGGTGGAAGTCAAGAGCATCGGGCCTGATTCGGCCACGGTCACGTGGAGAACTAACAAGCCGTCCGACTCCTGGGTCCTCTTCGGCACCTACTCTCCTAGTGAGACCAGGGGGCAGGCTGAGAGGGCGACTACGCATACGGTGCTGCTCTACGGGCTGAATGCGAACACTACCTACTACTTCAAGGTGCGTTCGGCGGATGAGACAGGTAACGTGGCGGAGTCGGCCACACAGACGTTCCGCACGGCTCAAAGAGGCAACCCTCCCACGGGGAGCATAAGCATAAACAACGGCGCCGCCTACACGCGTTACTACGATGTGCAGCTGACGATCTCCGCCCGTGACGACTATCGCGGCCCGATCGAAATGAGGTTCCGCGAAGGCAGCGGCAGCTGGTCAGGGTGGATGCCGCTGCAGACGGCGTTTGTGTACAGGATCAGCCCGGGAGACGGGAAGAAGACCGTCTATGCTGAGTTCCGTGACATGTACGGCATCCAGAGTTCGACTTACTCTAGTTCCATCACTCTCGACACCCGTCCGCCGCGGATCAGCAATGTCAAGTCCACCAATGTGACCGCCAATTCGGCGACGATCACATGGAATACTGATGAACCGGCGACGTCCAGGGTGGAATACGGCACCAGCGGCGCCAGCATGCGAGAATCCGTCGGCGAGCGGTCGATATCGAGCGCCGACGCATCGACGCCGGCCGGGGATGTGGGAGCTAAGGCGATCATAGTCACTCCGACACCGTCAGGTTCGCTCCGCACCAGCCACAGCGTAAGCCTAACAGGCTTGCGCGAGAAGACCACCTACTACTATCAGGTGGTCTCAAGCGACGCTGCCGGCAATGTGGCGGTGCTCTCAGGCTTCTCGTTCACGACGGGCGGCACCGCGCCTCAGCCGCCTCAGCCGCCTCAGCCGCCTCCGCCGCCTCCGCCGACCCCTGGCACAGTGGGGGTGAACTGGGCGTTGGCATCGAACGGCGGCAGGGCCACCGCATCGAGCTATGCTCCGGCTACGCCGGAAGGGCCGGCCAGCCCGCCCAGCAACGCCATCGACGGCAATGCACGTACCTACTGGGAGGCGGCCAAGAAGGGGCTGGGAAGCAGCGACGAATGGATCATGGTTGAATTCGCGAAGGCCCAGACGATCAACTACGTAAAGACCATGAGCGATGTGGGCTACTACCCGATGGAGATGACCGTCGAAGTGGAACAGGATGGTCGCTGGGTGGCAGTGGGGTCGTTCAAGAGCACGTCTGAGCAGAAGAACTACATGAGCAGGTCCGGATCGACCATCATCTTCGAGTTCACATTCACTCCAGTTGTCGCAAGCAAAGTGCGCCTGAGCATTCGACGTGTATCCAATCCGACTCACGCGGTTCAGTTCTTCGAAGTGATAGCGATGAACAACGGAAAGTAGGTTGTGCGGTTTGACCCGCATGGCGCGGGCCGCAACAGGTGATCGCTGACTGACATATGGGGCCGACTGCCGCACCCTGGCGTGGGTGCGGCAGTCGGGCGTCACGGAGGTATCGGGCAGATGGGACAGGCGATCTATGATGTTGTCATCGTCGGCGCAGGGCCGGCAGGCATATTCGCCGCATTGGAGTTGTCGCGTTCGAGCGCTTTGAAGGTGCTGATGATTGAGAAGGGGCGAGGAATAGCCGGCCGTGTGTGTCCGTCGAAAGAGCGTCGGGTGAACTGCGTCCGATGCGAGCCCTGCGGTGTGCTGTGCGGATGGGGGGGCGCCGGAGCGTTTTCCGACGGCAAGCTGACCTTGTCAACAGATGTCGGAGGCATGCTCGAAAACTACGTGGGAAAGGAAGAGCTGCTCCGCTTGATAAGCCAGGTGGACCGCGTCTATCTTGACTACGGCGCTCCGGAGGATGTGTGGGGCGAGGAAGACGAGAAGGTATCGGAACTCCGGGACCGGGCGAAGCTGGCGGAGCTGACTCTGATACCCGCCCGCATAAGGCATCTGGGCACTGGACGCACAGGCCATATCCTAGAGGGCATGCGCAAGGCTCTGGAGGGCAGGGTGGACATCGATCTGAACACCAGCGCAGTGCGCATATCCACCAAAGACGGGGCAGTCGAAGGTGTCGAGACCGGCGATGGGCGTTTCATCCAGGCGAAGTACGTGATAGTGACCCCCGGGCGCGAAGGTGCGTCATGGCTTGCAGAACAGGCATCTGCGCTCGGGCTTCGGACTGCCGTGAACCCGGTAGACATCGGCGTGCGCGTGGAACTCCCTGCCGCTGTTATGGAACACATTACCGACGTTGTTTACGAGTCGAAATTCGTGTACTACTCGCGGACCTTCGACGACAAGGTCCGCACATTCTGCATGTGTCCCTATGGCGAGGTAGTGACTGAGAACAACGCCGGCCTGATGACGGTGAATGGCCACAGCTACGCTGAACGCAGAACTGAGAACACCAACTTCGCTCTGCTCGTCAGCAAGAACTTTACTGAGCCGTTCAAAGAGCCGATACTCTACGGCAAATACGTAGCCGGCCTCGCCAACCTGCTGGGCGGCGGCGTGATCGTGCAACGGCTGGGTGATCTGATAAATGGTCGCCGCACTACTGCGGAAAGGCTTCGCAAAGGGACCGTGACGCCTACGCTCGAGGACGCTACCTGCGGGGATTTGAGCCTGGTCTTCCCATATCGGCACCTTGTCGACATTACGGAGATGCTTCAGGCTCTCGACAAGATAGCGCCCGGCGTGTACTCAAGAAACACCTTGATCTACGGGGTTGAGGTGAAGTTCTACTCCAACCGGCTCGAGCTCAGCGGCGATCTGGAGACGCAGGTGGCGAACTTGTTTGCCGCCGGCGACGGCGCCGGCGTGACCCGCGGCCTGATGCAGGCGTCCGCATCCGGAGTGGTGGCTGCGCGTGGGATTTTGGCACGCGCCGCGGGGAGGGCGTAGGCATGGGAGATGCTATCGGCGGCGACTCCGGCGTCGTCAAGCTGAAACCGAGCAGAGACGCAAGGGCTAGGGCGGGCCATCCCTGGGTATATGAAGGAGAGATAAGCAGCGTTCGTGGCAATCCGCCTGATGGCAGCATAGTCGCGGTTTGCAGCGGATCCGGATCGTTCATTGGACGTGGATACCTTAACCGCGCCTCGCAGATCGCTGTCAGGCTTCTGACGTGGAAGGACGAACCTGTTGATAACGAGTGGTTTGCCCGTCGGCTTCAGGACGCCTTCCGCTATCGCGATCTCGTGGCGCCGGAAGCTCGCTCGTGCAGGCTAGTGCATTCGGAGGGCGACGGACTTCCCGGGCTCATAGTGGACAGATACGAGGGATGCCTGGTGTTTCAGTTCCTCACTCTCGGGATGGATATCCGGAAGGATGCTCTGGTGCGAACATCGCTAGAGCTAGCCGGCCTCAAGGCTGCATACGAGCGCAGCGATGTTCGGAGCCGGCAGTACGAGGGGCTCGAGCAGCAGAGGGGGTTTTTGGGCGCTCCGTTTGATGCGTCCTCGATCCAGATTCGTGAGAACGGCTTCGCGCTGGATGTGGACGTGGCAGGCGGCCAGAAGACCGGGCACTTTTTGGACCAGCGTGAGAACAGGGCGGCGCTGGTGCCGTACTGCCGGGGAGCGCGCGTGCTGGACTGCTTCTGCCACACAGGGGCGTTCGCGGTTCACGCAGCCGGGTACGGGGCGCGGGAAGTCCTGGGAATCGATATCTCCGAACAGGCGCTGGAAACCGCACGACGGAACGCGGCTTTGAACAGGCTGGATGGGGTGTGCACATTCCAAGCAGGCAACGTTTTTGATACGCTCAGGCAGATGGCTGACGATGCAGTCGCGCGGCGGTCGCCCAAAGGGCGGTTCGACATGATCATCTTGGATCCTCCTGCGTTTACCAGGTCGCGGGCGACCGTGGATTCAGCCGCCCGCGGCTACAAGGAGATCAACCTTCGGGCCGCCATGCTTTTGGGAGAGGGAGGCTTCCTCGTCACGTCGTCATGTTCGCACCACGTGGATGAGCCCACATTCGCGGCGATCGT
>Ga0208040_1001600_pt1 | contig 21947 bp, 19 predicted proteins | sample AD_UKC083_MetaG_FD_184431 | JGI IMG/M metagenome (GOLD analysis project Ga0208040, IMG submission 184431) | Active sludge microbial communities of municipal wastewater-treating anaerobic digesters from USA - AD_UKC083_MetaG (SPAdes) (version 2) | ecosystem: Engineered > Bioreactor > Anaerobic >...
ACGTCCATATCTGATATAATATTAAAGCAGTCACGAAATACTGCAATGCGAGTGTGCTGGAATAGGCAGACAGGCACGTTTGAGGGGCGTGTGTCGACAGACGTATGGGTTCAAGTCCCATTACTCGCACCACGAAGCGTTTACCGCAAGGTAAGCGCTTCTTTTCTTTTGTCCGCAGGCAAGAAATACTTTTATACCGAGCACAAAAGCTCCCCAAAACCATTAACGCAGGTTTCGGGGAGCTTTTTATCGCTTATTCAAATTCGTATTCGCCGTCGTAGTTCTTCTTGAACTCCTCGAAGATCTCGCTGAGAAGCTTGTCATCATCAACGGAGACAAAGTCGTCCTCATCGGGAGTCTCGCCGGGGATTATCTCAAGTATGACCACCTCGTCGTCCTCATCGTCCCAGGGCAGAAGCACACCGTAGAGATGCTCCTTATACTCGACTGTGCCGATTATCTCAAATGAGACCTCGTTGCCGTCGTCATCCGTAAGGGTGATGTAGTTCTCTATTTCCTCTTCGTTTTCAAGCTCATCGAGCTCTTTATCGTTAATATCGCTCATAACAGCACCTCCGCTATAATAATATATCTCATTGTACCACATAAGCATTGAAATTGCAATACCCTATCGCTCCCTGACCACAAGAACAGTCTTTATGCCGTATTGACGGAATATCTCAATGCAATCCCTGTCGATGATCTCGCCACTGACCGCTATGGGCACCGCAGGCGGACAGGGCACCTTCACCGAGGCACATATCCTGCCCTCAGCTGCCTCAACAGCTATCTCCTCCGAAGCAGAGAAGGCGGCTTCGCGGATGGTGCAAGCCATCCGCGGGAGCTTCACGCTGATGCTGCCGTTTTTCTTTTCGCGGGGAGAAGCTCCCGCCACCGCGCTCTCCAGCGCGGTGCGAAGCCGCCGGAAGTCGCCTGCTTCCGAAAAAGGAGCCAGAAGCAGTATAAGAAGTTCATCGTCGGCGTATTCACACTCCACACCGCTGCTGCGAAGAAGGGCTGCCAGCTCAGTGCCGCAGAAGCCGCTCTCGGCAGCTCTCACCGTAATGTGGAATGGGTCTCCCTCCGCAAAGAGGAGCCTTCCTGCGAAGCTTCCTTTCAGCTCCGCTATCTGAGTCAGAGCCCGTGCTATGTCATCGCGGATATTCTCAGCGATATAGCGATTGCACAGGTCCAGGGAAGCCATTATAAGATAGGACGGACTTGTAGAGCCGAACAAACTCATAGCCTGCTTCAGCAGCGGAGCATACTCCTCACGGAAGGTATGGAGCACAGCCGCTCCCGTAAGAGCAGGCAGCATCTTGTGAAAAGAGTCACAGCACGTATCCGCGCCCAGAGCTATGGGGTGCAGGTTTTTCTCAAAAAAGGCAAGATGAGCACCGTGGGCGCCGTCCACTATGAGCCTTGCACCATGTCGGCGGCAGACCTCCGCAAGTCCTGCAATATCTGCAAGTCTGCCCGTATAGTCGGGAGAGGTGACGTAAAAGCAGGCTGGCTTATCCGAAGCCGCAAGTGCCTCCTCCACATCGGTCAGAGCAAGCTCCCCCGAAAGGATACCGCCGCTGTAGTGAGGAAGCACCCACTCCACATCAAGTCCCAGCAGCGCAGCAGCATTGAGGAAGGCGCGGTGAACGTTTCTGGCAGCGATAATGCGTCTTCCCTCCATCTTCATAATGGCAAGCATTGCCTGTATACAGAGAGTGGAGCCCCCTGCGGAAAAGGCCGAGGCTGCGCTGCCGTAGAGCGCGGCAGTATTTCTCTCGCTCTGGGCAATTATACCATCGGCTTCAAAGAGACTGTCGGCACCCGCTATCTCCGTAATATCCAGCCTGAAAAGCTCAGAAAGTCTTTCGTCGGGAGCCTTCCCCTTGTGCCCCGGCATATGTGCGCGGAGACCGTTTTTCTCCGCATAATCAACAAGAAAGTCATAAACAGGAGTTTCCATAAAAGCACCTCAAATATAGTACTGCAAGAACCTGAACAGCTTCAGCCTTGCACGGGACATGACTGCGCAGACCGCCTGAGGAGTGACCCCCAGCTTTTTTCCGATAGCCACAGTATCCATGTCCTTGAAATAGTATAGCATAATTATCTCTTTTTGTCTCGGGGTAAGCTCATTATTAATAATTTTTAACATCACGCGGCGTACCCTTGACCCGTCCTCGTCGTCATCGAAACCGAGGATAAGTCTTATGCCTCTGTCGGCTTCGCCTGTGAATGAGTCTGAGTAGGTATCACGTTTTGCCACAGCCTTATCCCCTCCTGTACGAGGTAAGGTGTGCGATGACCTGCTGGAGCTCCCCATGCTCCTCATAGAGCAGGCGTATGCGCCTGTCAAGGTCAAGCTCCTGAGCCCTGCGGCTGTCTCCGCATTGGAGAAGCTTCCTGCGGAGCTGTGAGAGCTCGGTGATACGCTGTCTGACCAGCGCGCGGCTGTGAGTGTAGTTGCTGATAAGTTCTGTCATGAAAATTGCCCCCTTAAAAATAAAATAAAGAAGCACGAAGCAGCTAAGGCTGCACCCTTGCGCTTTCACGCCGCAAGCGGAAACGGCGTCAGAAATAACGCAGGCAATGTTAAGATAGCTTTGCGAACTATTGTTCTATTCCTTGTAATTATATTATAGAACATCTGTTCTGATTTGTCAAGAGGGTACTCAAAATTATTTTTCGTCCGACAATATCCGACAAGTGACAACAGTCACTTTTTTAGTTATATCCGTCATCTTGTCAGCTGCCGCTGTCCTTGATATAATATAGTAAAAAGGAGGGATTTCCATGAAAAGAACATTCTCACTCATCACCGCCGCAGCTCTCACACTCGGTCTATTCTCCTGCGGCAGTCCGCACACCGCAAAAAACAGCAAGCCTGTACTCAACGACTGGCAGAAAGAAGTCCTTGCGGCAGAGGGGCTTCCCACGGAAGCCGACCAGCTGACAGACGCTCAACTCCGCTCAATTCAGCGTATCTACGAGATGATAACCTACCTTAACGAAAAGTACAATGAGGAGTTTATCTATGCGGGATACCTTGAGCCTGCGGCAAATCAGACGAAAACGCTGTATGCCTACCCGCGCTTATTAGGCAATGATTACGGCAGAAACACCGTTACAGTCAAGGTTGATAAAGACGGTTTTACCGACGATTACAGCGACAGGTCTATTGTTGACTATGCTGAGGAAATGGCAAACGACTTTATGAAGGATTATTTTGATTCGGATCAGGTCGTTGCATTTTTCAAAGTCAACGCCTGCGATATTAAGAAAAATGAGGTGGTAGATGGGGATTTCCAGTGGAAGCTTGGCGTTTCTGACATTATATTTGTAAATGAAGACATCTGCAATGCAGATCAGGTGGAAGAATTTGCCGTTAATTATGCTAAATGGCTTTATGAGCATGAATTGGACGGAAGTCATAGAATAAATATTGTTAGAAACTATAATATCAAGGAGTTATTATATGGTAATATAAGAGAGTATTATGAAAGTGATGACTACATAGGATTCTATTGCTTTTCTTTTGATACTGATAAAGAAAAAGTATTTCAAGATGCATTTTTATCATTAAGAAGTGAAAATGTATACGATATTGGCGAATTTTTTGAAAAATATAATTAACATAAAAAGGAGTTTATTTTATGATACTAAACGGTGAATATGTAGAAAGATTATCTGACGAAGAATTATGTATGTTAGAGCAATTAACTTACCTTGATGAAATGGTGGCTGAACAAGCATAAGAAAAAGGCGGACATTGTCCGCCTTTAGTCTTACTTGTTAAGTCCTGCTGTTACCTCGTCGTACTCCGCTGTTATCTCCTTATCGGGAGCCTTTGTGACGAGAGATACGATGATTATTGCAGCCAGTGCGCATACGAATGCGGGAAGAAGCTCATATATGGCAAGTACGCCGCCCATGGGAGCTATTGCGAACTTCCATACGAATACCATTACCGCACCGACAATGAGTCCTGCCATAGCGCCCCACTTGTTGGAACGCTTCCAGAAAAGGGCTGTCAGCATAACGGGCCCGAAGGTAGCGCCGAAGCCTGCCCACGCGAATGAAACTACTCTGAATACGGAGCTGTCAGCGTCCCATGCAAGTGCTACGCCGAGAACTGCGATAACGAGAAGAACTATTCTTGCGGTGAGCGTTGACACCTTGTCGCTCATCTTCACATTGAATACGCCCTTGAGTATGTTCTCCGACATTGAGGAGGAAGCTGCAAGGAGCTGTGAGTCAGAGGTGGACATGGTGCAGGCGAGGATACCTGCGAATACAGACCTGCGATGACGGCAAGTCCTGCGTGGTGCTCGCTCATGTACTGTGAGATCTTGATTATTACCTTCTCGGAGTTGCTTCCGTCGAGAGCCTCAAGCTTGCCGCTCTTGCTGAGGGCGTTGCCGATAAATCCGATGAAGATAGCGATAGCCATTGAGATAACTACCCATACGGAAGCTATCCTTCTGGAGGTCTTTATCTTGTTCTTGTCCTTGATAGCCATAAAGCGGAGGAGGATATGTGGCATACCGAAGTAGCCGAGTCCCCATGCAAGGAGAGAAGCAATAGTAAGTGCGTTATACTTGTCAGCGCCGCCTGTCTCCGCATTGTGGATATGGCTCAGTGAGAAGTAGCCCTTTATGGACTCAGCATTGTCGATGACATTGTCGAAGCCCCCTGCGGAACTGATACCGAAAACAACTATACTGATAAGTGCCACAGTCATAACGATACTCTGGATAAGGTCAGTGGTACTTGCTGCAAGGAAGCCGCCTGTGCAGGTGTAGGAAATGATGATTATCGCGCTGACTATCATAGCGATGTGGTAGTCCCAGCCGAAGAGGGAGCTGAAAAGCTTTCCGCAGGCTGAGAAGCCCGAAGCGGTATAGGGCACGAAGAAGATGAGGATTATAAGCGCGGAAACGCCCATGAGTATCTTGCTCTTGTCCTTATAGCGCTGAGAGAAGAAATCGGGGATTGTGATAGCGCCGCAGTGCTGGCTGTAAACTCTCAGCCTTTTTGCGACGATGAGCCAGTTGAGGTATGTACCGACGGCAAGACCGATAGCGGTCCAGCCTGCCTCAGCTCCGCCCGTGAGGTAAGCAACTCCGGGGAGACCCATGAGGAGCCAGCTGCTCATATCGGAAGCCTCTGCACTCATGGCAGTTACCAGCGGTCCCAGCTTACGCCCGCCCAGGTAGAAGTCCCCGACGTTTTCGTTTTTTCTTGAAAAGCCGATACCCACCAGTACCATACCCACAAGGTAGGCGATTATCGTTCCAAGAATGATGATGTCTGTTGTGTTCATGACTTACTCCTTTTATGTATTTTTTTGGGGTAATAGCTATTTTTAATTATAGAACAAATTGGCAGTTTAGTCAATATGAGAAAGCTGTTTTTGTGCTTATTTTCCGTCTTTTCGGAGTTCTCCCATGTCATAACCCACAAAAAAGCCGTCCCGATTTGTGCACCGTGACAGGTTTTGGAAGTTGAGAGTTCAGAGTTTAGAGTTGACAGTTGAGGTGTCGCCTTCGGCGACAGGATCTGAATAATATAAGTGAAGCGAACACTTTAACTCTCAACTCTCCACTTTCAACTTTCAACTAAACCAAAAAGAGCCGCCCCGATTTGTGCACCGTGACAGGTTTTGAAAGTTGAGAGTTCAGAGTTTAGAGTTGACAGTTGAGGTGTCGCCTTCGGCGACAGGATCTGAATAATATAAGTGAAGCGAACACTTTAACTCTCAACTCTCCACTTTCAACTCTCAACTAAACCAAAAAGCCCCGAAGCGCTGTAAACACTTCAGGGCAATTTTTCTATATAACATTTCGTCAGGGCTGCTCACCTGACTCGGGCTCATCGGGAGCCTCCACGGGCGTATCGGTCTCAACAGGCATAACGTCTGTGACTACCTGCTGCGAAGCCTCGTCATCGTAGACTATATTCTCGGGCACGGGCTCCTCCACAACAGGAGCTGCTGCCGCTAAGTCCTCACGGATACCGTCCGAGCAGGAGCTGAGTCTGCGCATGGCAATGATGCCCGAGCAGGTTACGTCATCGCCGCTGCCCTTCTTGGTCATTGCGGGAAGGAACTCGCCCAGCTGGCGCACGCCCTCCTCCATGCCGTTCTCCACCATAGTCAGAGCCAGTCCGCGGAAGAAGCCGAAGAGCTGCTCCTCGTTCCAGTAGGAATTCTCCACGCCGTCCGTGCAGAGAAATACCGCCGCAGGCAGCATTCCCTTATTAAGATAGAAGAACCTTGCAGAAAGAGCTGCATCGTCCTGACACATTGATGTGGTAACGTTCTCGTAGCAGCGCGGGTCCTCGGGTATGGGAGCGGTCACGTTGCTGTCGCTGTCAATGACAACACACTTGCCGTCGCCTATCTGCGCACCGAAGGCATAGTCATCGGTGACAGCAGCAAACAGCAGAGTCGTACCGTATGCGCTTATATAATCGCCCTGTGCATACCTCAGGCGGTAGTGCATGAATTTATCGGGAATACGGTCCAGCTCCTCCTCAGTGAAGGGCTCAGCCGCAAAATCCTTTTCCGTCCTTTCGTGCCATCTTGCAATGATACTGCGCCAGAGCTGATTGAAAAGCTGCTGACGCTGACGCTCGTCTGCAAGCACCTCCGCTGCGTCCTCAAGACTGTCCAGAAACTCCGCCACGCACTCCGCAGCGCACTCCACCGCGAACCTTGAGCCTCTCTCGGTACGCAGGTAGCAGGGACTTCCGTGACCGTCCGCCGCTGCCGCGAAGGAGTAGCTCTCGTGATCCTCGCAGAGAGAGCTGTCCTGACATACTATATCCCTGCTGAGATGCGAAGCACCGATGCTTGTCTGAGCAAAGGAAGTTAATTTCTCCATAGGCTCACCTTACCAGTCCGACTCGTCCCAGTCAGCGGTATTGGCGTCGCTGAGAGCGTCATTTGTCTGGGTCTGAACGTCCTCTGCAAGTTTCTTTGAGATCTCAACGGGGTCTGTATCGCTGTCAACAGTGCTTGAATGGCTTGCGAACACGCTGGTGATAACGCTTGCCTTTTCTATCATAAGTCTCAGCTGATCCTTGTTCTTTACATCCAGGACTGTCTCGGAGCTTCCCGAGAAGCGCGCCAGAACGTCCTTGTCGCAGTCGTCGCCTATAGCGAATGCGATCTTGATGGAGCGCTTGAACCAGTTATTCTTCTTGAGGGCGTCAAGTCCGCTCTCCCAGTTATCCGTGGGACCGCCGTCACTGAAAAGGAGTATTACAGGCGGATATGCGCCTGCTGCGGTCTGAAGGAATTCGTTTCGTGAGAGCTTCTTGTCCAGCTCCTTGCAGGCAGCGCCCAGATTGGTAACTCCGCAGGCCTCAAAGGTCTTGAAGCGGTAGCCCTCGGGAGAAACAGGCTCGGGTGTGACCCATGAAGCTCCTGTGGAGAACTCCAGAACGGCTATTTTTATCTCGGCGTCATCGCTCTCGTCACTTATCTCCTGCAATGTCTGCATTACCTCCTCAAGAGCTGACTCCACCTGTCCTATCTTGCTGCCCTGCATACTTCCGGAAGTGTCGATGACATAGAAAAGTGTCATGACCTTTCTGACAGCAGGTGCGTAATCGTCTAAACCCGGCATGATTTTATCCTCCGTTCATTTATTGTTGCGGCAGAAGCTGCGCAGGGCTGTATTTCCCCGTGAGCGCCGCCTTATTGTGATCAGTATAATCACATACATTATACCACGAATACAAGCGGCGGTCAAGTACCAAATGTTCACATAAATTTAACATTTACAGTGGTGACATATCCGATCATATAATGTATAATAAAATCACAGAGATATGATCGGAGGGAACTTGCCGTTTTTCGGCTCATTATGGAAAAAAGAGAGATCAAACGCTATATTTTCATCGCATTCCTGGCTATCGCTGTATGCGTCATAAGCCAGAATTTTGCAGTTTTCGTCAGCTTTCTGTCAGTAGTGCTGGGAGCCCTGAAGCCACTTGTCATGGGTCTGATGATAGCATACATCTTCAATATCATCATGAACTTCTTTGAGAAGCATTACTTTCCCAAAAGCAGCTCAAAGCTGGTGACAAAGTCAAGGCGTCCCGTGTGTCTGGCAGCTTCATTCGCAATAACCATCGCCATAATCATACTTATAATGTATATAGTCGTCCCCGAGATAGCCTCGGCATTCGGGGTGCTGTATGACGAGATACCGCCTGCCTTCACCAAGTCCAAGGACTTCATCCTCGGGAAGCTCAAGGAGTATCCCGAGATACAGGAGCAGATAAGCACAGTGGAATTCGACTGGGCAAATATCGCCGAGAAGGCTTCAAAGCTGCTCACCTCGGGAGTTGCGGGAATACTCAGCTCAGCTGTGGGCGTAATAGGAGGGCTGACCTCTGCGATCACAAACCTTGTTCTGGGACTTATCTTCGCTGTATACCTTCTTCTCAGGAAGGATAAGCTCATTAAGGACAGCAGCCGCCTGAGACGGCTGTGGTTCAGTGATGAGACCAACAAAAAAATGAGCCGCGTGCTCAAGACCGCCAACGAGACCTTCCAGAGCTTCTTCATCGGACAGTTCGTAGAGGCGATAATCCTGGGAACTCTCTGCTTCATCGGCATGAAGGTGCTGAAGCTCCCCTACGCTGCTATGTCCGGCACTCTCGTGGGCGTCACCGCCTTTATCCCAATTGTCGGAGCCTTCCTTGGCGCAGGCATAAGCGCATTCATAATCCTCACCGAGAGCCCCATGCAGGCGCTGATATTCATTATCTTCCTGCTGATACTCCAGCAGTTCGAGGGCAATATCATCTACCCCAAGGTAGTCGGCGGCACCGTCGGTCTGCCAAGTATATGGACCCTTGCCGCTGTAACAGTGGGCGGCGGTCTCTTCGGAGTCCTCGGCATGATACTGGGCGTTCCCCTGGCGGCTACACTGTATAAGCTGGCATTCGTAAAGCTGGAGGAAAAGGAATCTGAGCTTGGCATATCCCCTCCCGATGAGGAAGAAAAAAAGCCGCAGAAGCTCGCCAGAAAGTCAAAGAAGCATGCAAAAGCAGCCGCTAAGAAAAAGTAATATTCAGGGCACTGTTCAGATGTTCTCAGATCATCAGCCGGGTACATCAGCAAAATCTGTCAAATGCACAAATAAGCCAAACAAGTTCATATTTTTTTGATACTCACCGTTCAAGCAGCTGCCGAAAAACTTCAAAATACCGTCGAAGTTCTTCGGCAGTTTTTTACCCCCGCGCCGACTTTGTAATCTGATAAAACGAAAACGGGCTTTTTCCGTTGCCCGAGGTTAATACGGAGATTGACAAAAATTAAACAATGTGGTAATATTACCTTAGACAATAAAATCAAAGGAGTAATGTGTTATGATCAATACATGGCCAAAGGAATGGGACGGCTTTAATGAAGGCCGCTGGAGCACCACTTCCGTAAACGTTAGAGACTTCATCAAGAAGAATTACACTCCTTATGAAGGCGATGAAAGCTTCCTCGCAGGCCCCACGGAAGCTACAAAACAGCTCTGGGATCAGGTCATGGATCTCACCCATCAGGAAAGAGAAGCAGGCGGAGTCCTCGATATGGACACCAAGATCGTTTCTACAATTACCTCCCACGGTGCAGGCTATCTCAATAAGGATCTCGAGCAGATCGTAGGCCTCCAGACAGACAAGCCCTTCAAGCGTTCTCTCCAGCCCTTCGGCGGTATCAGAATGGCTCAGCAGGCTTGCAAGGAGTACGGCTACGAGGTAGACCCCGAGGTAGTCGAGATCTTCACCAAGTACAGAAAGACACATAATCAGGGCGTTTTCGACGCCTATACACCCGAGATGCGACTGGCTCGCCACTCGGCTATACTCACAGGTCTCCCTGACGCCTACGGCAGAGGACGTATCATCGGCGACTACCGTCGTGTGGCTCTCTACGGCGTTGACCTCCTTATCGAGGACAAGAAGCACCAGATCGAGACCTCACTCGTGAGAATGACCTCAAAGAATATCCGTCTCCGCGAGGAGCTTGCAGAGCAGGTAAGAGCACTTCAGGAGCTCAAGAAGCTGGGCGAGATCTACGGCTATGACATCTCAAAACCTGCCGCAAATGCCAAAGAAGCCGTTCAGTGGCTCTACTTCGGCTATCTTGCTGCCGTAAAGGAGCAGAACGGTGCAGCTATGTCACTGGGAAGAACTTCCACCTTCCTCGATATCTTCATCCAGCGTGACCTTGACCGCGGCATACTCACCGAGGAGCAGGCTCAGGAGCTCATCGACCACTTCATCATGAAGCTCCGTATCGTCAAGTTTGCCCGTACTCCCGAGTACAATTCACTGTTCTCGGGCGACCCCACATGGATAACAGAGTCCATCGGCGGCGTAAGCGTTGACGGTAATCACATGGTAACAAAGAACAGCTTCCGTTACCTCCATACTCTTGAAAATCTGGGAACTGCTCCCGAGCCCAACATGACCATTCTCTGGTCCACAAAGCTCCCGAGAAAGTTCAAGGAATACTGCGCAAAGATATCCATAAGAACATCGTCTATCCAGTACGAGAACGACGATATGATGCGTGTTATCCACGGTGATGACTACGCTATCGCCTGCTGCGTATCATCAATGGTAGTGGGCAAGGAAATGCAGTTCTTCGGCGCAAGAGCCAACCTTGCAAAGTGCCTGCTCTATGCTATAAACGGCGGTGTGGACGAGCGCCTCGGACTTCAGGTAGGTCCCAAGTACAGACCCGTTGACGGCGAGTACCTCGACTTCGACGATGTATGGGAGAAGTACATGGATATGATGGAGTGGCTGGCAGGTCTCTATGTCAACACCCTCAACGTTATCCACTATATGCACGATAAGTACAGCTACGAGAGACTCCAGATGGCTCTCCACGACAGAGACGTAAAGCGCTATTTCGCTACAGGTATCGCAGGTCTCTCAGTTGTTGCGGACTCTCTCTCGGCTATCAAGTACGCCAAGGTAAAGCCAATCCGCAAGGATATCGAAATAAAGGACAAGGCAGGCAATGTCACAGGCGTTGCCAAGAACGTTGTCGTTGACTATGAGATCGAGGGCGACTTCCCCAAGTACGGCAACAACGATGACCGTGTTGACAAGCTGGCTGTTACAGTTGTCCGCAAGTTCATGGACTGCGTAAGAAAGCACCACACCTACCGCGACGGTGTTCCCACAATGTCTATCCTCACTATTACTTCAAACGTTGTATACGGCAAGAAGACAGGCAACACTCCCGACGGCAGAAAGCAGGGCGTTCCGCTGGCTCCCGGCGCTAACCCCATGCACGGCAGAGACACCCACGGTGCAGTAGCTTCGCTTTCATCAGTAGCCAAGCTGCCCTTCAGACACGCACAGGACGGTATCTCCAACACATTCTCCATTGTCCCCAACGCTCTCGGCAAGGACATGGAGGTATTCGCAGGAGACCTTGACCTCGACAAGCTCAGAGGAGAGGACAAATGATAACGCCTGATATGCTGGGTAAGACCGATGATCCCGCAGAGCTGGCAGACCTTATCGACAAGCTCATGGAACAGGGCAGCGGTCATGTGAATATAGTCTCGGAGGGAAACAGTGACGGTCTCAAGGTCGACACCGTGAAAAGCACCGACGTGTGTGGCACAAAAGGTGCCTGCTGTCAGCCCACCGAGCTTGAACCCGAAGACGACGAATAACAAAGGGACGCCGTTACAGGCGCCCCTCACACATAATGATATAACAGGAGGTCAATTATGGATAATCAGAAACAGGTAGATAACCTTATCGAGCTTCTCGACGGCTACGTTGAAAAAGGCGGTCACCACCTCAACGTGAACGTTTTTACAAGAGAGACTCTCCTTGACGCTCAGGCTCACCCTGAGAAGTACCCTCAGCTCACAGTAAGAGTTTCGGGCTATGCAGTAAACTTCGTCAAGCTCACCAAGGAACAGCAGGACGATGTTATCTCAAGAACCTTCCACTCTGCTCTGTAAATACACACAAAGAGGCTGTACCGCCATGGTACAGCCTCTTTTTATATTTATTATTCAAGAGAGTCGATCTTGCCAAGAAGGAATTCCTGTATTTTCAGGGCATCTCCGCCTGTGAGTCCCGGAGTAGTCTTGTCAACGTCACCATTCAGCTTGCCCAGGGCAGTAATGTGCTTGGGTGCGGAGCCGTTTTCGCCATATTTATCGGGATTTGCAAGAGCCTGCATAATGAGTATTGCGTCTGCCAGCTCCACCTTGCCGTCGCAGTTGACATCGCCGGGAACGCCCTCAACATAAGGCATTGTTGTAGTGGGACCAACAGTGCAGGTAGTGGTGGAAGTCGTGGTGGTTGTAGCTGTGGTAGTTGTGGTGGTTGTTGTTACCTGCTCCTGTGACTTCTTTATGACCACATTCGATACAAAATTACCTTGAGGGTCGCCAATACCTGCTATTCGCTCATAATGGACAACAACACCATCTTCAGGAGTAACTATCTTACAGTCCTTGAGATCGATCCAGCAAAAACCTCTGACAGCCTCTTGGTTCTTACTGTCGGCATTGACATCTGAATTGATTATATTCAGTACTTTCATGTAGCTAAAGCCCTCAATTGCACCTGCCTGCGCATCGATGACCAGATCTGCGTCTTTTATGTCCACATCGCCCCATGAACCTATACCAACTTCTCCCGCTAAAACAGAGAGCTTTCCATTAGTTGTCAATGTAATATCGCCGTGATTGTAGATAAACCACGCATTAACACATGAAATAATAGAATCAGCAGCAGTGGTAACTGTAAGACCGTTTATATCATTCTGGATGACCGAAAAGCTTGAATCAGTCTGGTAATTACCCTTTATGGTAAGAGTTTTTGTCTTTTCGTCATAGCTGAAAATTCCGTTGCCCAGTATGTCATCCTTGTTTGAGTCATACACCCTCTGTTCGACGATCTGAAGATCGTAGTATCTTTCTATCAATACATCCTGCACATTATTCTTGCCTGCATCAACGATCGAGCCCTTTGCGGTTTTCAGGACTGTCCTCTCGCTTGCGCTTGGAACAATAGGCTCGCAGCCCTCAAACTTCAGCTCCTTATTGAAGCCCGTGACAGCAGACAGCTGCTTGTTCTTCTCGTTCCTGGCTGTAACGTGAGAATCCACGATCTCAAGAGAACATTCAGCCATTGATACATCTGTACCGCCTATGGCAGCTGCATTATGGTCTGTATTTGTGTTCAGAGAATTAAGAGTTGCGTCCCTGACGGTAAGCTTACAGCTGTCGACCGAAATAGTCCTTATACCGCCTTCAACATTCAGCACTCCGGGACCTGTGATAGTGGTGTTTTTCATGATCGAAACAACAGGATTAACAAAGGGCTGAGTAAGGGCAGAGTCCTTTTCAACATAGATAGTCAGATCCTCGATGCCGTCATTCAGAAGAAGAACAGTGGGCATCTTGGTTTTACATTCAAGGTCTCCCCTGATAGTCAGTGTCTTTGTCTCGTTATCATAGCTGAAATTGCCGTCGCCCATAATATCGCCGGCATTTTCACCGGTGACCTTTGTTCCGCAGAGATACAGCGGGTATTCCTCGGCTGCAACTGCCTTCACAGGCTTCGGCTGCATAAAAGTCAGTGTCATAATGAGCATTAGCATTGCTGTGACCATACACTTACATCTTTTTGTCAGTACTCTGATGCCGATAGTTCTGCTTTCCTTCATAATAATACCTCATTTCCCATATAAAATATACTCATACCGTCCCTCTCTTTCCTGCGGTCCCACAAAAAATGCACACCGGAACTGCCGAAAAACAGGCTCCTGTACTTATTTAAAGTATATCATGAGGCATATTTGAAGTCAATGCAACTTACCCACTGAAAAAAGCAACTTACTGCCTTGAAAATGCAACTTGCCCTACAATAAAAGCAGCCTGCACATTTCATGCAGGCTGTTGCTTTACATATTCAGTTTTAACCGAGCGAGTCTGTCTTGCCCAAGAGGAATTCCTGTATTTTCAGGGCATCTCCGCCTGTAAGTCCCTCGATAGTCTTGTCAACGTCGCCGTTTTTCCTTCCCTGTGCAGTCATAGGCTTTTCTGCCGAGCCGTTTTCGCCGTATTTATCTGGATTTGCCAGGCTTTGCAGAATGAGTATGGCGTCCGCCAGCTCCACCTTGCCGTCGCAGTTGGTGTCACCCTTTTTCAGAGACTCACCCTCAAGAGCCGTGAACTTAAGCTTATTTGCCTCGGCATAAGCCTCAGCAGTTGAGCCCTTGTAGCCGATGACCTCATCTGCGTCAAAACAGTTTTTCCCCAAAACACAGTCAGTATTCTGGATAGTAACACTTGGGATCGAATGAAGCATACGAAATGCATAGTCACCTATTGATTTTATAGTATCAGGGAAAACAATAGGCGTTTCTATATTCGCACCACCGAATGCCCTTTCTCCTACATATTCAAGCACATCATTCAGTTCCACTGACTTGATTTTTGGACAGTTTAAAAATGCTTGAGCACCTATGGTCCTGACATTTTTTCCAAGCTTTACAGATTCGATGATGTCCCTATGCTTCGAATACATGCTGAATTCTTCTCTTACCGAGACAACAGGATAGCCGTTGACCTCATCGGGAATTACCAGATCGGTCAGATCGGTCATGATATTATACAGACAACATCCGCCATCAGTAACAGTATATAATAATCCGTCCTTCTCAAAATTATCCCGTGGAGTATTTTCATCTTCTATGTCGCAGAACTCAACTTCAAAATTTCCATGATACTTATTTGCATACTCCTCAGCAGTTGAGCCCTTGTAGCCGATAATTCTTGTATATATGGCAAAATCAGACCCGAGTTTGCAATCAGGATTAGGGATAGTTACACTGGGCATATTCCGCGAACCCATAAAGGCATATTCTCCAATGCTCTTTATTGTATCAGGGAATATGAGCGGTGTTTCTATATCGCATTCGGTAAATGCATTGTTCTCTACAGTCTCAAGAACGTCATTTAACTCAATAGATTTCACTTTACTGCAATTAACAAAAGCAGCTTTTTTTATGGTTCTGACATTCTTACCGAGCTTGACCGATACAAGGCTGTCTCCGAGCTTGCTTCTTGAAGCAAAATCCTCACTGACAGCTACTACAGGATAACCGTTGACCTCATCGGGGATAACGAGATCTGTAATATCGGGATCTTCGACATATCGCAGTGTATATCCGCCGTCAGTTACGAAATAGTATGCACCGTTTTCCACATAAATATCCCTGGGAGTGTTTTCGTTCTCTATATCGCAGAACTCAAGTTCATGGCTATTTGTTTTCTTGACATATTCTTCGGCTGTTGACCCCTTGTATCCGATCATAGCTGTCCTGAGTATAAAATTTTCTCCCAGAACACAATCACGATTAGGAATAGTTATGCTTGGTATTTTAGTAGCATAAGAAAATGCGCTTTCTCCGATATATTTTATAGTTTCCGGGAATATGAGCGGCGTTTCTATGGGACAGCTTGAAAACGCATCGTCACCTACTGTTTCCAGAGCGTCATTCAGCTCCAGTGATTTGATACTCTCACAGCTGCTAAATGCATTTTTTCCAATAGTTTTGACATTCTTGCCCAGCTTTACAGATCTGAGGCTCTCACGTCCGTTTCCTATCTGACTTTTTATCTCGATCACAGGATAGCCGTTGACCTCATCGGGGATAACGAGATCGGTGATCTCGGTGCTGATAGCGTCCAGGATATATCCGCCCTTTGTGGGGGCAAAGCGCATTCCGTCCACCTCTATCTTCTCAGCGGGAGTACGGGTGTCCTCTATTTCATGGAATGTTACCCTATCATTTGCTTTGGCGTATTCCTCCGCCGTAGAACCCTTAAAGCCGTACAGGTCAGCCTTGCCGAAGCTGTCAGTGTTGAATTCACAGTCATCGGACAATATTGTAATGCTGATCGGATCGTATCCGTGCATGAAAGCATGATATCCGATATGTTTTACTGTATCGGGAATAATTATAGGAGTAGTAACATTTTCACACCAAAATGCATCCAAACCTATACTCTCCAGTGAATCGTTGAGCTCCAGCTCCGTCAGAAGGTCACAGTCACAAAATGCATAGTTGCCTATCCTCCTGATGTTCCTGCCAAGCTTCACGGAGGTAAGTCTTTCATTAAGGTTGCCTCCTCTGCTGAAATCGTGAGGCACTTCAACAACAGCATAACCGTTCACTCTATCGGGAATATTGAGCTCAGTGATCGTATCATCTGTATAATATACCTTATATCCTCCTTCAGTGGGGATATAAAAGATTCCGTCCTTATCACATACATCCCGCGGGACAGACTTATCCTCTATATCAAAGAAATCCCACTCATAATAATATAGACTGCGGCTCGGACTCACATTTAAACTGCTTCCGCGGGCATTTTCTGCTGCATATTTCTCCGCTGTCGAGCCCTTGTATCCGAATAAAAATGTCTCAGCAAAATGCTCTCCCAGAACGCAGTCGGGATTTGTCACAGTTATACTTGGGATATGATGACAGGTAAAAAACGCCCCTTCTCCAACATAAGTTACTGTTTCAGGAAGCACCAGCGGAGCGGTAAGCATTTCTGTATGAAATGCGTGATCTCCAATACTTTCCAGGCCGTCATTAAGCTCCAGAACAGATATATTTTTACATATAGAAAATGCGCTATTTTCTATTGTCCTGACATTCTTTCCCAGCTTTACCGACTCAATGTCCACACATTTTGAAGTTGAGCCAAATCTGTACGATATTGAAACAACGGGATAGCCATTCACCTCATCGGGCACAACGAGTTCCTTTGCAGACCTGCTGATAGTTAACAGCGCATATCCGCCCTCAACAGCCTCAAAGGTCATACCGTTGACCTCAACCTTTTCTGCTTTTTCCGCAGCTGCGCTGTCTGCGGCAGTATCCTCTGCGGCGAAGGCAGAGCTGCCCGAGCTATACTGATAGCCCGATGCACCATAGTTTACCCCGACTATGGCAAGTGCCATTACAGCAGCGATGATCCTTTTGGATTTCATAGTAAATCCTCCTTAAAAACACCTATATTTTGCCTTATAAGACAATCATATTATATCATATGATTTTTTGATAATCATATTTTTTCTTTGAATTAGTTAAAAAGCGCATCGAAATGTTATCCGATGCGCTTTATATGTTATAATGAGCTTATCTTTCCGAGCAGGAATTCCTGTATTTTCAGGGCATCATTTGAGGTCAGCCCCTCTGTGGACTTGTCAACATCGCCGTTCAGCTTGCCCTGTGTCTTAAGGTGCTTGGAGTCGGTGCCCTTCTCGCCGTATTTATCGGGATTTGCCAGACTTTGCATTATGAGGATAGCGTCTGCCAGCTCCACCTTGCCATCGCAGTTGGTGTCGCCCTTTTTGCCTCCCGACACGGGAGCGGTAGTTGTGGTCGTTACAGGCTTGGTGGTTGTCGTAGTTGCCTTGGCAGTTGTGGTAGTAGCCTTGGTAGTTGTGGTGGTAGCCTTGGTGGTTGTGGTAGTTGCCTTGGCAGTCGTGGTGGTAGCCTTGGTGGTTGTGGTAGTAGCCTTGGTGGTTGTGGTAGTGGTCACAGGCGGTGCAGCAGTAGTAGTGGTTATAAGCGTCGTCTCGTCAATGACATTGAACTTATAGCCGTATACCGAAGCGAAGCTCTGGGCGGTGGAGCCCTCATAGCCTGCCACGATGGTATTGGCTGCAAAGCACATCATCTCCAGCTCGCACTCGGGATTGAGCACCGTAACCGTAAGCTTTTTTCTATGGGTGATATTGTCTATATTGTACTTGAGCTTGAAGGCTGTCACGCCGATATACTGCACATTTGCAGGAACTATGACATCCGTGAGGCCTGTGTCCTCGAAAGCGCTTTCGTTTATCTCCGTGAGAGTTGAAGGAAGAGAAACGGTCTCAAGATAATTGCAGTCATAGAATGCACAGGGGTCAATGACCTCAATGCCCTCGCTGATATGAACAGAGGTTATCCCCTTGTTGCTCATAAAAGCCGAGTCTCCTATTACTGTCACGGGCTTACCGCCTGCGGAAGCAGGAATGGTGATATCTCCGGAAAGGCTCTCATCGCCGTAAAGCAGCTTTGCAGATGTTTCGCCAACACGGAATGTCATACCATCTACCTTTACTTCTGAGTCCTCTGCGGCGGAAACGCTGTACTCTCCTGCCCATGGTGCGGAGCTAAGGGGCGAAATGCCCGTGAAGCCGCAAATGGCAATTGCAAGGGCAGCTGAGATGATCTTATTGAATTTCATGGTATACCTCCTTATGGTATTGTTTCGTAAGATAAATTTTTATAGCAGAATTCCCGTTCCTTTTAATCCTTTTACCCATATGGAAAGCCACAGCACCCTTTCCGAACAGTGCGGATACCATGGCTTTTTATCAATTATTACCGCCTCAGCTGGTGGAGTTCTTCGCATATATAGACAGTATCTGTGAGGCGTCCACAGCATTTACCGCATCGTCTCCGCTCACATCTGCCTTAGCCCTCTGACCAGCGCTGAAGGAGGAGGACTTTCCCGAACCCGTGGCAGCATAATCTGCCAGGACCAGAGAAGCGTCCACGGCATTCACCTTTGAGTCACCGTTTACATCGCCGTAATCCTTAGGCGAAAAGGCTTCGGGGTGAGCCTCGGTAGTACCCACGAAGAACTGGGTCCAGTAGAGTCTGCCGTTTGCCTCGGTGACGCCCACGCCAATATACTGATAGTCCGAATTCAGTATATTTGACTTGTGGTCGGGAGAGTTCATCCAGCTGTTCATTACCATCTGGGGAGAGTTCTGTCCGTAGGCGATATTCTCGCCGATACGGCTCCATTTTATACCCAGCTGGCTGCATAAGGTAGTTATGCTGCTTCCGTCCGGGCGGGTGTGATCCCATTTTATCACAGTCTCATCAGCACGGATACTTGCGGCATGGCTGAGCTTGGGAAACATTTTCAGCTCGCTGAGGCCGTTCCTGCTTCTCTCCTGATTTACAAGGCGGACGACCTCGGCGGTAAAGCCCGCAGTATTCACAGCTGTGACCTTATTCTCATATGCAGGTGCAGCTAATTCTGTGGAAGCCGCATAGGTGCTCATCTGAGCTGTTGCAGCAACAGCCATTACAGCAGCGCTGAGCAGAGCGATCATCTTTTTCATACTAAAACCTCCTTTTGCCGCGACAGAAAACTGCCGTAAACAAAAACTTAGTAAAACGAAATCCGAGTCAATTATAGCATAAAATCGGCTCAAAGTCCAGCGCATTATATGAACTTTTTCGTTTTATATGCTTTTTCTTTCGGTATTACGGCTTTTGCGAAACTCCTGTGAAATCATATAATTGACTTCTACCAGAAATTTCTACCGTTTTTTCTACCAAAATCGCTCTTTTTCGATTCTTTCTATTTCGTCCTCGGTTTTGTCACAGTATATTATATAATTACACGGCTGCGGGCTGTGACTTGTCCGCAGAGGTATCTTTCTTCTTTTTTCTGCTGTTTGACTTCTTGGGTGCTTCTTCCGGCACAGTCTCTTTTGTGTCGGTGGGAGCATCTTCTTTTTTGCCGCTGAGAACTCTTGCAATGGTTTCAGCCGAAGTGACCTTAGCGTGATATTCCAAATGGCTATAAAGGTTTGCCGTGATATTAAATGTCGCATGACCGAGCCATTCCTGAATTGCCTTCATCGGAATATCATTTGCAAGCAATAGACTCGCACAGCTATGTCTCAGATCATGAAAGCGAAGCATCTTCAATCCGTTCTTCTTGATCACCTGATGAAAATCGTGAGTGACCGTGTTCGGACTGATGAGCTTTCCATAGGGATCACAGCACACAAAGCCTTCAAACTCCGTATTGTATTCTTTACCACAGAGTTTCTTATAGCGCTTGTCCATATCCTTCTTTTCAAGAAGCATCTCTCTGATATGAGGGATCAGCGGAAGGGTTCTTCTTGTGGAATGGGTTTTCAGTCTTGTCTCCACAAAGAGCTTGGACTGTCCGTTTTCGTCATAATCGCATACGACCTTACGCTCGATAGTGATAGTACCTTTCTTGAAGTCGATAGAATCCCACTTCAATCCGAGGATCTCACATCTTCTCAGACCGTAGTATGCTGCGATGTGTACGATAAGTTCCAGTTTGTTCCCTTTGAATACCTCAAACAGTTCATTCAGCTCGTCTACATTATAAAAGACAGCTTCATGTCTCTCTGCTCTCGGCACGACCATCTTGTCCATAGGGTGCTGTGTCAGCATTTCCATTTTTACTGCATAGGCGAACGCCGAATGCAAAGCAAGGTAATACTGCTTGACCGTACTGCCCTTAACGCCCTCGTCCATTTTATAATTGAGATAAGCCTGGATATGTGTATGGTTCAGATCGGCAAGTGTCACATCAGGATAGTGAATACCCATGTACTCTACAAAGCGCACAGCATTTCTCTTGTAACACTGGAATGTGGTTCGGGCAGAATTCGCCTTGATCGCTGTGAGCCAATCGGAAAAGAAGCTGTTAAGCTCCTTGTTGACGATGATGTTTTCATTGCTTTCGGTATCACTATCATTCTTACGATTGACACTGAGTACGACCTGATTATTGTTCCACTTCTCAGCAAACTCAGCTACGATCTTCTCGACAGCTTCGTTGAGAGCCTTCTTGGTGCATTTCTCAGGCAGTCCCGTTGACACCCACTTGCGCTTACGCTTTCCCGCTTTATCCTTGAAATCAAAAACAACATACTGTTTTCCGTTCTTCACGGAAGTGATGTACTTGTAAGGCAGACTTGCTTTCATTATTATTTCCTCCTTGCGTTGAAAGCGGTAGAAGTCTGCTGTTGACCACTCAATTATAGCGCGAATCGTAATATAATGCAAGACCTACAAACCGCAATTCTCTATTTTCGGCGCATTGACCTGGTTTTCACGGCTTGTTTTGTGCGCGTTGCAGAACGTAATTTATGACCTCGATTTTTGCCACTCTGATCTTGCGACCATCAGGCATCCGAGGTATCTTACCCTCTCTGACGAACTTGCACACAGTCTTGTATTTCAGGTCGAGCATTTCACATAGCTGGTCTACGCCTACAATATCGGGATAATCAGCAAACATCGTCCGATATATATCGTCCTCTGCCTGCTGATGCTCCTGAATTTCTATAGTTTCGTCCATGATGAACACTCCTCTCAGGGAGGAAGAAATAGAAAACAAATAGCGTTGATGTTTCATATTCAGTTTTCAAGGTGCTGTAATACATCGTCTGTCGGTTATTTTTATGTCCAAAGATTGATGTACTGTTGGCAGCTCCTACTCAGAGAAGTAGAAGCTCCCGACGGCACATCGACCGTCGTTCAAAACAAGGAGGTGTGTGTGAAGCACCATAGGCAGTACCCGATGAACGGATACTCCCGACAGCGTTTCAGCTATCGTCCTGCTCTATGAGGGGCAGGATACCCTCTTTCTTCAACTGTTCGTAAATGAACATTCTTCCGCGCTGCGTCCACTGTGTATTCGGCTTGGCAATGGAATCACCGTTTTCGTCCAAGACAGTAAAAGTCTTTGACTTAACATAGCCACGATCGGCATACTTCTGATACAGAAGCCATACTTTACCGAGCTTGTACTGTATGCCGTGTTCGTGAAGCCACTTGTTAAGCCACTTAGCGGACTTTCCGTAGTCCTTTGCGATAGTGGTTATGGGCATAAGCCCTGCGGATTGCAGAACCATATCGCAATATGTCGCCTTCGGCTTCATTTCCTCGATCTGCTTTGCCTGAACAGCGGTTGTCTCGATAAGACTGCCGTTCTGCTGTTTGGCAAGCTCCAGCTTCTGGTCTGCGATCTGTAACGCTCTCGCCATGACTGCATCAGGACTGTTCCATTGCTTTTCAAGGTTCAAGAAGTATTCACGGCAGC
>Ga0208040_1001601_pt1 | contig 21945 bp, 17 predicted proteins | sample AD_UKC083_MetaG_FD_184431 | JGI IMG/M metagenome (GOLD analysis project Ga0208040, IMG submission 184431) | Active sludge microbial communities of municipal wastewater-treating anaerobic digesters from USA - AD_UKC083_MetaG (SPAdes) (version 2) | ecosystem: Engineered > Bioreactor > Anaerobic >...
GGATTGGATTTTCTATGCCCTTAAAACCAGCAATCTTCAACTTCGGATTGCCACCACACAGACCGCTTCGGGCGCGTTATTGATTGATGACACTTACAATGCCTCTCCAGATTCCACCCTCGCGGCTCTTAACCTATTGGATGACCTGACCGGAAGGAAAGTCGCAGTTCTAGGCGACATGCTGGAGCTGGGTCAATACGAGGAAGACGGGCACCAAAGGGTCGGCATTCGCGCGGCTCAGATAGCGGATGAAATAGTGCTCGTTGGTCAGCGCAGTCTAAAAACGCAAAAGGCCGCGATTGAGAGTGGTTTTTCGCCAAGCAAAATTCATTGGTTCTCTGACCAAAGCGAAGCTGCCCTCTACCTCAAAGATAACTTAAAAGAACATGATATTGCCTTGATTAAAGGTTCCCATGCCATGCGCATGGACCTGATCGTGGCAAGTCTGGAGGTTGTTTCCTGATGCGTGGATCATCCCTGGCAATAGCCATCAGCGGTTTCAGTTTCTTGCTTACGGTGATTTGGGGTTCGCCATTCATCAAGCTATTAAAGCACCTGAAAATCGGCAAGATTATCAGCATGGATGTGCCGGAATCCCACTTGGCGAAGATGAACACCCCCACCATGGGCGGTTTCATGTTCCTGATCCCGATTACCATCCTGACCGTCATCCTGAATGCGGTCTCGCTGTTTGGGTCACGGCTGTTTGGTTCATCCATTTTTGTCCCGCTGGCAACCCTCTGGCTGTTCGCGCTGATTGGCGCGGTAGATGACTGGGAAGGTATTCGCGGTCCTCGTCGTGGTTTGGGCATGAGCGCGCGCACCAAGTTCGCGCTGCAAGCTGTTGTTGCCATTGCCATAGCTTACAGCCTTAAAGAACTGCTGATTGTCCCCAATTTATACTGGCCGACCTCCGCGGTTCCGCTGAACCTTGGGTGGTGGTACATTCCGATAGCGGCATTCATTATCGTCGCGATGGCGAACGCGGTGAACTTCACAGACGGAATTGATGGTCTCGCTGGCATGATTTGCATGACTATGTTCGGCATGTACGGCATCATCGCTATCTTTCAGGGTCAAGTCTATCTGGCGCGTTTCTGCTTCTGCATCGTTGGCGCGTTGGCAGGTTTCTTGTGGTTCAACGTGAAGCCAGCTGAACTCATGATGGGAGATACCGGCTCCCAGGCTTTGGGCGCGATGTTAGCAGTGGTCGCGCTGATGACCGGGCGCTGGGTTTTCCTTCCACTTATCGCCATTATCCCTGTTTCGGAATTGCTCAGCGTCATCATTCAGGTTTCCTACTTTAAGCTGACCCACGGTAAGCGTGTGTTCAAAAAGTCACCTATCCATCATCACTTCGAAATGCTGGGTTGGCAGGAGAACCAGATTGTGATGCGCTTTTGGTTGATTGGCCTTATCGGGGCAATGCTCGGTTTCGCTCTCACCTTTTTAGGATGATTATGAAAGACTGGATGGATAAAAAAGTCATCGTTCTGGGAGCCGCCCGCCAGGGAACCGCTCTCTCAAGCTACCTAGTGGGTCAGAAAGCGCGCGTGGTGCTTACAGACTTGCACGGTCCCGAAGCGTTATCGGCAGACGCGCTGTCTCTGCAGGAACGCGGCGTGGAACTCTGCCTGGGCTGCCATCCGATGGAATTGCTAGAAGGCGCGGATTTAGTTTGCGTTTCTGGCGGTGTACCGCTCAACATTCCCTTTTTGCAGGAAGCATCCCGCCGGGGGATAAAGCTTTCCAATGATTCGCAGGTGTTTATGGAAGCCTGTCCGGCTCCCATCGTAGGCATCACCGGTTCAGCGGGAAAAACCACCACCACTGCCCTGCTTGGATTGATGGCGCGTTTGTATTACGAGATGAAAAACAGCCCGCGCCGCGCCTGGGTCGGCGGCAATATCGGCAATCCCTTGATAGACCAGGTTGCGGAAATGCATGAAGACGACCTGGTTATCCTCGAGCTTTCCAGCTTCCAGCTTGAGCTGATGACAGTTTCTCCGCAGGTAGCGGTGGTCCTGAACATCACCCCGAACCATCTGGATAGACATGGAACCATGCAGGCTTATACAGCAGCCAAAGCCCGCATTTTGCATTACCAGCATCAGGGTGATGTGGCAGTGCTGAATCGTGATGATGCCGGCTCGTGGGACCTTTCAACGCAGTTGAAGAGCGACCTGATTAGTTTCGGTTTCAATCGCCCTGACGGGAATCAGAACGGCACCTACATCCAGAAAGACTCTATCTGGCTGCAGATTGACCGGCAGCAGCTCAAAATGCTGCCTCTGGATTGGATTCAATTGCGTGGGCAGCACAACATCAGCAACGTTCTGGCAGCTTGCGCTGCTGCCGCTGCGGCTTCGTTGGCGCTGCCAGCAATTCAGAGCGCTGTGGAAGACTTTACCGGAGTCCCACACAGGCTGGAGTTTGTACGGAACGCTCGCGGCGCGGATTGGTACAACGATTCAATTGCTACCGCCCCTGAGCGCACTTTGGCCGCGCTGGAGTCCTTTGACAGCCCGCTTGTTCTGCTGTTGGGCGGCAGGGATAAAGACTTGCCCTGGGAAAAGCTGGCAGAGCTGACGCATAAGCGCGTGCGGGACGTGGTTTTGTTTGGCGAAGCCGCGGAATTAATCCAGAAAGCGCTTGGACCAATAAAACCAAACGAAAGTTTACAGACCATTACCCGCTGCGAAAGCCTGCAGGAAGCGGTGCAAAAAGCTGCGGAACTTGCAAGGGAAGGCGATGCAGTATTGCTTTCACCGGGCGGAACCAGCTACGATGCCTTCAAGGATTTTGAGGAACGAGGAGAGTACTTTAGACAATGGGTGAACGCGCTGTGACCAATGATTTCGTGAAACCGGCTGCGCGTCGGAGCAGCGCATCCAAACTGCCGTTTGATGTTCCGATGCTGCTGATTATTGCCAGCTTGTTGGTGATCGGGCTGCTAATGGTATATTCCACCAGCCTGGATGCCTCTTTGCGTATGGGTGAGAAACCAACCTACCTCTTCACGCGTCAGATTATGTGGGTACTGCTCTCCATTGGAATGGCTGTGGGGTTAAGCTTTATTGATTACCGCATTTATAAACCCTTTGTTCTCTGGGCTCTGGCAGTAGTCCTGATTTTGCTGTTGGTTGTGCTTATCCGAAACGATGTGCGGTTCAATTCCAGCCGCGCGCTCTTCGAAGGCTCTTTCCAGCCTTCGGAATTCGCCAAACTTGGCATCATTCTTTACCTTTCTTTCTGGCTCTCCTCGCACCACGACACAATGAACCTCCTGGGAGATGGCTTGCTGCCATTGCTCTTGATTGTAGGCGTCACAGCCGGCATGATCGTCCTTCAACCGGATTTAAGCGCAGCTGCGACGGTCGTATTGCTTGGCATTTTGCTTTTCTTCCTGGCTGGTGGCGACCTCAAGAAATTGTTGATTTTTGTGGTATTTGTCGGCGGCATCGGCGCCATTGTTGTCTCCATCTCTCGCACTGGTCAGGCGCGCATCAGCGACTATCTGAGCGGCCTCAAAGACCTCACCGGCAGTTCATACCACGTGCAGCGCATCTATGAAGCCATAATCAAAGGCGGTATGTTCGGCGTTGGGATCGGAGAAGCTGACACAAAATTTACCGGCCTGCCCCTGCCGCATACTGACAGCATCTTTGCGGTAATCGCGGAAGAAACAGGTCTGCTTGGCTCGTTTTTGGTCGTAACGCTGTACGTGCTGTTGCTTTGGCGTGGAATGGTAATTGCCAAACGCGCCCCGGATCAGCTTGGTTCGCTGATAAGCTTCGGGCTCACCAGCTGGATTGCCCTAGAGGCTTTGATGAATATCAGCGTAATTGTGGGCTTGTTCCCGTTTACGGGCAACGCCCTGCCGCTCATCAGCGCCGGCGGCTCGAGCATGCTGGCGACGATGGGCGCACTTGGAATAGTGATGAACGTTGCCAGGCGCGGCGTGGCAAAAGAAACTGCGGAAAGGAGCCAGACCAGTGCGATTGTTGATTTGCGCGGGCGGGACAGGTGGCGGAGTGTATCCGGCGCTGACCGTTACGGAAACTCTCAGGAATGACGCTCACACGCTCCTTTGGATCGGTAGTGAAGGCGGCATGGAAAAAGCGCTGGTGGAACGCGCCGGAATTCCTTTTAAGGCCGTGCCTGCCGCAGGCGTGCATGGGGTTTCTCTCCGAAAGCTGCCTGGCAACCTGCTGCGGCTCTGGAAAGGCTACTGGAAATCCCGTCAGCTGCTCAAGGAGTTCAATCCGGACGCGCTCCTTTTCACGGGAGGCTACGTTGCCATCCCGATGGCAGTGGCAGGGCTCAGGCGTCGGTCTTTGCTCTTTGTTCCGGATATCGAGCCAGGACTCGCCCTCAAGGTGCTGGCCCGTTTTGCCAGCCGCATCGCGGTCAGCGTGGATGAATCACGCAGGTTTTTTAATCATCAGGAGAAAATCACGGTGACAGGTTATCCGTTACGAGAAGAACTCAAAAAATGGCAAAAAGCTGAAGCGCAGGCTTACTTCGGTTTTGACCCTCAAATCAAAACAATACTTTTTTTGGGCGGCAGCAGCGGTGCCCGCTCTATCAACCAGGCAGTGATGGAAATTGCCGCGGAGCTGATTAACAAATATCAGGTAATCCACCTGACTGGGCACCTGGACTGGGAAGATATTCAAAAGCATACCAACCAGCTCAGTCCTCGTTACCAGGCATTCCCATATCTGCACGAGATGGGCGCGGCTTTGGCTTGCGCGGATCTGGTTGTCTCCAGGGCCGGGGCATCTATTTTGGGCGAGTATCCCTATTTTGGCCTGCCCGCGATATTGGTGCCCTACCCCTACGCTTGGAAGTATCAGAAGGTAAACGCGGATTACCTGGTTGAGCGCGGAGCGGCGCTGCTGTTGGAGGATGAAACTCTCAAAACCAGCTTGCTGCGCACAATTACATCCTTGATGGCAGACCCGCAGCGCCTGGCGGTTATGAGCGCCGCGATGACCGCACTCGCCAATCCCAATGCGGCGCTCGCGATATCGGAGCTGCTGTTCGAAATGGCTGGAGCATGAAACTGGAGCGCAAACAATGATCAGCCTGAGTGTCCTCTTCTACGTTCTTGTCGCCTTGTTCGTCCTGATTGGCGCGATGCGCGGTTTCGGAAAAGAAATCGTGGTCTGCGCGTCCAGCATTCTGGCGCTCTTTACGATTGAAGTGGTCATTCCCAGAATCTTTGGTGACCTGACCGGCTCCAAACGCTTTTGGATCAGCACGATCGTCATTGTGGTCTGTGCTTTTGCTGGTTATCAGACCCCAAACCTGCGCCGTTTTGCGGAGAACATACGATTTCAGCGCGGGCCCTTCCGCGACATGCTTGCGGGCGGGTTGTTGGGTGGAATCAATGGTTACATCATCGTTAGCTCGCTTTGGTTTTTCATGGCGGAAGCGAATTACCCATTCAAGGCAATCACCGCGCCCGATATGGCATCCGAAATGGGACAGAACGCCGCGAAAATCCTCGCGTCTGCCTTCCCAACCTACATGAACGTTCCGGTGGTCTACTACGCCATGGTGATTGCTTTCTTTATGCTGATTGGAGCTTTTGTCTGATGAAGCGCGTGCACTTGATTGGAATTGGTGGAACTGGCATGTCAGCGATTGCCGTCGTGCTCCTTGAAAAGGGGTACCAGGTGACCGGCTCTGACCTGACAGCTTCCGCCTATTTCCAGATGGTCAGCAAACGCGGCGCGCAGGTGGTCCTCGGGCACGACCCCCAGCTTGCGCTACAGGCAGACCTGGTCGTACGCTCTTCCGCTGTGAGGGATGATGACCCTGAGGTCGCGGCAGCTCGCGCCGCCGGGATCCCGGTAATCAAGCGAGAAGGTTTCCTTTCCGAGCTTACCTGGGGAAAAGAAACCATAGCTGTGGCGGGATCTCACGGCAAAACCACGACCACCGCGATGCTTATTTGCATGCTGGACGCGCTGACCTATGACCCCAGTTTCATCGTCGGCGCGGAAATCAAAGAGCTTGGCACAAATGCCCGCTGGGATGTTGGCAGGCACTTTGTGATCGAAGCCGATGAGTACGATCGCATGTTCCTTGGGCTTACCCCACAGGTGTCGGTCGTGACGAATATTGAACACGACCACCCCGACTGCTTTCCAAGCATGCAGGATTACATAGACGCTTTTGAAAACTTCATCAATTGCTCCGTGCCACACGGAAAAACGATTTTATGCGGCGACGACCCAGGTGTAGCCACTCTGCTGAGACGTGAGCTGCGCCCGGATATCACGTTGCTTACTTATGGTTTCAATGAAGGCTGCGATTACCGTGTTACGAATTACTCCTGGCAAGAAAACGCCTCTCACTTTAGCCTGACGCGTTATAGATCCCACCGCGCGCCTGAAAAACTGGGCGATTTTATTCTCCACATACCCGGGAAGCATAATGTCGCCAACGCCACTGCCGCGCTCGCGGTTATCGACGTTTTAGGCGGCAGCGCAGCCAAAGGCGCGCCATCATTGGCTGATTATGCTGGCACCGAACGCCGTTTTGATATCGCGCTCGAAAGCGCTGGTGAAGTTCTGATAAACGATTACGGACACCATCCCACCCAAATCCGCGCGACGCTAAGCGCCGCTCGGGACCTATTTCCACACAAAAAAATCTGGGCTGTTTGGGAACCGCACACATTTACTCGCACCGAAACTCTGCAAGCTGAATTCGCGCGCGCGCTGGATTTGGCTGACTCGGTCCTCATTACCCGGATTTACGCGGCACGCGAGTCAGACGATGGCTTTACCCCCCAGGCAATTGTTGAGCTGATGCCGCAGGGGAAAGCCCAATACATTCCCGATTACACCGCGCTCGTGGATACACTCAGCCAGCAGTTAAGTGGTAATGATGTCATCGTCTTCCTCAGCGCGGGAAAAGGTCCTCAAATTTGCGCGTTACTGCGGGAAAAAATCCTCAGGGAAAACGGGGAGGCTGCTTTATGAGCATTCCAATCCGTAAACTCCAGGAAACATTTGGCGCGCGATTACAGGAAAACGTGCGTATGGCCAACTACACCACATCTCGCGTGGGAGGTCCTGCCCTGGGATTAATCGCAGTCAATACCTTAGATGAAATGCGGGAAGCCGCTAACGTGCTGTGGAGCCTGGATGTGCCGTTCAAATTGATCGGAAGCGGTTCGAACATCCTGGTGAGCGACAAAGGTTACCAGGGCGTCATCCTGCTGAACCACTGCCACAACATTCGGATTAACACGCAACAAACACCGCCTATGATTTTTGCCGAAAGTGGCGCGAATCTCAGCAATATTGCCCGGCAAAGCGCTCTACGCGGGCTAAGCGGTCTTGAGTGGGCCGGCAGCGTGCCCGGTTCGGTTGGCGGCGCGGTGTATGGGAATGCGGGAGCCTTTGGTTCGGATATTTCCCGGTCGCTCATCTCCATCCAGGCTTTACTGCGAAACGAGGGAGAGCTGACCCTGACAGCAGAGTACCTCAAATTCGCTTACCGAAGCAGCTATTTAAAACGGGAAAAGAAAGAAGTTCTGATTCTCTCGGCAACTCTGAAAGCAGAGCGAAGTTCGCGGGAGGCGGCTTGGAAAACGCTGACGGAGATGTCAGAAAAACGCCAGGCCACTCAGCCAACCGGCGCTTCTACTGGCTCAACCTTCAAAAATCCCACCGGGGATTACGCCGGAAGGCTGATTGAGGCTGCTGGTCTGAAAGGACTGCAAGACGGACATGCGCGCTTCAGCGGTTTGCACGCGAATTTCATCGTCAATGACGGAAATTCCAGCGCTGAGGAATACCTGAAGCTAATCCGCTTAGCGCAGAAAACCGTGAAAGAAAAATTTGACGTCCAGCTTGAACTGGAAATTGAGTTGATAGGTGAATTTAATGACAAAGCCTAAGTTGAATCTTGGATTAGTTTTTGGCGGCCGTTCAGGGGAACACGCTGTATCGCTCCGATCCTCCCGTTCCGTTCTGGATGTCCTGGATCCAGCCAAGTACAATGTGCTTGAAATCGGCATTACCTTGGAAGGCGTGTGGCTAAGCGGCACGGATGCCTTGAAAGCATTCGAAAGCGGCGACACCAGCAATTTGTACGAAGTCAGCCTGCTCAACACGCAAGGAAAAGTGGGCCTCTATCAGCGTAAAGCCGCCAATTTAAACTTGCTGGCCGAGTTGGATGTAATCTTCCCCGTTTTGCACGGCACATTTGGGGAAGACGGCACCATCCAGGGTTTATTCGAAATACTGAACTGTGCCTACGTCGGCGCGGGGGTGCTTGCTTCAGCGGCCTGCATGGACAAAGCGGTCTGTAAAGACCTTCTTCAAAATGCCGGGATTCCCGTGCTTCCCTATCGGGTTTTTAGCCGCGGCCAAATCAATGATTATCTGGAAGAGGTCATCGCTCGTTCAGAATCTATTTCTGCCTACCCACTTTTCGTGAAACCCGCCAATTTGGGGTCTTCCGTGGGTATCAGTAAAGCCCGCGATCGCGCAGAACTTGAGGCAGCGCTAAAGAAAGCCGCCCGTTTTGATCGGCGCGTCTTGGTAGAGCGCGGCATAAACGCCCGTGAAATAGAAATCAGCGTTCTTGGAAACGATACTCCCATCGTTTCTGTGCCAGGAGAAATAATCCCGGAGGATGATTTCTATACCTACAAGGATAAATATCTGAGCGGTGACCCGGAGACAATCATTCCCGCGCCTTTTGATGCGGAGATGACCCGCGCTATTCAGGAATACGCGTTGCGGGCGTATCGCGCGGTGGACGGAGCGGGACTTTCACGCGTGGATTTTCTGCTGGATAGAACGACCGGTGAACTTTTCCTGAGTGAAATCAATACCATGCCAGGCTTCACCAGCATCAGCATGTATCCAAAATTATGGAAAGTCTCGGGGCTGGAATATCCGGACCTGGTTGACCGCCTGATCACGCTAGCCCTGGAACGGAAAGCAGACCAGGACGCGACGATTCGAAAATATGAGGATTAGGTACTAAGATGGCACCTCGTTACGAGAATATGACCAGAGCGGATCAGGTAAGAGCGCGACGAACGATTGAGCCCGCGCGCCGAAAACCAATTCCGCAGCCGGATAAGTATTCCAAACGCAATGCCGAAAGTTCAGCGCGAGTCACGGTCCGGCGGGCGGACCTGAACATGGCAAAACCAAGCTCCGCGGCATACACGCAGCACCGGCGCAAGTTTTACGTGCCCTCTGAAAACTCGGGCACCGAAATCGGTCTGCCTTCATTGCCAATGGTCAGGCTCAGCTGGCGGTTGGCTTCGGCGCTGTTGGCAATCCTGGCAGGCATTGGCATCTACCTGGTCAGTTCCTCTCCCACGTTTATGGTTTCAGCTATCAACCTGAGCGGCGCGATGCGGGTTTCCGCGCAGGAGATTCTGGATACGATCGACCTGGAAGGAACGCAAATCATCAAAATCACCCCGGACCAAATCAAAGAAAAGATTGTTGCGGCATTTCCCGATATAGACTCCGCGGAAGTATCCGTCGCTTTCCCGGCAGTTGTGAACGTGTCCGTGAACGAACGCATTCCTGCCATAACCTGGGTAGAAAATGACACACCGCTCTTCTGGGTGGACGAAAAAGGTTACACCTTTCCAGTACGCGGAGAAGCCAGCATTCCGCTGGTCGTTCACGCCAGCGGAGAACCACCCCGTCCATTAGGGTACTTGACCGAACAGGACGCAGCACCTGCGGGAGAAGCGGCGACCCCGGAAACACCTGCCGCGCCAACACCTTCGGTTGACCCTCAGTTCGTGGAGATGGTGCTTAAGCTGCGCCCAATACTGCCTCCAGGTACCGCGCTGCTGTACAGCGCTGAAAATGGATTAGGCTGGACGGACCCTAATGGTTGGCAAGTATTTCTTGGAACTGACCCGGAAGATATCGACATGAAGCTGGCAGAATACCAGGTAATTGTCGCGGACTTGTTGGAAAGAAACTTGCAACCTGTTTTGATCAACCTCGAATATTTGCACGCACCTTATTATCGATTGGAGCATTAACATGGAAGAACCAATTGTCGTCGGACTTGATATTGGAACCTCAAAAATCTGTACACTGGTAGCCCGCGTCGAAAATGGAACGAACCTGCGCATCCTGGGCGTTGGGATCGAACCCTCCCAGGGCATTCGCAGAGGGACAGTGGTGGACATAAACTCGGCTTCGCAATCCATCGCGCGCTCGATTGAGAAGGCTGAACGCACCTCGGGTTACGAGATTAATAGCGCGCTGGTCAGCCTGGCAGGTTCACACGTAAGCTCCATGAACAGCCGCGGCGTCGTGGGTATTTCTGGACGGGTCATCGACCAGGATGATGTTTACCGCGCCCTGGATTCAGCTCAGGCTGTTGCCGTCCCTCACGACCGCGAAATCATCCACGTAATTCAGCGCGGATTCACAGTCGACGGGCAGAACGGCATCCGCAAACCTGTCGGTATGCACGGCTTCCGGATGGAAGTGGAAGCGCACATCATCACCGCTTCAGCGTCCACGGTCGAAAACCTGCGGCAGTGCGTGTCAATGGCAGGCATCGAGGTTTCGCAGTTTGTGTTGAATCCGCTGGCTGCCGGCGAGATGGTGCTTTCCGATTCTGAACGCGCCATGGGCGTGGCAGTTGTCGACCTGGGCGGCGGAACGACCAACCTGGCAATCTATATCGATGGGGACGTTTGGTATACGAATGTTTTAAACGTCGGCGGTGGACATGTGACATCGGATATCGCCCAAGGCTTGAGGCTGCCAGTGGAAGTGGCAGAAGAAGTCAAACTACACCACGGCTACGCGGTGTTGGAAGAAATTCCGGAAGATGAAAGCTTCAATATTGTGTCCTTCGGCTCAGAACAGAGTCGCAAAGTCTCCCGCAGGGAATTAACGGATATTATCGAAGCCCGCGTGGAGGAAATTTTCATGCTTGTCCACAAGGAAATCAAACGCTCCGGGTATGATGGTATGCTGCCTGCCGGCCTCGTCCTGACGGGCGGCGGCAGTTTGCTGCCGGGAATTCGAAAACTGGCTACCCGCGTAACCGGGCTACCCGCCCGGATTGGCAAACCAGAGAAAATGGTGGGGTTGACAGACCAAATCAGTACGCCTGCGTTTGCTACCAGCGTTGGTCTGCTGCAGTGGGCAATATTGATGAGTGAGACTAACCAGATTGCGACGGAGCATTCTGGAAAATCCAAAAAGCCAATCGATGTCAAAGCGGAGAAGATAAAGAGCTGGCTTGGGAAACTATTACCATAATTTTCGTAATTCAAGAGGAGATTCAAAATGGATGCTAAACAGACTGAAGTAAATGCAAGAATTAAAGTAGTAGGCGTCGGCGGTGGCGGTTGCAATGCCATCAATCGCATGATTGCCGAAGGTCTCTCGGGGATTGAATTCATCGCGATCAATACCGATGCCCAGGCGCTGCTAAAATCCAGCGCGCCAACGCGCGTGCGGATTGGCGAGAAATCGACGCGCGGCCTCGGAGCTGGCGGTGACCCCAAAATCGGACAGGCAGCCGCGGAAGAGTCCGCCGAAGAACTGTATGAAGTGCTGAAAGGCAGCGACATGGTCTTCGTTACAGCTGGCCTTGGCGGTGGAACAGGCACAGGCGCCGCGCCAGTTGTCGCCCAAATTGCCAAGGAAATTGGCGCGCTCACCATCGGCGTTGTCACCCGCCCATTCAGCTTTGAGGGCAACCATCGCGCGAAAGCGGCGGAAGAAGGCGCGATGCGTCTGAAAGAGCACGCCGACACTCTGATCGTTATTCCAAACGATAGGCTGCTGCAAATTGTGACCAAAAACGTCGCGCTGCAGGATGCCTTCCGCATCGCGGATGATGTGCTTCGCCAGGGCATCCAGGGCATCTCCGAATTGATTACTATCCCCGGTTTAATAAACCTGGACTTTGCGGATGTGCGCACAATTATGTCTGAAGGCGGGGCCGCGCTGATGGCTGTCGGCGAAGCTTCGGGTGAAGACCGCGCCAGAATCGCTGCTGGACAAGCAATTTCCAGCCAACTGTTGGATGTGACCATCAACGGAGCCCGCGGTATTATCTTTAACATGACCGGCGGCTCGAACTTCTCGCTGTACGAAGTTTACCAGGCGGCAGATATCATTAAAGAGACAGCCCACCCTGATGTCAACCTTATCTTTGGCGCAGTGGTCGACGAATCCATGGGCGACAAAGTCCGCATCACCGTCATCGCTACTGGATTTGACAACGCCCACACTCCTGCAGAGGTGGAGAGCAACGCGTTTTTTCACAGCGCGTCTCCCCGAAAACCGGAGAAGATAGCCGCTGCCGAATTCACCAAGCGGCAGGAACCCGCGCCCCAGGCGCAAACGCCTGTTGAGAATTACTCGTACGCGTCCAACGCAGATATTGATGTGCCGACCTTCCTGCGGAAGCGCCGCGACCAGCAGGGTAATTAACACGAATTAGCGCGCCTGACCTCCTCTTGGGATTTTTGCGCTTATGCTTCCTTCCTCCCCGTTTTCAGCGGAGGAAGGAAGCTCACCAAGCCAATCTTTTGAGGCAGGAATTTTAACGGCTGCCTTGCGCTCGGATTAAAAGAACAGGAAAACCTGTCATCGGAAATTGTCATTATTGGCACGCTGCCCGCCGGCTCCATAAGAGCCGCTTGCGGGCAGTTATTCTTTAATAAATCAGTTTGCGAACTGTGAGCATAAATGAATTGTGTTGAAATAAACACTGTTGTCAAGGAATAAAACCCCAACAATAAAAGCTGAAACCCCGTTTGCTTCGAGTAGCTCTAAGGCAGTATTAATCCTTTTTCAGGTGCTAATTCCTTTGGGGGAATTAGAAGCTGGTCAGGAATTTGCTCAGTTATGAATTACAACAAGAATATGTGCTTTTATATATGCCTTCAACGAGAGAATATCAGAAAAATCCAGGTCAAATTTCTGTCCGCTCGGAAGTCCCGCTCCCTTAAGTCCAAAAACATACGGAATCTTAAAGTCTGGTGATTTTTAAGATTACGTGGCTCTAGAACCTTGCCCCAGTGCAAAAAGCGTGCTAAAATCCCTAAACCATACAGGTGGGGGAAATTGCGATAATCACCACCATATATTGGGGTAAACCAAGCGAAGGAGGATGCGATGAATTGCCCATTTTGTCAACACCCGGATTCCAGGGTTATTGATACTACCAAAGATTCGCACGGCGGAATTCGTCGACGCAGAGAGTGCGCTTCCTGCCATCAACGCTTTAGCACGATGGAACGGGCAATTTTGGTTACCCCCATGTTGATTAAACGCGATGGGACGCGTGAAGAATTCAACCGTGAAAAACTGCTGCAGGGGCTGCGCATCGCATGCGCCAAACGCCCCGTTTCGGCGGCCGCGCTTGAGCAGCTGGCCAGCTCTATCGAGTCCGAGCTGCAGAAAAGAGGGCGTCCCGAAATAAACTCACGGATTGTTGGGGACCTGGCAATTAAAGGCCTGAAGGAACTCGACCATATCGCGTACGTGCGCTACGCGATTGTGTACTTGCGGATGGACGATCTGCATACCATCCGGAATGAAATTGATCATCTGCTTTCCGAAGAAACTAAATAAGGACAGACAATGAAACATTCAACCACCCCGCCCGCGGGTCTCTTGCCGACCCCCTCTATGCCTCCCGACTTACCCGTCATCGCCCTCAGCGAAAACTCTCGACAAATCCTTACTAAGCGCTATTTACGCAGAGATGAGAATGGTGACGCAGTAGAGAGCGTTGAAGAAATGTTCTGGCGCATTGCCTGGCATGTCGCGGACGTGGACGCTGAAGAAAATTCTGAAGAAACCGCCAAGGCGTTTTACCGCCTCCTCGTAACAAAATCCTTTTTCCCGAACTCCCCCACCTTCACAGGCGCTGGCACGCCTCTTGGTCAGCTGGCAGCCTGCTTTGTCCTGCCCATCTCAGACGATATGGGCAGAGCCTCTGACGGCATTTTCACCACGCTGCGCAACGCTGCCCTCATTCAACAGACCGGCGGCGGAAACGGTTTCAACTTCTCCCGCATTCGCCCCCAAGGCGCCATGGTAAAGACTTCGTCTGGTCAGGCTACCGGACCCGTGGGATTTCTCAAAGTCTATGACCACGCCTTTGGGGAAATCGCCCAGGGCGGCACGCGCCGGGGCGCGAATATGGGCATCCTGCGCGTGGATCACCCGGATATTGAAACATTTATCAGCTGCAAAACCAACGAAAACGCGATTACCAACTTTAACATCTCCATTGCCATCACCGACGCTTTCATGCGCGCTGTTGAAGAAGACGCGGACTGGGATCTGCGCTTCCCCGATGTGAGCAATCCTGCTTATAAGACTTTCTCCGGCACAATGGAAGCTGCTGAACGCGCAGGGATGCCTATACGCACTTATAAAACAGTAAAAGCGCGCGACCTCTTTAACAAGTTTGTTTCCCAGGCGCATCACAATGGTGAACCCGGCGCCCTCTTTTTGGACGCTGCTAACCGCGAAAATCCAGTACCGCACCTCTACGACCTTGAAGCCACCAATCCCTGCGGTGAACAGTGGCTTGGGCCTTACGAAAACTGTTGTCTTGGCTCAGTTAACCTGGCCACCCACTGCGCTCCGGATGGAAAAGTAGATTGGGAAAAACTGCGCGAAACGACGATTCTTGCTACTCGCTTCCTGGATCACGTGGTGGATAAGAACGCGTACGTACCCGCGGTTCCTGAATTGAAAAAATCAGCCTTGAACGCCCGGCGCATTGGCCTTGGCATCATGGGCTTGGCGGACCTGATGTATCATGCCGGAGTGCGTTATGGCTCCGAAGAATCACTGGAATTTGCCGGGCAGTTGATGGAATTCATCCGCTTCCACTGCATGCTTACCAGCATCAGCATGGCGCGGGAAAAATCCCCGTTCCCCGCTATTTCCGGCAGCATCTATGACCCTGCGGATTTGCGCTGGTCCGTGCCCGAACCGCTCTTCCCTTACACCCGGGATTGGGGCAGACCGGCTGTAGATTGGCGCCTGGTTACGGATGGAATTCGCCAACACGGTATACGCAATGCCGCCCAGACCACCATCGCTCCAACTGGAACAATTGGCACAGTCGCGGGCTGCGAAGGTTACGGCTGTGAACCAGTTTTTGCCCTGGCCTACATCCGGCATGTCAATGATCATGGCAAGGACCTGACCTTGAACTATGCCAGCCCGCTCTTTCAGGCGGCGCTGGATAAGGCTGATTTCGATGCTGAACAAAAGGAACAAATCATCAGTCAGGTAATTGAGGCCGGAAGCTGTCAGCAGATTGCACTGCTCCCGGAAGAAATGCGCAATGTGTACGTCGTTTCCGCGGATATCAGCGCTCACGAGCATATTCGTCTGCAGGCAGCTCTGCAGCGTTTTGTGGATAACAGCCTGAGCAAGACCATTAACTTCCCCGCAGGCACCACCGAGCAAGAAGTCGCGGAAGCATTCCTGGAAGCCTGGAAATTGGGCTGCAAAGGCATCACAGTTTACATTACCGGCTCCCGCGACAAAGTCGTCCTGGAGACCAAGGCAACCATGCAGGCTAAGCAAGCCGCGGTAGAAGAAAAAGCCACCCCAGTGCCAGACACTTTGGTCAGCCAACCCGCGTTTTGGAAGGACACCAAAAAGCCCCGTCCGCGCATCCTGAAAGGCTACACCTATTCCATAGAAACCCCACTTGGCAAAGCCTTTATCACCATCAACGAAAATGGCGGCGACCAACCCTTTGAGGTGTTCATCAACACCGCGAAAGCTGGCTCCGAAACTGCGGCTCACTCCGAAGCATTGGGGCGTCTAATCTCCTATGTTCTGCGAATCGCTTCGTCGATTGAGCCGAGGGAACGTCTGAAGGTGGTGATGGAACAGCTGGCGGGAATAGGCGGCGGCAGGTCGCTTGGTTTTGGCCCGAATCGCGTCCGCTCGCTGCCAGATGGGATAGCCAAGGCTCTGGATGAATACCTTTACCAACAGCATTGGGAGAAGGAGGAAGAACCAGAGCCCCTCCCTGGCGAACCCCTGCCCTTCCTTGATGATAAGAAAGAAGTCCGACCGATTGGCGAACTCTGCCCTGAGTGTGGTCAGGCAACCTTGATTAACGAAGAAGGCTGCCGAAAATGCTACACCTGCGGCCACAGCGAATGTTAATTTTCGGAGGTATATGCCTGCGGGCAGCTGGATAGTTGGCGAATGTTTTATCCGGGGGCAGCGGCTGGCATATGCGCGCACCGGCGGCGATCGCCCTCCTGTTGTCTTATTGCACGGCTTTACTGAGGACAGCTCCACCTGGTTTGAACTTGCGCGGGCTTTGGAACACGATTATGAACTGATCATGCCAGATATGATCGGACACGGTAATTCCGACCGGTTATCCTCTGACGTCCAAATCGACCTGCGGCAAGATCTCGCGAACCTTTTCGCGGCGCTTCAACTTCCAAAAGCGGCTCTTCTGGGTCATTCTCTCGGCGCTCTAACAGCGGCGCAGTTTGCAGCTGAGCGCCCCGAGCTTACGGCGCTGGTAATTCTGGAAGATATTCCCTGGTTTGATCCTGCTGCCTTGCCTGTAATCCCCCAGGACAGCTACAGCGCGGCAAATCCAACCGTTATCAAGCGCCTCTCCGCGGGTAACTTATCACAGGCGCAAGCCTATTGCACCGAGCACTTCCCGCGCTGGAAGGAAAGCGCCCGCAAGGCCTGGTCGGAATCGAAACTGCGTTTCGATACGAAATGGTTTCTTCAGCCGCTCCAAAACCAACCAGAGTGGCGGGATACAGCCGCGAATTTCACTTTCCCGTCCATGCTTATCAGCGGCGATAACCGCCTGGGGAGCCTGATTTCACCAGGCTTCGCGCTGCAAGCTCTTAAAACAATTCCCGACTTGCAATGGTGCCGCATTCCCGGCGCGGGGCACTATCTGCACTACGACGCGCCTGAAGCGTTCATCTCCTCAGTAAAAACCTATCTACGCATGCATTACCCACCCAAAAAAGGATAAGATGACTGCCCTGTTAAGAACCAAAAAATTCGTGTTAATGGCTGGCAATATTGGCAGCGGAAAGACCTCTCTAACCCGCTTGGTTGGGGAGAAACTAGGCTGGCAAACTGCCTATGAATCGGTTGCCGATAATCCTTACCTGGCCGATTTCTATGAGGACATGCGCCAGTGGTCCTTCCACCTACAGGTTTACTTCCTTGGCAACCGTGCCCAGCAGCACCTTGAGCTGGCCCAGTCCCCACGGTCAGCGATAATTGACCGTAGCATCTACGAAGACGCGCGAATTTTCGCGCGCGCGTTGAATACCATGGGCAACCTGCAAGACCGTGAATATCATGCCTATTTGCGCCTCTACGACCTGATTGTGAACACGCTGCCCAAGCCCGATTTGCTTATTTTTCTTAAAGCGCCGGTAAGCGTTCTGCTCAAGCGCATCCAAATTCGGGCGCGCTCAATCGAAGACAGCATTGACCCTGACTACCTGGCCTTGCTCGAGAAGTATTATGAAGAGTGGATTGAAAGTTTCGATCTTTGCCCGGTTCTCACAATTGAAAGTGACGCGGTGGATTTTGTGAACCGACCGGAACAGCTGGAGCTTGTCACGCAGCGCATGCTGGACCGGCTGGCTGGGACTGAGAAACTTATCCTTGATTAGCACTGGCCGCGATTATCAAATCCTGACTTGGATTCAGCCCGATTTTCAGGGTTTGCTTTACGAAGTTAGAAAGACTTTTGCGGGAAGTAAATCGTAATTAGCGTATGCAAACTTGTAATTACAGGACCACAGCACCTTGACAAGATTTCTTGCTTATGGTTAAATTATTCCGTTCACCGATTGGGTGCCCCCCTCACCCAGTCGGTGAACATTTTTAATCCTGCCACTCCAATTCATACTCACCGATGCTGACAGTATCGCCTTCTTCAATGCCTGCTTGCCGAAGGGCTTTTTCCACTCCCAGGCCAGTCATCAGGCGTTGAAAGCGCCGGACAGAACCAGGTTGATCCCAGTATGTCATCGCTGCCGCGCGTTCAATGATTTTCCCTCGCACCACCCAAATCTCATCTTCTTTTGCGATAGTGAAACCCTTGGGATCTTCCTCGGCGCGATAAATCGGCAGCTCAGGAGCAATTTCCTCGATGGGCGCGTTTTGCAAAGCATCGTGCACTCGCCACAATGCGGTTTTCAAGTTAATGTGGGCGACAGCGGATATTGGGAGCAGCTCCTTGCCTTCCTGGGCAAATTTTCCGCGAAGTTCTTCAAAGGCCGCAGCTGCGTCGGGCAAATCCATCTTGTTAAGCACCACGATTTGCGGTAGCCGACCCAGGCGTTCATCGAAAAGCTCCAATTCCTGGTTGATGGTCATGTAATCCTCGTAGGGGTCTTCTGAGAGCCCGTCCAAAATGTGGATTAGAACGCGTGTGCGTTGGACGTGACGGAGAAAATCGTATCCTAGACCAATGCCTTGATGCGCCCCTTCAATCAATCCCGGGATATCTGCCAAAACCAGGCTGTTTTCTTCATCCAGCTCCACAACACCGAGGTTCGGCTCCAGAGTAGTAAAGGGATAGTCCGCGATTTTTGGTTTCGCGTTTGTGGTGGCAGCCAAAAAGGAAGACTTGCCGGCGTTGGGCATTCCCACCAGGCCAACATCCGCGATTAACTTTAATTCCAGGCGAATGACAAAGATTTCTCCCGGTTCGCCGCGCTCAGCCGTCAACGGCATTTGGTTCCGGGAAGAAGCAAAATGTTGATTTCCTCTACCACCTCGCCCCCCTTTGGCAACGACCAGCGTCTGTCCGGCGTTGACCAGGTCTCCCAGCAGTCGGGTGCTCTCATCATCATAAACAATGGTCCCTGGAGGAACAGGAATGATTAAATCCGGCGCGGATTTTCCGGATTGGTTGGAAGCGCCGCCGTTTTTGCCGTTTTCCGCGGCAAATATTTCGTTATGGTGGAATTTATTCAGCGTGTTCAGCGTCGGAACCACCTGAAGGATTACGCTGCCGCCTTTGCCGCCATCGCCGCCGTCTGGTCCGCCTCTTGGGCGGTATTTTTCACGGTGCATGTGCACCATGCCATCCCCGCCCTTGCCGGACTGTACTGTAACTGTCACTGAATCGATGAACATCTATCTACCTCGTCGAATTATTCGCCGCCCTTATTATAAATCAGGGGTCAGGCATGCCTGACCCCTGAAAAAACATCTGAATAAGCTTTTACTGACTTACTTTCCGAATTTGGCCGTCAGAATATCGGTCAGGGTCGGTTTTCCGATTTCTTCCAGGTCATAACGGACGCGTTGGCTGGGTTTGTTCAGCTTTAGCACGCGTGTCAGGTCGATCGGAGTGCCAATCACGACCATGTCCACATCAGCGTTCTCAATGGTTTTCTCCAGGTCGCGCACCATCTGGTCGCCGTAGCCCATCGCGGGTAGAATTTTGCCGGTTCCGGGATATTTCTTGTAAGTATCCAGAATGCTGCCCACCGCGAAGGGACGCGGGTCCACGATTTCAGCTGCGCCGTAACGCCGTGCCGCGACGTATCCCGCGCCGTAAGCCATGCCACCATGGGTAAGTGTCGGTCCGTCTTCAACCACCAGGACGCGTTTGCCGCGGATGGCTTCCGGATTATCCACAAAGATGGGCGAAGCGCCTTCCACTACGATGGCTTTGGGATTCATGCGGAATAGATTATCGCGCACAGCGATGACACTGTCAGGATTGGCGGTATCCACTTTGTTAATCACAAACACATCCGCCATGCGCACATTGGTCTCTCCCGGATAGTATTCTGATTCATGCCCTGGGCGGTGCGGGTCGGCGACCACAATCAATAAATCGGTGGCGTAGAATGGGAAATCGTTATTCCCACCGTCCCACAGGATAATATCCACTTCCTTTTCTGCTTCACGCAAAATGGCTTCATAATCCACGCCAGCATACACAATCACGCCCGCGTCAATGTGAGGTTCGTACTCCTCGCGCTCTTCAATGGTGCACTCATGCTTGTCCAGGTCGGCATAGGTCGCGAAACGCTGCACCTTTTGTTTCACAAGGTCACCGTAAGGCATGGGGTGGCGGATGGCGGCCACTTTGTAGCCCAGTTTGCCAAGGATGGCGGCAACTTTGCGGGTGGTCTGGCTCTTGCCGGAACCAGTGCGCACAGCGCAGACGCCAATGACTGGTTTGATAGATTTGACCTGGGTAGCCTGGCTGCCCATCAGTCTAAAATCAGCGCCCAGCGCGTTAACTTCCGAGGCTTTGTGCATCACATAGGTATGAGGCACATCACTGTATGCAAAAACAACCTCATCTGCCTTTAATTCTTTAATCAGCCGGGGAAGTTCCGCTTCAGGGTAAATATCGATCCCATTTGGGTAAAGACTGCCCGCCAGTGCGGCTGGATATTTTCTGCCTTCGATGTTCGGAATCTGGGTGGCGGTAAATGCCACAACTTCGTACTTCTCATTGTCGCGGAAGAATGTATTGAAGTTGTGAAAATCCCGGCCAGCTGCCCCCATGATGATAGTGCGGATACGACTCATAACTTGATCTCCTTGTTTTCCTGATTAATTTTCTAACACTTTATTTTACATCACTTCCGGCGCGCGGATTCCCAGAAGTCGCAAAGTATTGCCAAGGCAGTAGCGCGCCGCAGCCACTAATAAGAGCCGCGCCGCCCGCAATCCAGGCTCAGCGCTTAAGACCGGACATTGATTGTAGAAATCATTGAAGCCTTTTGCCAGCTCATAAGCATAATTAGCAAGCAAATTTGGCTTAAGTTCTCTGGCTGCCCGCTGCACTTCTTCCGGCAGGTGAGAAATCAGCTCAATCAAATCCACCTCACTGGTATGGGACAGCTTGCCAAAGTCAGCTTCGGTTTCCTGTAGATTGCCAGTTTTCCTTAAAATGCTATTGGCGCGCACGTGCGCATACTGAATATACGGCGCTGATTGGCCGTTAAAGTCCAGGGCGCTCTCCCAGTCAAAGGTCACCATCTTGGTGTTCTCTCTGGAGAGCATCGGATACTTGATAGCCCCTAAAGCAACGACCTCGGCGATCTCGTTCATTTGCGCTGGATCCAATTCTGGGTTCTTATCTTTTACGACCTCCAGCGCGCGGCGAGTGGCTTCGCGAATAAGGTCATCCAGCAGAACCACCGTTCCCTCACGTGAGGACATGGTTACATTTCCGGGCAGATTAACAATCTCATACGCGAGATGATGAATTTTCTCTGCCCAAGAATAGCCCATCAGCTCCAAAATCTTGCGGAATTGCTTGATATGCAAGGTCTGCCGCACGTCCACGACATAGATCGATTTTTCCAGGTCATATTCATTGAATTTCATCACCGCCAACGGGATATCTTTGGTAGCATAGAGCGATGTGCCGTCCGACCGCAGAATGATGACCACGCGATATTCCTCTTTGGTGCCCAGGATCTGATCCAGGTTGACCACCACCGGCAAGTCCGGACGTCCATCCTCCGCCAGGCCAGACTTGATTAACTGCTCGACAGCTGTCTTGCCCGGTTCTTCCACTTCACTCTCGAAGTAGATTCTGTCAAAGTGTTCGCCCAACAGGTTATAAACCTGTTTAAAGCCTTCCAATGACCATTCACGCGTTTCTTTCCACAGCGCGAGGATGTGCGGGTCGCGTGCGTCCCAGCGGGCAAAGTATGCTCGCACTTCCGCCTCAAAGCCTTCTTCATAGGCGAAGCGCCGGTCGGCTTCTGTGAAAAGGTCGCCCATCCAGCGGGTTTTGTCTGCTCCAGGCTGCTCACCTTGATGGTATTTCTCATAATTGCACAACCACTTGATGACATGTAAGCCAATGTCGCCCAGATAATTTGCGCGAATAACGCGCTGGCCGCTGGCCTCCAGGATGTTGCAGGTTGACCCACCCAAA
>Ga0208040_1001614_pt1 | contig 21761 bp, 16 predicted proteins | sample AD_UKC083_MetaG_FD_184431 | JGI IMG/M metagenome (GOLD analysis project Ga0208040, IMG submission 184431) | Active sludge microbial communities of municipal wastewater-treating anaerobic digesters from USA - AD_UKC083_MetaG (SPAdes) (version 2) | ecosystem: Engineered > Bioreactor > Anaerobic >...
CATCACGGCTTTCTTCTCTTGTTTGGTCATGATTTTTTTGACCGCAAGTTGCGTATCTTTGCTCAGGCGGGCAAGATGTAGTTTGCCGGAGGGTTACAAAAAAGTAAAATAAATTAAAACTTGCTTTTTCATTTATGATAAATAAAAGAGCCACAATACTTTTTTTAGTATTGTGGCTCTCAATATTTTATTTAATAATTACTAATTTATCTTTTTTTACAATTTTACTATTATATAAAAACTTGTAAACATAAACACCTTGTGCCAGCGATTCACTGCTTACTGATGTGTTTTCTCCCGGATTAACAACTCTTTCCATTAACTTTTTACCCATCAGGTCAAATACTTCAAACAATAAATTGCCACTGTAATTTTCGTTAGCTGTATATTCTATGGTTAGCTTGTCTTTTGCGGGATTAGGATATATATCAATTCTAATATTATCCCTGATTTCATTTATTTGCGCATTAAAATCACAAATGCAACGAACGGAAACTCCCTGTGTCTTCAGGTTAATGTTATTTGTTATATCGGTGTTGTTAAAACTCAGTGCATGTGTTTTTGCATGTGCTGCCGAAACTGTGTCGGTGCTCCAGAAGATACCAAATGATCCAATGGCGGAAAACAATCCATCAGCAGTTCGGCTACCTCCAGGAAGGGCTGTAAAGTTGGTTTCGTTGGTGGCGCCAGTATTTGGGCTTGCCCAATGTTCTGTTCCGGCCTCTTTAAGCTTGCCACCGGCAACACTTAACCCTCCTAAATAATTTGTGAGCGTGGTCCATTCGGCATCTCTCGGCACATGCCATCCGGCGGGGCAAAGTTTGGCAGTGTTTACGGCATACCAGTTATACAATGCCCCATAAATATTGCCATAAGTCGTATCGTTGTTCGCGTACCAGCAAAAGCCGGGACTGGTTAAGTATGCCCATGCTGTTTCATTGCTTACTAATGGGATAGCAGACTCATCATTTAATTTTGTAACTTTCAGGTTTTCTTTCATCCACACCTGTGTGCCGATAGTTACAATATTGTATATATTCCCGTCTATGTCAGTTACTGTCTGGGCAGGTAAATTAATTATTAGTAATGTAAGACATGCAAATAGCAAAATTGTTCTTTTCATAATAATATAGAAATTATTTTACAAAATACATCCTGTGAAAATTGTTTACAGAGTGATTGATATGACCATAAATGCAAAAAATATAGTATCTGCTTCCATTATAAGGTGTTTTTATTACTTACTTATCACCAGTCTGCCACTTTTAATGTTAATACCATCAGCATTTAATACTTCATAAATATACAAACCGTTGTTCAGTTTTTCGATATTAATCGATAAACTAGAGCCATCAGTTTTTACATCTTTTTCTAAAAGTTTCGAACCAAGTAAATTTCTTAAAGTAAATTTACACAAATCCCCAGTCAAACCTTTTATTTCAACATTAATATTGTTTTCAGCAGGATTAGGATAAACATTTATTGCACCCTCATTTATCAGTTCCTTAATCCCATCTCCTTCGGGCGTATATTCCCAAAAATCATTCAATAGTGATTGTGCGGAAACGCCCATACCTACATAACCCTTATTTCCAATTGAAAATCCAATGGGCACAACACGAACTTGAGCAGTTAATGATGCTTTGTGCGTCCAAATATTTTTTGATTGATCCCATTCAATCAAGTCATTCAACTGGCTAATATCATTAACACCTGCACAGAAATACCCGCTGTTGCCGATTGAAAATCCGGCAGCATTACATCTATATTCAGGTAAATTTGCCTTTTGTGTCCAGGTGTTTGAATCCGGGTCATATTCCCAAAAATCTATTTGCAAGAATGGAGGCCCGGTATCGCTAATACCTCCGCCAATGTAGCCTTTATTTCCTATCGAAAATCCCTGTGCATCATAGCGGGCTGGTCCTCCATAGTCCGCCTTTTGTGTCCAGGTATCAGTTGCCGGGTCATATTCCCAGAAATCTTTAGTTTGGTTACCGCTACAACCGCCACCAGTGCCTAAATAACCTTTTGAGCCAATTGAAAATCCAACAGCAAGATCCCTGCAGGGACCCGCAAAATCAGATTTTTGTGACCAAGTATTAGTTGTTTGATCCCACTCCCAGACCTCATTTGTGAAATTATGTGTTGAATCAATACCAACACATACATATCCTTTGGTTCCTATTGAAAATGCTACATGTCTTCTCCTTGGTAAGCCCGGTAAACTTGCTTTCTGTACCCATGTGTTTGTTATTTGGTCCCATTCCCAAAAATCATTTGTCAATCTTCCATTCGTATCAAATCCACATGCAAAATATCCTTTTGTGCCAATTGAAAAGGATGCAGCATCAACTCTTCCAGATGTAGGAATGTCTGCTTTTTGTGTCCATAAGCCTTGTCCGTGAACATGATAAAAAAATAGGGTACCAAAGGCTAGCATAAATATTTTTTTATAAATCATTTGTATGGTTATTAATGATCAACATATTATTGAAATAGTTAATTATGGCTTTTGGCATTTATGCCAAAAGCCATAATTAATGTAATAATCTAGATAGTTTCTCTTATTCATATTATTTACTGATTACCAACCTGCCGCTTTTCATGTTGATACCATTGGCATTTATTACTTCATAAATATACAAACCGTTGTTAAGTTTTTCGATATTAATCGATAAACTAGAGCCATCAGTTTTTACATCTTTTTCTAAAAGTTTCGAACCAAGTAAATTTCTTAAAGTAAATTTACACAAATCCCCGGTCAAACCTTTTATTTCAACATTAATATTGTTTTCAGCAGGATTAGGATAGACATTCACTGTGATATCATGAATATTACTATTATCATCATTCTTATTACCCTGCCTCAGACTCTTTGGGTTTACAATTATCTCCATTTCCGTGTATCCAATAATAGCCCTTGCAGAATAAACAGCATCTCCGCTAACAAAAGGTGATGATGAAGCTAATATTTCCAATTCATCTATGATGTTTTGAGGGATACTTTTTTGAGGAACAATAAAATCGAAATAAACGTTGTTTACCCATTTGCGGTTTGTCTCAATAGTATTTACCGGGATAATTTGATCATTGATCGTTTTAGCATTTTCAATGTTGTTATTCTCCATTTCGCGGTATATTCGTTCAAACCTGCCGATATTACTGTTTTTCAAATAATAATAGTAACTGCTTTGGGAAGTTGTAAGTGCCTGTTGGTTTTCTTCAAGTTTTTGATAGGCATATTGCTTTTCAAAATACTTGAACGATTCATCCAATTCGTTGTAGTTATTACTTTCGTTTATTATGGCATCAATCTCATTATTATTATTTATACCTGTTGGAGATAAACTACTGATTTCATTTATCTGCAGATTAGAATTACCTGCCATCATTGGGCCATAAGTGCAACTCTGACAATTAACAGCGACCGGGTTCACAGCTTGGGTCAAATATATATAATTATTTAACAATGTCGGTTCATTTGGTATATATTCACTCGAAGAACTTCTAAAGTACCATCTTGCTGGAACTCCTGTATATGGGCCATCAATTCTATAATAATTAGCCACGTCATTATACCATGTATTATCATTTGGAGAACTTGAAGTCCCTTGGTCAGAAAGAGCTGTCTGTATGGAGTTAACAACAGCATCAAAATAAAACCCGTTATAATATAGTGTACCCCAATCTTAGGACAGAAAGTTGTTTGGATTAAGGTGTTTTTCATTTATTTTTCTTTTACAAATATAAAACATTATTGTTATTAAAGAGTGATGAGACGGGAAATAACTCGCAGAGTTATTCTCGGATCATCGCTTTTCTTTTTTTGCTTCTTTTTTTCTTTGTTCATTTGTGTTCATATGTTGATAACTCAAGCGACCATGCGGTACATTGATTCCGGGGTTTTGTACCCGAGTGATTGGTGCAGGCGTTCGGTATTGTAAAAGTTGAAGTAGTGACTCAATCCTTCATAGAGTTTAACGCCATCTTCATAAACATTAAGGTAAACACATTCATACTTTACACTCTTCCACAAGCGCTCGACAAATATGTTATCAATAGCCCTGCCCTTGCCGTCCATGCTTATTTCTATGGGCTTGTCTCGCTGTAAAAGCAGCGAGGTATATTCTTCCGAAGTAAACTGTCCGCCCTGATCGGAGTTGATAATTTTGGGTTGTCCATTTATTTCAATAGCTTCTTCTACAATCTGACGAACCCACAATGCAGTCATGGTGTTACTAATACCCCAGTTGACCACATAACGTGTATGCAGATCAATAATAGCACACAGGTACATAAAGCCTCTGCGCATCGGAATATAGGTAATGTCAATACCCCACACATGATTGCGATCTGTGATTTTCAAATCCTTCAGTAAATAAGGATATACCGGATGCTCTTTGTTTCGTTTGCTGGTATTACGCTTATGATAAATAGTTTGCCAGCCCATCAGTTCCATGAGACGTTTAACCCGCTTGCGATTTACATGGTAACCCTGATGGTTTAACCATGCGGTCATTCTTCGTATGCCATAAAAAGGCGTTTTAAAGTATTGCTCATCCATGACCCGCATCAGATTCAGGTTTTCTTCGGTTTCGGGCATAGGTTTATAGTATAGTCCACTGCGATGTATGCACAATAGCTCGCATTGGCGTGATAAACAAATATCGATATCCTTATCTGTCATGGCTCTGCGCTGACAAAGAGTTTTTATAATAATTTTTTTTTGAGCCATTCGATTTCAACATTCTGTTTCCCAATCTGGTTATAGAGTTTGTCAAGTAATGCCTCTTGTTGCTTTTTATCTCCCGTGAGGTCTTCCTCTGACATGAATATATTAGAAGCTTTACTCAAAAATTCTTTCTTCCAGGCACTGATTTGATTCGGGTGTAGCTCGTACTTCCTGGCTATTTGTTCAATCGTGCTTCTTTCTTTCAGTGTCTCTATGACTACCTTTGCTTTAAAGTCTGCACTAAATTTTCGTCTGCTTTTCTTTTCCATTTTTTTAGGGTTTAAGGTTGAACATTCCACCTTAACGTCCTGTCCTAAAAAAGGGTTACACTATAATAACTCCCGTTAGAGGTATTGCATTTAAACTGGGTATTAAACAATGAGCCTCTGCCTCTAATGCTTACTCCAAGATTTTCTGCAGTATTATCATGTATTTGGGCACTTAAAGAATGATGAACCTGCATGCCTCTTATAAACAATTGATAACTGGAGGGGGGGAGGCTTTCACGGTGTATCATATTACAGTATGCTTCAACATAATCACACATTTCAAAATCTATCCCATACATAGGTATATCTCTGGCGTTGGAAATATAATTATTTGATACTTTTGTTTTAAAAGCAAGTAGTGCATAATGTGATCTTATATTCATCATTTTTATACCCATGATAGGGTCTAATATGCTGTCATATTTAACAGTGATCTTTTTACATAACAGAGGCAAAACGTTAATAAATTGAATCCCTGAAGAAATATGTGTTTTAAACGTGCTGTTTGTAACATAGCTGGTTGTTCTCGCCTCACGGGCTAACACCCCAACACCGGTTCTTGTTACTTTGGCAAAATTAACATTGGTTTGTGTATTAAATGTATATATTGCAGAACGGCAAGTGTCAAAGATATTCTTGCTGTTAATACCTGCACCGCAGTTTAGCCTTGAAACAATATGATTTGCATCCTGATAAATGGCTACACAATGTATGGCTGTTTCGCACTGAAGGTCATAGAAATTCCCTGCAATCTCAGAGCAAGTACTTGGTGTATTTATATAATAAAAACGATTATTATAAGCATTCAAACTTGAATTAAAACTTGCTATGCCACAAAATATATTTCTGAACCTGTTTGAATCCTGAGTGCTATCTCCCACGGTAATATTATACACATTTTCCAGGAGAACGCCGTGTCGCGGTTTATCATTCAGGTATGGCGGTATCATGCCCGTACCTTGTGAATTAAAAAGGCAACCATATATTTTCCCTTTATGAGAATATATTGGACCGCTTACACCGTAGAAGTTATCTCTTACAAAAACTGATGTATAATTATTTAAAAAGGATGAATTTTTCAGTTCAAATTTTCCACCGTCTACAGAATATACCGATTTTAAAGCATCTTGTACAATGGATTCTTCCTCAATAATTACTTTTGCATTACTGTCTGTAATATAAACGCCATCCCACATATAAGGGCAGCCTGCCAGAATATGCGAATTTGTTACCGTAAAGGTATATGGAGGATTAACAACAAATCTGGCTTCAGGACCCATTAAAATATAATCAATATCCGACACATTGATATCGTCGTCTATGACGATAGTGCCATTAAAATATGGAGGGGCAGGATTCGGGTCAAATACCGAGGCATCAGTTATTGTTTCATCATTGAAAACCGGTGTATATTCATTCTTTCTACAACATTTCCAAATCCTTATGCTATCATATGTTTTACAACCGGATAAAGTATCATTGGTAGTTATATAAATCCAGGTATAATCAGCATCCGAACCCCAAAGAGGTTCCCAAACAACAGAAATTGACGATCCGGATTGAGGGAAACTGCTACTGTAACTATTATCTCCAATTTCCCAAAAATAAGTATAACTAGTCTGGGAATTGGTTATTGTATAGGTTGCATTTGAATCGCAGGTGTTGAGATTTCCTGTAATTTCGGGGTTGATAACTTCTATTGTAATTGTAACTTCATCAGTAAATGAAAAGCCACATGAATTAGTTACAGTGACCGTATAGGTAGTTGTTTCTTGGACGTTAGGTGTTATATTTTGAGTCGTTTCTCCAGTGCTCCATAAAAAATTCCAGATAATACCATGATCATTACCAACGGGTGGACAAGGCGCAGTAATAATTTCGACACTATGCGGATCGCAAAAAATAGTATCATGTGTTGTTATTTCAAAACTATGTTTTACCAAGCTTACGCTATCAATGTTCACACCTCTGCAATTGTCATCATAAGGATTTCTAGGGTATATACATATTCGATCATAAGTATCGGATAAGTTACTAAAACATACTGTTTTATGGACCCAATTTGAATTAGTATTATAAATAGTTTCATCATCAACTAAAAATCGATCTGAACCAACACCCGTTGAAAAATCATGAGGAGTATAATCATTTAGCGAATAGGTAAATACATCATTAGTTAAAACTACATTTAATTCAACGGTTGTATTCGTAGCATATATAAAACTCAATGAATATTTTTCATTCTGTTGTGGTACACCAAAATTAAAATCATGATACATACCCTCGGTGTTTTCTGCACGTGCCCATAAATGAGCGGCATATTCGCCTGTTGCAAGTGTTGGGTATCCGGCGCAATAGCCTGTAGCAATATTGGGGGTCCCCCATGCTGTTTGCCAGCCACAAATCACTCCTGCAGGGTCACTTTGTGTTACAAACGGATCAATTGGAGGATAAGGTACCGTGCCCGGATTAAAGGCTCCGTTACTAATGAAATCACTTGAAGCAGAACAGACCTGTGGTGGCTGGCAGTTACTTGATGACCATGATTTATTTAAGAATTTTTCCACACAAAGCCTGAAATAATTTTTTAATGTAGTATCCTGCTTTACACAAATATAATATGTTGCCCCCTGTATTAGACTATCTCCAAAAATTCTCAAACTATCATATTGTTGTGTGCTCTGTGAGGTGATTAAACTTAGATTACTGCAGGAATCTGCGTATAAAAATATGTCAGTAACATTTGCAGCCGCTGTGTTAATTGGGGGTACAATATTAAAGAAATAATCAAGAGTATCTGCAGTGAATTTTAGCCAGTAATATTGGTTGTCTTGGAATTGATATTCCGACCAATAATTACTTGTTAAAGTATCTGCAGTAGTGCAGTCATTTTGCGCTTTCACGCTATTAGCCGCAATAAGAAACACTAGTAATATTAATATTTTTTGTAAACATTTCTGAATTTTCATAGATTTAAATTTTAATTATTAATATTAAATCACCTTCCACTTTCGCAGTCCGGCTTTGCTCCTCTGGTGCATAACTTATTTCAAAAATGCCGTGGCGGGGGTTTTAAAATAAAGTGTTATTATTCAGCATTCTTTTGTATCTTTGCCGCTTGCCTCCTTGTGTTTGGTTAAAATTTGTTGTTTATTCGCAATATCAATATTTTTCAGCCCGCTAGGAGGCTTTTTATATGTAAATATCTAAATATAAAATTCAAATAAATTTCAACGATTGAAATTTTCTGTAAACATAGAATAAGTAATTGTTAAAAACAAGTAAATTCATATAATTATTTTTTATCATTATATATACCCATGTATTTCAGTCAGATAGCATTTCATATTTCATGATCAGGTGGAAACATTCAGGCTTATACCGACTTGCTATCAATATAATTAATTTAGTTCACTTCGTTTCTAAATTAAGATTGATAATCAGCCGGCATTTTCAAACCATGCCAACAAAATTAATTTCATTATCTTGTTGGCGGTTTGGTATTAGCTTATAAAGTCTAAAGAATATCTATCCAAAAAATCCTCATCACTTTTTTAAGGGCGGCTCTAATAACTTTGATCTGGCGGCTCTAAAAACAAAAAATTTCGAGGCTGTCGAAGTTCTGAAAACCGCAGTATACTGAGCGTATATGAGGATTTGAAGAACGAAGACAAACAAAGAAATTTGAAGCTTTTAGAGGTGCCCATAAACTATTTTTCTATGGCACAGTCACCCACGCATCATCACTTATATTGATCTTCACTTCGGGAAAATCCTGTTTGGTGGGGTTTTGAATAATTTTCAACACCCTTTCTGTGAATCGACCAAAGGCGGCTGATATTTTACATGGTTGGTGGGATTTATGAACATTTTTTTTATTTTTGAACTTTAAAAAGAGTATGCATGGCGTAAGAATACCATATGCTTTTATTCTGGTGGTTGTGTTGGGCTTTGCCGCCTTGTCACGGGAACATGCTAATGCGGGTAAAATAATCGCGGACTGTTTACAAAATGAACCTCCCGGGGCGACCGGAACAACACAAATTGGAATTCTTCAGCAACGAACCTGTGAGCTGTGGAGTTCCAACACCGATGAAGCTATGCGTTGCGCACGCAGGGCTTACGAATTATCCCTGAAACAGCATGATTCTTCAAACATGGCCCTGGCTTTAAAAAACATTGGGATTATCTATTATTTCACCGGTGAAAATGAGGAGGCAGTCGATTATTATCATCAGGCATTAAGGATTTATGAAGAAATCTCTGATAAAAAGGGCATATCCGGTTGTTTGAATAATATTGGTATTATTTATAATGATTGGGGTAGTTATGATACGGCTTTGTATTACTATAACAATAGTTTAGAAATAGATTTGCAATTAAATGATAAAAAGGGTTTGGCAAAAACTTATCATAATATTGGGAGAATTCACCATTTGAAAGGACGGTATGATGAAGCAATGTTTTTTTATATAAAGTCACTGGAAATAGAAGTGGAGTTCAGTAACCCTGATGGAATAGGAGAGAGCCTTTTAAACCTTGGGGCTGTTTTACAGGAAGTAGGTTTGAACAAACAGAGTATGATTTGTTACGAAAACGCTTTGATTTTGTTTGGTAAAACCGCTAATGAATACAGGATTGCGCAGGTTTATGATGGTATTGGAAGAGTTTTATACGGGCAGGGAAATTATTGGGCAACTTATCAATATGCCATTCATGCGTTGAGGTTATATGAGAAACTCCATAATAAACAGGGGATAGCCAATGCATATAATCTTTTAGGGATACTTTATGAAGCTGTCGGGGAAACTTCAAAGGCCAACGATTACCTTTTTCGGGCGGTGTTGTTGGATACTGAACTTGGCGATAATAAAAAGGTATCTATCGCCCTGACAAATCAGGGGAAAATGCATTTTAAGGCAGAGGAATATGAACAGGCAAAAGGTTTTTTTCTGAATAGTCTTGAATATGCTCTGGAAATTGATGCCTGGCCTGAGATACTTGAAAACTATGAGTATCTTTCCGAAACCTTTCTTAAACTTCAGGATTCAGATAGATGGTTTCAGTATAATGAATTATATCACATTCTTGCTGACTCAATGAAAAATGAAGCCGGCGCAATTGCCCGCGACAGCCAATTGCCCCGTACATTGTATGCCGGAATAGGAGATTTAACGGGCAATAAAACGAATGATACGGCCAGGGCCATGAGCAATAATAGCATAATTATTTCTGTCGCAATCATTGTTTTTATGATAGTTTTTATATTTTTACTCACTCAAATAAAAAGCAAAAATAACAACATATAAAGGAGGATTTATGTCTCAAGAAGAACAAGAAAAGAAAAGTTTACCCGAAAATGCATACCGCGAACTCAAGCCAGGCGAAGAATATCAGCCGGTGATGTCGCCTAAAATGTATTTCCCGGAAGTTACCTGGTGGTCCATATTCATGGGATTGCTGATGGCAGTTATTTTTTCTGCAGCAGCAGCCTATTCCGGATTAAAAATCGGGCAGGTTTTTGAAGCGGCCATCCCCATTTCTATCATCGCTGTTGGCGCGTCGGCTGCGGCAAAAAGAAAAGACGCACTGGGCCAAAATGTAATTATTCAATCTATTGGCGCAAGCTCAGGTGTTATTGTTGCAGGGGCCGTTTTTACCATTCCCGGCCTATATATCCTGCAGGCAAAATATCCTGAAATACAAGTTAATTTCTGGCAGATATTTTTCTCGTCGCTGCTGGGAGGTTTTCTGGGGATACTTTTTTTAATCCCTTTCCGCAAGTATTTTGTGAAAGACATGCATGGAAAACTTCCTTTTCCGGAAGCTACGGCTACCACTGAAATACTTATGACGGGAGAAAAAGGCGGCAAGCAGGCAAAACTGTTAATTCTTAGCGGCCTTATAGGCGGTGCCTTCGATTTTTGTTTTTCGGCTCTCAGGCTATGGAGCGATGAGTTTACAAGTCGCATAATCCCTATCGGAGAGACTCTTGCCACCAAAGTAAAAATGGTTTTCAAATTTAATGTCAGCGCCCTTATTTTTAGTTTTGGATACCTCATTGGCTTACGTTATGCCCTCATCATCACTATGGGATCCCTGTTGTCGTGGTTTGTCCTGATTCCGCTGGTCAACGAAATTGGCGCCTTTGTTGCGCAGAGCGGCGGCGGGATAAATCCTTTTGAGGCCTTGTCGGCTGAAGATATTTTTAAGGCCTATGTTCGCCCTATAGGCATTGGCGCAATTGCAATGGCCGGAATTATCGGAATCATTAAATCCTCGTCAGTTATTGGAAGTGCGTTCAAGCTGGCATTTGGCTTCGGCAAAAAAACTCATGCCGAGGTTAAGGTAGAGCGCACACAGAAAGACCTCAAAATGTCTTTTGTGATGTTGTTTATCTTGTTAACACTTATTGCAATCTTTGTCTTCCTGCTGTTTGGTGTTAAGATTACTCTTGTACAAGCTGTTGTTGCCTTGTTGACCGTATTGATTATTTCTTTCCTGTTTACCACTGTCGCAGCCAATGCCATCGCTATTGTCGGAACCAACCCTGTTTCGGGCATGACGCTGATGACACTTATTTTGTCTTCGGTCATTCTGGTTTCCGTGGGCCTGAAAGGATGGCAGGGCATGGTGAGCTCACTTATTATCGGAGGCATTGTCTGTACAGCCTTATCCATGGCTGGAGGCTTCATCACCGACCTGAAAGTAGGTTACTGGCTGGGCACTACTCCTGCCAAACAGCAATCATTCAAATTCCTCGGCACCTTGCTTTCTGCAGCAACCGTTGGCATTGTGATTTTTATTCTTAATGATGCTTATGGTTTTGTAGAAACAGCGAAGCATACAAAACCCATGGTAGCACCCCAGGCCAACGCGATGGCAGCCATCATCGAACCATTGATGTCCGGATCCGGTGTCAGCTGGGTGCTTTTGGGCGTAGGCGCCATTATTTCACTGATTGTAAACTGGCTGAAAGTTTCCCCGCTTGCCTTTGCACTGGGTATGTTTATTCCTTTACCGTTAAACACTCCTCTGGTGGTGGGCGGATTGCTGAACCACTGGTTCACCAAATCTACGAAAGATGAAAAACTTGCCAACGCCCGTATCCAGCGCGGGATTTTGATATCTTCAGGGTTTATTGCCGGCGCGGCTATTTTTGGAGTTATCGGCGCGTTGATAATCTTCTTTACCGATGACCCCAACGCTGTTAACCTTAAAGTATGGGACAACGATACCGGCGTGGGCGCTCAGTTTACGGCTTTGATTGCCTTCCTGGCTCTGATAGCGTATTTTGTATGGGAATCATTCAGGGCAAAAAAGGAAGATTAATTGGTCCGTCAACATTTTAACAAAAGTTTGTTTTTGATTAATTGAAAAAGTCTGATAATATGAAAGAAAAAGTTCTGGAACGTTTTTTACGTTATATAAAAATTGATACCCAGTCGAATGAAAATTCGGAAACCACCCCCAGCACCGAAAAACAATTTGCACTGGCCAGGGTACTGAAACAAGAGTTGGAAGACCTCGGACTTCAGGATATTTCACTTGAGGACAAGTGCTACCTGATGGCAACGCTACCCGCAAACACCAGCGAGACCATACCAACAATTGGATTTATTGCACACATGGACACCAGTCCCGATATGCCCGGCCAGGTCGAAAACCCGAACTTTGTTTATGATTACAACGGCGGGGATATCGTTATCAATAAGGAAAAAAAACTGGTGCTGTCAGTTAGGGACTTCCCGGAACTTGCCGATTACATCGGCAAAACCATCATAACTACCGATGGAAATACCTTGCTGGGTGCCGACGACAAAGCTGGTATAGCCGAAATAATGACCGCCATGGAATTTTTGGTGAACAATCCTCAGATAAAGCATGGAACCCTGCGTGTTGGCTTTACTCCCGATGAAGAAATCGGACGTGGTGTTGACCATTTTGATGTGAAAAAATTCAATGCTGATTTTGCCTATACCCTCGATGGAGGAGGAATTGGTGAGCTGGAATACGAAAATTTCAACGCAGCCGGCGCCAAGGTTTTTATCCAGGGACGCAACATACATCCCGGTTATGCTAAGGATAAAATGATTAATGCCATGCTGGTGGCCATGGAATTTAATGCGTTGCTGCCTGCCAATCAACGGCCCGAACACACCGTTGATTATGATGGCTTTTATCATATCGTGAAAATGGAAGGCACCGTTGAAAATGCTATGGTACAATATATTATCCGCGATCACAATAAGGTGAAATTTGAATTGAAGAAAAAACTTTTTGCGGATTGTGTGGAGTTTCTGAAGAGCCGTTATGGTGCCGAAGTGCTTAAACTGGAAATAAAAGACCAGTACTATAATATGAAAGAAATGGTTTTGCCGGTATTCCACGTAGTGGAAACAGCTCAAAAAGCTATGGAGCTGGTTGGTGTAAAACCCAAGGTTGTTCCTATACGGGGCGGCACCGATGGCGCCCGCCTTTCATACATGGGTCTGCCATGTCCGAATATTTTTGCCGGCGGCCATAATTTTCACGGAAAGTTCGAATACCTTCCTGTAGAATCCATGGAGAAAGCTGTTGATGTGATCCTGAAAATTATTGAGCTGTATTCAACAAAGACTGCATAACACTGAAAAAAAATAAAGCATGATAAGCATTGCGTGGCATAGTCGTGCTTTTTCAATGTTCATCAGCATTCTGTTCGTGTTATTATGGATATGGCCTGCACGATTGGTTTCGCAAACATTAACTGATACCCTGCCACATAATAAAAATGCCGTGCTGGAGGAGTTCACCGCGGTGCGTTGTTACTACTGCCCTTTGGGACATGACCTTCTCGACAGTTTGTTGCTGGAAAACCCGGGCAGGATCGTGCCCGTGGCCATGTATCCTTCCAATGTGAGCGGGCTGCTTACGGTGCCCTATACCGGTAGTCCCGACCTGCGAAGAACTTTTGTCAACGAATTTTTTACTATGCCTTTTGTGCATGATTCGGTAAGGTTTTTCCCGGGAGCTTTTATTAACCGACGGCAGTGGCAACCTGCCCGGCGCGAACAATCAAGGGAAAATTGGCGGTCATGTGCAGGCGCCATTCTTAACGAACAATCGCCTGTAAACATAGGGATCAGCGCCGAATATGATCAGTCAGCATTTCAGTTGAATATTGAGGTGGAAATTTATTTTACGGATTCCGTAAATGACAGTTGTGCCTTATATGTGTTTCTGACAGAGGACAGCCTTATTGCAGAGCAATACAACGGGGGCGTTAATTATGTGCATAATCATGTTTTCCGCGAAGCGCTTTGCCTGCAGTGGGGCGATACCCTATGTTCGCAGGTAAACAAAGGAACATTGATTACCCGGAACTTTGTTTTTGATAATTCAGGGAGTCAATATGCTATGCACCATGCCCAGGTTGCTGCATACGTGCGAAATTCAGCCAACGAAGAAATCATAACAGGGAGCAGGGTTGCTGTCAGCAATCTTGTTGTTACGGCCAGTACTAATACACCACAGCATAACACGCTTGTGCTGTTTCCCGACCCTTCGGACGGCAGATTTTTTATAATCCCGCAAGGCGAACACGATATGACATCAATAACGAAGGTGAAAATTTTTACCGCTACCGGTATTTTGTGTTATGCTGCCGATATGGCTGTCGGAGAAGGGCAGTTGCTCGACTTTTCTTTTTTGAGACAGGGATTGTATCTGGTTTATTTTGAAACTACAAAAGATTTTTTTGCAGCTAAGCTAATCATTGATCATTAACCTTGGTTCTTGCCAGCAGAAATAAAAGGCATCAGAACATTCTTTTTCTTTTCAGCAGGTAGGATAGCAGTACATGGTGAAATCCCTGGTTGATATCGGCTTCTACCAGGTCGATATGGTATTGACTGCACCGTAATTTTAATTCGTTGCGGAAATGATTGATGGCTTCAAGATAGCGGTCTTTGATCTCTGCGGGGTTTAGCTTTATTTCTTCGGCGCTTTCCATATCAATAAACCGGTATGGCCTGTTATCGAAACTAAAATCAAGTTCTTTGCTTTTGTCGGTAACATGAAACAGGATAATCTCATGTTTGTTGTGTTTCAGATGTTGCAACGCAGCAAAAAGTTCGTTTGTTTCGGTATTGCTTTCCATCATATCGCTAAAAATAACCACAAGCGAGCGTTTGTGGATCATTTCGGCAATGTCGTGCAGCGCTTCTGCTGCAAAAGTCTTTTTATTTCCGCCCTCTATAAAAGGGTGCATCATTTTTTCGAGACTTTGGTAGATGACTTTCTGATGTGTTATGGTGGAGTGAGCCGACAGATGTTCCTCTACTTTTTCGGAAAATATGCTCAACCCGACGGCATCACGCTGGAGCCGCAACAGATATATCAGTGAGGCTGCTGCATAAATTGAAAAAATGATTTTATTGGGATTGGATACAGAAATATCTTTTGTCACCGGGTAATACATTGAAGAAGAGTTGTCGATGATTATCTGGCAACGAAGGTTGGTTTCTTCTTCAAAGCGTTTGGTGTACAGCTTATCCGACCGGCCAAAAAGTTTCCAGTCGATATGACGTATCGACTCTCCCTGGTTGTAAGGGCGGTGTTCCGAAAACTCTACAGAAAAGCCATGAAACGGACTTTTATGCAAGCCGGTAATAAAACCTTCTACAACCTGTTTGGCTATTAATTCAAGGTTGCCAAAAGATTGGACAAGTTTCTGATCAATGGTGACAGGCATGTTGTTTGCCTCTGTGCAAAAATGTTATAATAAACTGTTTAGTTTGCTTGCAATACTTGCTTTTGAAGCGGCTCCGACTATTTTATCCACTTCGGCGCCATTTTTAAAAAACAACAGGGTGGGGATGTTCCGTATTTTTAATTTTGCAGTAATACCGGGGTTTTCATCTACATTCACTTTACCAATAATAGCCTTTCCATCATATTCCCTGCTCAATTCTTCAACAATAGGGCCAATCATCCGGCAGGGGCCGCACCATTCAGCCCAAAAGTCAAGCATAACCACTTTATCTGAATTTGAAACCATTTGGTCAAAGTTGTTGTCGGTAATTTCGTGTGCCATAAATTTTGTTTGTTTAATTTTTTACAAAAATAACTATTTATCAATTCAGTTTATATTTGATGCCGTTAATTGTTTCCAGTTCCTTTAAAAATCCGTCGCAGCTAACTTTGTACTTGCGCGATAGCATATCCAGCGCAATACTTTCGTCCTCATCCACAATTTGTATTTTTAGTTTTACCTGGCCGGGATATGTGGCTACAAGTTGTTTCATGTAGCTGATAAACTGTGGGGAAATCGTATCGAGACTCACCAAAAGGGTTACTTCTTTAGCTTTTTTTTCCATAAGACTGTAAAGCGGTTCAATCGAAACGACTTTGATTTCGTATTCTATGGGCTGGTCGGGATTTTTATCTTTGTTATTCCAACCGCGCTGGTCTATTTTCCCGGATACAAATATGCATTTCCCAATCTCGAGCAGGTGCTTGTATTTGTCATAATTCTCGCCCCACAGATTTAGTTTTGTGGTTCCGGTATAGTCTTCCAGTTCAAAATACCCGAAGGGCTTGTTGTTTTTGTTTATTTTATGCCCGGCGTTTATTATCATGCCGCCAAAGCGTATGTCTCTGCCGGCCATCGCTTTAAGATTATCGCATTTGTCGAGTGTAAAATTGGTGAAAAACTTCAATTCAATTTTGTAGTTGTCCAGAGGGTGGCCTGACATGTAAAACCCGATGATGTTTTTTTCGTGGTTGAGTTTTTCAACGGTGCCCCACGGTTCGCAGGCAGGAAGTTCGGGGTCGGGGATGGCGGTATCTTCACTTTCGCCGAAAAGCGATTGCTGCAAGGTGTTTTGTTTGTTTTGTATGAGGGTTATGTGTTTGATGACTTTTTCCAGAAAGGTAGTGTCTTCGTTGGGCGATTTGTAAAAAAACTGTGCGCGGTGGATGTCCATACTGTCGAAGGCTCCCGCCATCGCAAGGGCTTCGATGCTTTTTTTATTCACAGTGCGCAGACTAACACGGTTCATGAAATCGAAAATATTTTTAAAATCCCCATTGGCTCTGCGTTCATCAATAATAGTGTCAACGGCGGCATTTCCCAGGCCTTTGATGGCGGCCAGGCCGAAGCGAATTTCGCCTTTACTGTTTACAGTGAATTTAATCTGACTTTCGTTCACATCAGGTCCAAGTACCTGTATGCCAAGCTTTTTACATTCATCGATCAAAAAGGTGATTTCGTCGATATTGGAAACATTGCGGCTTAGCACCGCAGCCATAAATTCGTTCTGATAGTGTGCCTTCAGATAAGCCATGCGGTATGCGGTGATGGCATAGCATGCCGAGTGCGATTTGTTGAAAGCATATTGAGCAAAAGCTTTCCAATCGTCCCATACTTTGTTTACTATAGCGGCCGATATCCCATTATCCTCGCATCCTTTGAGAAATTTTGGGTGTAGTTCATTCATCAGGGAAATGTTTTTCTTGCCCATGGCCTTGCGAAGCTGGTCGGCTTCACCGCGGGTGAAGTTTCCCATCTTGCGCGATAGTTCCATGACTTGTTCCTGATATACTGTAATACCATATGTATCTTTGAGGCTTTCCTCCATCAGGGGATGATCGTACACAACTTGTTCTTTGCCGAATTTCCGGCGGATATAACTTGGGATGTTATCCATTGGCCCCGGGCGGTAAAGGGCGTTCATGGCTATAAGATCTTCAAACCGGTTGGGTTTCAGTTCGCGAAGGTGCTTTTTCATACCGTCCGACTCAAACTGAAAAACGGCTGTCGTATTTCCTTTGCTGAACAATTCAAAGGTCTCGGCATCGTCGGGAGGAATAGCGTTGAGGTCAAAATCAATACCCTGGGAATGCTTGATGTTTTCCAGGCAGTCTTTCATGATTGATAAGGTTTTCAAGCCCAGGAAATCCATTTTGAGCAACCCGACAGATTCCACGTGGGCGCCTTCGTATTGGGTAACCATCAAATCTGAATCTTTGGAGGTGCACAAAGGAATATGGTCTATCAGGTCATCCTTGCCAATGATAACCCCGCAGGCGTGTATCCCGGTGTGCCGGACGGATCCTTCGAGTTCCACGGCATATTTAATGGTTTTGGCTATCAGCGGGTTAGTGGAGTCTTTAGCTTGTTTTAATTCTTTGGTGGAGGTAATAGCCTCGTTTAAATCTTTTACTCCGACAGGAACCATTTTTGCCAGCCTGTCAGCATCCGGTAGCGGAAGATTTTCCACCCTGGCAACGTCTCTGATAGCCATCTTTGAGGCCATGGTCCCGAAGGTGATGATTTGTGCCACCCGCGATTTTCCATATTTTTCCACCACCCAGTTGATTACTTTTTCACGGCCGTCTTCATCAAAATCAATATCCATATCGGGCATGCTGATACGATCGGGATTGAGAAACCTCTCGAAAAGCAATCCGTATCGAAGTGGGTCGAGATCGGTGATGCCAAGGCAATAAACCACCACGGATCCGGCAGCAGATCCTCGTCCGGGCCCAACCCACACGCCCATTTCACGCGCGGCATTGATAAAGTCATTGACAATAAGGAAGTATCCTGCAAAATCCATCTTTTTTATCACAGACAACTCAAATTCAATGCGTTCCTTTAACTCATCGGTCATCCCGGAATAGCGTTTTTTGGCACCTTCATAAGTAAGGTACTCCAGATAGTCGTAATTGTTGGAAAAACCTTCAGGAAGCGGGAAGTCGGGCAAAATAGGATCCTTGTTGAGCTTGTAATTCTCAATCTTGTCTACTATTTCTTGTGTATTTTCAATCACTTCAGGTATATCAGCAAACAGAGCTGACATTTCTTCCGGTGTTTTTAAAAATTCCTGTTTTGTATATTTCAGTCGCTGCGTATCGCTGATCAGTTTTCCGGTATTGATGCACAAAAGATGGTCGTGGGCTTCGGCGTCCTGCGCATTGATAAAATGCACATCATTGGTAGCAATAAGTTTTACCTGGTGTTTATGGGAGAGTTCTATAAGAGCCTTGTTTACAATTTGTTGTTGAGCAAATACTTCATCGTCAATTTTGGGGTCGCCCGATTTGTGCCGCATCAGTTCCAGATAAAAGTCTTCTCCAAAAAGGTTTTTGAAATCCAGAATTTTTTGTTCTGCTTTTTCAATATCATTATTCAAAATATGGTAAGGGACTTCTCCGGCGATGCAGGCTGTGGAGGCTATCAATCCCTCGTGGTACTGGGCGAGCAACTCCCAATCGATGCGGGGCTTGTAATAAAAGCCTTCGATAAAGGCCAGCGAAACCAGTTTGCATAGGTTTTTATATCCCAGTTCGTTTTTAGCGAGCAAAATCAGGTGAAATCCCGACCGGTCGTCAGAATCAGATTTGTCGGCCCGGCCTTTGGCTGCCACATAAGTTTCGCAGCCCAGGATAGGTTTAATTTGATTTTTAGTCGCTATATTGTGAAATTCTTTTACACCGTACATATTGCCATGGTCGGTAATGGCAATGGCTGTCATCCCCGTGTCTTTGACCTTCTGGATCAGTTTTGCGATATTCGATGCTCCGTCGAGTATAGAATATTGGGTGTGAACATGTAAATGAGTGAAATTGGCCATGATTTTTTTTATGAATTGCGTTGCATTTTTACTTTTGTAAAAGTAGAAAATTTGGGGGTTTAAAACACTGTTGTTGATAAATTAAAATAACTTTATTTTTGCCTTGCTACCACATACACTATTAGGTAATTACATTAATTGATGAACGCGCAATATGTAAAATAATGAAATAATAATATTGATGATTTAAAAATATTCAAAAGAAATTATCGTGTGTTACCCTATAATAAAATTGTGTTTTACCTGACAAATATTAAAAAGAGGATTAATACTATGTCTGCGAAGGGGCCTTTGGTTTGACCCAAATTCGGCCTGTTTCAGTTTTTTTGTTGAAAATCAATAAATTATTTTCGTTTTACCGTCAATTCTACTCTTGTAAAATTACTGCTTGTCGTTTAGATTTTTTGTCTATTTTTGCACGAAATTTTCAAAAAAACAAAACATTTATGGCGACTACCGCAGATTTAAGAAACGGCTTGTGTATAGAATTTAATAACGACTTGTATGTTGTTGTAGAATTTCAGCATGTTAAACCTGGTAAGGGCGGAGCATTTGTCCGCACAAAATTAAAAAGTCTTACTACCGGAAAAGTTCTTGCCAATACTTTTAATTCCGGGACAAAAATTGAAGTAACAAGGGTGGAAAGAAGGCCTTATCAGTATTTGTACAAAGACGATACCGGATATAATTTCATGCATGTCGAAACATTCGAACAGGTAAACATCATGGAAGAGCTTATCGAATCTTATGATCTGCTTAAGGAAGGGCAACGCGTTGAAATAATGTTTCATGCCGATACCGAACGCCCTCTGTCGTGCGAATTGCCTGCCTTTGTGGAACTTGAGATTACTTATACCGAACCCGGACTGAGAGGAGATACTGCTACCAACACCCTGAAACATGCCACCGTCGAAACGGGAGCTACCGTGGATGTACCACTCTTCATCAACATAGGAGAAAAAATCAGAATAGATACCCGTACGCATACTTATTATGAACGGGTAAAAGGATAAGTTGGAAGCATTGGATTAAGACCGATAATATGAAATTTGAAAAAAGCTATACCTTAAAAGAAATTGCCGGTTTTTTAAACGGAAAATACCTGGGCGATGACGAACATAAAATTACCGGAATCAACGAGATTCATATGGTAGAACCGGGGGATATCACCTTCGTGGATTTTCATAAATATTATGATAAAGCGCTGAATTCCGAGGCTTCCACCATTATCATCAATAAAGATGTTACCCCTCCTGAGGGTAAGGCTTTGATAATATCTGATGATCCTTTTCGGGATTACAATAAAATTGTTGCCCGTTTCCGTCCCTTTGAACCCTGCGCCAAACATATCAGCGATACAGCCACCATCGGTCAGGGTACAATTATTCAACCCGGCGTATTTATAGGAAATCATGTTACTATAGGCGAAAACTGCATTATACATCCCAATGTCAGCATTTATGATCATACCATAATTGGCAACAATGTCATTATACAGTCCAATTCGGTAATTGGCGGCGATGCCTATTACTTTAAGCGGAGGCCCACCCATTATGAAAAGATGGAATCATGCGGCAGGACTATTCTCGAAGATGATGTGGAGATCGGGGCTCTTTGCGCCGTAGATAAAGGCGTTTCCGGCGATACCATTATCGGTAAGGGGACCAAACTTGATAATCACGTGCAGATAGGGCATGATACCCATGTTGGCAAACACTGCCTGATAGGTGCACATTCGGCCATTGCAGGTGTTACAATCATCGAAGACGAAGTATGTATCTGGGCACAGGTTATGATAAACAAGGATATAGTAGTTGGAAAAGGTGCTGTGTTGCTGGCTACCTCTGCCATTGACAAGTCAGTGGAAGGCGGTAAAGTATATTTTGGTTCACCTGCCATCGAAGCCCGGAAAAAATGGCGCGAAATCGTAACCTTACGAAAAATTGCTGAGAATTATAAGGATTAAAAAATAATCAACCCAAGCGGTACGCGCGTTAACTGGTTTGTAGCGGTACCAAACGGGGAAAATAGGTTATTTGGCTACTCTGGCCCTTAATGAATGCGGCCAATATTGATTTTTTCTCATTTAACTTTTTTATCTTTTCATCTGGATTGAATGTGCTAAGTTTTTCGATTTTC